>Ga0307517_10000189_pt1 | contig 103938 bp, 107 predicted proteins | sample 23_EM_MG_FD_194515 | JGI IMG/M metagenome (GOLD analysis project Ga0307517, IMG submission 194515) | Populus trichocarpa ectomycorrhiza microbial communities from riparian zone in the Pacific Northwest, United States - 23_EM | ecosystem: Host-associated > Plants > Roots > Unclassified... | reverse complement strand
CGCTCAAGCGACCCAGAAGCAACACGATAACAAGCCTCCCACATATCGATGAGAGATACTTGAGAAACGCCCCGCCAAGCGCCTACTTCCTGAACCTTTTCCACAAGATAAATCAGGACCAGGAAATTGGGGCCACCACAGCCAGCAAAGAGAATGTGGTCATGATAGAGATGATCTATCAGATCCATAAGGACTACAGGACGGCCATCGATGCGCTAAGCGAACAGATCGAAGCCCTTACCGAGGAAGTTAGCACACTCAAAGATGCTACACCCCGGCCTGACACCCCCACCCCGATACCCTTCACACTCCCGGCAACGGCCCCTTCACGGCCATCCGCTCCCGACGCCAACCCTTTAACCCTCCCCGCGGCTGCCCCGCCCAAATCGTGGGCAACGGTAGCTAGGAAGGGTAGGAAAGAAAAAACCACCATGGCTGCTAGGGCTGCCCAAGCCCCAGCGAAACCGAATCCCAACAATAGACCCCAACTCAAAAAGGGCCTCACCGCCAGAGAACGCCGCCTCATCATCAAACGAGAAGGCGAGCCGCTCCCCACCACTGCACTAGACCTAAGAGACGACATCAACTTAGCGCTAGCTGCTACCTACATCCAGACTGTCTCCATCCGGGGAAACACGGTCACTCTCACCACGATGGAATCGATCAAGGCTACCTCGCTTAACAGCAAGGTGGGGTCGTTCCTTCACCTCATACCAGGGACGGTTAGCGTTCTTCTGGATACCCCTGTATCACATGTCCTGGTACACGGCATCCCCACCTCGAAGTCTCTAGTAGAAATAGCTACGGAGCTCACCACCTTCAACACTGGATTGTCCCTCACCGGTCAGCCCAGATGGCTTACTACCGACGACGCTAGAGCTGGAAAATCCGCCTCCACAGTCGTGATCACCATTACTGGTCCCAGGGCCTCTGACTATGTCGGGAAACGCCTGGCTGCCTTCTCGTCCACCTATAGAACCGAGCGCCGATTGCGTTTCAACTCTAACACCCAATGTTCCAACTGCCACAGCTACGGACACCACAATAACAAGTGCACCAATCCAGCCACATGCCGGTGGTGCGCCTCCCCACACCCTACAGGTAACCACACCTGTCCCACCGCTACCTGTCGAATACGCGGCCGACCATGCAACCACACCGTGCTTAGGTGTGTGAACTGCAAAGGCCCACACGACGCCCACACTATACGATGCCCCTCCCGCCCTAAGAGTACCCAGGATGAGCCGGATGAAGGTGAGGAGGAGATGACCACTTGATGACTATGATTTATGTTATGGTTATTGCGTAGACTTTGGTTCTACATTTTATTTTTATCAAATAAGGCGGTGATCAAGTTTCTTTTGTTATATTAATGGTTTTTCTAGGCCATACCTTAGGGTGCATGCCGGAGTTTTCCTGTAGTTAAATACAAAATAAACTCATAGGATTTTAAAAAAAAAAAAATACCGTTATTGGGATTGTCCGTCACTGGTGTCCCGGTGGCTAGGGGGCCGCCTACCTGAGGGCATACGGAAAAATACGGCACCACGGAAAATTTGGTGGGCGGCACAAAACGAGTAAATACACAAGAAAATGGCAGCAAAGTGGTTGCTTCCCTAAGAGATTTCTCATAATCACCAAATTTTTCCTTGTGCCGTATTTTTCGGTATGCCCTTAGGTGTGTTAATTCAGATAAGGGGCTATTTGGTTCACTTGTTGCAACAGATCTATTGATTTTGAGAGATTCCATGGAATTTTTTGCTTTAGTGTGCCTAGTATCATAAAGAACCTGAAGTATTCTGGGATGATTTTTCGTTGTATCAATGGCTCAAAACCGGCCCTATCGCATATAACAGAAGACTTGGAAAGCGGATACTAGGTGGTTTTGCGCTTCAGTCCTTTGAATCAATGTGAAAATTCCCTTTGGGGCAATCATTTTTTTTCATAGACCGCAGGTGTTGTTGCAGGGATAAAAAATCTATGGATAGCATACAATCTGTTGAGCCGGGGTCATTAAGGATTTTCCAATGCAATCCTTGGAAAGAATCCATAAACCAAACAGGCCCGCTGCCCGAAAGTTGATGGAAACGATCCCATCTCTGCAACACCATGGCATTGTCCAGGCTACAGAAAACTATTGTGAGATTGAGGTAAGGACTAAGTATAGGGCAATGTTCCTAAGGGCGGGACCTCCGAATCACTTCTAGTTCGGCAGTCAAATAAGTCCCTCGAAGCATCGAATTTCAACATAAAAAAAAAGCTACTATGATATCTCCTCAGAGTAAGGAGAGCGGTTGTGTGTTTAGTTTTTTTCCTAACAAAAAAATATTTGGAAAAGGAGAAATTGAGTGTGAAAGATTGCATGAGTACGAAATATGTACTACCGTTTTTCACAAGTATCCGGGTGCCTTAGCGCCAAGACATGGGAGAAAGTACGGTGCAAAGTGCCTAGAGGTGGGTCCTCCGATGAAACGGGAATTCCGTTGAGCCAATATTTGCCAAGATACCACAGGAAAGTGAAATAACACACCTCGAGGCAGCTAGCAGTATAGTGATTGGGCCTAGGCACTGTATCAGGTTAGCTGAGAGTAGTGTGGCATCCTGGTCACATCTTGGCCTCACTTGAGTATAACATTATATTTCAAGTTACTATCAACATTCTGGGCATCAGGTATGTCAGACACACAAGGCACCCAGAATGTAAGGTATTTTTTTTTGCTGATAATCATACCTCAAGCTCTTAGTATCAGGTTTTATGTTTTTAACTTCTCTGGAACTTGGTTATATATCCCATTTCTGAGAAGCGAGATTAAAATAACCTTGCTCAAGTAGGTTTACAAGAGAAGAAGATTAAATGGGAGGACATGTTTAAGGAGTAGAGAAGGAGCTTGAGAGGGGGAGCCTTAATCAGGGTGGCCTTTGTATTTCGTTCTATTTCTTACATCTTTTATAGCAGGCCATACTCAGGTTTCGAGCCAGGCCCGGGCGAAACAGAAGCTCTATCTCTACCCTATGTATTCATGCCGCAACACTTCTTCGACAATGGGCAGGTGATAAGTTAGTGGTGATACCGAGTGATATTCTGTGACCGCGACATATTCCCACCTTCCTGCTTGCCTGCCTGACTGACGTGTGCTATCGCGAGGGGGGCTGCCTAAATATAGTGCAGGTGAAGGGAACCTGTGTGTCATGAATGAAACTTTCGTCCTTCTCTCGCCGCAGGACATCTTTTGTACGGACGGGCGGCTGGATGCTGAATGGTGTAATGGGCCTCTGTGGGTGTACAGAGTCGAACCGGAGCATACCGGTATAGTCATTGGGTGTGCAGATCATTTGATTCTCCTCTTTCATCTCAAACTTTCCACTCTTTTTAAGATTGTTTTCATCTTTGCGGTGATCATTCCTCAAGTAATGAAAATGAGTATTCTATATGGGAGAAATTGCCAGGAAGAGGTAAAGGGTTGGTTTCTTTTGCCGCCACGATTGTACAGTCATGCCCTCCGGGAGAGCTAAGCTATGAACAATAGTTTTCCTTCCTTTACCCGCATATACTGCGACAACCCCAGCAACCCGACAATAGCTAGCCTAAATATGAGCGCAAAGAAAGAAAATGAAACAAGAAAAACCCCCCATTGCAGGATATTTTTTGTTAGCCCATCTATCATAGTTAATATTCCCCTACGTGGTGCTTTTTTCACTTGCAAGCCCTGTGTTGCGATCCCGCCAGGTCTCCGGTAAACGATTTCGTGGCTAGTGTCATTAAACCGGCAGCTGTAGGGTCTCTAACCCTCTCAACCTAGAAGTTATCTCCAAATTGAACCTTTCCTGCCCATATGGACCAGACAGGATCTCCCCCGCAATATCATGCCCCTGTGGGAAGTCGTGCTCGAAGATAGGTCCCCCTGCTGCTCTGACATTCGCGAGGATCGATTGGCGGAAATGCCATCTTAGAAGTTGGTCGGAAACATGGTGGGGATCGTTTGCGACACACGGGATCAAGAATTCTACCATCTAACCTGCGAATATCGAGATCGAAAGCAACAATTTTGTAATTGTCGTCAGGGTTCACGGAGATAAGGTACTGATCAAATTTAGTGTGTATGGCTAGGTCAAGAAGAAACCCGTTTTGACATGATTCGATCTGCGCAATCCCAAGAGTATTGCCGATGTCTGTAATCCATTGGCCATAGTCGGACTGAGTCCAAAGACTTTCATGCTCAAGAGGGAATATTGGGCAGCTTGGAAATCTCCCCAGATATCGGCCTGGATATGGCCTTCAGGATTTATCAATCCTGAAATAACGCATCTCCGGTCGCGATTACGGACTTCATGACGGAATCTATCATATCTACCGGTGATATCATGAGAAATCACGCGGGGTATCCAAGGCTCATCACTGACTTGGATGGAGGCTGGCGAAATTAGCACTGGGACGCCTAGTAAATGGGGGAAATATAGCACATCCTGTCACAATAAATGTCGGGGTGAAAGCATATGCTGAGCAATCCCTCAAATTTTTCTTTTAGGGTTAAAAATATTGTGTGAGGTGGCCAAAGAGAAAGACCAAAAGCACTGTCGTTGCTCCTTTTCACTGCAGGCGTTCTTTGGGTGGGAAATAGGAACCCCGATAGCCTAATTCCCTATACTAAAGTACCAATTTTCCCTCCGTATGCGTTCAAACTTTAGGGATTCAGATATAGGAGGTAAGAGGAGAAAAGGAGAGAAAAAGGATCATGAGTCCCATGCAGTGTCTGCCCAGTCCTGGTCTGGGTACTTGGGAACTTTGACATGTCAATATTTTCTGCGGTGGATTGGAGTTGGGAGATGCTTACAATGAGACAAGAGAATGGATTAAGGCGCAGGGTGGGGATAAATCGAGACTCGGGATACTAGCTGTGATGTTGATCAGTCATGCGGAACGGCTGCCGAAGGCGGATGAGCTCTGCTACACCGCAGGAGCCGAGCTACACTCCCCGGATTTCAATGCCAGGAACGTCTCTTCGATGTTAAATGGGTGGAATTTTTCTAAGGGTTCATTGCTGTGAGTGGGGAGGCATCAGCTGTGCGATTGATCTACTTTACTCTCTAAGAGTATATTTCTTCTCCTCCCAATATTTCTGTAGATCTCAATTCAGCCTAATTGGAGATTTGTTCGAAATAATTAGTCTGAGAATGTTTATACAAGGAGAACAACTTCTCATTGGACGAGGATTACAGATTCAGATTTCCCATACTTAAGAGTCCTTGCTAACCAATCTTTAAGGCCGTAGCTCAATTATCGACAGGGTTGATCAAATTCAAACTTAATTTCCGCTTGTTACCCATGTAGGCGATTTCTAGGTTGTGGGTGGTTTCCCCTTAAGATACGTTAGATGGCTAAGTAACTCCCTCGCGAGGCGATCGGATATAGCTATACTAGAAGCGAGAAATCTCTACGCAAAAGATAATTTGGGCCGACAAGATCGCACATACAGTCGGATCCCAGACGAAATCAAGCGACATGCAGAGGGCGAACTCTGCGCATGGATGTTAAGAGATATGCACAGTTTGCCTACCAGAGGTATGCGAGCTGGGGAGTGGCGCGAGCTTGAAAGTCATTAGCACGAAGTAAGTGTCGGAGGACAAGAGGTGTAGCTTTTTCGCCGGTCCATTTTTGCACCCTGGCTAAAACGTAGCTCCCGCAGGACTAAACAACTGTAGTCCACCACTGGAGGCAGGGGGGGATCATCGGTGGCCGATAGCAAAGGTGGTCTCTCCATAGCTAAGAACGCTCACGATCGTGTTCAAGTCTCCATTACTCCCGCAGCACAGAGAGAGGCGCCTGCAAGACCTAAAGGTGTGCTTCGGCCCTAGCGGGGGCCATTCCATCCTACAAAAGCTCAATAAGGTATAAGATAGTGCCATTCAGACCGTGGGAGTAACAATAACACGGGGGTTGTCGCAAATGGGCAGAGATGTTAAGGGAATAGAGAAGGGTATTTAGAGGGGGGAGGGTTAACAAGGGCGGGGGGTTGTATTTTCTATGATATTTCTTATTTTTACATTTTGTTTTTCTTCTACAAGAATTTACATCTTTCATAACGGGCTATAGCCCACGTTCGGGTTTCACTTCGGGTTGTGTTCTCACAATCTGTAAAGCATAGCGACACGGAAGCACTATCTCCACCCGGTGTATTTGTGCAACACGCCTTCAATAATGGGTAGATGCTATGCGATGAATTAAACACATAAGGTCGGAGGTCATTACATCGAGTGATATGCCGTGATCGCACCATATATCTGCCTGCCTCCCTGACTGACGTGTTATCGTGAGGGGGGTTGACTAAATATAGTGCGGGGTGAAGGGGACCTCTATGTCCATGGATGAAACTTCTTTTTTCACTTTTTCCCTCCTTTTTCTCGCCGCAACTCACGTTTTATGCGGACGATCGGCCGGATGAATGACGTTAGAATGGGCCTCTGTGGGTGTGCGGAGTGGAGCATGCTCTGGACGATACGGTATTATTGCGCCAAGACCCTGATATTTGGACTTTATGAATGGTCAAGTAGGACCGCCGGGTGCGTATACCAGACCACTATCCTACACCGACGACTTGCTTGTACAAAGTGCTTTACCTGGATTCAAAAGCGGATTTTGATTTTAAACTCCACCCTGTCGAACTGATTGACGAGGAAACGAACTTAAAATTCTTACTCTCTCTTTGCATGTTGATAACCTCAGAGCTTTGGTCACCAAGATTTGCATTGCCGTATATCGTCAGCTCTCCTACGAGTTAGATGGGTGCTAGTGTAGGCTTAGAGTTCTGCCAAATGGTTTGCTTTGTTTCTCCAGAGCGTGGAAAATTTACCTTGAAGTGTGGAAGAATGGAAGTCTCGACGTCTGGTTGGGTCATTCACTTTGGCTCTGCCATAGTGACCCTCAGATGCAATCCGACTCACACGAGGACTTAAGGTAAAACTGGCGCTTAGTGATAGAGACTTCAGCCTTCAGCACTATAACTTATTATAGATCCTCACATGTTTAGGGTTGTCCCTGTAATAGCGTATTTCATGCCACGGCGACCGCCGTAGAGAGCCATATGCAGGTTTGGGTAAGGCCATAAGTTGAACTTGAGTCTCAGATTAGTGGTATAATAACTAGTATTTGGGTCGATGGCCTGCTATTCTGCGGGATACTGGTACGTGATAGCCATTGGGTATGTGAATCCTTTGATTCTCCTCTTTCACATCAAACTTTCCACTATTTTTAAAATTGTTTCTCATATTTTTGGTGATCATTCCTTGTGTGATGAAAATGCGTATTTTATATTGAAAAACACCCTAACTAGTAGTAAAGGGTTAATTTCTTTTGCCGCCAAGATCATACCGTCATACCCCTCCAAGAAAGCTAAACTATGAACAATCTTTTTCCTTCCCTTGCCTGCCTATATAGCAACCCCAGCTACCTGACAATAGCTGGCCTGAGCATGAGGGTGGGGAAAGGAAATGGAGAAAGAGGGACCCCTCCTTGAATGATATTTTTGATTGGCCCATCTAGTTGATATTCCCCATCTTGACCCTTTTTCACTTACAAAATATCCGTTACTATCCTGCCAGGCCTCTGAGAAATGTAGTGACTGCGCAGCTAGCGTCATTGAATCGATAGCTGCAAAATCTCACCAGGATGGAAATGGTTGTCTTTAGGAAATCTCTCTGAACCTAGCGGCTATCTCCAACTCGAATCTCTCTCGTGCATATGGACCAGCAAGGATTTCACCCATCATATCGGTCCCAGGTGGGAAATCGTGCTCAAAGATCGGTTCCCCTGCTCCTCTGACATTCGCGAGAACTGATTGGCGGAAATGCCATCTTAGAAATTGGTCGGACACTCGGTGAGGATCGTCGGGATTTCGGCACACAGGATCAAGAGTATTACCATCACAGCCAAGAAAATCGACGTCAAACACAACTACCTTGTAACCATCGTCTGGGTTAACGGAGATGAAGTACCCATCGAACATTTGCCGGAGATCTGCACGGAGAAGAAACCCGTTTTGAGGTGAGTTGATCTTTGAGGATTCAGTGGCACTGTCCATGTCTGTGATCCATTGTCCATAATCATGCTGAATCCAAAGCCGTTCATGCTCGGGAGGGAAGATATGGACAGCGTCGTAAGCGGTCCAGTTATCAGCCTGAATAGCGAGTTCAGAAATGGAAATTCCTGAAATAACACATTTCCGGTCGCGATTACGGATTTTATCACGGAAACTATCCCCTCTATCAGGGATTTCATGAGAAATTAACCGGGGTATCCAAGGCTCATTGCTGACTTGGATGGAGGCTGGCAAAATTAACAATCAGGCTACAGAGTAAATGGGGGGAATATAGCACATACCATCACAATAAATATCGTATACTCCGGTTTCAAGAGGCATGTCTGTTCTGGATACGATGTGGCTTGATATCCTCTCCTGAACACGTAGAGGGCTCCCTGCAACGACAAGTATGATTTCGAGAATGTCAAGAAAGTTTGCCTCAGTTAAAGACCCATTCTGGATCAGACCTCCAAGAATCTTGTTAGGCTTGGTAGCGTCGTAAAAAAAGACATTGCGTCCGGAAGAGCGATTTAGAGACATATTTGGTATTAGTGATTGTCGCAAACGTAATGGTGGGCGTGACTGGAGAACGGGTGTTGGTAAGATGTCGAGTGCGAGGAATCTCGGAGGTGTAGATCGGTAAAGATTTCTTAGAATAGGGGTTGTGGGAATGAGATAAAGTTTTGCGCAGCTCGGGGTGGTACCGGGTTGTGATCTTGCGGGTTTGCTTGTTTGACAGAAGTGGGAGTTGCCCTGCTTTTATGTTCTACTAGATGAAATTCGTAGATGAACACGTTTTAATACGTAATGTGAGGGGATCTCGTAGGCTTGGTTATTTGACAGGAGTGGAGGGGGCCCAGCTTCTATCCCCTGTTATGCCTGCTAGGCACTCCAATTTTCAATCCAATAAAATTGGTTGACGATTACGTGTTCTAACACCTAACGCAGAACCATTTCTGATGATGGATGCGAAAGCTACGATCAATTCAGTCGGTTGGGTAACGGGACAGATATCATCTTTAAACATTTTAAATGTACTTATGGTGGAAGGGAAGGTCTGGCCTCAGCGCTGCCTACTCTGGGGATTACCGAGTGATCTGCCGTGAATGTATCGCTCAGGGCTGTTAAACCAGAACTAGCTTTGAAGGAACCTCTTCCTCTATCCCGGGTTTAGACACCCTCCCCCCTAGCTCATAAAAGCCCCTCTTAGTTAATACAAGCTACAGCCTTACAATGATGTCAACCTGGCACTGATTGTGACATAGCTAATTGAAAAAGTGGCCACAAGGGGGTGAGCAATGTTTCCTCAAGTAGGCGACAAGTTACTGTCCAATTAATAGAGATGAATTTGAGTGCTTGAAAACGTACAAAGGGATACCTTTGTGGAGCTAGGAATATGGTTATGGTGTTAGATATAATGGGTTGCACTGGCATGCAGGAGGCTAGTACTTGGTAATTCAGCTGTCTTTTGTTGCTCCTTAATTCTCGTTTCCCAACCACGTAAGCGGAAACGATCATCTTTTTCACCTTTTGATAAAACAAACAATATGCTTCGTCCAACTGTAACTCTTATCTCTCCTTCCCTTCCCCCCTGTCATCATCTCTGTGGAGATCACTTCTTGCACTTTTCTTCTCACCAGTTCAATCTGCTATTTCCGCTACCCTTCTTCCCTTGCAGTGCTTGCTTAACTAGGTATTTTACAAACACTTGATCCCCAATGACACCTGCCGAATACCCAACATTTCCTTTGAATCGTATTATTTTGTAGGGGTGAGTGCTTGGGTTGCAGGCTTTTGGGACCGACCAATCGAAAGGAGGAAGCGGAAAGACATATTCTAGTCGGTGGTGTCAACGCAACCGAAAATGAGGGATGTGAGGAAAACAGTGGTATTGGCTAGAAAGGCCCAACATTAACCTCGGAGCTAGGAGTTTGATGGGGTTGAAGGAGGGTTGGGTGGTGAATGGTGGTCTCACTTGAGGATTAGCGATTGCACAGCGAAAGACCTTCTATCATCACAGGATCCTGTTGGCACTTTGACTATGGGTTCCCCTAATTCCGAACTTCTTCGTGGTAATCTGGCATTGCTGTTAGTCTCCATCATTGTTTACTATATGTATTGAATGCTGATGAAATTTTTGTTTAGCAGACAAACCTCAACTAGGCTGCCTGCTCCCCCCTCATCGGGTACTGAAGCTTTAACGAAAGAGTCTGCATCGCCGGGGCGGTCTGATATTCTTGAGAATACGAGGAAACAGTATTTCAGAACTCTTTATATTGTGAAAGTAAGGGATCAATCTGGGCTTGGAGTCTTCGTATATTGACTAACGGAGTTTGGAAGACGTCGCTTGCGTACTTTGTGAAATCAATTTGGTCGCGCGCTCGAGTTGCTATGCGTGGTGGCTCTTCCGAGCTTCCTACCGCAAGTGGCAGAGAATTGATCATCTTCTTACAGAGAATGCATCCTCCTTTTGAGAGAGTGGACATCAAGTTCCGCAGTATAAACCCCAGGTAGCTCTAGAAGAGAAGATTCAGGAGAATGAGGTGCTACGTGCCGGCAAGGAAGAATATGTGTGAGAGTGGAGAAGTGCCTCATTTCAGGATAAATTGGTGCGAACTGGTGACTATGGCTGAAGCGGAGAGTCGGAAGGCTCGAAATTCGGGAGTGTGCATGCGCGCAAGTGGCCGATCATTATTTTGCCTGCTAACCTCATCGTAGAACTGAGTTACAAATCACCCTCTTGCTTGAGATAATGTCTTTACAATGAGGCCAAGTTACACCAACAAATGAGGATGGAGGCAAAGAGAGAACTTCTAAAAATAAAAAAAAAGGTCCTCGAAGCGCAAGGGCAAAATAAGACTAAGCCATATGAACCTAATTATCCTCCGCTACTCGACCTACTGGCTGGCTGCCTATGTATCTGGAGGTCTGTAGGTTCAGTATCCGAAGGGCCCGAAGAAGAACCCACAGAACAAAAGCTCGTTCTGGATAAAGAATATGACCACCTCAGCCATTTTTTTTGTCGAGGTTGTGGTTACTTTGTATAAACACTATATATTCCATAATGGGGATGACAAGCTAATGATGACGGTTATGCCTCTAAACTCCCAGAGGAATGCAAATCAATCAACAGAAAATGTGGGGATTGATTAGCCCCCTTAGCTGCTCACAGAAATAAGGATGCATCCAACTCAAATAAGGATAAACGAAAACCTAAGAAAGCACCAGAATTCACTCACTCCATCACTACTCCGGCTGCTACTAATGCCACCACAGAGGCAAGTTAGAATACTTTGGCTGCACTTGTCACAGCTGCCAGTGGTGCAGCATGTGTGTCAAAAACGAATATGCGTGGAGGAACTTTGAATCCCAAGAGTTTTGTCAAAACACAAGTACAGATCAGCTCGAAAGTGGGACAAATGAAGAAAGTAGACAAAGGATTAAAGGATGCAATCACTTCCTTGAAAAAGCCAAACTGTATTGTAGGTGCAGCCGATATTGTTGAGGATTCTAAAAAGCGACTTACAACTGGCTCCATTAGAAGTATAACACCTTTGACCCTCAAAGATATTCCCCCCGCTAACCTTCCAAGGGGACCCAGAAGTGTCCCTAGGATCCATTGGCAAATGTCCAAGTCATGGCGACCCCGAAAGGTAGAAGGACAACAAAACCTCAACCGAACCTTCCACCTCTACTCTAGGATGAGAGTGGTGCCATACCACTATAGGGTGACTTACCCGAAGTCGAAAATTCCAAAACACAATTCGAGGTTGCAAGTACGCCGGTCCGCCCCTTATAAAAGTAGTGGATGATGGAAGTAGATCGTGTCCCATCTAGTAGCCCCTTTGAGGCACCTGAAGAGAATGTATCAAAGCATTCCTTGAACTTTGCCAAAAATATGTTCGTCACCCCTTAGAGGAAGTTAGGTGTGACGTATATAGGGCAAGCGTGTCAATGCTGGTATATTCACTTATATTCAAGAGCAACAAAGAGTGACAAAAGAACGAGTGGAGTAGAGATTGATATCGTCTAACAAGGAAAGGAACGTATACTACTGACTTAGAGTAACAGGGAAATTAACGGCAAAGTACAGGGTCTTTTATAGAGAGCCGGTAAGAGATCAAGGAGACGAGAAGGAGAAAATTAACATAATGAAATATAGGAGCGCCACAATCCCGAATCTTCAAACCGGCTGGAAACAAATCAAGTATCGCAATTGGTGTCTAGTGCTAACCTGTTCCACCTCCAACATCCCATGTTCCATCGCCAGTGTCCTTTGTTTCCACTTATCCGATTCTAGCAAGTGTACGAGTTTTCCAAACACTAGTTGATTCCTATAAGGTTGCCGAAACACTAGGTCCGATCATATTATGTTTCAATACCGGGATCGGTGGGTACCGACTTTGGGGCTGGCAATTCTATTGCGTTGGCTACGCCGAAAAGCAACAGCGGACTCTCCCGTTCACTTTTAGGTTCCGAGTTGCGAGGTAGCTTGAGAGCAGGAAGGAAAGGAAAGGAAAGACAGGGAGGGAGGGGGGAAATTTAATACGAATTTTTATTATTAAAAATAATTGGTGCGGAGGTAATGATTGGGGATGAAGGTTTTACGCGGTGGGGTGGAGAGGCTCGAGTGAAGACACAGTGTTTTTATTAAGGAATGAATGAGTTCATGATTTCTGCCATTGAGTATTTAGAAAGGAAATCGGGCAAGAAGTCAGGAATTCCGCGAGGCGTATATTGCTAAATAGCTCTTAGAATAGAAGTATGATACCGGTAGTAGAGGGTTAGTTTCGTTGTTATCAAGATCGCATAGTCATACCCCCCCAAGATAGCTATCTCAGCCTATACAGCAACAAACCCAGCCACCCGAAAATAGCTGGCCCAGAGATGAGTCTAAAGAAAGAAAATAAAGCAAGGGAAACCCCTCAGGGAATGACAGTGTTATTAGCATATCTAGTTAATATTCCTCTTCACGACGCTTTTTCACCTAGAAACCTGCTGTCAGAATCCCGCCGGGCCTCCGGAAAATATAGTCGAGTGTCAATAAATCGACAGCTGCAAAATCTCTTGGGGATCGAAATGGTTGGCTTTAGGGAACCTCTCGCAACCTAGCGGCAATCTCCAACTTGAATCTCTCTCGTGCATATGGGCCAGCAAGGATCTCACCCACCATATCGGTCCCCGGTGGGAAGTCGTGCTCGAAGATCGGTTCCCCTGCTCCTCTGACATTCGCGAGGACTGATTGGCGGAAATGCCATGTTAGGATTTCTTTAGAGACGTAATGATGATCTTCCTGATTTCGGCAAACAGGACCGAGAATTCTACCATCATAGCCATGAACATCGGTGTCAAATGCAACTACCTTGTGACCATCATCAGGGTTAACCGAGATGAGGTACCGATCAAACATTGTGTGCACCGGTTCCCTGAGAAGAAACCCGTTTTTAATTGAGTTGATCCTCGAGGATCCAGTAGCATAGTGCATGTCTGTCATCCATCGTCCATAATTATACTGAACCCAGTGACTTTCATGCTGGAGAGGGAAGATATAGGCAGCCTCGAAAATGGCCCAGTTATTGGCCTTGATATGGATTTCAGGAACTGAAACTCCTGAAATAACACATTTCCGGTCGCGAAAACGGATTTCATGACAGAAATTATCCTCTCTGCTTGAGATTTGATAAGAAACTGACCGCGGTATCCAAGGCTCATTGCTGACTTGGATAGCGGCTAGCAAAATTAGCAATTGGGCCAGTGAGTAAATGAGGGGATTATAATACATACCATTACAATAAATATCGTATGCTCCCGTTTCAAGAGGCATGTCTGTTCTGGACACGATACGGCTCGATATCTTCTCTTGTACACGAATAGGACTTCTCTCAACGACAAGTAAGATTCCGAGAATGTCAAGAAAGTTTGCCTCAGTTATAGACCCATTCTGGATAAGCCCTCCAAGAGCCTCGCCAGGCTTGGTAGTGTCATAAAAGGTGACATTGCGTGAGAGAGAGCGATTTATAGGCATCGTTGGTATTGGTAATTGTTGTATATGTAATGGTGAGAGTGACTTGAGAACGCTGTAGGCAAAAGGTCGACAAATCTCCAAGTGGTATGTTGCTCAATACGACCTGCAATAGTGTAGTGGGGGTGGTGAGATAAAGTTTGTGGAGCTCGGGGGGACGCTGGGGTGTGATCTCGCAAGTTTAGGTTGTTTCGCAGGTGTTGGGAGTGGTCCTGATGATATAGCCTGTGGCGGCTGCCGGCACTTGACACTCTGATTTTCCAACCAATGAAATTCAGCGACGATCACGTGTTATGTGGAGACAATTTCTCAACCGGGAGGTGAAAGCTGCGATTTTCGTAAAACAAAATTCGGCAATATGTATCTCGAGTACGAGTATACTCGGTGTTCAATATACTTGGACGGGCAACAGGATGGAGATCAACAACAAACATTTTAAATGTGCTGAGGGTGCACGAGGTTGGTGACAGAATTCATGGCCCCCCCCATTTCACACCAAAAATGGCTATTTTCACCTCATAAAATCACAACCGGTTGCTTGGCAAAAAAATGGTAAAATTCCTTAGTCTTTAGACTCATATAGATATTATCTCTTATATGTGACAAGCTCTGTTAGTTAATACCCATGGTGCAATACTAGAAGTAATGATGGTTGGCAAAAGATGCCTCTGATTTTGTATGAGAGTCCCATACAAAAGGTACATTGCAACTGCATCCAATGACAATCCTCAGCTCTCACAAGAGAATGGGAAAATTCTCATAATTTTTACTTAGAAAGCTTGAACAATTACCTACACTATATCTTGGTTTTATTAAATCTATACAGTTTTGGGATGAGTTATGAGTGCCCAAAACCAGCCATTTTTGGTGTAAAATGTGCTGGGGGGCTACGAATGTTGTCGCCAAGATCGTACTAGGGCAGGGGAAAGTCTAGCGAATATAGCTTACAGCAGTCAGGACTTCAGGGGCAGCCCTTTTCCTACTTACTAAGTAAAAGTACTAGGTTTCACTTGTGTTGCGTTGTTCTGTATGCTTTCTAAGGACGGCCGAGTTATCTACGGTGAATGTATGGCCTCCCGCTGGTGAAGCAGAACCGGCATGAAAGGAATCTCTTCATTTGTGGCAGGTTTTTCACACTTATAGCTAAGTGGTAGTAGAGGGACTGTTTCTTTTGCCATTAGGATCGTACTGTCACACGCCACAAAGACAGCTAAACTATGAACAATCCTTTTAATTTCCTTCCCCACCAACATAGCAGCACTCCATAAAGACAGCTAAGCTATGAACAATCCTTTTTCATTCCCTCACTCCCCAATGTGGCAACAACACCTGTCACCGAACAAGAGCTAGCTTAAAGATACGTACAGAGAAAGAAAATAAAACAAGAAAAGCCCTCATGGAATTCCATTTCATTAGGCCATTAGGTTGATATTCCCTTTCCCTGTGCTTCTTCACTCTAGAAATCTTTTTTTTTTTGGAGTCCTGCCAGCCCCCCGAAAAAGCTAATGATCGCTCAGCTAGCGTCCTTATATCTACAACTACAAACTCTCTAGGATCAAAGCTGTTGCACCTAGGAGACGCCCTCCAGCCTAGGAGCCATCTCCAGCCTGAACCTCTCTCGTGAATCCGGACAAACAGGGATCTCATCGACCGTATAGTTCCCCGGTGGGAAGTCGTGCTCAAAGATCAGTTCCCCTGCTCCTCTCATGTTCGCAAGGACTGATAGGCGGGAATGCCACTTGAGAAGTTCGTTCGACACATGGTGGGGGATCGTTAGGATTTCGGCATACGGGATCAAGAATTCTACCATCATAACCACAAGGATCGGTGTCAAACACAACTACCTTCCAATTTTCCAAAACCAATCCAATACATTAGGATAGTAGCCAATATGCGAGAATGAAAACCTAACAGGTACAGAGAAACAAGAAACCAAAACTATCTGAGCAGTCCATTCTATCAATCATCCTTCAACTGTAAGTCCACTGGCGGAGGCGTTGGGGGAGATGTCGCTGCCCTTGTCGCTTGAGATCGTTGCCACCGATGAATCCCAGGTTGACAATGAGGGCGCAGTAAGAGATATAGGGGCGGGGCGGTGGGTGGGAACAAAAAAGGCGAGCTGTCGCGAGCTTGCAGACGAGAATGCGAGTTGTAACGAGCTTCGAGGATCCCAACTCTGGGGGGTTGATGGTCCTATGTATGCTCGTGGCTCTCAGGTCCGTGCATCGTGTGCTATGATCTCCAGACAACCCGCTAGGCCTTGCTCCGACAACCTCCAGGCGGCTCTTCTGCGCTTTGCCCAATTGGCAACGGGTTGTTCCAACCCTTCATACAACTGTCGTCCGGGTTAATGGATATAAGGTACTGATCGAACATCCGGTGCACCTCTATCCGGAGAAGAAACCCGTTTTGAGATGAGTTGATCTTTGAGGATCCAGTTGCATCGTCCATGTCTGTGATCCATTGTTCATAATTATGTTGAAAAAAAAAAAGACTTTCATGCCAGAGAGGGAAGATATTGGCAGCCTCGAAAATAGCCCAGTTATGGGCTTGAATATGGGCTATAGGAATTGAAACCCCTGTAATAACACATTTCCGGTCGCGATGATGGATCTCATTACGAAATCTCTCCTCTCTACCAGTATTACTATAAGTAATCAGGCAGGGTACCCAGGGCTCCTTACTGACCTGGATAGAATCTAACAAAATTAACAATTGGGCGGATTACTGAATGAGGAAAATATAGCACATACCGTCGCAGTAAATATCATATACCCCCCATTGAAGAGGCACGTCCGTTCTAGATACGATGCTGCTCGATATCTTCTCTTGTACACGAATAGGACTCCCCACAATCACAAGTAAGATTCCGAGAATGTCAAGAAAGTTTGCCTCAGTCATAGACCCATTCTGGATAAGCCCTCCAAGAGTCTCGTCAGGCTTGGTAGCGTCATAAAAGGTGACATTACGTGAGAGAGAGCGATTTATAAGCATCGTTGGTATTGCTGATTGTCGTAAATGTAATCGTGAGAATGACTTGAGAACGGTGGAGGCAAGAGGTCGAGGAACCTCCAAGGCGTATATTGCTAAATATCTCTTAGAATAGACCTATTGGGAGTGATGAGATAAAGGTTTGCAGGGGTCAAAGAGGGATTGATGGATAGCCCGCTCTCTCAAGAGAAGTTGGTGTCAATGATTTTCTCCCCAGTTTTGCCGGCTCGGTACCGCCTATTTTCCGACCAATGAAATTCACCGACAATCACGTGTTAGAGGGTAATCGATGAGAAGAGTACAATCTTGGCAAAAAAAGAACAAACATTGCACTTAGCGATCAATGTAATCGGTTAGGCAATGAGACGGAGATCCTCTGTAAACACTTTAAATGTAATCTACAGACTAGGGTGTCTGGTAGATGTTACTCTCAGAATGTGTACTTGGTCGGCAGCCAAGACTTTGCTACACTTTTTCCTACCGTAGTACAGTACCGGTATCTGCGATATTGTTTTGACACCGGTACCCCCACTTTTGTCCAGCTTCCAGGGATATTACTGACCGACTAAACTCAATAATTTCTCCTCTGTAATAGTGTGGGTAGCAAAGACCAGAAGATCTCTCAAAATACCACCAATGATAGTCCCTACTTCTACAATACTTGTAACTCGATGAATATGGAATAACTATACCATTACCGATGATCCGTCTCAACTCCTACCTAGCTCTCACCCTGTAGCCCAAGGCGTGGCATCGGGACAAGAGTGCCCCGTCGAAATTGTGGAGGAATGGCTGATGCAAACTGAAGAATTTCAGAAGCTGGGATGACGGAGTGATGAAGGTGAAGGTGAAGGTGATAGCGCGTATAGTTTTGCTATGGAGATCTGGGGGTCGGCAATACATAGACTAGACTATGTAACAAGGATTATTATCCCGGGAGAGAAGAAAGAGAGCCTGTGCTGACAAGCCGCGATGTCACTTTCCAGGTAGGGTACAAGTTGTCCTGTCAGGGAGGAGGATAGAGCACTGCAGGTACGTGTTTTTTCCCTACCTTTGCGGCCTGAAAGGAGCAGTCTGTGACATGTATGGTAGGTCCCTGTTGAAATGGCTGGTTAGCACAATGCCCTGAACTGAATGCTTGACAAGTTCAGGGGTGCTGGGATATTTGTAACTAGAAGGGCTCATACCGTAAGAACTGGAATAATCGAGAATACCACTAGAGCGTTGGAGTCTTCTCTCCTAGTAAGGCATGTCTCAGCTGTGGGATGAAGGTGAATCCTTTCGCTGTGTCTCCCACCGCTCAATCCAAAGAGAGAAATTCGGGATCTCCTAGTGACGTTCTCGATTACTACAGTTCTTACGAAAAGCGCCTTGTTGGCCACGTGATAAGTGTATCCGTGGGTCCCGCCAAAGGCGATACCATCGGACATCTTGGTGTTAGGCTAGGCCAGGACGAAACACCAGGCACCATGGACGAGAGTTTGGGGGCAGATATTCTGGGGAAGATTACCGAAAGTATATCGAAAATGTGGGCGGAAAAAATAATGGTGAGTGTGGAAATCTTCGGTATATTTCCTACGTACAGTATACACCAGCAACCACAGCCACCTGACAATAGTAACCCTGCCGGGCCTCCGAAAAATGTAAGGATCGTGCACCCAGTATTATTAAATCAGCAGCTAAAAAATCTCCCCCCGATCGAAACGGTTGTCTTTCAGAAACCTCTCAGAACCTAGAGGGTAGCTCCAACTCGAATCTCTCTTGGGTATATGAACTGGCAAGGATCTTATTCATCATATCAGTCCCAGAGGGGAGGTCATGGTCGAAGATCGGTTCCCCTGCTCCTCTGACATTCGCAAGGACTGATTGGCGGAAATGCCATCTTAGACTTTCGTCGGAAACGCAATGAGGATTGGCGGGGTTTCGGCAAACAGGATCAAGAATCCTACTATCATAGCCATAAATATCGGTGTCAAATACCACCACCTTGTAACCGTCGTCTGGGTTAATGGAGATGAGGTACGCATTGAACATTGTCTGAACAGCTGACATGAGAAGAAACCCGTTTTGAGGTGAGTTGATCTTTGAGGATTCCATAGCATCGTCCATGTCTGTAATCTGTCTTCCGTAATTAGACTGTATCCAAAGCCGTTCATGCTCGGGAGGGAAGATATGGGCAGCCTCAAAGGTGGTCCAGTTATTGGCCTGGATATGGATTTCAGGAATCGAAGTTCCTGAAATAACACATTTCCGATCGCGATTGCGGATGCCATCACGGAAACTACTCTCTCTACCAGAGATTTCATGAGAAATCAACCGAGGTATCCAAGGCTCATTGCTGACTTGGATAGAGGCTGACAAAATTAGCAAATGGACCAAGGAGTAAATGGGGGGAATATAGCACATACAATCGCAATAAATATCGTATACTCCCGTTTGAAGAGGCACGCCAGTTCTGGATACGATATGGCCCGACACTCTCTGTTGAACACGTATAGGGCCCTCCTCAATGATAAGTAACATTCTGAGGATGTCAAGAAAGTTTGCCTCGGTTATAGACCCATTCTGGACAAACCCTCCAAGAGCCACATCGAGATGCGTAGCATCATAAAAAGAGACATTCCGTGGAAGAGAGCGACTTGTTGGCATCGTAAGTCTTGGTAATTGTTGTAAAGGTAATCGTGGTGATGGTGACTTGTGAGCTGGGGTAGGTGAGAAGTTGAGTTTGCTAAATAGCTCTTAGAATAGGTGTGGTGGGGACGGTGAGATAAAGTTTTGAGGAGCTGAGGAGCTTTGAAGAACGTTTTGGTGTGATCTCGCAAGCTTGGTTGTTTGATAGAAGTGGAGGTGGCCCTGATGAAATAGCCTGTGGCAGCTAACGGTTCTTGGAGCACTATTCTCCAATTAAATTCACTGACCCGACCATTTCTCAATAGATATGTGGGGGGCACGATTTTGACAACAAAACTCACCACACTCGGCGACCAATGCACTTGTTGGATCTCGTTAACTGGTATTAGTGATTCTGTTAATCAGTCAAACCAAACCTATCGTGCACTGATGGGCGGATTCACGTCCGGAACTAGGCACTTGATTTCAAGAGATTTTACGGCACTGAGGGTGTACTCGAGTAGGGGGAAGTCTGGTGGATGCAGCTTACAGAATTTCTATAGAGTTCGCAGTCAAGACTTCATCAGCCGTTTTCCTGCTCCGAAGTGCTGTATCACTTGTCTTCCATTAGTTTCACATGCTCTCCAAGGATGGCCGAGTTATCTACATTGAATTTATGGCTTCCTGCTGGTGACGATGCAGAGCTAGCACGAAAGGAATCTCTTCATCTGTCTCTGATTTGCCGGTTCAGCGGTTTCGGGGCCTTGCAAGGGTTTTACACATATAGCCAACTGGTAGTAGAAGGTGTATTTCTGTTGCCATGAAGCTCGTCCCATCACACCCAACAATGATCGCCAAATTATGAAGCGTCCTTTCTGCTCCCTTGCCTGCCGCATACAGCAACACCTCACCAAGACAGCAAAACTATGAACAATTCTAGTCCTTCCCTTCTCCGCCAATATGGCAACAGCCTCAGTCACCTAACCAGAGCTAGCATAGAGATAAGTACAAGAAAAACACCACAGGAATGCAATTTTTATTAGCTCACGTAGTTGATATTCCCCTTCCCAATCATACTTCCCTACTTGCGAAATCTTTGTCGGAGTCCTACCACGCCTCCGAAAAAGCTAACGATCCTTCGCATAGCGTCATTCAATGTACAGCTATAAAATCTCTCGTGAATAGAAGCAGTTGCCCTTAGAGAACCTCCACCAACCCCTTGGGTATCTCCAAATCGAATCCGTCTTGTGCATATGGACCAGCAAGGACCTCACCCTCTATATCCGTCCCGGATGGAGAGTCGTACTCTAATATCGGTTCCCCTGCTCCTCTGATATTCGCGAGGACTGATTGGCGGAAATGCCATGTTAGGATTTCTTTAGAGACGCAATGAGGATCGTCCAGATTTCGGCAAACAGGATCGAGAATTCTACCATCATAGCCATGAACATCGGTGTCAAATACCACTCCCTTGTAACCATCATCGGGGTTAACGGAGATGAGGTACCGATCAAACATTGTGTGCACATTTTGCTGGAGAAGAAACCCGGTTTTAATTGAGTTGATCTTCGAGGATCCAGTAGCATCGTGCATGTCTGTCATCTATCGTCCATAATTATACTGAACCCAGTAACTTTGGTGCTCGGGAAGGAAGATATGGGCAGCCTCGAAAGTGGTCCAGTTATTTGCCTGGATATGGATTTCAGGAACCGAAACCCCGGTAATAACACATTTCCGGTTGGTATCCCCCGTGGTATCTGTGTTGGCTTCTGGCCCCTGGACATCGGAGGTCGCGCAAGATCGTCATGGTCGCTTGGTGTCTCTCCCTTCGTGGTCGGCTGCCCCGGACCCGGCGACTTGAGATGGGTCGGGGCATCGCTGTCTCTTGATGCCTCTTGCTTCCCTTCTCTTAGCTGTGTTTGAATAGGACTCCGTATCTGTGTCACCTTGTGTGGACCTTGGGTCTGTGGATGTTCCCTGACTAGTGCTAGCATATGATTATGTTGTAGGGTCTCTCCCTGGGTTACACCCTTCCCGGTCGCCATGCGTGGAGGTGCTCGTCATCGCGACAGGGAAACTATGGGACAGCCTGGCGTATTGGTGTGGGCTCACTTGTGTTCTCTTGTCGGAGGTAGTCCTATCGTTACTGGTACTTGTGATATTACTACCTATGGTTTGGGCCGGGGTTGAATCATGTGTGAACCTTTGGTAGAGGCTTTGGATTGTGGGGGATCTGGACCGGAGCATACAGGAAGAGAGGACATGAAGGGTAAGGGTTCTTTCCTCTGCGGCGATGTGGATTATACGGGGACAATAATATTGCTAGATCTGGCTGCTTTGGAGCTTGTTTTTGATCCGGGTAATCAGACCACGTGTCTCCTCTCCGTACTCCCTTTATGGCCCAATCAACAACCACAAGTACAGTCGAGCAAAACTCGATCATGATCTTATCGTGTGCAGTCCATCACTAACCACAAACCTTTTGAATACAAGGAGTAGTGAAAGCAGACAGGCGATCCTCGGGGCCTCTGGGCCTGCTTTGGGGTGATAGTTGGGGTGGTGCCAGACTGAATCCGGAAGGTGGGGGGCAATATAGTGGCCAAATGCAGAAGGTGGGGTGTCTTGGCGTTTGTCGGGTGAGTATAGTGCAGGTGGCACTTCACGGAATGTGAGAACAAGAAATTAAAGGTCAAATGACGGTTGTGCTGAGAACCGTTTCATTGGCTTTTTGTATGCAGAAAGAAGTTGAGAGGAGAGAAGAAACAGAAGCGAAACAGGACAGAGAACAAACAAGACAAGAGGGTTCCGTAACCGATGACTAAGCTTCGGCGAATACCCATAATATCCAACAGTCATTAACACAATTTATTTACACGAGTGAGAACCTATGTCTTGTTATCCTCTACGATGGGGAGGAAAGAAAAAGAAAAAAACAAACCATTGAGAAGGTGCTATTACCCGCCAGAACTACCCTGGGTTCTAGTGAAAAAAATTGGGTAACCCCAGCCCTTTAGGAAAACCCTTCCATACCCGGTAGATATAGAGGGAGCAAAGGAGAGAGAAAAGAGAAGAGAAAGACAGACAAGTAAATACCCCTAATGAACCAAGAAGAACCCATGTTGATTTTGGATAATGCGCGAGACCAGGCAAGACGTGATTAAAAAGCGGTGTCTAAGCCAAATGGAAAAAATAATATTGTGAAAACAAAAAACAAGCAGCCACTCTGTGAACGATGCAAAGCTTTTAAGTTCCGCAAGCGGAAGGAGGTAGAAAGAAACAAGCACTTATTTGCACAAGAAACGAATCAGACCAATTGTGGTGCCCCTTAAAGCCTCTATGCTGTGACTGCGGGTTGGTTGACAGTTTCATCTATCGCAAGCTCGAACTCCCAGAGGTCATGCTTCCACTGGGCGAGATCGAGAGGGGTGAAAACGATGTCATTTTCGCTCTCGTTCACTGGTACATGACCGAAGAGTTTTGCGAAATTCAAGTTTATAGCTTCGCTGACGGCGGCGGGGGCGGCAGGGGCCACGGCGGCGGGTTGAAGGGGGTCGACCGGAGCCAAAGCGGCTGGTTTGGGGGGGGGAACGAGCGGGGGAACGGGGGAGGTTTCGGAGGGGTTGAAGGGAGGGATGTCAAAAAAGGCGGTGCGTATCGGGGTCACAGTGGGATTATTGGACTGAGAGCGGGTAGTGACCGCAGGGCGGGAACCTTCCCATTGCTCAATTAAAATTTTCCGATTTTCTTCATCGATCGAAAAAAGAAGCACAATGTTAACATTGCCCCACGAGTTGCAGAGCCACCATTTTGCGGCCCCTTGCAATTGATCGAGCGATTGCGATACACCGGTTTCCACGACGAGGGTCGGCCAATGTGCTCTGGTGGGGCGGGATCCTCGTGGCCTGAAGGCGGAATCCGCCTCTTTTCTGCCCGAGCTCCCAGTGTAGGTCGTCCCTTTCATATTCCTTAGATCTTTAGCCAGTCGGGGCCCAATTCTCGCTACCTTCTCCTTCAACATTAGAGCAAATTGGTCCGTCGCTTCCTCGTGGATACCACCAATCGTCATGGGTTTGACAATCAAAGTTTCAGGCTCGTTGAGGTAGAAGAAGCGGAGGCTCCTGTAGCGGGTGTCCCTCAGTCGTTCAATTTTGGCGAGTTGTGACTCGGTTACGGATGAAAATATAAGGTACTGTCCATTACGTATCTTCTTCAATGCATTCGTTTGCGCCTTGATCGCTCCCGCGAATGTGCGGTTATCAACGAATTTTCTATGCACTGCTCCTGCTAATCCCACGGTAAGATAATAGTGCATGTCGCGTGATCTACTAGGCGATGGAACTTGTGAGGAAGATTGGGAGATGGGGGGAGTTGGGTAGACACCGGGTTCGGAGGTTGAAGGAGATGGGTGGAGGCCGATTTGTGAAGTGGCGGGAGATTGGTCGGTATCGACTTGCTGGTCAGACATGGCGGACATTGTTTTGCACAGCTGGTAGTAGATATAGAAGGCGGTGATGTCCCTTGGAGGCTTTGAGTATCCAAGGTGGTTGGGGTGGTCGGCTGTGAAAGTGAGAAGGAGGAGTTGCTTGTTGGCCGATAAATTTATATGTTACAATTCGAGAGTTGATATTTTTCGGTAATACAACGTCACGTGCGATCATTCCAGTCATAGGGCACGGGTTCTAAGCCGCATGAGGAAGGGAGGCAATGAAACAAAAACTGAAGCAGATCTGCTAGACCCAAAGCCGAGCAAGAGGTGAATGAGTTCATGATTTCTTCCATTGAGTATTTAGAAAGGAAAATCGGGCAAGAAGTCGGGGGTTCCGCGGGGCGTGTGTTGCTAAATAGCTCTTAAAATAGAAGTATGATACCGGTAGTAGAGGGATGAGTCTAAAGAAAGAAAATAAAGCAAGGAAAACCCCTCAGGGAATGATATTGTTATTAGCCTATCTAGTTAATATTCCCTGCACGACGCTTTTTCACCTAGAAACCTGCTGTCAGAATCCCGCCAAGCCTTCGGAAAATATAGTGATCGCGCGGCGAGTGTGAATAAATCGACAGCTGCCAAATCTCTAGGGGGTGGAAACGGTTGGCTTTAGAAAACCTCTCGCAACCTAGCGGCAATCTGCAACTCGAATCTCTCTCGTGCATATGGGCCAGCAAGAATCTCACCCACCATACCGGTCCCTGGTGGGATGTCGTGCTCCAAGATCGGTTCCCCTGCTCCTCTGACATTCGCAAGGACTGATCGGCGGAAATGCCATCTTGGAAGATGGTCGGATATGCAATGAGGATCGGCGGGGTTTCGGCAAACAGGATCAAGAATCCTACCATCATAGCCATAAATATCGGTGTCAAATACAGCCACCTTGTAACCGTCGTCTAGGTTAACGGAGATGAAGGAGCACGTCGAACATTTTCTGAACATATGACATAAGAAGAAGCCCATTTTGAGGTGAGGTGATCTTTGAGGATTCTATAGCATCGTCCATGTCTGTAATCCGTCTTCCGTAATTAGACTGTACCCAAAGCCGTTCAGCCTCGGGAGGGAAGATATGGGCTGCCTCGAAAGTGGTCCAGTTATTGGCCTGGATATGGATTTCAGCAACCGAAACCCCGGTAATAACACATTTCCGGTTGGTATCCCCCATGGTATCTGTGTTGGCTTATGGCCCCTGGTCATCGGAGGTCTTGCGAGATCGTCGTGGTCGCTTGGTGTCTCTCCCTTCGCGGTCGGCTACCCCGGACCCCGCGACTTGAGATGGGTCGGGGCATCGCTGTCTCTTGATGCCTCTTGCTTCCCTTCTCTTCGCTGTGTTTGAATAGGACTCTGTATCTGTGTCGCCTTGTGTGGACCTTGGGTCTGTGGATGTTCCCTGACTAGTGCTAGCATATGATGATGTTGTGGGGTCTCTCTCTGGGTTACACCCTTCCCGGTCGTCTTGGGTGGGGGTGCTCCTCATCCCGACAGGGAAACTATGGGACAGCCTGGCGTATTGGTGTGGGCTCACTTGTGTTCTCTTGTCGGAGGTAGTCCTATCGTTACTGGTACTTGTGATATTACTACCTATGGTTTGGGCCGGGGTTGAATCATGTGTGAACCTTTGGTAGAGGCTTTGGATTGTGGGGGATCTGGACCGGAGCATACAGGAAGAGAGGACATGAAGGGTAAGGGTTCTTTCCTCTGCGGCGATGTGGATTATACGGGGACAATAATATTGCTAGATCTGGCTGCTTTGGAGCTTGTTTTTGATCCGGGTAATCAGACCACGTGTCTCCTCTCCGTACTCCCTTTATGGCCCAATCACCAACCACAAGTACAGTCGCGCAAAACTCGATCATGATCTTATCGTGCCCAGTCCATCACTAACCACAAACCTTTTGAATACAAGGAGTAATGAAAGCAGACTGGCGGTCCTCTGGGCCTTTGGGGCCTGCTTTGGGGTGATAGTTGGGGTGGTGCTAGACTGAATCCGGAAGGTGGGGGGCAATATAGTGGCCAAATGCGGAAGGTGGGGTGTCTTGGCGTTTGTCGGGTGAGTATAGTGCAGGTGGAACTTCACGGAATGTGAGAACCAGAGAGAAATTAAAGGTCAAGTAATGGTTGTGCTGAGAACCGTTTCATTGGCTTTTTGTATGCAGAAAGAAGTTGAGAGGAGAGAAGAAACAGAAGCGAAACAGGACAGAGAGCAAACAAGACAAGCGGGTTCCGTAACCGATGACTAAGGTTCGGCGAATACCCATAATATCCAACAGTTATTAACACAATTTATTTACGCGAGTGAGAACCTATGACTTGTTATCCTCTATGATGGGGAGGAAAGAAAAAGAGAAGAAGAAACCATTGAGAACGTGTTATTACCCGCCAGAACTACCCTGGGTTCTAGTGAAAAAAATTAGGTAACACCAGCCCTTTAGGAAAACCCTTCCATACCAGTAGAAATCGAGGGAGCAAAGGAGAGAAAAAACAGAAGAGGAAGACAGACATGTAAATACCCCTGGTGAACCAAGAAGAACCCATGTTCATTTTAGATAATGCACGAGACCAGGCAAGACGTGATTAAAAAGCGGTGTCTAAGCCAAATGGAAAAAATAATATTGTGAAAACAAAAAACAAGCAGCCACTCTGTGAACGATACAAAGCTTTTAAGTTCCGCAAGCAGAAGGAGGTAGAAAGAAACAAGCACTTATTTCCACAAGAAACGAATCAGACCAATTGTGGTGCCCCTTAAAGCTTCTATGCTGTGACTGCGGGTGGGTTGACAGTTTCATGTATCGCAAGCTCGAACTCCCAGAGGTCATGGTTCCACTCGGCGAGATCGAGAGGGGTGAAAACGATGTCATTTTCGCTCTCGTTCAGTGGTACACGACCGAAGAGTTTTGCGAAATTCAAGTTTATAGCTTCGCTGACGGCGGCGGGGTTGGCTGGGGCCACGGCGGCGGGTTGAAGGGGGTCGACCGGAGCCAAAGCGGCTGGTTCGGGGGGGGGAACGAGCGGGGGAACGGGGAAGGTTTCGGAGGGGTCGAAGGGAGGGATGTCAAAAAAGGCGGTGCGTATCGGGGTCACAGTGGGATTATTGGACTGAGAGCGGGTAGTGACCGCAGGGCGGGAACCTTCCCATTGCTCAATTAAAATTTTCCGATTTTCTTCATCGATCGAAAAAAGAAGCACAATGTTAACATTGCCCCACGAGTTGCAGAGCCACCATTTTGCGGCCCCTTGCAATTGATCGAGCGATTGCGATACACCGGTTTCCACGACGAGGGTCGGCCAATGTGCTCTGGTGGGGCGGGATCCTCGTGGCCTGAAGGCGGAATCCGCCTCTTTTCTGCCCGAGCTCCCAGTGTAGGTCGTCCCTTTCATATTCCTTAGATCTTTAGCCAGTCGGGGCCCAATTCTCGCTACCTTCTCCTTCAACCTTGCAGCAAATTGGTCCGTCGCTTCCTCGTGGATCGCACCGATCGTCATGGGTTTGACTATCAAAGTTTCAGGCTCGTTGAGGTAGAAGAAGCGGAGGCTCTTGTAGCGGGTGTCCCTCAGTCGTTGAATTTCGGCGAGTTGTGACTCGGTTACGGATGAAAATATAAGGTACTGTCCATTACGTATCTTCTTCAATGCATTCGTTTGCGCCTTGATCGCTGCCGCGAATGTGCGGTTATCAACGAATTTTCTATGCACTGCCCCTGCTAATCCCTCGGTAAGATAATAGTGCATGTCGCGTGATCTACTAGGCGATGGAACTTGTGAGGAAGATTGGGAGATGGGGGGAGTTGGGTAGACACCGGGTTCGGAGGTTGAAGGAGATGGGTGGAGGCCGATTTCTGAAGTGGCGGGAGATTGGTCGGTATCGACTTGCTGGTCAGACATGGCGGACATTCTTTTGCACAGCTGGTAGTAGATATAGAAGGCGGTGATGTCCCTTGGAGGCTTTGAGTATCCAAGGTGGTTGGGGTGGTCGGCTGTGAAAGTGAGAAGGAGGAGTTGCTTGTTGGCCGATAAATTTATATGTTACAATTCGAGAGTTGATATTTTTCGGTAATACAACGTCACGTGGGATCATCACAGTCAAAGGGCAAGGGTTCTAAGCCGCATGAGGAAGGGAGGCAATGAAACAGAAACTGAAGCAGATCTGCTAGACCCAAAGCCGAGCAAGGGGTGAATGAGTTCATGATTTCTTCCATTGAGTATTTAGAAAGGAAATCAGGCAAGAAGTCAGGAATTCCGCGAGGCGTATATTGCTAAATAGCTCTTAGAATAGAAGTATGATACCGATAGTTGAGGGATGAGTCTAAAGAAAGAAAATAAAGCAAGGAAAACCCCTCAGGGAATGATATTGTTATTAGCCTATCTAGTTAATATTCCCTGTACAACGCTTTTTCACCTAGAAACCTGCTGTCAGAATCCCGCCAAGCCTCCGGAAAATATAGTTATAGCGCGGCGAGTGTCAATAAATTGACAACTAGCAAAATCTCTAGGGGATCGAAACGGTTGGCTTTAGGAAACCTCTCGCAACCTAGCGGCAATCTGCAACTCGAATCTCTCTCGTGCATATGGGCCAGCAAGAATCTCACCCACCATATCGGTCCCTGGTGGGATGTCGTGCTCCAAGATCGGTTCCCCTGCTCTTCTGACATTCGCAAGGACTGATTGGCGGAAATGCCATCTTAGACTTTCTTCGGAAACGCAATGAGAATCGGCGGGGTTTCGGCAAACAGGATCAAGAATTCTACCATCGTTGCCATAAATATCGGTGTCAAATACCACTACCTTGTAACCGCCGTCTGGGTTAACGGAGATGAGGTACGCATTGAACATTATCTGAACAGCTGACATGAGCAGAAACCCGTTTTGAGCTGAGTTGATCTTTGAGGATTCTATAGCATCGTGCATGTCTGTAATCCGTCTTCCGTAATTATACTGTATCCAAAGCCCTTCATGCTCGGGAGGGAAGATATGGGCAGCCTCAAAAGTGGTCCAATTATTAGCCTGGATATGGATTTCAGGAATCGAAGTTCCTGAAATAAGACATTTCCGGTCGCGATCACGGATACCATCACGGAAACTACTCTCTCTACCAGAGATTTCATGAAAAACCAACCGAGGTATCCAAGACTCATTGCTGACTTGGATAGAGGCTGGCAAAATTAGCAAATGGACCAATGAGTAAATAGGGGGAATATAGCACATACAATCGCAATAAATATCGTATACTCCCGTTTGAAGAGGCATGCCAGTTCTGGATACGAATGGCTCACACCCTCTCTTGAACACGTATAGGGCCCTTAATGACAAGCAACATTCTGAGGATGTCAAGAAAGTTTGCCTCCGTTACAGACGCATGCTTGAAAAACCCTCCAAGAGTCTCGTCAGGCTTGGTAGCGTCGTAAAAAAAGACTTTGCGTGGGAGAGAGCGGTTTAGAGCCATCGTTGGAACTGGTGATTGTCGTAAACGTGATGGTTGGAGTGATTTGAGAGCTGGTAGGCAAGGACCCCAGAATTCTCAGGGGCGTATGTTGCTAAATGCCTCTTAGAAATTGGTGTAGTAGGGGTGGTGAGATAATTTTTGCGGAGCTCAGGGGGACGCTGGGGTGTGATCTCGCAAGCTTGGTTGTTTGACAGAAGTGGGAGTGGGACCACTTCTATCCCCTGTCCCGCCCACCAGGCACTCCATTTTTCAACCCCATCAAATTGGGTGACAATTACGCGTTCTACCACGTAAGACAGGCCCACCTCTGAAGATAGATGTAGAAGCTACTTTCTTCGCAAGCGAATTCATTGCACTTAATGACCAATATACTTGGTTGGGTAACACGATAGATATCGTCTTTAAAACCCCTTTATAGTACTTGTGTACTCGCCGTGTACTCAGGTTGTAGCAGAATCTGGCGAATGTGACTTACAGAATCTCTATGCAGTTGCCAGCCAAGACTTCCCTAGAACCCTTTCCCCATCCCCGAATCACGGGTGGTAGGGTATTGCATCTGCTTCATCTGCGCTATCTGCTACGGGGATTATCGAGTGATCTGCCATGAATGTATCACTCAGGACAGTTTAAGCAGAACTAGCATGGAAGGAATCTCTTTGTCTGTCCCGGGATTCACTCACTTTTAGCTCATAAGTGGCCTTCCCAGTTAATACAAGGCTTATGATCATATTAATCTAGACCACTGATTGTGACTAAACTAACTGAAACAGTGGCCACTTAGAAGTGAGCAAGTTTCATATAGTAGCAAATCCTGACCCATTAGTAGGGATGAAATTGAATGCTTGAAAATGTACGAAGGGATACCTGTCTGGAGCTAGGAATACAATTATGATGTTAGATATAATGGGTTGTACGCCGGAGGGGGGGGGGGGTAGTACTTAGTACTCCAGCTGTATTGGTTGTCATAGTAGGGCGGGTCTTCTATGTTTCTCTTTAAATCTCTGTTCCCAACAACGCAAGTGGAAATGATCATCTTTTCACCTTTTGATAAAACAAACAATCTGCTTCGTCCAATTGGAAATGTTATCTCTCCTCCCCTTCCCTCCTGTCATCATCTCTGTGGAGATCACTTCTTGCACTTTTCTTTCACCAGTTTAACCTGCTATTTAAACGACCCTTTTTCCCATGCTTAATTAACCAAGTATTTTATAAACACTCAATCCCCAATGCCACCGGCTGAATACCCAACCTTTCCTTTCAACCATATTATTTTGCTAGGGGCGAGTGCTTGGGTTGAATTGGGCTTTTGGGGCCGATCGATGGAAAGGCGGAATTGGAAAGATATATTCAAGTTGGTGGTATCCTCTTCCGGGCCTAGAAAAAAGGTATCATAACCTTTTTAAATTTATATCAGTGCACAGTACAGTGCCCGCCAGAATATTATTGTGATCTGCTTGGCATGTGTTTAAAGGAAGGTAGTAAGGTATTATACCCCTCACTATACTGCACCGACCTGCTTGTACAAAGTATTTGATATAAATCCAAGCTCATATTTTGAATTTAAACTGGGCAATGAGAAAGAGACTGACTAGGAAACCAACATAAAATGCCTTGCTTCTTGGTGTGCACTGAAGAGGTTAACCCTTGTGGCACTTGGTAAAGATTTGCAAATATCTTATAAAATTAGCACCTACCGATAAAGCTTCAACCTCTATCACTATAACTGGAAAACTTGTGTGTATTATTGTTGTTTCTGTAATGGTGTATTCTAGACCATAGCGAGCGTCATGCATAGAGAGCTATATAAAGGTTTGAGAGAGGCAGCTGGTTGAACTTTAGTCAAGGTATTTGTATTAACTAGTATTTAGGTGGGTGGCTTGCTATGGCGCGGGTTAGGTTACAGTCACTGGATATGCGGATTAGGTGATTCTTCTCTTTCGCCTCAAACTTTCTATTATTTTTAGATTTTTTTTCATCTTTGTTGTATCATAGTCGTTCCTTGTGTAATGAAAGTGCGTATTTTATGTGGGAAAAAGTGCGAAGCATAGATAGTAGTATCATACAAGGTCGGTTTCTTTTGCCGCCAAGATCATTCAGCCATACCTGTTGGAAATGATCCGCGGTCGGCCGAGCTCTTTGAGCGGTAGAGAGAATAAAGTGTTTGCAGACCGCTTGATGGGTAGAGATACTGTGGACAGAGCTTCACTGAGAGTGAAGACAAGAGCGAGATTCAAAGGGAAAATGAGAGTCGTGTTAAGAGCAGTTTCGTTGGTTTAGTTTACTGTGTAGAAAGAACCTTGTTGAGTTGAGTTGAGAGAGAAAAGAAAAGCGAAACGAAATAGAGTGCAAAGAAGACAAGTGAGCCCCATAGCCGGTTGCAACCAAGCTGAACGTATGACTAAGCTTCGGCGAACAACCCAAGATATCCAACAATACCCCTCCAAGATGGTTAATCTATGAAGAATCCCTTGCCTTTCCTTACCCTCCTATACAGCAGCAACCACACCCACCTGACAATAGTAGCCCTAAAGACAAGCGTAAACAAAGAAAATAGAGCAAGAAAAATCCCCCATTTTGCTATTAGCACATCTAGTTGATACTGCACTTCTTGTCGCTTTTTTGCTTGCAAAATGTCTGTAACTATCGTGCCGAGCCTCCGAAAAATGTAAGGATAGTGTAACTAGTATTATTAAATCAGCAGCTAGGAAATCTCCCCCCGATCGAAATGGTTGTCTTTCGGAAACCTCTCACAACCTAGAGGGTAGCTCAGACTCGAATCTCTCTTGGGTATATAGACTGGCAAGGATCTTATCCATCATATCAGTCCCAGAGGGGTGGTCATGCTCGAAGATCGGTTCCCCTGCTCCTCTGACATTCGCAAGGACTGATTGGCGGAAATGCCATCTTAGACTTTCGTCGGAAACGCAATGAGGATCGGCGGGGTTTCGGCAAACAGGATCAAGAATTCTACCATCGTAGCCATCAATATCGGTGTCAAATACAACCACCTTGTAACCGTCGTCTGGGTTAGCTGAGATGAGGTACCCATCGAACATTTGTTGGACCCCTTCCCTGAGAAGAAACCCATTCTGAATTGAGTTGATCTTTGAGGATTCTGTAGCATCGTCCATGTCTGTAATCCATTGTCCGTGATTGTGCTCTATCCAAAGCCGTTCATGCTCGGGAGGGAAAATATGGGCAGCCTCGAAAGTGGTCCAGTTATTGGCCTGGATATGAATTTCAGGAATCGAAGTTCCTGAAATAACACATTTCCGATCGCGATCACGGATACCATCACGGAAACTACTCTCTCTACCAGAGATTTCATGAAAAACCAACCGGGGTATCCAAGGCTCATTGCTGACTTGGATAGAGGCTAGCAAAATTAGCAATGGGCCACTGAGTATCTGGGGGGAACTTGAATAAAGCACATACAATCGCAATAAATATCGTATACTCCCGTTTGAAGAGGCACGCCAGTTCTGGATACGATATGGCCCGACATCCTCTCTTGAACACGTATAGGGCCCTCCTTAATGATAAGTAACATTCCGAGGATGTCAAGAAAGTTTTCCTCGGTTATAGACCCATTCTGGACAAACCCTCCAAGAGCCACATCAAGATGGGTAGCGTCATAAAAAGAGACATTCCGTGGAAGAGAGCGACTTGTTGACATCGTAAGTCTTGGTAATTGTTGTAAAGGTAATCGCGGTGGTGGTGACTTGTGAACTAGGGTAGGCGAGAAGTCGAGTTTGCTAAATACCTCTTAGAATAGGTGTGGTGGGGACAGTGAGATAAAGTTTTGAGGAGCTGAGGAGCGTTGAAGAACGTTTGGGTGTGATCTGGCAAGCTTGGTTGTTTGGCAGTAGTGGTGGCCCTAATGAAATAGCCTGTGGCAGCTAATGGTTCTTGGCACACTATTTTCCAATTAAATTCACTGACTCGACCATTTCGTAATAGACATGCGAAAGGCACGATTTTGACAACAAAACCCACCATACCCGGCGACCAATGCACTCAGTTTGGTAACAGGACGGGGATCAACAGCAAATATTTTAAATGTACGCGAGTATTCTACCTGCACCGCAAAAACTCTTGAAATCCACTATCCCCGGCCGCTATGTGATCTCCGGATTCACAGTCAAAAGCACCTGAGAAGGATTGGCGTTTTTCCCATATTGTATGAGGTTGGCTCATTGCACTTGTTGGATCTTGTTAACTGGTATTCGTAATTCTGTTAATCGGTTAAACTAAACCTATCGTGCGCTGATGGGCCGATTCACGCCTATAACTAGACACTGGATTTCAAGAGTTTTTACGGCACTGAGGGTGTACTCGAGTAGGGGAAAGTCTGGCGGATGCAGCTCACAGAATCACTATGTAGTTCGCAGTCAAGACTTCAGCCGTTTTCCTACTCCGAAGTACTGTATCACTTGTGTTGCGTTAGTTTCACATGCTCTCTGCGGATGGCCGAGTTATCTAATGTGAATGTATGGCTTCCTGCTGGTGACCATGCAGAACTAGCATGAAAGGAATCTCTTCATCTATCTCTGGTTTTCAGATTCAGCGGTTCCGTGGGCTTGCAAGGGGTTTACACATATATCCAAGTGGTAGTAGAAGGTGTATTTCTTTTGCCATGAAGCTCGTCCCATCACACCCAACAATGATAGCCAAATTATGAAGCGTCCTTTCTGCTCCCTTGCCTGCCGCATACAGCAACACCTCACCAAGACAGCAAAACTATGAACAATTCTAGTCCTTCCCTTCTCCGCCAATATGGCAACAGCCTCAGTCACCTAACCAGAGCTAGCATAGAGATAAGTACAAGAAAAACACCACAGGAATGCAATTTTTATTAGCTCACGTAGTTGATATTCCCCTTCCCAATCATACTTCCCTACTTGCGAAATCTTTGTCGGAGTCCTACCACGCCTCCGAAAAAGCTAACGATCCTTCGCATAGCGTCATTCAATGTACAGCTATAAAATCTCTCGTGAATAGAAGCAGTTGCCCTTAGAGAACCTCCACCAACCCCTTGGGTATCTCCAAATCGAATCCGTCTTGTGCATATGGACCAGCAAGGACCTCACCCTCTATATCCGTCCCGGATGGAGAGTCGTACTCTAATATCGGTTCCCCTGCTCCTCTGATATTCGCGAGGACTGATTGGCGGAAATGCCATGTTAGGATTTCTTTAGAGACGCAATGAGGATCGTCCAGATTTCGGCAAACAGGATCGAGAATTCTACCATCATAGCCATGAACATCGGTGTTAAATACAACTCCCTTGTAACCATCATCGGGGTTAACGGAGATGAGGTACCGATCAAACATTGTGTGCACATTTTGCTGGAGAAGAAACCCGTTTTTAATTGAGTTGATCCTCGAGGATCCAGTAGCATCGTGCATGTCTGTCATCCATCGTCCATAATTATACTGAACCCAGTAACTTTCATGCTGGGGAGGGAAGATATGGGCAGCCTCGAAAGTGGTCCAGTTATTGGCCTGGATATGGATTTCAGGAACCGAAACCCCGGTAATAACACATTTCCGGTTGGTATCCCCCGTGGTATCTGTGTCGGCTTCTGGCCCCTGGACATCGGAGGTCTTGCGAGATCGTCATGGTCGCTTGGTGTCTCTCCCTTCGCCGTCGGCTGCCCCGGACCCGGCAACTTGAGATGCGTCTGGGCATCGCTGTCTCTTGATGCCTCTTGCTTCCCTGCTCTTAGCTGTGTTTGAATATGACTCCGTATCTGTGTCGCCTTGTGTGGACCCACTTGTGTTCTCTTGTGGCCGGTAGTCCTATCGTTACTGGTACTTGTGATATTACTACCTATGGTTTGGGCCGGGGTTGAATCAGGTGTGAACCTTTGGTAGAGGCTTTGGATTGTGGGGGATCTGGACCGGAGCTCACAGGAAGAGAGGACGTGAAGGGTGAGGGTCCTTTCCTCTGCGGCGATGTGGATTATACGGGCGCAATACTATTGCTAGGTCTGGCTGCTTTGGAGCTTGTTTTTGATCCGGGTAATCAGACCACGTGTCTCCTCTCCGTACTCCCTTTATGGCCCAATCAACAACCACAAGTACAGTCGAGCAAAACTCGATCATGATCTTATCGTGTGCAGTCCATCACTAACCACAAACCTTTTGAATACAAGGAGTAGTGAAAGCAGACAGGCGATCCTCGGGGCCTCTGGGCCTGCTTTGGGGTGATAGTTGGGGTGGTGCCAGACTGAATCCGGAAGGTGGGGGGCAATATAGTGGCCAAATGCAGAAGGTGGGGTGTCTTGGCGTTTGTCGGGTGAGTATAGTGCAGGTGGCACTTCACGGAATGTGAGAACAAGAAATTAAAGGTCAAATGACGGTTGTGCTGAGAACCGTTTCATTGGCTTTTTGTATGCAGAAAGAAGTTGAGAGGAGAGAAGAAACAGAAGCGAAACAGGACAGAGAGCAAACAAGACAAGCGGGTTCCGTAACCGATGACTAAGCTTCGGCGAATACCCATAATATCCAACAGTCATTAACACAATTTATTTACACGAGTGAGAACCTATGACTTGTCATCCTCTACGATGGGGAGGAAAGAAAAAGAAAAAAACAAACTATTGAGAACGTGCTATTACCCGCCAGAACTACCCTGGGTTCTAGTGAAAAAAATTGGGTAACACCAGCCCTTTAGGAAAACCCTTCCATACCCGGTAGATATAGAGGGAGCAAAGGAGAGAGAAAAGAGAAGAGGAAGACAGACAAGTAAATACCCCTAATGAACCAAGAAGAACTTGAACCCATGTTCATTTTGGATAATGCGCGAGACCAGGCAAGACGTGATTAAAAAGCGGTGTCTAAGCCAAATCGAAAAAATAATATTGTGAAAACAAAAAAAAAGCAGCCACTCTGTTAACGATGCAAAGCTTTTAAGTTCCGCAAGCGGAAGGAGGTAGAAAGAAACAAGCACTTATTTCCACAAGAAACGAACCAGACCAATTGTGGTGCCCCTTAAAGCCTCTATGCTGTGACTGCGGGTAGGTTGACAGTTTCATCTATCGCAAGCTCGAACTGCCAGAGGTCATGCTTCCACTGGGCGAGATCGAGGGGGGTGAAAACGATGTCATTTTCGCTCTCGTTTAGTGGTACACGACCGAAGAGTTTTGCGAAATTCAATTTTATAGCTTCGCTGACGGCGGCGGGGTCGGCTGGGGCCACGGCGGCGGGTTGAAGGGGGTCGACCGGAGCCAAAGCGGCTGGTTCGGGGGGGGGAACGACCGGGGGAACGGGGGAGGTTTTGGAGGGGTTGAAGGGAGGGATGTCAAAAAAGGCGGTGCGTATCGGGGTCACAGTGGGATTATTGGACTGAGAGCGGGTAGTGACCGCAGGGCGGGAACCTTCCCATTGCTCAATTAAAATTTTCCGATTTTCTTCATCGATCGAAAAAAGAAGCACGATGTTAACATTGCCACTAGAGTTGCTGAGCCACCATCGTGCGGCCCCTTGCAATTGACAGAGGGATTGCGGTACACCGGTTTCCACGACGAGGGTCGGCCAATGTGCTCTTGTGGGGCGGGATGATCGTGGCCTGAAGGCGGAATCTCCCTCTTTTCTGCCCGAGCTCCCACAGTAGGTTGTCCCTCTCATATCCTTCAGATCTTTAGCCAGTCGGGGCCTAATTTTCGCTACCTTCTCCCTCAACATTAGAGCAAATTGGTCCGTCGCTTCCTCGTGGATACCACCGATCGTCATGGGTTTGACTATCAAAGTTTCCGGCTCGTTGAGATAGAAGAAGCGGAGGCTCTTGTAGCGGGTGTCCCTCAGTCGTTCAATTTCGGCGAGTTGTGACTCGGTTACGGATGAAAATATAAGGTACTGTCCATTACGTATCTTCTTCAATGCATTCGTTTGCGCCTTGATCGCTCCCGCGAATGTGCGGTTATCAACGAATTTTCTATGCACTGCCCCTGCTAATCCCTCGGTAAGATAATAGTGCATGTCGCGTGGTCTACTAGGCGATGGAACTTGTGAGGAAGATTGGGAGATGGGGGGAGTTGGATAGACACCGGGTCGGGAGGTGGAAGGAGATGGGTGGAGGCCGATTTGTGAAGTGGCGGGAGATTGGTCAGTATCGACTTGCTGGTCAGACATGGCGGAGATTCTTTTGCAGAGCTGGTAGTAGATATAGAAGGCGGTGATGTCCCTTGGAGGTTTTGAGTATCCAAGGTGGTTGGGGTGGTCGGCTGTGAAAGTGAGAAGGAGGAGTTGCTTGTTGGCCGATTGATTTATATGTTACAATTCGAGAGTTGATATTTTTCGGTAATACAACGAAACGTGCGATCATCACAGTCATAGGGCACGGGTTCTAAGCCGCATGAGGAAGGGAGGCAATGAAACAGAAACTGAAGCAGATCTGCTAGACCCAAATCCGGGCAAGGGGTGAATGAGTTCATGATTTCTTCCATTGAGTATTTAGAAAGGAAATCGGGAAAGAAGTATATCTTTCCATCTTTTACCATCCAGGTAAATTCGCATTAAGCCCAAGTCTAACAAATCCATAGTCAAGTGAAACGTCGCTGCGATACAATCCACTGTTCGAGAAAATATAGTCGGCCATCATTTTTTTTTACTGATCAGGACTAAGAAAACTGCAGAGGGTTCTTTCTGACAGAAAGGTTGAAGGCAATAATGTGGGCTTGAAGAGCGGTAACTCCTGGGGCTGTCTACCACCGAGGCAGCCATAGAAGACGCTATGGCCAGACACTAGCTTATGAAATTTGGAGGAAATAAGTAAGGATGGAGGCGCTTATTCTTTTAGAATTATGGAAATGCCATCATTAGGATTAACAACCTTAATATCTCCCACACAAATTTTCACCAGCGATACATTATGAGCACCGCTCCACTATATTTCGCGTCCTACCCACAGTCGACTCAGCGAACACATACATAGTGCCACAGGAAAATACCATTCCGCTCCGGTTTCACGAAAAATGAAGTGCAGACGGACTGGTGCAAATGCCAACCTTTCTAACCCCCAATCGGATAAGGAAGAGCAAAAGAAGGAACTTGAAAAATCCACCCCTGCCTCTCCCAGCTCCTCCATCTCTTCCATATATATAATACAATGTGGGTGAAGTTCCTTTCCGTATAGGAGGACCAGCGGAGACCTGGTGCCGGCAGGTTAAAAAAAACAGAACAAATTAGCAAAATTTAAAATATTCCAGATTTGATCACTATCGAGGTTAAGCACCAGCGTGCGTTCTTATTTTTTGCTTTTTTATATGCCACAAGCTCAAGGTGAAGAAAGTGAGGTTAAGCACGACCGTGTGTTCTTATGGCGGTCGCTTTTGAAGGTAGTGGAGAATTCTAGTACGAATAGGGTAAGCGTTGTTTTTACACTCCCTAAACCTGATCTTAAACCAATTATATGCTTTGTTTATGTCTCACATCATAAGCACGAACGAGTTTTTTTCCGTTCTTATTATCGAGATTTTGCACGGCCGAACGCACTCCAGTTGCCACAATAACAACATGGGTAAGGGTTACTGGAGTGCAGACAGGAAGTGCGGGGGCTTGCAAGCACTCCTGGAGTGCAGCCTTCTGCACGCACTTCACCTTGAATTTGGAGGGTAAACAAATGATATGATTGGAGGATTTCAATGTCGTAACCAAAACCCTACTCAAACACACCGAACAATGTAGTACCCTAGATAGTCAAAATCCCGAAATGGAAAAAGTGTTTAAAATAAATATAAAATAAATAAATAAGAATACACCGAACAATCTCTCACTATGATGGAGAATAATCATGCTTGCTAAGAAATTGAAGTTTGCTAAGAAATTTAAGTGCGGGAGGCAACAGCTGCAAAACCTCGCTCTTTTTCCATCTTGCACTTGGTTTACAATTCGCTCCCGCGGAGTGCGTGCACCCAGTGCAAAATCTCGATATTATGCGACGAGAGAGGGTCGTTGCAGTGCTTATGTCTCCAAAAAGGGTTTAGCAAGTGAGATTTAGGGCGGTTACCGTGGTGATTTAAGAACGCACGGCGGTGCTTAACCTCGATACTGTTAAAATAAAAAGCCCCATTATGGACAGTTCTTTTTGGTGGTCGGTGTCCTAGTAAATGGACGGTTGCTTTTGGACGGAGGGGGGGCGGAGGTGCTGTGTAGATTGTGTCGAAAAACGACAGCGAGACCTTGTATTGGGTGTTGGGTAGCGTTCTCATGATGGTGACGCACTGCTTCGGTTGTCGTCATGGCATTGGTCTTCTTGGCATTTGTCGGGTATGATAACCTGTGAGAAACTAGAGAGAGTCAAAATGTAGTCTAATACAGTACCAGATGCCCGAAGTCGACGCCAGAATTCCATGAACACACGCACCACTACAGAACCACTACAGCAAATGACCTCGGTGGCTACTAAGTCCCCCTCCTCGAAACAAATGCTATCCCGGTCTGTAGCTAGCTTTGACTTGTCGCTGCTACACTCTCTGTAAAGGAATTCCAACCCTCTGAGCGTTGTATCATCATAGTTCTAAATTTATCATTCCCACGCATTGCCTCAACCCCCCTCCTCATGAAATCCATCTGCCCAGATCTCCCACTCGCCCTTACACATTAGCCAATCTGGAATATGAAGTCCTTCGTGCTCGAGTAATTTTTTAACATCTGGTGGTGAAAGCCACATGCAGACTAATCCCTCCGCGTGTGCGAGAGAGAAATCAACCGCCAGAGGGGGATAGCAGTGAGCGGCCCAATGGCAGCTTCACGCTCAAGCTCGGTGTGGATCCTCTTCTAAAATACCAAACTTTTCAATAAACCCACCCGAGTTAACAAAGCCGATCACAACCAACAAGATTCCGATACCGAGAGGGAGCAGTGATCTTTCGGGCAACCCTATTCAAGTGTCCGATCTTGCGCGAAAAAAACGTGTCGTTATTGAAAACCAACTGTACTCTACAAACAATGTGGCTATGAAAACAAAAAATAAAGCCTGTTAGAGTCTTCGAACGGACATCGATATCCACATAGAGACAAGTACAGTACTACCAAATCGGACAACGTTAATCTTGAACTAAGGCTAAGGATAGCGTATACCCAGAACTGCACATGTTTGGCAGAGGATTGTCCTGATACTTCCGTTGCTGCCAGGACTTTGCCACAGTACTTTTCTCTGCACGAGGACTTTGCGAACGGGAGTGTATCATGATACGAATTCGGGAAACACCAAAGACTGGACAACAAAGACAACAACAACCCCAGATAGTCGGACAAAGAAAAACGCCTTTACTAAATAATTAGACGGAAGTAGGTTACTGGATAGAATTACACAAGTGTAGTATCATAAAAACTGCAATAATTAGACCTTATGTTAAGACTTCCAAAATTGTCTCTCTTGGATACCGGTAAGCGCAGATAGAGAAGCAACCCCCTCAGTACACCCCTCTGACAAAAATACAAAATCTGCCAGAAGACCAGGAAATGTAACTCGAACACTCTACAGTAGTGTTCAATTAGGGCCCCTTTAAGGCTTTACCTATTAAGTGCAGTCTAGCAGCGCTGCATAGTGACAGCTGTCAAGTGGGGCTTCGCAGTCGGAGATCTGTTGAGGGGAGGGCAAGAATTCTATATTCATAATTTCGTGGTGTAGTTAGTATCACACCAGTCTAGCACACTGGTGGTCCCCGGTCTGAACCCGAGCGAAGTAATTCTTTTTTCGGGGATTCCGCGAGGCGTATATTGCTAAATAGCTCTTAGAATAGATGTATGATACCGGTAGTAGAGGGATGAGTGTAAAGAAAGAAAATAAAGCAAGAAAACCCCACAGGGAATGATATTGTTATTAGCCTATCTAGTTAATATTCCCTGCACGACGCTTTTTCACCTAGAAACGAGCAGTCGGAATCTCGCCAAGCCTCCGGAAAATATACTGATCGCGTGGCGAGTGTCAATAAACCGACAGCTGCAAAATCTCTAGGGGATCGAAACGGTTGGCTTTAGGAAACCTCTCGCAACCTAGCGGCAATCTCCAACTCAAATCTCTCTCGTGCATATGGGCCAGCAAGGATCTCACCAACCATATCAGTCCCTGGTGGGATGTCGTGCTCCAAGATCGGTTCCCCTGCTCCTCTGACATTCGCGAGGACTGATTGGCGGAAATGCCATCTTAGAAGATAGTCGGATATGCAATGAGGATCGGCAGGGTTTCGGCAAACAGGATCAAGAATCCTACCATCATAGCCATAAATATCGGTATCAAATACAGCCACCTTGTAACCATCGTCTAGGTTGACGGTGATGAAGGCGCGCGTCGAACATTTTCTAAACATCTAACATAAGAAGAAGGCCGTTTTGAGGTGAGTTGATCATTGAGGATTCTATAGCATCGTCCATGTCTGGAATCCGTCTTCCGTAATTATACTGTATCCAAAGCCGTTCGTGCTCGGGACGGAAGATATGTGCAGCCTCGAAAGTGGTCCAGTTATTGGTCTGGATATGGATTTCAGGAATCGAAGTTCCTGAAATAACAGATTTCCGATCGCGATCACGGATACCATCACGGAAACTACTCTCTCTACCACAGATTTCATGAGAAACCAACCAGGGTATCCAAGGCTCATTGCTGACTTGGATAGAGGCTGACAAAATTAGCAAATAGACCACCGAGTAAATGGGGGGGGTATAGCACATACATTCACAATAAATATTATATACTCCCGTTTGAAGAGGCACGCCAGTTCTGGATATGATATGGCTCGACATCCTCTCTTGAACACGTATAGGGCCCTCCTCAATGATAAGTAACATTCCGAGGATGTCAAGGAAGTTTTCCTCGGTTATAGACCCATTCTGGACAAATCCTCCAAGAGCCACATCAAGATGGGTAGCATCATAAAAAGAGACATTCCGTGGAAGAGAGCGACTTGTTGACATCGTAAGTCTTGGTAATTGTTATAAAGGTAATCATGGTGATGGTGACTTGTGAACTAGGGTAGGCGACAAGTTGAGTTTGCTAAATACCTCTTAGAATAGGTGTGGTGGGGACGGTGAGATAAAGTTTTGAGGAGCTAAAGAGCTTTAAAGAACCTTTGGGTGTGATCTCCCCAGCTTGGTTGTTTGGCAGAAGTGGAGGTGGCTCTAATGAAATAGCCTGTGGCAGCTAACGGTTCTTGTCACACTATTTTCCAATTAAATTCACTGACTCGACCATTTCGTAATAGACATGCGAAAGGCATGATTTTGACAACAAAACCCACCATACCTGGTGACCAATGCACTCAGTTTGGTAACAGGACGGAGATCAACAGCAAATATTTTAAACGTGCTCAAGGACTGTAGCCGTGCCACAAAAACTCTTGAAATCCAGTGTGCCCGGTCGCCATGCAATCTCCAGATTCTCAGTCAAAGGCTGGTGAGAAGGATTGGCATTTTCCCGATATAGTATAAGGTTGGCTCATTGCACTTGCTGGATCTCGTTAACTGGTATTGGTAATTCTGTTAATATGTCAAACCAAACCTATCGTGCTCGGATGGGCGGATTCACGCGAATAACACTGGATTTCAAGAGTTTTTACGGCACTGGGGGTGGAGTCGACACAAGTAAACCACTTGAAACTTTGTAATTTGGGTTTACCTGGAGGTTTGTTTGTGACACTCGCTACGCCTCTCTTTAGACTTCCTCTCCCCCTCTCCCCTTCTCCCCTTCTCTCCTCTTCTCACCCTCTCGCCCTCTCACCCTCTCACCCTCTCACCTCTCACCCTCTATCCCTCTCTCTTCCTCTCCTCCTCTCCTCCTCTCTTCCTCTCTCTTCCTCTCTCCCTCGCTCTTCCTCTCTCCCTCTCTGACAATCATCAATCGCGCAACCTACACTTCGTCAAGTTTCACTTCAAGTTGGAGCCTTTTTTTCTTTTTCTTTTTCATCCCTAACTTTTCAAATTTCAATAAAATACGAGCATTCAGCACACCCCCCAGTACTTACCAACACCCTTGCCTAAAACCAGATTTAAACTAACCGCATCAGGCCTCTGGTTCCCCAATACCTTTTTCCCATTGACCCCATTGACCCCACTCCCCCGCTTTAACTTTTGTGGGTACTCAACTCGTACACAACCCTTCTTGGCTACACACACCTCCCAACTGCCAGGGCCTCCCTTGGAAGCTCCGCTTTATGCAATAGAAGCCGTTATTGCTTGCGATATTAAAGGCAACTTTCAAGTTGATGCTCATACAGAAAAGATGAATGCCATTCAAGTTCTAACCAGAGCTGCTAAAAGAGTAGAGAAAAAGAGCCTGACTGGGCTGAAGGGCCAGTACTATGTGAATGGCAAGGGATCAATGCTCTTAAGAGAGTTAGTGGAGTTGAAAAAAGAGATGGCAGCACAGAAGAAGGAACAATCCAAGATGGCAGAGTGGGCCGCTACGATTCAACCCTTACAGGAAACGTCAATTGCAATACGCAAGAGAGTGTTTCTTAATTATCGCAAAACGATCGATGGACCATCTTGGAAGAGCACGAGAATAATCAGAAATGCAAACAAGCTTGCCCATGATGGCAATTTTTTATCCGATACTATATTAATGAGACGAGGTGATCTCAATGACGCAGCGACATTCTGTGACCTGTATGGAGTACCATATGAGAATGCACAACTCTACCTCGGTATGTACACCTTTGTTATCATTGTGGGTCAGGAATAATCTACAGGTACCGGTATAAAGTCTTAATACACACTACTTTGTGACCACACCCATTTTAAGAATTTTTTTTCTGGTAAGTCACTTTGATGTGTACAACAACTGTGTACCAGCCCCTGTACTTGTACAAGGGCCTGGCATTTAGGTTCCAACATACCAAAGCGGCTTGCTAGTAAACAATCCATGAAAACTGGTGGGTCACAAAGTAGCGTGTGCGATCCGGATATGCCTCTTGTATATTTTTCCTGGTCTGAGTCCACGATTTTATTCTGATCATGCACATTTACTAATAATATTAGAATCGGATATGATTGTTGAGATGATCAACAAACGAGCCATGATGCTTTTGAACCCGGGTACTAGTAGATCATTCGGACAATGGGACTACAAACTTCAAATCGACTTCGAGAGCGTCCTGTTTTATGGCAAGTTCTCCACTAGGGAAGAGTGGGCGAAATTCGAAAAGGATAGCAAGGGAGACAGTCCCAAGTGGGAGGCCTGGCGCCGAGTTGTCTTGGCCTAACGCGGGATGGGGAGGTGGTCGGGCAGGCTCGGGACGTGTCAGGAAATAGGGGGAACGGGTGGGAGGGGTGCATGCTATGGGCAGCGAGAAACAGTATGCTGGCCGTAAAGTAATTGGAAGGTTGTTTCATGTGGCATATGAAGATGGGATTGAACTTCTCGAGTGGGTGTTTTTCATTCGTTCATCACTCTTCTGGGAATTCGGGGGATGTTTCTGTTGAATATTCTTAATATATTCTCCCTCGCTCGCCTTCAGGCACAGTTCCTAGGGGGTTAGAAGCATTATAAGCGTGGGAGATGAGAGGTCTTTGGAGAAGAGGGGTGAGGGGGACTGAATGCTGGAGAGGTTCTCGCAAATCATGTTCAATGACGGATAGTACCATACAACAAAACTGTCTCCCCTCTATAAATTCTCCCTTGATGACCAGTATTTGAACTTTGTGGCTTCGGAACGGGATCTGTTCGCCTTGAACTAGAAGGATATTTATTCCACGCTTAACTTGGCCAAGGATGCCTATAGTGCTATTGAGCAAGCCATAGACAGAGTCATCAGTGGTCTGTTTTCAGTATCGGTTACCTTGGATATAGCCCCTTTCAGCCTTTACAAGCCTCCGTGGTACAGACTCCTGCTTTTATGATCTATTCCTATAATTTGTGCGTCTAAAGGCAACGCCCCCTAAATAATAGCCCATGAGCTTGACTGTAAACTCCGGGATCATGTCCTTAATTCTCACGACAACAATCTTTTCTCAACCTGGGCTGGCATTGCTGGCACTGTACAGTCCCAGTGTAGGCTTTATTATCCTTGATCACAACATTGATAAATTCCTATACCCACCATGGCTGAGCTATGGTCCCGAGCTTGACGCCCCGTCGGCCATACCATTTTCCGCTGACCTCCGAGACACTCCACCGTCCTTCAACTTGTCCCCCACGCTCTTTGCCCAATTGGCAATGGGTCGTCCCAACCCGTCATCTAATGCCACATGAGAGGCAAGTGAGCATACTTTGGCTGCACTTGTGCTGTTGGTGCAGCATCTGTGTCAAAAACCAATATGCGTGGAGGAACTTTGAATCCCTAGAGTTTTGTCAAAAGACAAGTACAGAGCTACTTGAAAGTGGTAAAAATGAAGAAGGTAGACAAATAATTAAAGGATGCGATCAATTCCTTGAAAAGAGCCAAACTGTATTGCAGTTTCAGCCAATATTGTTAAGGATGGTAAAAAGCGACTACAACCGGCTCTATTAGAAGTATAACAAATTTGACCCTCGCAGATATTCCCCCCGCTAAGCTTCCAAGGCGATGCAGCAGGGTCCCTAGGAATCTATTAGCAAATGTCCAAGTCATGGTAACCCCGAAAGGTAGAAGGACAACAAAATCTTAACCAAACCTTCCACCTCTACACTCGGATGAGAGTGGTGCGGCACAACCACCACAGGGTGACATACCCAGAGTAGAAAATTCCACAACCCAATTCGAAGTTGCAAGTACCCCGGTCCGCCCCTTACACAAGCAGCTGATGATTGAAGTAGACCTTGTCCCATATGTATCAAAGCAGGCCTTGAAATTTGCCAAAAGTATGTTCGTCACTCATTAGAGGAAGTCAGTTATGGTGTACATAGAGCAAGCGTGTCAATGCTAGTATATTCACTTATATTCAGGAGCAACAAAGAGTGACAAAAGAACGAGGAGAGTAGAGATTGATATCGTCTAACAAGGAAAGGAGCGTGTATGACTGACTTAGACTAATAGGAAAATGAGCGCCAAAGTACAGGGTGTTTTACCGAGAGCCGGTAAGAGATCAAGGAGACGAGGACGAGAAAATTAACATAATGAAATATAGGAGAGGAGATCCACCACAATCCCGAATCTTCAAACCGGCTGGAAACAAATCAAGTATCGCAATTGGTGTCTAGTGCTAGCCTGTTCCACCTCCAACATCCCATGTTCGATCACCAGTGTCCTTTGTTTCCACTAATCCGACTCTAGCAGGTGTACGAGTTTTCCAAACACTAGTTGATACCTATGAGGTTGCCGAAACACTAGGTGGGACCATAGTATGTTTCAATACCAAGATCGGTGGATACAGACCTTGGGGCTGGCAATTCCATCGCGTTGGCTATGCCGAAAAGCAACAGCGGACTCTCCTGTTCACTTTTAGGTTCCGAGTTGCGAGGTAGCTTGAGAACAGGAAGGAAAGGAAAGGAAAGACAAGGGGAGAAATTTAATAAGAATTTTTTTTATAAAAAATAATTGATGCGGAGGTAATGATTGGGGATGAGGGTTTTGCGCAGTGGGGTGGAGCGGCTCTAGTGAAGACACAATGTTTTTATTAAGGGGTGAATGAGTTCATGATTTCTTCCATTGAGTATTTAGGAAGGAAATCGGGCACAAAGTCAGGAATTCCGCGAGGCGTATATTGCTAAATAGCCCCTAGAATAGAAGTATGATACCGGTGGTAGAGGGATGAGTCTAAAGAAAGAAAATAAAGCAAGGAAAACCCCTCGGGGAATGATATTGTTATTAGCCTGTCTAGTTAATATTCCCTTCACGACGCTTTTTACCTACAAACCCGCTGTCAGAATCCCGCCAAGGCTCCGAAAAATGTAGTGATCGCGTGGCGAGTGTCAATAAATCAACAGTTGCAAAATCTCTTCGGATTGGAAACGGTTGGCTTTAGGAAACCTCTTGCAACCTAGCGGCAATCTCCAACTCAAATCTCTCTCGTGCATATGGGCCAGCAAGGATCTCACCCCCCAGATGGGTCCCCGGTAGGAAGTCATGATCCAAGATCGGTTCACCTGCTCCTCTGACATTCGCGAGGACTGATTGGCGGAAATGCCATCTTAGAAGGTGGTCGGATATGCAATGAGGATCGGCGGGGTTTCGGCAAACAGGATCAAGAATCCTACCATCATAGCCATAAATATCGTTGTCAAATACACCCACCTTGTAACCATCGTCTAGGTTAACGTAGATGAAGGCACGCATCGAACATTTTCTGAACATCTGACATGAGAAGAAGGCCGTTTTGAGGTGAGTTGATCTTTGAGGATTCTATAGCATCATCCATGTCTGTAATCCCTCTTCCGTAATTATACTGTATCCAAAGTCTTTCATTCTCGGCAGGGAAGATATGGGCAGCCTCAAAAGTGGTCCAGTTATTGGTCGGGATATGGATTTCAGCAATCGAAGTTCCTGAAATATCAGATTTCCGATCGCGATCACGGATACCATCACGGAAACTACTTTCTCTACCACAGATTTCGTGAGAAACCAACCGGGGTATCCAACGCTCATTGCTGACTTGGATAGAGGCTGGCAAAATTAGCAAATAGACCACCGTGTAAATGGGGGCATATAGCACATACATTCCCAATAAATATCGTATACTCCCGCTTGAACAGGCATTCCAGTTCTGGATACGATATGGCTCGACATCCTCTCTTGAACACGTATAGGGCCCTCCTCAATGATAGGTAACATTCCGAGGATGTCAAGGAAGTTTTCCTCGGTTATAGACCCATTCTGGACAAACCCTCCAAGAGCAACATCAAGATGGGTAGCGTCATAAAAAGAGACATTCCGTGGAAGAGAGCGACTTGTTGACATTGTAAGCCTTGGTAATTGTCGTAAAGGTAATCATGGTGATGGTGACTTGTGAACTAGGGTAGGCGAGAAGTTGAGTATGCTAAATACCTCTTAGAATACCTGTGGTGGGGACAGTGAGATAAAGTTTTGAGGAGCTAAAGAGCTTTAAAGAACGTGTGGGTGTGATCTCGCCAGCTTCGTTGTTTGGCAGAAGTGGGGGTGGCCCTAATGAAATAACCTGTGGCAGCTAACGGTTCTTGTCACACTATTTTCCAATTAAATTCACTCACTCGACCATTCGTAATAGACATGCGAAAGCCATGATTTTGACAACAAAACCCACCATACCTGGTGACCAATGCAGTCAGTTTGGTAACAGGACGGAGATCAACAGCAAATATTTTAAACGTGCTCAAGGACTGTAGCCGTGCCACAAAAACTCTTGAAATCCACTGGCCCCGGTCGCCATGCAATCTCCAGATTCTCAGTCAAAGGCTTGTGAGAAGTATTGGTATTTTCCCGATATAGTATAAGGTTGGCTCATTGCACTTGCTGGATCTCGTTAACTGGTATTTGTAATTCTGTTAATATGTCAAACCAAACCTATCGTGCGCTGATGGGCGGATTCACGCCAATAACACTTGATTTCAAGAGTTTTTACCGCACTGGGGGTGGAGTCGCCACAAGTAAACCACTTGAAAGTTTGTTATCTGGGTTTAGCTGAAGGTTTGTTTGTGGCACTCTCTACGCCTCTCTTTAGACTTCCTCTCCCACTCTCCCTCTCTCCCGCTCTCTCCCGCTCTCTCCCCTTCTCTTCCTCTCGCTTCCTCTCTCCCTCTCTCCCTCTCTCTTCCTCTCTTCCTCTCTCTTCCTCTCTCCCTCTCTCTTCCTCTCTCCCCCCCTTCCTCTCTCCCCCTCTCCCAATCACCAATCGCGCAACCCACATTCCCCCAAGTTTCACCCCAAGCCGGAGCCCCTCTTTCTTTTTCTTTTTCATCCCTAACTTTTCAAAATTCAATAAAATGCGAGCATTCAGCACACCCCCAAGTACTTACCAACACCCTTGCCTAAAACCAGATTTAAACTAACCGCATCAGGCCTCTGGTTCCCCAATACCTTTTTCCCATTGACCCCATTGACCCCACTCCCCCGCTTTAACTTTTGTCGGTACTCAACTCGTACACAACCCTTCTTGGCTACACACACCTCCCAACTGCCAGGGCCTCCCTTGGAAGCTCCCCTTTATGCAATAGAAGCCATTATTGCTTCCGATATCAAAGGCAACTCCGATGCTCATACAGAAAAGATGAATGCCATTCAAGTCCTAACCAGAGCTGCTAAAAGAGTCGAGAAAAAGAGCCTGACTGGGCTGCAGGGCCAGTACTATGTGAATGGCAAAGGATCAATGCTCTTAAGAGAGTTAGCTGAGTTGAAAAAAGAGATGGCAGCACTGAAGCAGGAACAATCCAAGATGGGGGAGTTGGCTGCAGCACAGAAGAAGGAACAATCCAAGATGGCGGAGTGGGCCGCTACGATTCAACCTTTACAGGAAACATCAATCGCAATACGGAAGAGAGCCTTTCTTAATTATCGCAAAACGATCAACGGACCATCTTGGAAGAGCACGAGAATAATCAGAAATGCAAACAAGCTTGCCCATGATGGCAATTTTTTATCCGATACTATATTAATGAGACGAGGTGATCTCAATGACGCAGCGACATTCTGCGACATCTATGGAGTACCATATGAAAATGCACAACTCTACCTCGGTATGTACACCTTTGTTATCATTGTGGGTCAGGAAAAATATACAGGTACCGGTATAAAGTCTTCGTACACACTACTTTGTGACCGCACCCGTTTTAAGGATTCTTTTTCTGGTAAGTCACTTTGATGTGTACAACAACTTTGTACCAGCCCCTGTACTTGTACAAGGGTCTGGCATTTAGTTTTCCAATATACCAAAGCGGCTTGCCAGTAAACAATCCATGAAAACTGGTGGGTCACAAAGTAGCGTGTGCGATCCGGATATGCCTCTTGTATATTTTTCCTGGTCTGAGTCCACGATTTTATTCTGATCATGCACATTTACTAATAATATTAGAATCGGATATGATTGTTGAGATGATCAACAAACGAGCCACGATGCTTTTGAACCCGGGTACTAGTAGATCATGCGGACAATGGGACTACAAACTTCAAATCGACTTCGAGAGCGTCCTGTTTTATTTCAAGTTCTCCACTAGGGAAGAGTGGGCGAAATTCGAAAAGGATAGCAAGGGAGACAGTCCCGAGTGGGAGGCCTGGCGCCGAGTTGTCTTGGCCTAACGCGGGGTGGAGAGGTGGTGGGGCAGGCTCGGGACGTGTCAGGAAATAGGGGGAACGGGTGGGAGGGGCGCATGCTGTGGGCAGCGAGAAACAGTATGCTGGCCGTAAAGTAATTGGGAGGTTGTTTCATGTGGCATATGAAGATGGGATTGAACTTCTCGAGCGGGTGTTTTTCTTTCTTTCATCACTCTTCTGGGAATTCTGGGGATGTTTCTGTTGAATATTCTTAATATGTTCTCCCTCGCTCGCCTTCAGGCACAGTTCCTGGGAGGTTGGAAGCGTTGTGAGCGTGGGAGATGAGAGGTCTTTGGAGATGAGGGGTGAGGGGGACTGAATGCTGGAGAGGATCTCGCAAATCATGTTCAATGACGGATAGTACCATACAACAAAACTTTCTCCCCTCTATAAATTCTCCCTTTATGACCAGTATTTGAACTTTGTGGCTTCGGAACCGGATCTGTTCGCCTTGAACTTGAAGGATATTTATTACACACTTAACTTGGCCCAGGATGCCTATAGTGCTATTGAGCAAGCCATAGACAAAGTCATCGGTGGTCTGTTTTCAGTATCGGTTACTATGGGTATAGCCCCTTTCAGCCTTTACAAGCCTCCGTGGTACTAACTCCTGCTTTTAGGATCTATTCCTATAATTTGTGCGTCTAAAGGCAACGCCGCCTAAATAATAGCCCAGGAGCTTGACTGTAAACTCCGGGATCATGTCCTTAATTCTCACGATAACAATCTTTTCTGAACCTGCGCTGGCATTGCTGGCACTGTACAGTCCCGGTGTAGGCTTTATTATCCTTGATCGCAACATTGATAAATTCCTATACCCACCATGGCTGAGCTATGGTCCCGAGCTTGACGCGCCGTCGGCCATACCGTTTTCCGCTGACCTCCGAGACACTCCACCGTCCTTCAACTTGTCCCCCGCGCCCTTTGCCCAATTGGCAATGGGTTGTCCCAACCCGTCATCTAATGCCACATGAGAGGCAAGTGAGGATACTTTGGCTGCACTTGTGCAGTTGGTGCAGCATCTGTGTCAAAAACCAATATGCGTGGAGGAACTTTGAATCCCCAGAGTTTTGTCAAAAGACAAGTACAGAGCTGCTTGAAAGTGGTACAAATGAAGAAAGTAGACAAATAATTAAAGGATGCGATCAATTCCTTGAAAAGAGCCAAACTGTATTGCAGTTTCAGCCAATATTGTTAAGGATGCTAAAAAGCGACAACAACCGGCTCCATTAAAAGTATAACAAATTTGACCCTCGCAGATATTCCCCCCGCTAAGCTTCCAAGGGGATGCAGCAGGGTCCCTAGGAATCCATTAGCAAATGTCCAAGTCATGGCAACCCCGAAAGGTAGAAGGACAACAAAACCTCAACCAAACCTTCCACCTCTACTCTGGAATGAGAGTGGTGCCGCACCACCACCACAGGGTGACTTACCCGGAGTAGAAAATTCCAAAACACAATTCGAAGTTGCAAGTACCCCGGTCCGCGCCTTACAAAAGCAGCTGATGATGGAAGTAGACCTTGTCCCATATGTATCAAAGCAGGCCTTGAAATTTGCCAAAAGTATGTTCGTCACTCATTAGAGGAAGTCAGTTGTGGTGTATATAGGGCAAGCGTGTCAATGCTGGTATATTCACTTATATTCAGGAGCAATAAAGAGTGACAAAAGAACGAGTAGAGTAGAGATTGATATCGTCTAACAAGGAAAGGAGCGTATATGACTGACTTAGAGTAATAGGAAAATGAACGCCAAAGTACAGGGTCTTTTATAGAGAGCCGGTAAGAGATCAAGGAGACGAGGACGAGAAAATTAACTTAATGAAATATAGGAGAGGAGATCCACCACAATCCCGAATCTTCAAACCGGCTGGAAACAAATCAAGTATCGCAATTGGTGTCTAGTGCTACCCTGTTCCACCTCCAACATCCCATGTTCCATCACCAGTGTCCTTTGTTTCCACTTATCCGACTCTAGCAGGTGTACGAGTTTTCCAAACACTAGTTGATTCCTATGAGGTTGCCGAAACACTAGGTCGGACCATAGTATGTTTCAATACCAAGATCGGTGGATACCGACCTTGGGGCTGGCAATTCCATCGCGTTGGCTATGCCGAAAAGCAACAGCGGACTCTCCCGTTCACTTTTAGGTTCCGAGTTGCGAGGTAGCTGGAGAACTGGAAGGAAAGGAAAGGAAAGACAAGAAGGGGAGAAATTTGATATGACTTCTTTTTATTAAAAATAATTGATGCGGAGGTAATGATTGGGGATGAGGGTTTTGCGCAGTGGGGTGGAGCGGCTCCAGTGAAGACACAATGTTTTTATTAAGGGGTGAATGAGTTCATGATTTCACAATTGAGTATTTAGAAAGGAAATCGGGCAAGAAGCAAGGAATTCCGCGAGGCGTATATTGCTAAATAGCCCCTAGAATAGAAGTATGATACCGGTGGTAGAGGGATGAGTCTAAAGAAAGAAAATATAGCAAGGAAAACCCCTCAGGGAATGATATTTTTATTCGCCTGTCTAGTTAATATTCCCTTCACGACGCCTTTTACCTACAAACCCGCTGTCAGAATCCCGCTAAGCCTCCGAAAAATATAGTGATCGCGTGGCGAGTGTCAATAAATCGACAGCTGCAAAATCTCTTCGGGGTCGAAACGGTTGGCTTTAGGAAACCTCTCGCAACCTAGCGGCAATCTCCAACTCAAATCTCTCTCGTGCATATGGGCCAGCAAGGATCTCACCCACCAGATCGGCCCCCGGTAGGAAGTCATGCTCCAAGATCGGTTCCCCTGCTCCTCTGACATTCGCGAGAACTGATTGGCGGAAATGCCATCTTAGAAGATGGTCGGATATGCAATGAGGATCGGTGGGGTTTCGGCAAACAGGATCAAGAATCCTACCATCATAGCCATAAATATCGGTCTCAAATACAGCCACCTTGTAACCGTCGTCTAGGTTAACGGAGATGAAGGTGCGCATCGAACATTTTCTAAACATCTAACATAAGAAAAAGGCCGTTTTGAAGTGAGCTGATCTTTGAGGATTCTATAGCATCGTCCATGTCTGTAATCCGTCTTCCGTAATTATACTGTATCCAAAGCCTTTCATGCTCGGGAGGTAAGATATGGGCAGCCTCGAAAGTGGTCCAGTTATTGGCCTGGATATGGATTTCAGGAATCGAAGTTCTTGAAATAACACATTTCCGGTCGCGCTTACGGATTTTATCATGGAAACTATTGTCTCTGCCAGAGATTTCATGAGAAATCAACCCAGATATCCAAGGCTCATTGCTGACTTGGATAGAAGCTGGCAAAATTAGCAAATGGACCAATGCGTAAATGGGCGGAATATAGCACAAACAATCGCAATAAATATCATATACTCCCGTTTGAAGAGGCATGCCAGTTCTGGATACGATATGGCCAGACATCCTCTCTTGAACGTATATGGCCCTCCTTAATGATAAGTAACATTCCATGGATGTCAAGGAAGTTTCCCTCGGTTATAGACCCATTCTGGACAAACCCTCCAAGAGCCACATCAAGATGGGTAGCATCATAAAAAGAGACATTCCGTGGAAGAGAGCGACTTGTTGACATCGTAAGTCTTGGTAATTGTCGTAAAGGTAGAGTAATCGTGGTGATGGTGACTTGTGAACTGGGGTAGGCGAGAAGTCGAGTTTGCTAAATACCACTTAGAATAAGTGTAGTAAAGACAGTGAGATAAAGTTTTGAAGAGCTTTGAGGAACGTTTGGGTGTGGTCTGGCAGGCTTGATTGTTTGAGAGAAGTGGAGGTGACCCTGATGACATAGCCTAATGGTCCTTGGTACACTAATTTCCAATGAAATTTACTGGTCATACTTAGTGATCAATACGCTCGGTTGGGTAACAGGACGGGGATCAACAGCAAATATTTTAAACGTACTCGAGTACTGTAGCCGTACCACAAAAACTCTTGAAATCCACTATCCCCGGTTGGGATGCAATCTCCGGATTCTCAGTCAAAAGCTAGTGAGAAGTAAACCAATCGTGGGCTGACGAGCAGATTCACACGAATCCCCGGACCGTGGATTTCAAGAGTTTTTACTACATGCTCCAGTAGGGGAAACTCTGGCAAATGTGGCTCACAGAATTTCTTTGTAATTCGCAGTCAAGACTTATCAGCCGTTTTTCTACCCCAAAGTACCGCACAAGTAGTGGGTTATCACTTGTCTTCCCTTAGTGTTGCATGCTCTCTGAGGATGGCCGAGTTATCTACTGTGAATGTATGCCTTCCTGCTGGTGACGATGCAGAACTAGCACGAAAGGAATCTCTTTATCTGTCTCTGATTTGCCGGTTCGGCGGTTTTGGGGGCACGCAAAGGTTTTACATATATAGCCAAGTGGTAGTAGAAGGTGTATTCTTTTGCCATGAAGCTCATACCGTCACACTCCACAATGATACCCAAATTATGAAGTGTCCTTTCCGCTCCCTTGCCTGCCGAATATAGCAGCACTCCACCAAGACAGCTAAACTACGAACAATCCTGTTCCTTCTCTTATTCGCCAATATGGCAACAACCTCGGTCGCCTAACAAGAGCTAGTATAGAGACAAAGACAAGTACAAGGAAAGAAAATAAAACAAGAAAAACCCCCAAGGAATGCTATTTTTACTAGCTCATCTAGTTGGTATTCCCCTTCCCAATCATGCACCCCCCACTTGCAAAATCTTGTTGGAGTCCTACCACCCCTCTGAAAAGGCTAACGATCCCTCGGATAGCGTCATTCAATGTACAGCTATAAAGTCTCTCTTGAATCGAAGCAGCTGCCTTTAGAGAACCTGCACCAACCCCGCAGCTATCTCCAACCCGAATCTCTCTTGTGGATATAGACTAGCAAGGATCTCACTCTCCATACCCGTCCTTGGTGGCAAGTCGTACTCGAAGATCGGTTCCCCTGCTCCTCTGATATTCGCGAGAACTGATTGGCGGAAATGCCATCTTAGGAGTTTGTCGGAGACGCAATGAGGATCGTCCGGTTTTCTGCAAACAGGATCAAGCATTCTACCATCATAGCCATAAAGATCGGTGTCAAATACAACTACCTTGTAGCCGTCATCTGGGTTAACCGAGATGAGGTACTGATCAAACATTTTGTGCACCTCTATCCGGAGAAGAAACCCGTTTTGAGGTGAGTTGAGCTTTGAGGATTCTATAGCATCGTCCATGTCTGTAATCCGTCTTCCGTAATTATACTGTATCCAAAGCCGTTTATCCTCGGGAGGGAAGATATGGGGAGCTTCAAAAGTGGTCCAGTTATTGGCCTGGATATGGATTTCCAGAATCGAAGTTCTTGAAATAAGACATTTCCTGTCGCGATCACGGATTTCATGACAGAAACTATCCTCTCTACCAGAGATTTTATGAGAAATCGTCCGGGGTACCCAAAGCTCATCGCTGACTTGGTTAGAGGCTGGCAAAATTAGCAAATGGGCCACCGAGTAGATGGGGGAACTTGAATATAACATACAATCGCAATAAATGTCGTAACTTATACTCCCGTTTGAAGAGGCACGCCAGTTCTGGATACGATATGGCTCGACATCCTCTCTTGAACAAGTGTTCTCAACAGTCCAAGGCCCCGGTAGGGCCCTGCGTGGGGACTGCCAAGAGCCCCGGACGAGACGGGATGGCATGAGGTAGTCCGTCCTCGTCCGTGAACTCGCTGGACGGCCGTCATTATGAAGGACGACGAGCCCCACGATATGAGACAATTTCATGTAGAGGACGGCAGGGGGTGGCGGAGGACGGCAGGGGACGGCGGAAAACAGCGGAAGACGACGAGGGACGCGGGGGACAACACGTGTCGTCCGTACTGGTCCTAGGCTCTTTCTCGTAGGGTAAGTTCAGAAAATGACTGGACGGGACAACACAATGCCGTCCGTCCTGGTCCTGGCTCAGGACGGACGGACTGCCCCGTTGAGAACACTGTATTGAACACCTATAGGGCCCTCCTCAATTACAAGTAAGATTCCGAGAATGTCAAGAAAGTTTGCCTCAGTTATAGATCCATTCCGGACAAACCCTCCAAGAGTCTCGCCAGGCTTGGTAGCGTCATAAAACGTAACACTGCGTGGGAGAGAGCGGTCAGAGACATCTTTGGAACTGGTTATTGTCGTAAACGTAATCGTTGGAGTGATTTGAGAGCTGGTAGGCAAGGAGCCCAGAATTCTCAGAGGCGTATGTTGCTAAATACCTCTTAGAATCGATGTAGTAGAGGTGGTGAGATAAGTTTTGTGGAGCTCAGGGGGACACTGGGGTGTGATCTCGTAAGCTTAGTTGTTTGATAGAAGTGGGAGTGGGACTGCTTCTATCCCGTGTTCCGCCTACTCGAGTACTAGGCACTCCATTTTTCAACCCCATAAAATTGGATGACAATTACGCGTTCTACTAGTAGCACGTAATGCGAGCCCACCTCTGAAGATGGCTGTAAGAGCTACTTTCTTCGCAAGCGAATTCGTCGCACTTAATGACCAATATACTCGGTTGGTAACACGATAGAGATCGTCTTTAAAACCATTTACCGTACCAGAGTGCTCGCCATGTACTCAGGTTGTAGCAGAATCTGGCGAATGCGGCTTACAGAATTTTTATGTGGTTGCCAGCCAAGACTTCGCAAGACCTTTTCCCTACCCTCGAAGTACAAGTGGTGGGTTATTACATCTTCCTCTGTGCTGTCTGCTCCGGCTGCAGGGGATTATCGAGTGATCTGCCATGAATGTATCGCTCAGAGCGGTTTAAGCAGATCTAGCATGGAAGGAATCTCTTTGTCTATCCCGGGATTCATACACTTTTAGCTCGTAAGTGGCCCTCTCAGTAAATACAAGCTAGGCTTACGATCATATTAATCTAGACCATTGATCGTGACCAAACTAACCGGCCAGAGGTATCGGGAGTGAACGAGTGGAAGTGAGCAGTTTCACTAGTTCAACAAGAAAAGGCTGTTTCCAGAGTAAGCGAACAACTTGTATTACTTGTTAAACAATAGGTTGAAGATTAAAAGAGAAAGGAAGGAAGAGAAGGAAGAGAAAAGGAAGAGAAAAGAGCGGCGTAGATTTTGGGAGGGGAAAGGGGGTGACCCTGTTGGTCATGAGGTATCACTCGTAACCACAGCAACAGAGAAGATGAGAGCACACCCGTGACCAAAGTTTCTAACACTAACTGAAACAGTGGCTACTCAGAGTGAGCAAGTTTCCTACCGTAGACAATACTAACCCATTAATAGGGATGAAATTGAGTGCATGAAAATGTACAAGGGGATACCGGTGTAGGGCTAGGAAACGGTTACGGCGTTGGATATAATGGGTTGCACTTTAGGAGGGGAGGTTAGTGTTGAGTCATCCAGCTGTATTCGTTGTTATGGTGCAGCCTTAATTCTCTTCTCCTAACAACACTAGCGGAAATGATCGTTTTCTTTCACCTTCTAATAAACCAAACAATCTGCTCCATCCAACCGTGACCTTTATATCTCCTTCCCTTCCCTCCTGCCCTCATCGCTGTGAAGGCCGCTTCTTGCACTTTTATACTCACCAGCTCAACCTGCTATTTCCGCTACCCGGGTTCCCACTCTTAGCCAACTATTTTACAAATACTCTATCCCCACTGCCACTGCCTCAATTCCTAGCATTTCATTGCACTTGCCCTGTGCCACATCTAAAATATTGGTTAGGTTAGGTCCTTGGGCCATGTTCAGCACTGGATTTGTATGCATTATGACTAGCTTGGCCTTATGTACCTACCTAGTTTTGGTTGCTCACAACAACCATCAATCTGTCAGACCAAGGTCTACAAGTACGGGAGGGCCAACACTATAACACATGAGGGCGTGATACCGGGTGATATACTGTGATCGCATCCATTCCCACCCGCCGGTCAGACTGACATTTCTTTTCAGCGGGGTTGACAAAATATGGCGCGGAGTGAGGGGGGGACCTCTGCGCACATGGCTGAAACCTCTTATTTCATTTCCCTCCCCGCGTCACGATTTGTGCAGACATGCCGCCAGGTGCCGAACGGCACAATGGGCCTCTGTGGGTGTGCGGAGTGGAGTATGATTTGTACCGTATTGACCGCCTGGGACGAGCGATTGGGGCTGATATGGACTTTGGGGTCGACCTATGGAAGAGCAGAAATGGGGGGAGACATCCGGTTGATACTATCCTCATTAGTGCCTGGAAGACAGGTAGCATAAACCTTTTCATTTACTGTACAGTAAATTACCCATCGGTAAATATCGTGAATCTGTGATCTGCTTGGTATGGATCTGGAGGAAGCTACGATACCTCCTCGGAATTTATAATACCAATCCACTGCCCGGAGCCCGCAATACATCCAGCCGGGTTCTATAAGTTTTGTTCGTGGGTGGTGCTCTCTAATGGCAACCCCTCACCCTACCAATTCAACATAAACCTTAACGTCTCCACCCCGCTTCCCCTAGGCCTCGACCCATGGGAACATCTCGCCCCAACTGAAGACCATGTCCCGATTTACAATCAATCCGCCTCACCTTTGGTGTGGCGCTTACATAATAAACCCAGCGCTATGTTAACCCGTAGCGGATGAAAGATTGCTGGGTGAGTATGATATATTAACAACTATTATCCCTTGGACAGTGTGAAAAGTAAAATTCGCGCCCAAAACGCTAAACTTTGTATGGAACGGTATTATTATGGAGAGCAGTTAAGCTGGCCTAGAGTGCTGAGCCATTGGGCACTAAAAGACTAGGAGATACGATTTCCCCACCAAGCATGGCTAACAGCTGCCCAACCTGGCCTCAGAGTGCTCGGCGCGAATTTTACTATTTCACACGGTCCAAGGGATACCGACCTCCTTGAATAAACTCTTTACGCAAATTGAAAAGTATACCGTAAGAGCTCGAATAATTGGACCTCACATCCGAAATTCCCTCTCTTGGATAGGGGGGGCAGCGCACAGCGAAGACTAGTCCCCTCAGCCCCACCTTAAGAAAAGAAAAGGAAATAAAAGAGCCTGACCTTACCAGCAAAGGCAATTCCAACGTCCTAACATGAGATCCAATTATTCGAGTTCTTAGAATTTAAACCGTGCTATGTGGAACGGATTGATGAGAAAACCAACATAAAACTCTTAGCTTCTTAGTGAACGCTGATGATGTTAGCCCGCTGTGGTCAGTTGGCAAAGATTTGCGATGCCATATAAACTTGGCACTTAGTGATGGGGCTGCTACCTTCGTCACTATAACTTAGAACCTCACATGTGTTAGGATTGTTTCCGTAATGGCGTATTCCACGCTATAGAGAGTGCCATGAATAGAGAGCCATATGCAGGTTTGAGTGAGGCTATGTTGAACTTTAGTCAAGATATTAGTATTGGCTAGTACCTGAGTGGATTGCTTGCTATACCGCGGGTTACAATACCGGCATAGTCATTGGGTATGCCGATCATTTGATTCTCTTTCACCTGAAACTTTCTACTCTTTTTAAGATTGTTTTCATCTTTGCGGTGATCATTCCTCAGGTGATGAAAATGAGTATTCTATATGGGAGAAATTGCCAGGAAGCAGTAGAGGGTTGGTTTCTTTTGCCGCCACGATCGTACAGTCATGCCCCCGGGAGAGCTAAACTATGAACAATAGTTTTCCTTCCTTTACCCGCATATACTGCGACAACCCCAGCCACCTGACAATAGCTAGCCTAAAGATGAGTGCAAAGAAAGAAAATAAAACAAGAAAAACCCCCCATTGCAAGATATTTTTTGTTAGCCCATCTAGTTAATATTCCCCTACGTGCTTTTTCACTTGCAAGCCTTGTGTTGCGATCCCGCCAGGTCTCCGGTAAATGATTTCGTGGCTAGTATCATTAAACCGGCAGCTGTAGGGTCTCTAACCCTCTCAACCTAGAAGTTATCTCTAAATTGAACCTTTTCTGCCCATATGGACCAGCCAGGATCTCCCCTGCAATATCATGCCCCTGTGGGAAGTCGTGCTCGAAGATAGGTTCCCCTGCTGCTCTGATATCTGCTGCTCTGATATTCGCGAGGATCAATTGGCGGAAATGCCATCTTAGAAGTTGGTCGGAAACACAGTGGGGATCGTCCGGGTTGCGGCACACGGGATCGAGAATTCTACCATCTAACCTGCGAATATCGAGATCGAAAGCAACAATTTTGTAATTGTCGTCAGGGTCCACGGAGATAAGGTACAGATCAAATTTAGTGCCTATGGCTAGGTCAAGAAGAAACCCATTTTGACATGATTCGATCTGCGCAGTCCCAAGAGTATTGTCGATGTCTGTAATCCATTGGCCATAATCGGACTGAGTCCAAAGACTTTCATGCCCAAGAGGGAATATATGGGCTGCTTGGAAATCTCACTAGATATCGGCCTGGATATGGCCTTTAGGGTTTATCAATCCCGAAATAACGCATCTCGGGTCGCGATTACGGACTTCATGACGGAATCTATCATCTCTACCTGTGATATCATGAGAAATCACGCGGGGCATCCAAGGCTCATCACTGACTTGGATGGAGGCTGGCGAAATTAACAACTGGGCGGCCTAGTAAATGGGGGAAATATAGCACATACTGTCACAATAAATATCATATACTCCTTTTTTGAGAGGTATGTCTGTTCTGGATACAATATGGCCCGATTGCCTCTCTTCAACCCGCAGAGGATTCCCCTCAACGACAAGATTCCGAGGATGTCCAGAAAGGTTGCCTCGGTGATTGACCCATTTTGGACAAACCCTCCTAGTACCTCGTCAGGTTTGGTAGCATCATGAAAAGAGACATTGCGTAGGAGAGAGCGATTTAGAGACATCGTTGGTGTTGGTGATTGTCGTAAGTGTGATCTTGGGGGTGACTTGAGAACTAGTGTGAGCAGGCAGTCGAGGGATCACCGAGGCGTATATTGCTGAATACCTCTTAGAATAGATGAAGTCGGGGCGGTAAGATAAATTTTTGCTGCGTTCGAGAGGGCGCGCGTGTAGTCTGGTGAGCCCGCTTGTTGGATAGAGGCATGAGCAATCCCTCTGGTCTTATAGTGACCGTTGCCAATGTAGTGACTTGCATGACTATACCATCTTGGGCAGAACAACCCGGCTCTCTAGCCAATTAGCAAGAGAAATCAGGTTAGATTGCCCTTTCGCTTCGATGTTTTTTCGCTATTTCTTGCACATATTAGCCCAACACTAATTTTACCTACTTCCCACTTGGCAACGGTCTATAAGACCAGGTCTACGGTATTAGGTGGAGTGGCAAAAGAGAAAGATCAAAAGCACGCCCCCAAAGTTACGTGATTTATGACAAACTATAGAGAACAATCGAACAAAGAAAACAACATGTACAGTAACGGAGACTGCCTCCCTAGCCACCCGGACAGCCCCCCCCCCCCCGTCCGGACAGATGCTGATTGGTGGATTTTGTATGAGGAAGAGAGCGGCGGTCAGCACAGTTGCCATAGTTCATCCAATCAAACCAATCAAACCACTGGAAAATTCCTTATTTGGGTTTAACTGTCTAAGTGAGCTGTTCGACGGGAGCTCAAACGGTCCATGGTCCACTATTGATTTCTGATTGACGAGCCTGCCTTTCCTCTCCTTTTTTCTCCCTTTTTTTTCTTATCCGAAGCCCTTGAACCGTCTTACGGCCTTCTACTAGTACTCGAGTACTGTACATTACGAGATTCTAGAAACATCAGCCCTATTCCGCTGTCTTTCCCCCTAATACCCCACAGCACCACGGGCTGCCGCCAGGATGTTGCCTGCCGGCAGACCTCGACTAAGTGCCATTGTTCACGCCTGCTTTCTGGCCCGACAACAACAATGTGAGCAATTAGCTGACGAGAGTTGAAGCATTGAACTTGGAACATCTGCAAATTCCCCATTTTACGGGGGGCTATATCGGACCCCTTCTCCTTAGCGTGATTATTGTTATTATCACACACACGGTCTCTGCTCATAGCAGTAACGATCTTGGTGCCGGCCTTGGGTACCGCAGTCTTTGGCCTAGCACGGTTGAGAAACAGTGGAACTATCACGCAATACTTGTCACGCATTGATTGTTACGCAATTCCCACAGAATGAATGTACCTGACTGAATTTCTTGGCTCAAGCTTTACTTGATGCTAGGATGAAGCATCATGATTTTCGGGTGGTATGAAAATATGGTGGTCTACTATGGGCCGCTATTATTATCACGCTGGCGATTTGATTTCCTCCTTCAGAGGTTTTATTGCCCTAATAAGGTTGCTCCTTTCTCAGAGGGCGAGTGACAGAGCATGAAGGATGGCCCAGTGCTTAAGAACTAGCGATTTCAATTGGGTACGGTGCCAGTAGGTTCTCACGCTTGCAATACCATGATGATTGTGCCTGTAGGGTCGAGTTGCTATAATAATGCATGAGAGAGAGAGTTTCTCGAGTACATTTATGCATCGGGAACCCCAGAAAATCTCATTCGCGATATAAATTGTGCAGATTCGCGAAGGAGCCCTAATTCGGTGCTCGGATAATGAACTTATCAGCCGGTATTGTTCTCCGTTCAAGCTCCTCCCCCCAAGTCACACGTGACCATTGGGGTTGAGGGCACTACAAGTAGCATCACCGTTGACTGCGAGGTCACTCCTCCGCAAATCCTAGAGTTTGGGAAGACCCAACCCATTAGCTGGTGTATGGATGTTTTATTCAAAAAGTGATGGTGATCGGGTCTATTGGGCTTGAATCCCCTTGGGAGGTGATACGAGGTGTCTTGTGACCAGTTTTATCCAAGAGCCGAAAGAAGAGACGGAAGAAACGCGATGACTGTACGGCATGTGGAGTGTGGGGGAGAGGCTGAGAAATGGAGATGGCGATGGCGATGCAGGTACAGCACAGGGCGTGGGATGCCCCCTTGCGCTGATTTCGTCCCATGGTTTCGGGTCCAATGTGGGGTTCTGCAACAGCTTTATTGCATGAGAGCCTCTTTGGAGGAGCAAGAGGTCGGATGTGTAGCTCTAAGGGTCATATATCTGCAAACATTATATTATTTAGGAATATCCTATATGCCGTACCTGGGTAGACACTAGATTATCTCCTGTGATTGTAACGTTATGCAGTATCTGCCTTTTTTTTATAGAGTGCCCCGCATCGGGATGGTTCATCAGACTTACTGTCCTGCGACCATCATTCGAAATTTTGTCAGAGTATCAGCGCCACGATAGTCAATCTTGTATAAAATACTTCGGCGATTCGTCTTTGCTCTGGATAAATGCGATCGCTGGGATCATACCGTAGTATCTGATGCCAGATTCTAAGCTCGCTATGGATGTCCGTTACTGTTACCATACTATGCTGCGCAAGGTAAACAATGGGGCTCTGGGGTCTGGGCTGACACGCCCGAGACGCCCCACCGAAATCGACCTTTTTGCCCTTTCTCCCCACACTTTTAGCGAGCGAGTGAGCCCCCCCCCAATCACCCGAGTCTCCTCCCTTCTTCCCTTTGCCGCGCCCCCTTTACCCCCGGTTCCTCCGCACACCCCCTCCCCCACCTTTACTTCCTTTTTCCATCTTTGCGAAGGCTATCAAGAATCTATCAATGCGACCGACTTTGTTTCCGATATCTGCCAAGTATCATGTCTGAGCCCGGTTCCTCCCTTCCTCCTCGACCCCCGAGCCCTGTGCGGCCCTCGTCCTACCTCCGCCCACAGAAGCCACGACCTCCACCGGAGCCTGTGGATATAGTTGATAGAGAGCAAGCCGAGGGACTGGTTCGTGTCTCTTTTTATTTAGAGTCTGTATATCATTGGACACTGATTGAGATGTGATCGCAGCGCGCTATTCGAGAGTTCCTGAAGGTCAGGACTACCTATGACGTATTACCAGTTAGTTTCCGTCTCGTGATACTAGATACAAGCCTCCTGGTGCAGAAGAGTCTGAATATCCTCATCCTCAATGGTAGGAACAATAAATTTTATCGCAGTTCTGGATATCTGGGGTGTCAGTGTGTGAGCCTGAATTAATTATTCCGTAGGAATTGTCTCCGCGCCGCTGTGGAACTCTCAGACGTCAACTTTCGCTGGATTGCTCACATCCTCTGATTATATCAATGTCATCCAGTACTATTGGCAATATCCTGAGAAGTTTGAGGAAATTGAAGGATTCCGTCTGGATAGCTTACGAGGTTTGTCCTGATCATGTTCCTTATCGTGTGGCCCCGCAGGGGTAGCCGGTGTTGACACAACAAAAAATTTGGACAGAGGTTGAAAGGGCTATCGGCGTCACACCCATAGAAACTGTTTCTGTACATCCTATGATACAGTTGTATGATGCCTGCCGCCAGATGCTTCGAAGCCGTGCCCGCCGCATCCCTCTTATTGATGTGGATGAGGAAACCCAACAGGAGATGGTAGTTAGTGTCTTGACCCAGTTTCGAATTCTAAAGTTCGTTGCCGTCAATGTACGCGAAACGCAGATGTTGCGAAAGCCGCTCTCTGATCTGAACGTGGGGACATACGAGGATATTTCTACTGCGACCATGCAAACTCCGGTCATCAATGTCATTCATCAATTAGTAGGGAGAGACATCTCGAGTGTGCCTATTATTGATTCGAATGGTACGCTCATCTTGCATCATTTCTCAGCCGCTAATAGTTCACTAATTTGCTCATTTTGTTCAATCTTTCCAGGGGTTCTGCTCAACATTTACGAGTCTGTCGATGTCTTAACTCTTATCAAAGGGGGGAGCTACGATGATCTTAATCTCAGTGTAGGGGAGGCTCTTCTGAAGAGACCTGATGTAAGCGGAGCCCCGCATTTTAGCTTATCGATAATTGCTGATGCTTATAATCTATCTGGTCCCTTAGGATTTCTCTGGGATTCATACATGCTCCCCTCAAGATCGCTTGGACACAATATTTGATACTATCAGAAGGTCAAGGGTTCATCGACTCATGATTGTTGATTCGAGCGGCCGTCTCAAGGGTGTGCTCACTTTAAGTGATATCTTACAGTACCTACTACTTGATGGAGAAGAAGAGTAATGGGCATCGGATATTTTCTTGGCTATGTGGCCAGATTCATAGATGTTGTCTAGACTGGGAATTGCGTCCACAATCCCCACACTCACACTCTTTTTGCCAATTGCTGGAAAGCGGGCCTATTTTTTGATTCTCCGTTAGCTCCTTCCCCGCATGGATTTCTTTACCTTTCTTTCCCTCTCTGGGTGGAGGCGTTCAGGATATGGAGGATGTGTATGGATTTCCTTTTCCCCAGTTTCTGTTTCCATCTACTGCATTTATCTGCTGTTAAATATTACTTGGGTATTTTGGTTCATGGTCCGTTTGTGTGCCGCATTAGCCATATAATGTGGTTAAGGGGCAGTTGGATGGCGAGAAGGAAATGGGGACGTTGAGTAGGCATTTGGCGTTAAAGTAATGCCTGATTTGTTAGGTGTCGAACTGCGGATGTTTGCAGGTTTTTATGTTGTAACGGAAGTGATTTGAGCCCTTGCCCTCTTTGAAGTCTGCATTGTAAATCCCATCCAGTCTTTTCTTCTATAAAATTAATCAATACTTCCTTGTATACAATCCGGCCAGGGGATCTCTGGGTTTTGTCCTTCCTCTAAACACCTCTTACAAAGTTGCGAGTATATCCCTTCCAATAACTCAACCCGCAGTCCCATCCCAGCCCCCCCCCCCCGCCCCCCCCGCCGGCGGATGATTTGTTGTCCACACGTTCTTGAACACCCTGAACACCTGGACATCCCATATATACCCCCACTCCTATATCTGGCGAATCCCCAGACCAAAAACTTCTATCAAACACATCCTCCCTGTCAAACCCAACTTGTCTCTCACTCAACAACCGACTTCACAAGAACCATGATAGACTACACTCCACCAAATTCCCCTTTCATCCGTCGCAGAAAGCTCTTAAAAGGACTCCGTCTCAGATATCCACTACTCTCGAGGGTGGCCAACCGTCCTAGACCTCCTGAACCTGAAATTCCGCACGATCCATTAGCGGTTCGAAGCCATAGTTTCTTCCCTCGCCCGACAAGAAGCCTCATTTCAAAGCAGTATCTCAAGGCCGTGTTTAGGCTGGAGAGACCTTTGATATACGAGCCTACTCTGGGTAGTGCTGAAAGAGCGGTGGGTCTTTCCAAGGATATTCTGGTGAGAGCTGGGGCGCAGGTGTTTCCAATGTTTGCTGGTGCAAAGTGGAGAGTCGGGGTAAGTGTCTCCTTGTCTGCCCTCCCTTCTAAGTGGTCACTAGACAACAAAGGATACGAATAGTTTGGGTATCCGCTTTTGAGGGACTTCGATTTCGCTGGTGAGTACTTAAGGGAGTTAGTGGCAGAGGTCGTGGATGTCTTGGAAGGGGGTTATGGGATGGATCTTGAGGGGTCTAGGATTGTTTTCAGCGGGCTTGGGGATGTGAGCTTCGTAAATCCCTGGAGTGATGGGAATGAATGTTTGCTCATAGATGGATCTAGGTCGATCTCGATAAGTTCAAACTTGACGATTTAGTTCTTCGGCACTTTTCTAGGACTAAAGAGGCCTTTGTTATGCGGTTTATAATGAGAAGGGAGACAAAGGGGGCCATCAAAGGGTAATCAAATGAGAGGATAGGTCACTTGGGATGACTGGCTATTAGGGAATGGTAAACCTTTGCTACTTGTTGTCAGCAACATTTGCTTAATTTTGTATTACTGGGCATTGAACTTTAAAGCGAGTGACACAATGTGATTCCAAGGCTTGGTATTTCGGCTTACCAAGCAACAGGCTTACGTAATTTTGGGTTACTCTTCGCTCACGAGACCCTAAATTGCAATCCTCTTACCAGGTCCTGAACCCAAGTTACCGTAAATCGTTTCTCTCTTTGTCTCTGAAACTTAGTCACTTCTTTCCCTCTCTCCACTATCCTAACCATCAACATCTTACGCTCGCTGGTGTTTACCAGTACTCACGCCCGCCCTCCTCCTCCCTGCCCCTCCATCTCGTTCACTCCTCCCACCTCTCCCAGTATTCTCTCGTTTATCCTCCCCTTCCCTATATCCTGTGGCCCATCACCACCCACAGCCTTTTCCACGACACATTTCTCGCCTTTCAAAAAGCTATCGCAATCATGGACGCAAGAGAAGTCAAGACACATGTCACTAACATTGAGAAAGCCGTTAAAGAGAAGCTTCCCCCAACGGTCTTAATTGACATTCTGAATTCACTGAAGACTGGTGTTACCGCTACTGAGCAGCTATTGAGAGTTCGTCATCCCTTCCACACATCAATCTATTACCTCCTCAATTCGTCCCAACCCCCCCCCCCCCCCCCCACTTCCATGCTAAAGCTCTGGCCGCGCTTCTGGATTTCCGAAACTGATATGTGCTGTTGCGATGATAGGACACGAAAGTCGGTATGGCTGTCAACAAGCTGCGTATGAACAGTGATAGATCTGTCTCGGACCTCGCCAAAGAAATCGTTGCAAAGTGGAAGAAAGATGTTCATACCAAGACTAAGCCCTCCGGATCGTCCTCTTACGATGGCAAGAAGGAGCGCATGGTCACTGTATCCCCATCTAGAACCCCCCCGAAGCCTTCCGGAAAACGCCCGGCGGATCTTGCCACTAGATCTAGAAAAACCGATAATGTTAATTGGCAGTGCACCGGCGAAGCTACTCGCGACAACTGTCTTGGCATTATTTATGACGCGTTGGCACTTGGTTGTGATGCTTGTACGAAATTGACACTTGATTTACTCCTAAGTATGTGCATTTTGTAGATACTGACGACGGTGAATAGCTTCGGATGCTCTTCTTTCGCTAGCAAAGTCCATCGAATCCATCACTTTCACAAACTACAAGAAGACCGACGCAGCCTACAAGCGCCGCATGCAGGTCCTCTTCCTCAACCTCAAGAGCAAAGATAATAACCTCCGCAACCGTGTCATCTCCGGCGAGATCACTCCCACACGCCTCTCCACCATGGAGAGCAGTGAGATGGCATCCGCGCAGAGGAGACAGGCCGACGAGAAGCTCATGGAGGAGAACATGAGGACCGCCATGATGGCCAAATCCGAGAAGTCCATCAGCGACCAACTCACCTGTGGAAAGTGCGGTCAGAAGAAGGTTTCGTACACCCAGGCGCAGACCAGATCTGCCGATGAACCTATGACTACCGTATGTTTCTTCCTCTCAACTATTTTTGTTGGATTTGCGCGGGTTAATGATCCGGACATAATATAGTTCTGCACCTGCGAAATCTGCTCTCACCGCTGGAAATTCTCGTAGATTTTTCTTGATCATTCCGTTTTTATATACATTTCCTTACTTTGTTGCCTGCCCCATACATCCTTTCCTTTTATCTTCCCCCGTCCATTCAATCAATTCAATCAATCAAATGGGGGAAATTAACAATAACGAATAGTCAGGCCGGGTATGATAATAAATAAATTATGCCAAAAAATTCCTCTCTTTCTCTTTCTCTTTCCTCCCCTTCCTTTCCTTTACCTCTTATGATGCTAGCTTTATATTATATTACGTCTCGTGTACAGTAGTTTTCACTATCGCTTTTTCCTAGCTCCCCCATTTTCATTTTTTTCGGGTTTTCCCCCACTTTTTTTGATTTTCGTGGTTTTCCTTGCCCCTTTCCCCTTGCCCCTTTCTTTTTAAAGCTTTACGGCGCTGTGCTGTGTTGTGGTGTGGTACTTTTCACCTAGATGGTGTGAGATCTTGTTTTACCCTGTATTAAACGGAGTTTTTTTTATATTTTATTTTATTTATATTTCACCTTTCTTCTTTCTTCTTTTCTCTCTTTTTTATTGGGGCATGTGTTTTTTTATTATTTCTTAATATTTGCCTGATGTGCTATCGCTTGTCCGCTTGTCCGGGGGGCATTTTGTGCTGTGCGATTGAAGATAGCTGGCGGCGGGAGGGGGGGAGTACTAGTATATGCTAGTTATATGTCTCGAAGCGGAGAGGTTGGAAGGAGGAAATGTATTAATTTTCGTATGGAATTGTTAGTTAGGCGGTCTACTGTCAGGTTCGCTTCCATCAATCACTGTGATACTGCCTTCTAGATGATTTAGCTTAGCGATTGTATTGTCATGTGAAGGGAAAAGAAAGTATTCCACGGCTTCTATAGTGCATTTTTCCCACCATCTAGTCGTCTAGCCAGTTATCTATGTCGATTAGAATTAGCAAGAAAATAGCCAGCTAACCAGGCGACGCAGCCCCATTCTCAACGCCAAACTTCACGCTTTCGCACTCGAGTGTGTCGAGGTCTAGAAGCACCATCTCGCTCGTTTCCGAAAATTTGGGTATCAGGATTATTCTGCAGAGTTGGTTTTGAGGTCCTACTCCGGATTAGTAGACTCAACCACCACCACCAAAGTATCGGGGGGGGGGGAAATGTCACCTTCAACCAACCGAGTCTCGAACCTCTCTTGATTCCCTATGAAAAATACGTGCGGACACTCTTTTATGACGTACATATCCTTGTCTACAAACGGGAAGGACCCTACTAATCATTAGCCCCGAGACGTAACCAAAGTGTAGAGACGGGGAACAAACAAAGCGTGTCTGGCGCCGTCGGCGCCACGCACCTCCACTTTAGTAAGCGCTCGCACATTCCCAATCGGTCCTCTCCTTCAACGTACTTGTACACGTCGTCCAGGTTCTGTCCTGCAGTTCCTAGGAACCTGAGCCCGTCGATGTCGACTCTGCAGGGGTTTGTAGTTGTGTGTAAGGAGGAGGTGGCGTAGTGCTTTGCGTTGCGGAATATGGCGGGGTGGAGGGGTTGCTGGGGGAGGGAGACGTTTGCCGGGTCAGTGGACCCCGGGAGTATTGTTATGGGGAGGGAGGGGAGGAGGGTTGTTAGGAGGTTGTCGAGGGCGAGGGCGGGGTTTGCATCGTAGGTTGTTGAGTCGTAGCCGTATTTTTTATGCTAATGTATGAGGATTAGCTAGGTGGAGTAGAGGGGAAGGTAAGAGGGAGGCGGTGGGAAACCTTTTCTTCACCTTTGACAGGTGGGAGAGCAACTGCTGGGGCTAAAGAGTTGCCGGCGATAATGAGGCGGGTGATTTTCGATGCAGATTCTTGGTCCTGTTGTAACGATTAGTATTTTCTCCCCTTTTAAAGTAGATATCAAGAACTAACCTCCACTCCGCCTACTTCACCAAGTAAATACTCCGCCAACAGCTCCGTTTCAAAATTCTCCATGGCATTCCCTCTGAACCCCAACCCACTGACCAATGCGACCTTCCTCTTACCACCCTTCTTTTCCCCTCCACCAATCTCTAACCTGTTCTCCTGTGGTGGCAACTCAGGCACAACCACATCCACAACATCAAAATCCCCATCCTTAGTCTCAGTCCCCATAACCCCGACCACTACCCCAGTAACTAAGCACTCTTTCTCGAGCGCCTTCCCCACAAGCCTCAGCCGTCCAGACTCATCCTCAAGCATGGTCTCATCTGCCCCGGGCGTCACGTACTTATCCCGAGGAGGCGGAGCCGCAATCCATTGGTCCTTCGTAATGTCCTCGAGAATGTTGGGTTTCAGTGGCATTTCCATGTAAATTGTGCCCACAATCCAACAGAGTTCGCCCTGGCGGACTTCAAGGACGCGGTCGGCTCTTTTAACAGGCTCGCCTCCAATCTACCCATTGTTAAATACAGCTTAAAAAAAAGGGCTTTTCCGGGAGTCTCACCTCAGTACCCTCCCATGCCTCCAATGCGACGGCCTCCACTGATGGCTTTAAATCTGCCAGACGTAGGAAATACATCGTCGCAAATTGCCGCTGGTAACTTCGGTCTCCTATAGTAAATCCTTCGAGTTCGGTTTGTGCGGATTGGATTCGTTGGTAGATTGGGTGTGTTTGTTCCTCGCTAAGAATTTTAATATCAACCTTTTGCTCTTACTTTGAAAGGGGGGGGGGCTTACTCGGAGAGGAGGTCCATTAGAGAAGGTTTCTTTGAAGGTGAACCCATCTCTTTACACCCTTGGCTATTGATTGAATGAGAAGTGGGTTCAATGATGGTTGGTGCAGTTGTGCTGGTAGTAGTGCGAATTGGTGGTGGAATGTTTTGAAGAGGTTGAGATGGGAAGGTAACTTGGTTTCTGGTGGTTGACGCGTCGCGCGTTTAATGGCGGCTTGGCTGAAATGTGCCATGGTGAAATGACTGTGATCACGGGAAATTATTCAAGTTAGAGCCCCTCAAGCTCTTTGGGTATGAGCGGGGGGCAGAGAATGATAGTATGTCTGGAAAGCCTCTCAGAGAATCGAGGATTGGATCCAACGTCAATATTTAGTCTAGACTCTGATATCGCCCGTTAAAGTACTAGTACATAATTGGGGTGCGAATTAATTTATCCTTGCGCATAGTACCGTACGTAGCGCCTTGGTTTTACTCCTCCTACCTCTTGGGAGATGCCCTCGGAAAGCATCAAAAGCCCGATATGGACCGGATGCCACGGCCGTTTATGATGCCACGGCCATTTATGGGTGCACGAAGCCATATCCTATCTCGATATAATACATTACTCTATCCCCCCAGCTCCTATTCTAAACCGAGCTCAGAATACTGGCATTCTTATACCAGTTCAGCATTGGATTATCCCCGTTAATAGTCTCTGTCTCCTCCAAGTACGCCCAACCCCTCAAAAAGTCCTCCTGCCTCATCACCCGTGTAAGCTTTCCCGTCATAGCCTTATACATATCATCCATGACCCCAAAATCTGTGGGGAACAGTATATCAAATAACCCCTGTTGCACCTACATATGTTGCATCTTCATTAGCCCCATCCCCACGGATACTTGCGGGGTGGTATGTAGGGCACGTACAAATGGGGTAGTAACAGGAATGCTAGTTCGGTTGTACCTGGTTTGCACAACCGGGGCATTAATCCCTTTGACAGCATCCGGAAGTGCGTGAAAGTCACTGACGACCAATCGGTGCGCGGGGAAGTGTTCTCGAAGGATATCAAAGAATCCGAGCATTTTTGTGGGGATGTACTCTGGTATTGTCAGGTTTTCTGAGAATGGTATGAATTGGTCTTTTAGTCTTCGGATGAGTTTTGGTCCCTTTAATGGGTGGTTGTGGCCTTGCCTTGCGACCTTTTGGCGGATTCTCAGGTATCGCTCCGCGGTAGGGTCTAGTTTTGGTGTGTAAAACTCGGTGAAGTCCCCCGCAGCATCGATCAAGACGATTCCCTGCAATGGTTCCTCTGTTTGGGGGTCGTAGCGAATGACGTCATGAGCGAAGTTATCGAACACCTCAAGAGCTAAGAAGAAACATGGATCTGAGACATATGTGTTCCAGTCGAATATGCTCTTGTTAACTATTACAATCTTTTCCCGGTGACCCCCAGCAGCCGCCTTTTCCCTTTGGACCTTTGCAAGGCTCTCACTAATCTCGATAACCCTATATTTCGTCCGCTGGTAGACGTCTGGTTCTGTATCGCGTATATGGTCTAATACGTTCGACATCATGGTGCCATTCCCAGCACCCATCTCGTAAATTATGAGATCGCTATACGGGAATAGCGTGAGCTTGTAGTTCTCCACCAAGTACCTGGCAATTGCCTCCCCATAGTAAGGCTTAAATAGCTCCGTAGGTGTGTGCCAAAGCTGCCTAACAGGGTTCATTTCCACCTTGTCCAGTTCATCTTCGAAACTAGTATACCGTTCTCCGAGGACCCTCTGAAATTCATTTTCGTCGCGAATCAGATTGAACGCGAACGGCTTCTCAGTAGAGAAGATGACAGCAAATTTTGAGAAGAAGCCGTAATTGGGATTGTAAAGACTATCTGCAATTCCGCTCCAACCCTTCGGTTAGAATCCTAATTCGGAATAAAGACTGATGAGGAAATCTCCCAATTTCGGGTTCTCAAGTCCTGTGCTTTAAGAGAGAAAGAACCCGACCATCGATAAAATCCCGAACCAGCATCTTCACTCTTTTCGGCCTCTCCTTCCTCCTCGCCAGCGCTCGTGCATCCACCATGGGGTACTTTTCAAATTCGCCCGTCCGGTCCTTCTGGAGGAACGCCGTTCGCGGTTGCCATGTCCCGCCGGAGGTATCGGCTGTGATCTTCGGTAAGGGGAATTTCGGCAGGAGGGAGTAATTCCGGCGGGTCGAGCCATTGATGGGGCGAGCACAGGCATGGCGACGGAAGAAGGATCGGAGAAGTGATGATAACAATGGGGAGTCCATTTGATGCAGTAATGATTGAAATGGGGAGGATGAGGGAGAACAAGGAGAGGGACAAGAAGGAATGTTTGTATCACATGTGGAGAAACGATTGTACCAGTAGTGGGTTGCGGCTCAATCTGAGCGATAAAATTTAAACTATTTTATTACCCCTCCAACATCACTCAGGCTCACTGTGCTGAAGTAATTAGGGAATGGGGAGCTGTACCCCCGCCTAACAGCTGAAAGTCACGCTACTCTGTCTTTACTTGCCAACCTATGGAAAAATACTCGCAAACAACAATTCTTCTTGGTGGGATAGTTATTGGCGCTGGCGCTGTTCTGGCTGTGGGTTGGCTCTCCGATCGACCTTCAGAGGCTCCCTCGGAGCGAAAATCTTCGTCTGCTAGAGCTACAGAGGACATACGAAACGGGCTGGAAGAGTGTATTGGGAATACCCCTCTAATTAAGATAAAATGTCTTTCAGAGGCTACCGGATGCGAAATATTAGGGAAGGCAGAGGTATATCCAAGAGTAAACCTTTTTGTTCAAGAGCTCACAGGTAATAGTTCCTAGAACCGGGAGGCTCAGTTAAGGATAGAGTGGCAATAAAGCTCATAGAAACGGTACTCATCCCAATTCCTGAGGATTGAGAGAACTCACTGACGCACATAAAAAGGCTGAGGCAGGGGGCCTCCTGACGCCTCATTCTGGTGATAAAGTCTACGAAGGCACCGTCGGCTCGACTGGGGTCTCTCTGGCAATCCTCTGCCGTGCCCGTGGATACCTAGCACACATGTTCCCTCCCTTCTTCTCTTTATGCCACCCTGGCTAACTAAGAGAAGCTGCATGCCAAACGACCAATCCACCGAAAAATCTGACCTTCTAACAAAACTCGGCGCAGAAGTCGAGCACGTGCCCCCCGCCCCAATCGTAGACCGCGCACAATTCGTAAACAAAGCCCGTGCGCGATCCGAAGAGCATACAAATTCGCCTTCAATCCCAGGCCGCGGCTTCTTCGCGGACCAGTTCGAGAACGAAGCGAATTGGAAAGCGCATTATGAAGGGACTGGGCCCGAGATATTCGACCAGTGCGGAGGGAAGTTGGATTGCTTTGTTGCGGGCGCAGGTTTGTATGGTGAAATACCTAGTTTACTGGGCGTTTTGCTCACGGGAGAATAGGCACTGGCGGGACGATATCAGGAGTGGCGAGGTACCTTAAACCCCGCCTTCCAAAGATCAAGATCGTCCTGGCGGACCCGCAGGGTAGTGGGTTGTATAATCGGGTTCGCTACGGGGTTATGTTCGACGTCAGAGAGCGAGAGGGTACCCGAAGAAGACAGCAGGTGGACACAATTGTAGAAGGCATCGGGATCAACCGTGTCACAGCGAACTTTGAGGTTGGGAGGCCGCTAATTGACGATACCTTTCGGATAGGTGACGAGGAGGCAATGGCCATGGCTAGATTCTTGGTTGAGCGGGAGGGACTGTTCGTTGGGAGTAGTAGTGCGGTTAATTGTCTGTTTCTCCTGGTAGATGGAAAGTAGGGGAATGATAGAGGGCTAACTGGAGTGATAGGCGTCGCAGCGGTGCGCACCGCGCTACAAATGGGGCCCGGACATAGAATTGTTACGATACTGTGTGATTCAGGGACTAGGCATTTATCGAAATTCTGGGCAAAGGCTGGGAACGTCGGTGGGGGGTGGAAGATGACGCTGGAGGACGTGCTCGCTGCGGAGAAGACGCGGCCGTCCTTGCCTGTCTCCCTATCCGGAGCTCCATCTGGCTGGGGTCCGTGAATGGAATTATATGAGGCTGCGGTATCTTAGAAGGTATAAGGATGAAGTCCGAGAATACTCTTCATCCCATCCCTCCACTCATGCGATGGAGACTTCCAAATGACCGAGTGACACACCATGACCATTAGCCAATCCCTTCCAAAGCAATCACCTATCATACCGCCCTATTAGGCCCAGGATGGAGTAATTAGCCCCACAAAGCCCCACTATGGCCAAGGAGGCCTTGCCCCCCTCCGAGCACCACCCACCCCAACCTCCAACCTACACACAGCCCCAGCGGCTGGAGAGAAAAAGTGCTCTTCCGAAACAGAAAAGCCAGAAATTTGAAAGAAGGGAAAAAAAGCACCGATCGATCTTGACCACGTACTCGAGTACATACGTACAGTAATGCATAATAGATAATATTATTATCATCCTAATTCTCCAATGGTCCGGCGGAGTACAGTACAGCACACGCTAATTCGAACCCACCATGTTCTTGCACAGCAACTTCTCGTGAGGGAAGGGACACTTTGCGTTAATAAACTGCCCGAGCTACCATGTGGTGTCCTATGCTCCGCGAGTTCTCTAGAATGGGGGGGCGCTCCCATCCCTCCTTCAGTACTTTTTTAGAAACTCGGTTTTCCCTAACGGTAGGCTGGGGTGAGTCTGGGTTTTTTTGGTTTTTTTTTGTGGTGCTGTTGGTGGTTGTCGAGAAAGGGGAGCTATTAATAGCACGTTACACGAGGGCACAAGGGGTCCCACCAAACTGAACGAGTACCACTGCATTACTTTGTGGTTGGCGGCCAAGAATTTTTCTTGGCCATCACTGCTGCATGGTACTAGAACTTGCCTGATACTATCTCATGTGCTCAGTACTACTCGGTGTAATAAGACTCTTTGTAATTTGCTACACTATCATCTGCATGTCTCTATCGTAGATACTTGTCAATCCATAAGGTGTTCCGGGTGCCATAACACCAGATTCACGAATTCAGAATTCAAGTGCCAATCGTGACATCTTGGCACCAAGTCAGCCGGATACTTTGTGAATTGTCAATTGAGAAGTCTTAGACTGGGAGATCTCCACCCGCAGCCTGCCGAACTTCCCAGGCACAGCGAACTACTGGCGGGGAGCTATGATGGTAAAAGTAAACACTCGTGTCATATCATATTCAAGAAACCAGGAAACTCACCACTGTCACCGGAGGTAAAAACCGGGGGGTGACAATCGCCCATTATCTACTATCCAAGACTAACTTGTATTACTCTTATTTCGCACTTCCGTTAACTTGCCGAATTAGAAAACCCCGTCTAGGTATTTCCGCCAATAATCTGATAACTCTAGGGTTTCTTGTGGCATTGGCACTCTACTGAGCTGTATCCTCCCTCCCTCCCTGCTCCCATTGACAAGAACGAGCATGGCGCAAGGGTAGGCCTTTGTCCCCAATCCTCCCACCCTTTCCTACCGGCACCTGTGCTTTCATTACTGCGGATTGTTGCATGGCGGTTTTGAAGGTATGGTATCATAACTCAGATGAGGGGTAAGTGATCTTGGCACGGCGTGGCGCTGCCCAGCGCGAATGCAGAGGTGGGAAGGCAAGAAGGAAAGGCATATTTGGGTAGATCACTTGCCTTAGGCCCTAAAGTCAGAAGGCATCTTGCCAAACGGAGCTTTCTTTGTTCATGTGCTGTATGGTATGCCCTTGCAGCCCAAGAGGGGGAAAGCACGGTCCAGTAGTACTCAAATAGTACTGTATGGAGCAGCACTAGCATTCAAGACGATTAATTTTTGAACCCGCCAAGTTACCGTACATTCGGTCACTTCATAGCGTTAGCCAATAGCGTCCTCACGTTTTGAGTAGCCATACCGGCATTTACAATACTAGGGGTAAAGTGCGGAGGTCAAAAAAATGAAGCTTAAGGATATCCCAAAAAAAAAACTCTATTTGTTGGCAAAATGTCAAAGCTAATGCATATTTTTGGCCAGGGAATGTGAATAGTTATCTCTAAAGTGCTCTTTAATATTTTAGGTCTTTTGTTTCGTTTCGTGTTGTTGTTCCTGAATTCTGGTGGGTTTGGTTGGAGGAAATTTGAATTATTTCCCCGATAGGACATTTAATTGGAGCTTAGGAGTTTTATCTACCGATTGCGCTTCTTCGGAGCTGACTGAGGTATATATTAAGAGGAAATGGGATAGTATTGTTTGGTCCTTGCCCCTCCCCCCCGCGCTTTGTCAGGCTCGTGTGGTTGGATGAGTTTGCTGGTGTGGGTAACTATTATAGTAGGAGTGAAGCGCTCGAGCATAGGAGTTTGTCATTGCGACTCCGGCTGGGGGAGCTATCTTACTGGTAATGAGAGGATGCGGATGAAGGGTGGCGGTAAATATTTAGTTAGATTTAGCTTTATGTATGAATGGAATGATAGAATGATAGATGGCGGGGTGGATGGATGGCGGGGGTGTTGAGTAATCATAATAGACGAGTATTCCCGTTTGGTACTCGAGTACGTTAACATATCCTATGACACTGACGATACGGTAGTTTGTTTAACGGCAGTAATATGATAGAATAATATAATATTATGACTGCCGAACTGAGCTTTACTCCTCCACCTCCTCTCCTCTGCCTTCATCCCCCGCAAGTCGTAGCTTCGTTAATCCATCTCTTGAATAACCCCACCACATACCGGTAGTGCTTATGGACCATCCATACGTTGAGTAGGCATATGAAAGCCTACACTTCGCCATGAGCAGGGGAGTCCGTAACCTTCTGATCCAAGATCGCTTGCTCCTTAACACACTCTTCGTACACACTCTCGCCCACACTGGCCCGTGCAACACCGTCCTTCCCCAGGGCCAAAAACCTCTCGTCAATCAACTTGACCAATTTCCTCTTTTGGTCCTTCTTGAGTGCCTGAGCGGCGAATACTATCTCCACGACATACAAAATCCTAAATATCCCCCACCTCTATATTTAGCCCTCGCACATTCAGAGAGAGAAGGAAGAGGGAAGAAGGACTTACACAATCAACCAACTAACGCCAAATCTCCCCTTCGGCAACGGGCATTTAACGTCAAACCCTTCGGACAACGGGTAGTACTGCGTGTCGCCAATGCTGCACCCGAAAATGCCCATGTAGTGGTCATAGTAGGCCCCGTTATTCACGTATACCACCTCCACAAGCTCCCATGACGTTTGGATTAGCCAGAAGGTGAAGATGATGCTGTACAAGCTGACGGCATAGACAGGGTTCAGGTGGGACTTTTTGAAGAGGAAGATGTCGGTTAGCGAGTGGATGAGGGTGATGAGGGAGAGAGTGAGAGTTGTTGCGCTATTGGGAATTTGTATTTTGTTAGTGAGGAGTGGAAGGAAGGAAGGAAGGAAGGAAGGAAGGGTATCATACGCAAGAATGTTTACGGTAAGCGTTGTTTCTGCTATGGCTATTCCTGCGGTCGCGATTGAGAAGATGGCCAGGCAGATGGAGGTTGGGACGATGTAGAAGCCGGCCCAGCGAGTATCTTCTTTTGCTGGCATTTTGGTCAGGTTTTTATTCGTAGACTCGTCGTATCGTACCGTAATGTTATAATTGGGCGTATATAAAATCGTTTCAGGAGAGTTTATAACTTCTTTCACCTTCGTAGTGCGAACCGAGCGATAGTGCGTGGCGGGTGAGAGTGCGGGGAGGAGTAGGGGAAGTGGAGAGGGTACTTATGAGTTGGAAGAATGGGTGGTGGGCCCACAAACCGATTGGATGGTGGCCTTAGGGCTTTTGCTATCGGCAAAATGGGACTATGTGCATGTTCCAGGTGTTGTGGTTGGGGGGGGGGGGATATTGCCGGCTTGGTGATGCTGCTTTTAGTGTTGTATGGCGCTTGGCTGTGCAGGTTGGTTGGGAGGTGGGCTGCGGCTGATGTCTTACCATAGGATGGATACTGCAGGGCTGTGAATACTTGGGGAAGATTGTGGCTTAAGGGTGCTAGATATTGATAAGGCATCTGGCTTTAGGATATTTGCTCTAGATTCTACTGTGTACTGTTAACCGCATTAAGGGACCCGAATGTTACTATTTACTAAAACCAGCGGTGGCCTACGCAGGCGGGACAACCTTCCCTCGAGCATTCCGAAATTCTCGCGCGAAGCGCTTAAGTATCACCACGGTTATTCGGAGCGCGGTTGGGGGAGGGGGGAGAGTTTCGGATCGGGGACTGCCGTTGATGCGCCGGGTCGGCGCATGAAACCAGCAAGGCTGAATAAAAGAAAAAAAACCCAAATAAATATGCCGTATTCTGGGTTACAAATAACGGGGAAGAAAGGAAGAAATTGAAAAGCCCCCGCGTTATCATCTGCCATGGCTAGCAGCAAGAGGTCAAAGATGAAATCCTCTCGCCGACGAGTGATCGCATGTGGACGGCGGTGTCCAACCATAGCCCTTTTCTCCATCCCAAGAATCCATCCGTCATGAAGGGAAAAAAAAAGAGAAAAAATATGAAAGTAAGCCAAAAGAAGGAAACTAAAATCATAAATCGTCAAGAGAGTGGGAGGGGCGGGGGGGGGGGGGGTACTTTGGATAGGTTGTTTAGGGGAAAATGTAGCCCCTAGAAGGCTCGTCCTGCACCTTCTCGCTATCCACCACTCGATTCCCTTGAACATACTGGGGGCTGGGCGTCTCTGTGTATAATTGATGCACAAGCATTTGTGCTCCACACTGAGGGCAGCCCATTACAGGTGGGGCAATCGCCTGTATTGCCGCAACTGCTTGGTCCACTTGTCGTTGGAAGGTATCCCTCTTCTCCTTCTTTAATGCCTGTGCCGAATAAACGATTGAGGCGATGTACAAGAGCCTAATTTATCGGTGATCAGTGGTTCGCTAGCCTTGCGAAGCCCAGGGAGTTACATACACCAAGATCCAAGAAAATGAAAACCTAGCTTTGGGCAAATGGCAGGACCCATCAGTGGACCTGGGGTAGTTTTCAAGGTCCACAATGCTGCATCGGCGGGAGCCGTCGTAGGATCCGCTGCTGCTGTCGTATCCCAAGTATGCCATCTCGACGACTTCCCAGACGGAGAAGACTAGCCAAAAAGAGAACATGATGCTTGACATGGCGACTACGTAAACCGGTTTGAGCTTCGAGTTGAGGAATAGGATGATATCGACTATTGTGTGCACGAGCGTTATCGACCCGAGAGCTAAGGCCGTCATACTAAGAGTAGAGATTAGTCTTCACTACTAGGAAGGAGGGGGAGAGGTACGCATTAATGTTCATGGTCGCGACGGTTTCAACAGCGCACACCGAGATGGCTGCTATTATGAATACGAGTAGCATTAATCTAACTGGGAAGATGCCTCGTCCTGCCCAGCGACTATCGCCGTAGGGGCAGCGGGAAGAGGCCATTCTGAGTGACTTTGTGTGACTTCGGGGTAAGGTTGGAAAAATCGGGGTGGATCGCTCTCGTGGATGCCAGAGTGGGGGGTGGATGGAAGCTTCTTATATAGCTATCACCCAAATTGAGTTGTAGCGGGCGTCTTGAACATGATTTGAGTGTATTAATATTTTACACTTGATATGTGGGACTCGAAGCACAGCCTGCCCATGGTTCCAGGATCACCTTGTCACTCTCTCCTGATTGGCTGATGGCGCTGGCCTATGCCGTAGACAGATGGTTGTCTCACGCACTCACCGGAAATCCAGGATTCTGGTAAACCCTAATTCAAGTACAAGTAAGTTAGAGTTTCTCTCGAACCGAGAGAAGGACTACCGGTAGCACTTGAGGTTCTGCTGGTAAGTTTTTCTGAATTTTCTTGGAATGCTATGATGCTAATGCCCTCCGCGGTGCTAGAAGATTATATAGTATCATACCGTATCACTACTATTGGGGGTGGTCTAAATTTAGCTTGGATCTATTGTGGAGGACTTTAGAACTATAGTAAACACTTACCCTATCACCCTTAGGAGACTTCTAGCACATTCAAATAAAATACCCCATGCATCAGTAGGCCGACAAAAAATCTTTACCCCACGTAGCCACCCCGACATGGAAATTGCTATTATTAGGTTGGTGGATGGTGCAAAATCCTTCAGCCAACCAAGTCAAATCGAGATCGGAACAGATTCTCCCCTTGGGTTTCTCGGGGTCTTCTATGGATTGCCCTCTGAGCCTCAGGGCAACGTGATTGCTTTATGAGCGGTTGATTGTGGATTTTTAGTAATAAAATAATTCAATTTTGATTGTATCCCTTGGCAGTCTCGGGGTCAGCAAATACCAAAATTTTGGTTGGCCCCTCTGCTGCTCGCTGTATGGGGGTTGAACTTATAAGCCCACTAAGCCCCCCAAGATGGCTATACGAGCATCGACACCCTCCGTGGGACGAAGCCTGCTCTTCAAGTTTGATCCTTGGGAAGTTTGCGAGGAGGTGGGTGTTCTGGATTCCGGTAAGTATCTAGAGGCACTTCGTGTTAGAATATGACATCTCCGGCTAGGTTTATTAGAACTTCCTAGAAGGAGAGCGGAGGAGTATGGAATGTTGATTTAGCAATGAGGGTTAGAGCAGAGAGATAGTATGGACAAGCGAGCGGGGCCACGTAAGCGCTCGCAGAGAGGATCATGAGAGAGTAGTGCGGGCTGAGGGCGATGGATCCTGGTCCGTGGTTATCCCATGATGTATAGGGAGCAGTCCCTAGTTTTGGTGCTCTCTCACAGCAATAAAAGCTATGATACATATCTCACTCCTGTTATTTTTGGCTTTAGACCTAGGCTCTCCTAAATTCTCGTATAGGTCTGTCAGCTAAAGCGGTTATGGGAATGGGGCGCATCATGGGGATTAGGAGTTGAAGAGTGGTGACACTTCCGCGGCTAGTTGGGATCGGTCCGGGGCCTGCTGGAGTCTTAAAACTATAATGTTGTCAAGAATATCTATAGTAAAAGCTATAGGAACCCGTGGTGAGGCTTCTACCAGGCTTCGTCTCATAAAGCCCCCTTATAGGCGGAGTGAGGCCGGGATGAAGCCCATGCGGGTTGGATTGATTTTTGCCTTATCGGGCCTTTTTGATAAGGATTTGAGGGGGAGAGGGTAGGAGAAGGTAGGAAAATCTGCTCTAGTCTTGACTTCCACCGGGAATCTTGGGCGGTGCAAATAGGACCCCTCTGGTGTTCTCTACTGACCTTCGAACTCCTCTCATCTCTGCCTACTTCCTCCTTAGTTTTTCCTAATCACACTTTTGCTAGTTTTTATAGTGGATGCAATTAAGGCCCTCGGGGACTCTCGCCCCACGGGGTTTTAGAATAGAATCTGCGGGCAAACACTGCATGGCCGCCTGTTTGTTCAAAAATATTTTATATGATATCTAGGGCGTTCTTCTCTGAAGATCCTCATGTTATAGGCACCAGCCAATCAATACCCCAATACTCGTAGAGGAAATGAGAGCCCAACCCATCCAATAGAAAGAATCGTAACATCATAAAGAAATTAATACATCAGTGCGTCGAAATCATCAAGTCTTCAAGTATTGAATAAACACTTTCTCTAGGTCCCCCCCGGAATAGTCCTGGTCCAGGCTGGTCTTTGGCATCTCTCCATCTTGCTCTCTTATGACGGCCCTCACCACCCTGCTGGGGTATTCGCCCGGTGGCGGATCAGCGACTGGCTCTTCCACCTCGTCGCTTCCTTGCCCCTTTGAGCGGCCGAACATTTTTACGGGCCTCTTCTTTTCCTTCACGACGTAGACACTAGCAACAAGATACAAAACCCTGATAGACGATTCCAACCCCGCCAAGTCAATCATTTCCTCATAAAATATTTTATCTTATGTTTCTGGGGGAGAAGTAAAAGAGGGGACGACTTACACCATGGACCATGAAACCGAGCACCTGATAACGGGCAACCTGCAATGGGTGACATATGGTTCTCCCGGAGATGAGTTGAAGGTCCTATTCCTCGAATCGCATCCAACCTGATTGAAGCCAACTTTCAGGTTAAAAACCCCCCGTGGGTCACTCAGGCTTTCGATCTCGACGACGTCGACGCCGGAGATGCTTATCCAGCAGATTGTGAGGATGCTGTATAAGATGGCTATATATACTCTGTTTAGCGTCGTGCGGGTCAAGATGAGGAGGTCGACTGCTAGGTGGAGGACTCCGATAACTGACAGAGAGAGGGCTATTATGCTGATTTCGTGGTAATAGTTAATTTAGTGTGGAGATAGCAGGAGGGGTGGGATAGAAATTAAAAAAAGAAGTACGCTAGAGTATTCATTGTCCTAATAGTCTCCGCAGTCGCAACCCCAATCATCACCAATGTGCATAGGAGGAGCAAACCCAGCGCACGCATCGTGTTATGCTTGGTCCAGTGGTTGTCGATTCTCGAAATACACCCCATTCTGCTCACCTCGTCTGGAAAATTTATCGGTAAAGTGAGTGATTTTTGATGACGGAAGTTGGCGGCGAGCCAACCAAATCTTTTTTTGATAAAGGCAGATAGTGGGCAGATAAAAGGGGAAAGGAGGGAGGGGGGAGGCTTCCAGGGGGCGGGCGTTGGGAGGGACAGGAGGCTTTATATGAGTTTATTCTTTAGGCAACACGGTAACCGCCGTCATACGTGAGAACCTTGATTCGATCTCTTTTTTGCACTTCGAGGTGGGGGGTATCGGATTGCAGAATTGCAGAAAAGCAAGCGCTGCCCGCTTGCTTTTTATTCTGTTGTTTTTTCTTCCTCCGTCGAGTATGAACTCGAAGTGTGAGTGGCTGTGTTTCAGGTTACTTGCTAGTGTGTGGTATGCCTGCTAGATAGACCGCGATCCGATAGTCATACCAAGACTCAGTTGCCATGTGAGAAGGCTATCTTGGGTTGTGTTTGGTACCGTAGGTGGCTCCTCGATGCGCTTTTGAGAATAAGTGATGGCGTTGCTCTTTGATGTTTGCTGAGGAACCGATTGTTGTATGGTAGTTGGGAGAAGGTTCGGTTCGTTTTTCCCTAGCGACTAGGGGTAGGTATTTCAGCCGGTTTCAGTTTTGGATACAGTATGTTGACGTTCTGATGTAATGGTTGGTACTATGGCCGGGGCTGAGAGGGAATGCATGGGACTTTTGGATTATTGGAATCGACGGAGTGTTTCTGAGATCATGTTTAGTTTTGTGAGGGGGTTTGAAAGTGAGCTTATTATAGGGTGGATATGCTTTGCGCAAGTTCCTGTATAATGGAGGAGGGCCTCTTGGAGCTCACTTCATTGTAAAACATTTGTCCTGTTAGGTTAATCTTATTCCATACTCTGTTATCAAGGATAGGTAATGGGTCGGATACTGAGTGAAAACCTGATTTTGATCTAGGCCACTGGACACCTCTATCCCTCCCTCCTTATAGCTCTCTTGGGAGCAATGGACGCAGCCGGGTTCCAATTAAGACAGAGGAATTATGGCATCAGAAACAGCCCTTCTACTTCCACTGAAAGGCCAAAATCTGGCATCTCATTAATGTTTATTGTTTCCTTACTGGGGACTTTCTTGTGAGAAGCAGTCAGTCTCCCTGAGACCCATGGGTAAAAGAAAAAGAAAGGAAATGAAGTTGACGATGTCGCGTGAGTTCTAGAGGTGTGCTCGCATGTGGGGTGTGCTGTGGAAGAATGGACTAGAATATGTATTCTGGAAAGCAAATCTATTTCGGACAGAGGTGTCTGGAGTATGGTGTGTTAGAGCTTGTCTGTGTGCTGGTGTGCTTGGGTAGGAAGTGGGGATTATGCTGGCTGAGTCTGGCTATGGTGCCATTTCTGCGTTTGGGTGGGGGAGAGAGAGGGAGAGAGATGGTATGGGCCAGGGAGAGATACCGCGAGCTACCGAGAAGAGGTCTTGATATAACCTACGCAGGGCGCCATCCGAGCACTGTTGGAATAGTACTTTCAGATGTGTACTTTCTGCGTCTTTGAGCCGACATAGCTAATCAGCATTATTTAGTCTCGGTTTAAAGCCTCCAATTTTCAACTCACCCCACTTGTCTCTTCTCCTGCGTCACCCTAGATCAATTGAATAGATATGCTCTCTGCTCTCACTCACTTTCTCCTGCCCCCCACCTTGTTTCCTTTGATCTTTCCCCCATTGCCATTTTTGTTGCTGTTTCACTGCATAAATAGTGGGCCTCTCCGATCCTCTCAGATAGAAGAATGCATCTCACAAGTATTTCTCGCCGTCCCAAGTTTCTGGTATACAGCTCGACCATTCCATCTTTTTCAACAAGCACGACCTTGCTTCGACGAGTGATTAATTATGACGCTCAATGATCCATCAACTCGTCAGTGTTCTCTTGAGGTTGGGAATAGAACTGTGTGCGCAGGTCGGGGGTTTGGTGATCCTCGCTAGTGAGCGTTTTGTAAATATAACCGAGTGGATACACATCTTAGCCACTGCTCTCTCCTCACGGACTCCTCCCCGGTATGCTGGCTCAACCTTCCCCTTCGCTGTCCCCTTCATGTTCATTTCCCGAAACAGTTCAAGCAAAAGCAACGACCAACATCGTTGACTCGAGCTACCTCGCGTAAGCTGCATTTCCTTCCCAACTCTTAAGTGCGAGGATTCTGTGTTCTCCGTATTTTCCGCCGGAATCCCTGGATAAGATGGGCACTGAACCCGCCGTTCTTGCGGCCGCGGGGGGGGAGCTAGCCTATGTTCAATCATTTCCGGTTGTCTGTGTCCCACGGCCTTGAGGCACAGTACCTTCCCTAATGGGCCAATGGCCTACACTCTCCAGAATTGGCTACTCCTTTGGAGATTTACCGGCGCCTGGGTATAAAGGAACTACTGACAAGATATGTAACACTCTGTAGAAAAAAGCAAAGATTAAAATCAAACCTCGGGGGGCAGTAGCAAGTTTTGTGCGCTAGAGAGGGTGCAGTATAGAAACCTTACCTACAGGCATTCTATTCGATATTGTGCTAGCCACTTCGTATTGCCTAATAGTGCTAAACTCGCAGAGTTGGGAGAGCAGAGATTGGTCTCCAGTTCCAATCGTGTATATGCGGAGAGCTCCTATGGTCTTAATGCTAACTTAAATGACGGGCACAAAGGATGGCGTGACGACATAAAAAGGGTTTGGAAGAGAAATGACGAAGCGTAGAATATTAATTGATGTGCAGATAGCAGTTTCCCCAATACCAGACCAAGAAGAGGGATAGTGTACGAGCAAGAAAGAGGGTTGAGTTATATACTCTCGATTGTAGTGCTAACATAATCCATCCGTTAACCTAAAGTGGACGAAAGAGCGTTGGGTGAGTATATTTGATTTGGTATGGAGCATACCTAATCTGAGCGCTAACACATAGTGGATGACTGAGTACTGGGTGATTATAGTGATTCTATATATTTCCCCAAATTTTTTGATTCCCCTCCCTAATGGCCTGACTTCCTCAATTATATCATCAGGGCCAATCTCTCTCGCCTACTCCAGAACTTTGTACCAGGGCTGTGTATTGTGCTATCTACATTATCAATCTTCAACCGGCGGGGGAAAAAATAAAAATAAAATAAATTCATTGCTTCGGAAAGAACAAACATATGGCAGGTTCACTCCTCTCATTCGGAGTACTCGTAGAACAGCTCACCTCGCATCAGGGCCCAGTAACTGTAAGTATCCAACTGCCTGCCACGACTTCCTCCGGCCTAACAACAAAACATCATGAAACCCATAAACCCCGACCAGCCAACCAGATTGTGAAACAGAATGGGTAATTCCCCTGCCGATGATATTCCCGGGCTTCATCCATTCAGTCCACTGAGGGGTCTTCTCCTCCCATCTTTCTAATATTGCGGCACCTTCTAGATCCTTTCCCTTCCCTTCCCTTCCTTTTCTTCTTCCCTTTTCTGTCAGCTCGGTCGAGTCAGGTCCACCGACCGCCAGCCACCCCCGTCAAATCCTCACAAATCTGAATAAATGCTGGCATCCTCTAACCTAGTCTAGCTAAGCTCAGATTTATTGGCCGAACTCCAATGCTGATTGGTTTGGCGTGGGTGCCTCTAAGGGTACTCGAGTACGAGAAGTTACCAGTATTGTGCTTGTACGGCGGGTCACTGTGACAAGATACAAAATACAAAGGCCAGCATCTCGTACTGTAGATCACCCAAAGGTAACGACATTCTGGTAGAGAGAAAACACTCCAATACGCAAGACATGTTACTCCACCAACGGGGTTCGTTGTCCCGGGAAGTTAGCGGCGAGGTGGCGATAAGGCTGACTACTCGAGTAAAGGGATACACTTTCTTGATGTCGACATTGCCCATTTTCTCCCGGTACCTCCCCCGCTGTTTGTACCACACACACAACACGGGTCCTTATTAAGTCCCTATGCCTCCACCCTACCGATGCATGCACTTGTAGATAGTAGTACCGCACTGCCCATAATTCAAATGGCGCACATCTCCTGTTAGTTCGTTATCCTCACTAGCGCCCAATATCAGTTCCGAGTGCGCCTTCAATCTAGTTGCCAGGCGTCGGATAGATACCGGTAGTCAAGATAGCATATTGAGCTAGTAGTATCGTAGTAACATTGCCTTAGGCAGCCTAGAGGTTAAGGTATCAAGCCACAGTCGTGATCGCGACCACGCTCTTAAAACACTCTATGGGTGCTAGGTTCTCCCTAGGGCAGTGTCACCTTAGGATATCATACCTCGTCCGCGAGTGTCCTGGTGAGCGGAGTCCCGTGGTCGGCGGCATCAGTGCAAAGGGCCCACATCTCTTCCGCTGTACCAAAAGCGTTCTGTTATCACTTCTCGCTGATGGATACTAAGCTGAGAAGAAATGAGGCTAAGCATTACTATCTGCGGGCTTAGACTATCACCCGTGGGTTATTGAGAGAAAAAATAGAGAGAAAGAGAGAAAGAAGGCCGGACAACCACCCCCCAGGACGAGACCCGGATAAGTTGCGGTACCGGTACTCAAGTAGTCACTGTGATAGCACCAGACAGCGATATCGTATGCGCGAGGTTCTCGCATGATCAGTTGATGTTTTTTCTTCTTCCAATCCTTCTGCTTTCTATCGGTCGATCTACTACGGACCACCTCCGACTTCCCGCACGGGTCTTTTATGTAAGAGTCCGCCCGGCGGCCTTCCATCAAAATTAATTGGCTAACCCAAGTTGTGAGATAGATCTTGAGGCCGACCAATGTGCAACAGCCACGTGACACCCAAAGTCTTGGGGGGGGGCTTGCCATGGCTCCAGGTCCCAAGGTTGGGTCCAATTCAGCCATGTATCCGTGGCAATGCACAAAGTTGTTGATCTGATTTTTCTCTCCTCCGCCACCACCGAAAATATGGCCGAAAAGGAACTATCCATCCGCCACGCAGCTGGCTGAAAGGGTTAAGTTAATCAGCCGCCATTCTAGAAGCCACGTTCACACCGAGACCCTTGACTCAACCCACGGCATAATACACTGTCATATACGAGTACTGTGGTAAGCTTTCCTCAAGCTTGGTACCGGTTCGGCGCTCTAGCGTAAGCATGCATTAAGCCTGATGGCCGGTGTTTTCCCCCTTCCCTTTCTGCTTTCTCCCTTGGCAATAGGCAAAAAGGTGGGTGACGTAACAATCTAGATTCGGTTAATCTTGTTTATTCCTTTCTTCTGGCTCTCCTTCTCGGTCTTAGGATAAATTATTTTTTGGTTCAGCCACACTCCTCCGGATTATCGTTCTTCCATAACCCAGTGCCACCGCCACCGCCACCTAACCAACGTGACCCGGCTCCAAACCGGATGCAATGAGCGACAGGGCTCCTTGCAGTCTATTCCCGCAATGGGATGCGCCTCTTCGCGGGGGAGTCTCGATCCTGCTTCCGGATTCCCTGGGGCAGGAATGCCTGCCCGCCAGCCGACTGGAACAGAGGTACTGAGAACCACTCTCCTACTGCTTGTAGTCTCTATGGTGCCGTATAATCTGGCAAAGGGAGGATTGGAGCTAAACTTGGGGCGAGCTAAAGTGAAATTAATGTCCCGGTATATTTGGGCTAATTAGAGGCTACGAAGAGCCCTAATTCGCCATAGTTTAAATATGTAGCGAGAGGCGATTGGGTAGGTTTAAAGAAAATCCTCGCTGGCATCAATCTGAGTTTAGCTGGATTATACGGTGCCCCGCCAGTTATGGTGAGGCATGTTGGCTAGAATGCGGCTTAGAAGTCACCAGTGTTGATTTTTTCTTCTTTTTTTTTCTTTTCATTCCTCGAGGTTCGTCCTTGTTACCTAATATATGTCTTGCCGACTCTCGGGTCACCACGGCAAAACAGATCTGTGTTATCGGATTCACTTCCTCCACTACTGGCGTACCAGATTCTAAATCTCCCGTTTTTAAGAGCCATTCCCCTGCATTTTCGACTCGGCGGTCTTGGATATCTTGGCGTCGTAACTTGAGCTCTAGTGGGGGCTCTGCTACGCAACATCTGCCAAGGCACTTTTTCTGTATTACCAAACATCCGTGCTTGGCATGAATTTAGACTAATCTTCAAACGAAGCACCGCACCGCGCATACGACAACACCAGACACTTTGTTTGTTCCTTCACTCTCTATCTTCCGCCCTCTCTACTCTATTACCACACATTCTCATAATTTCCCGAGTGTCATGACACCCAATGAGCTGTCAGGCTTGCTGCTGCGGGATGAATATCTTGTTGTAGATATTCCCGCCAAAGAATTCCCAAGTTTAGAGCCGTCGATTGGGACTAGAGCGTAAGAATCCAAACAATTATTGACAATTAGATATTAACAGACTCTTCTAGGTACACCTACTGGCCAGCGGTCGGTCGGTTGACGGTTAAGATGACTACCCAAATGCATGGGGCGGTCGCGAGCTGGGCAAATGAGCTGATCGCCGAGGGTGTTGAAAAAGGAGCATTTAACAGGGGGGACGTAGATCCTATCGCTGAAGGGCGGCTTAGAGGATTCACCGGGGAATATGAAAATGTGTAAGTCATACCGCAAAAACTGGCAAGAACCGTCACCGCGCTAGTAGTCGAAATAAAGAACGACTGAGGTGAAACTTACGATTGCGTCAAAATAAGAGCCCTGAAAGGCGTAGTTCTGGCTACAAAGGGTTAGCCTATGGCGTCTTATTGCGATTTCGAGACAAAACTTGGGTGAAAATCTTATTTGAACGTACTAGCGCTGTGACGGTTCTTGCCGGTTTTTGCCGTATCCTCTAGACTGAAGAGTGCTAATCTGAATATGAGTCTTACACTTGCACAGAACCAAAGTCCCCGATATGGCGCTATTTCCCGGAGAACGCTCGTGGCCTACGATTGCATTCGAATTCGGCTATGCTGAAACAGAGGAGCATTTGAGGCGAGATGTGAAGCTGCTTCTCGAGGGGAGCGAAGGAAAAATCAAAAAGGCTATCTTGATCAAACTCGAGCCGCTGAAAGCGGAGCAGACAAGTATCCAAGACGGATATGTTGAGGTGTGGGGCCTGAAAGATGGGGTTGCCTCTAAGGAAGGCCGGAAAAGGGTGACTTTCATCACCCTGCAGGTCCTATTTACCTTTACTAATATGTAAAATTTAGTACCTATACCCACCTCCGAGGTGGCATGGAGCCCGGAAAATAAATCTATCATTGGGGGATATACTTGGAGACGAGTTCGAGAACCTTGCAAATGAGGGATGGGATGAAGCAAAGAAACTATCCCTGCGATTTGATGCTTTACGCAAGTCGATTGACAAAGCAACCCGGCGTCATCTCATCCATCAAGGTGTTCTAGAAGAGAACTGATAGGTATAATAATATTCTACCGCATACTAGTACGCTAACAATGGCTGACTTTGCTCTAGTTTTTCCTTTTTTCCGATGGGCTCGCTTTCAAGAGGGGTACTTGTCCAGCCTATTACATATTGTGTAATGAGAAAGTAAATGACTAACAATGGCTGACTTTGCTCTAGTTTTTCCTTTTTTCCTATGGGCTCGCTATCAGACCTATTCGTTCCTTTCCTTGTTAGACGATATTAATCTCTGCTCACCCCTTTTTCGCTCTCTTTGTTGCTCCTGGAGATCTCACAGGCGGATTAATGGCAATGGCTTCAATCCGGGTGAGAGTTTTTTGATGTTTTTTCTGTATAGATAACGTGACTTAATTCATACACGGCTCGCGGCCGTTAAAGAAATGTAAATGGAAATAAAACCCCTCCTCTCTCAAAAAACAAAAAAAAGAGACCACTAATCTAGCAATTATCATGCGTCTGCATTGGAAGCGGTTTTGGTGTGATTTCCCTATATGCCCTGGTGCCCGTAGCTAAAGTAATAGCAGTAGATTTAGAGGAGTTCCGAGACGCTAATAGTGGAGTGATTGCATCCTGGATAGCCCCCCTTCTGGGGCCCAATTTCCCCTTGTAGTATTTGGCACGAATCATCTTTCCAACCTTATAGGTGTTGGTAACACGGGGCTTCCCACCGCGATTACGGATCCTCTGGCCGGCGAAGTCGGATAAAACTGCATGGCCGGGAGAAGACGCCACACCTATCCATTCTAACCCCTCCATATCACTCTGCTCACGACCCTTTTCGGTCGCTTTAGTCTACTCAATTTCTCGGACTTCCTCTTAGCCCTCTTCAAGATCCCCTTCCTGTTCGTTATCTTCCTCCTCTTCCTCCTCCTCTTCCTCTCAAGCTGATTCTTTGGGGGGTAGGAGCAGCCTTGCGAACAACCCTACTAACACGATTCGAGTTAGCCTTTACTGACCTCTGGATCTCGGCCGCTGTTTCCTTGACGGTAGCCCTGATAGCACCCTTTTCCTTAGCCACCATCGTAGTCCCGGTTTTAGTGGGTCCGGTGATCCTCGTAGTCCCGGCCACAAGTTTACTACGGCAAGAACGGAGCGGTAGTAGGGTTTCGCTTTCCCCCATATTTTCTGTTTGCGCGCCCCGATACAACCCAGAGTGACCCCCCTCATAATATAATCCAATTATCCGGCAAGTGCATAAATAGGAAAAAAATAAAAAAATAAAGAAAAAAGTAGTGCACCGGTATGTTTTTACAAGAAAACTTTACAATAGAGCAGATACGCCTCCTTAATATACCCCCCACACCCCGCCTTATCTCCCAAATCATCACGCGAGTGTACATACCGGTATGAGTAATAACGCTACCATACCGGTACTTCTTTTTTTACAGCGAAACTTAACCCCCCCCCGCCCTCTGCGGACGAGCCAGCGAACCAAAATGCTCCAGCGATAATGACATGCATAGCGCGCCCCGAGCAAAGTGCCCCACGGTCGACGAATTCCACCCCTGACAGCTACCGAAGGTTTCTCCTTTCCGTCAAGGTGCGGACATGGCGGATATATATATAAGCTCCAGTTCTCTTGAGCGGGGCTATGGTTCGGTCGTTTAGCTGCACTTTTGTCATAGGGCCGACGTGTGGGTCACGTGTGCGGTCATGGCGCCTGTGGAGGTACTCGAGTACCGGTAACTGTCGCGTGCAGGGGAAAGAACTAACGTTTGTTGGTTGGACTCAGTAATGCAGGGCGGGTGATCGGCTCCGAGGATTAGTTGGGACGTGAGGAAGAGAACTCTGAGTTTTTTTGGACAAGTGACCAGTTATGATGAGATTAATGAGGTAACGGTTATTCAAGCTGTGATAATTATTACATTGATTATGAGTACCGCCGACCGAATCCCGCGGCGTCCCCGTCCCGTCCAATTCTTGTCAACTTCTTGTCAGACCTCCCGGCCGTTTCCTTAGCTTCTTCCGTTCCTGAATTTCTCTCCAAGCTGCCCCATTCCCCCTTTTCCTTCCACCTTTCTTCCTTTCTGCTAGCGGCGCCCTGTTTCTGCTTCTTTACTGGATATTTGACCTTATTACCACTCCCTTTCTCATGTCTGGCCAGTAATTGGTGATTGATTGCATGGGTAAACAGGTAAAAATACGATCCCCCGGCATCCAAAGAGGAAACGAGAACGAAGCAAACCTGGGAAGAGAAAGAAAAAAAGAGTAGGAAAAAAAAGAACTGGGACCCTTCCCTGCTTCCTCCCATCAATACCTAATCGAATTCTAATCCTCTAATCCAGCCCAACCCAGCTAGGCTGGCCCAAAAACTCTGCCTCCAATACCTCTGCCCTCCCTAAGGTCGTTAGTGCTTCCATGAGCGGTGTGCGAGAAACCCCTGCTTGCTGATATCGCAACGGGATCATCCACGCCACCAGTGAGGTGTTTGAGGAGGCGGATATTCACCCGCTTGAGCTGTTCATCTTGGCGACAAGGCGGTAGCGCAGGTTCCTCAAGAGTGTTGGGTCGCAAATTTTCATAATTCGTAGAAGGGGCAGAGCAAAGAAAGAAGGAGTAGGGTGGGAGAAGATATGAAGGTGAGGTTATACTTTTTATTTTGCTTATAAGATTTTGAGTGTGATAAGCTATTTTCGTCGCGGATGGGGGTGGTGCGAGACACAGCACACCTCCCGGTTTTCCATGGGTATCTCTAGTGGGTGCCCATAGGGGCTTTTGCTCCGCTAGCACTATGGTACTCGAGTAAAATAGTCAATATAAATTTCCCCACGTGTCTGTGGTGGCTACCGAGACTAGGGTTTTGTGTGCGAAAGATATTACAAGCAAGGGCGGCCGGAACTATCCATTCATATATTGAAAATCCAGAGCACTATGGCGGACCACTACCAAAAAAACCCAAGCAAGCCCCATATAGGCTTTTATATAAAGAAAAACAAAAGATGCCACAAGATCATCAATCCTGCATCTCCATCTCCTTGGCCTGTCCTCCCGTATTCTAGTCCTCACCCAACAGCCCATCTAATTTAAACTCTTCAGCTGACACTAACAATCTCTTCCCGATCGTCATTATGACAGCGGTATCCGGCTTAACACCTCGGTAGCCGCAGGGACCACGGTTGGGGGGATCGACCCAACTTTGACTCATTCCATCCCTCCCATCCATTATGACGACCTTTGCCGCTGCTTCGATTTTGGGGATGCCTCCTTTACCTAGTCGCCCACACTTTCGTGCGACCTGCATTAGGAAGTCCATTGTGAGATCAGTGGCGGTAGTGTCGGCGATGGGAGGAAGGTTGTAAAAAGCGGAGGAGTTTGTCAAAGAGAGTGTGAGATGTAGATAGCCGGCGGATGTGATTGGGAACTACAGGTATCGGGTCGAGGATTTACTTTGGCCAGAGGGCACTTTGGAGGATAAGGTGTGCCTGGTTGTCCTTTGAGCCACCATTTTGAGCTTTCCGTCCAGCTTGACTTCTCGTATGCTGGTGGTGACCGCAGCTTCAGCACCTGTTGGACAGGCGGTCCGTAAGCCACCCAGACGGCCGGTAAGGGTGTTGATAACTGATAATTTCCCAACATTCGGGTATTCAATTACACCCACTGATACCAACCGGTTGAGCTGTTTGGCATGCGTAAATGCTTTTAGAGCGTCTAGATGAGTAGCTGAGATTCTCTGTACCATTAAGGATTTATGATCAAATGTCTGGGCGTTGGTAGCAGACCTGCTCTCCCTTAGTGGCAGCGTCGGGGAGTATCTGCGGAGATAACCCAACCATCCTTTCAGGCGTTCCTGGTACGAGATCGATCTTGTTCAGGATAAGGATTAGTCGTTTCTCGCTGCCATCAGCCCTCATTATCTATCCCCCCATATTGCGGGAACGGGTGCCTTCGGGACCTCGAGAGTCTGGGACATAGAGAGTTATGTCGGCAGCATCGACCACTTGCTTGAATACCCCATCAAGTGATTTTCATGAGGTGCATCCGCCAGTGCTCTTGGACTCCAGATCCGGAATGCCGGTTTCTGAATCCGAATCGCTACTGGACTCGCCACCGAAGCCACTATGTTCGGCTTCACATTCTGGGGCCCTTGCTCGCCGTAAGGCCAGGAAGGCTGGCATTGCGGAACCCCCGGTCTATGATTATTTGGCAATTTGTTAAAAAGAGAAATAAGTACTTGTCGCACATGGCGGAACATACTCTAGAATCAGCGTCATTTTCATCCATTGAATCGCTATATAACTTACTGGGGCTCTCATCACCTTCTCTTTGCTCCTGTATAGCATCCTCCCTGCACTCTGCCCTACCCACTAACTCCTGCCTTCTCTGCTTTGCAAGTTCTCTTGGCAATTGCTCCTGTTTCTTCAATCGTTTTCCCTCTCCAATCTCAGAATGTAAACGATCTTATATGGAAAACAGTACGGAGTATTGAGTTTGCCTTTCATCTTTTTTTTGGTGGAGTTCTGGATGCTTTTTGGCCTTCTTTCATTCCCTATGGGCCATTTTGTTAGAGCGCTTCTTGATTTTGTGGTGGAAACGAATAGGAACCAGCTTGGACTTCTCTCCTAGAAATTCGTAGGAGATGGCTCGTATATCTGCATATGCAAAAACCTACAATTGCGAAATTTTTTGAAGACAGAGATGGATTGTCTACTTGGCGTGTAAAGTGGTTAGTATACTTCTACTCTCATCGTGTATTCGGAATACGGTTGCTATAAAAGTACCGGAAGGCGTGCCAAAATTATTTGTCTTTAATACAAAGAGGATAATGTAACCGATGGTAAGTGAAAATAATGATCATTATGAAAATTGTGACGGCAACTGTGGCGGTAGGATGAGGGAAAGTGTTCATTCACCGTTGAGGGTAGCCTTGATGCCACTTTTCAAGCGTGGTGCAATAAATTCTCAAGTGTTAGTCCATTCTCATACATGGGCTTCACCAGCCACTGGCGCTGTTCACCGCAATCTTTCAAGGAGCATGAACACTACAGTATACTTTCTATGGGTTCGTGATGGCTCTTCCATAATGGGAAACCAATTTTGGTGCGGAGATGACCTGTGTGTGAACTAAGAGGTAATAAAAAAGAAGCTTGGCCTGGTATGAGAATAAATAATGCAAGGAGTAGAAATTACTACTAGCCATGTTTGGTCATAGTATTAAGACATAAATCTTTAATATTACCTGATTCCGAATACGCGATGAAAATGGAAGTACTCACCCAACGCTCTTTCCTCCACTCTAGGTTAGCGGATGGATTATGTCAGCACCACAATAGTTTAATATATGGTCAGGGGACAAAATTAACGTCGGACCAACCGAGAGGGAAAAACTTAAGCCATCACAACAATACTCCCCCACCAACTCCACCTTCACTAAAAGCAAAGAAATAAAAATCAAGGATATACATATAAGGTAGAATACATAGACGGCCTCCGAGAAGTCTGAAACACCTATGTGGAATGACAAGAGTTGACCATTATGTCCTGTTGAGATTGAGAAGCGGCACAGGACTTGTTGGACACTACACTTGCCGGCGGAACGATTATCGATTCCACCCGCCGGTTTGCGGCAGATACTCTACTGGACATCCTGCATTCCTGACTCTGTTCAAGGATAAGTTCATTGACCTCTGGCGTACCTGGTGGCAGTCACACTCCAATCTCGGACTTGGTGTCCCAGCCGAACATCGTGATAATGATGCACAATTACAGTCTGCGGTCACGGTAATCCCTTCCAGAGGAGGGTCACACTGACTCACACAGCTCATTGGTAGTACTCGCAGCCTGTTTCACTTGGGAACGGCGGATCGATGTACGAGATGCTTGCTCAGGTCTTGCGATTGCCGCCCGGAAGGGTGCTGCATACTGGTTAAGCAAGGTAAATCAAAAATGCCATATTTTGCATGGACTCACCCGGGTGAAGACACATGTAAGGTCTGCAACAAATCGTACACACGATTTACAATCTCAGGGTGCGTTGCCATCGACAGTTGATCCACCGTTAATTTTGTCCACTGACCATACGCAGCCTGGGGTAGCACCCGGATTATGTGGTTGCCGCACCAGAGGAGCAAGGTTAAAGGTTTTCGGATAGAGTGGTTGATCGATAAAAAGAGAAGTGGGAATCGCAAAGGGCTGATACCACTTTTCCAGATACCACGATATCGTTGTACAGCCCAGAGCTAGGCTTTGGGTTTCAAGTCCGGAATCTGGTTTGTACTTTAAACGCTCAGGATTATGATGAATGCAAAGGCTGTGTCACAGATTGTGACTAAACAAGAACGGGTTTCACATGACTCATGGGTAATGAGTCATAGGTACGTTATTCTTTCACACTATGAGATCGTTTGACTCATAGTATTTCACATGACTACGCGCTTGCGAGTCATCGTTATGTTATGATTGGTTTATGTATGTCATGACTCACGATTGTGAGTCATATGATGTTATGAGTTTCGCACATAACTGACATTGTAAGATGTTGGTTTTACGCATGTAACTCATTCGAGCACATGTCTTGTTTTATTGGTTTTGATTGGATAACGGGAAGGTGCGTAGTGACTCATAGGTATGAGTCACTTAAGGATTTCACGCTATGACTCATTATGAGTCATAGAGATATGTCAAGTTTATTATATAAGCGGTCACATGAAGATGCCTATAAATATGAGCTCGCGGGCTTGAGAGATAGGATCTTCAGGCAACCATCTAAGTACTTTTCTATACTTAAGTTGCAATACGATCATCTTTATATTCTTTACTCTTCATACTTTATCACGTTACGAAGTGTCGTGAGAGGTCACGGCACAGACACACGACATAGAACTATAAGGATAGTTCTATACAAAGACTTAAGAAGTTAAGTCTAAGACGAAGATAAGACAGTCTCATACTATCTGAGGAGATAGGACGATAAGTCTTTAATGATCAAGAACATATCAATCTACAAAAAGAGATAAGTCGTCACCTGTTACACTAATTAAACATACGTTTCAATAGGATTGTTACATTTGGTTGCGTCACTTCGCAACGCCTGACAACAATATGGCTCAAACACCGATTGACCGAGAAATCAACATACTCGAAGCAGAATTCAATCTAGACGGATTGATAGACGCTCTCGAAGAATCAATACAACAATCAAGTGCAGTAAGCCCAACATCGGAAAGCGAAGGACAATCAACTGAGTCGGAAGAAACCAATAAAGGTCCAACCAGAAGAAACACAATGGCCTCTTTGTCTATCCCGCCGCCCGATACGACACCTCCGCCAATCCCAAATCTTACGACAGAACAACTACAACAAATCATCACCAATCTAACTGGAGGAAAGAGAAGACCCAAACTCAAGGAACCGAGCGTGTTTACGGGAAAGAGGGATCAATTCAGAGGATAGCTAGCACAGCTGACGGTGTACTTCAAGGGAACCGGATGGGATGAAGGACACGACGAATAAAACACGAATTACGCTTTGAGCCTACTACGACAGGATGCCGTGAAATGAGCTACGCCGTACGTGGAAGGGAGACAAGAGGTCACATGGAATAGCTGGAACACCTTTAAAGAAGAAATCTGATTACAATTTGGCGAAATTGACGAACAAGGAGCAGCTAGAACAAAACTTATGAAAATAAACCAAGGAAATCGAGACACGACGGAATACTGGAACGAATTTCGACTGGTGGTAAGCCAGACAGGAATGGACGATGTCACGATGTCGTACAATCTCATCAGAGGATTCAAAAGCACACTTCAAGATGCCTGGGGAATGGATGGGTCAGACTTCCAGGACCCACAATTCATCGCGAACTGGGCCATAAAGAACGAGACCAAAATGACGGCCATTCAACACATGCGACACGGAGTTCGAGAAAAATCAGCAAGCACGACAACACCAAGGAATCGGGGCGCTACCTTTAAACCAAACAATAATCAAGGAGATCCGATGGATCTAGACGCAACAAGGCGAAGACCAGCCTTCAACATCTCCACAGAGGATGACCAATGAAGAATGAAAAACAGACTATGTCTCAAATGCTCAAAACCAGGGCATCGGGCATCAGAATGTCGAAGCCAGGCCAACAAGAAAAAAAGGAACCCTCGGCAACCCAGGAATGGAACAAGAGTACCGTGGCAACCTAAGCCGAAAATCAGAGAAATCAAGATCGAATCCGAAGAATACAAATCTTTGTGAAAAGAAGAATGTCCCCAGTAAGAGGTGGTCTGCGGGACAACAACGAATGAAAACCCATCAAGATAAGAAACCTTTACGTGGTACTGGAAAGTACAGAAACCTTGGACCATAACGAAAACAACAACAACGAAAACCACCACATCATGATCAAATTACAACTAGATGGAAGAAACAACGAAGTTGCAATCAATGCAATGATCGACTCTGGGGCAACCGAGGACTTCATCAATCGAAATTTCTGCCATAAATATAACATCAGAACAACAAAAGCGAAGAAGATACAAGAAATTCATTTAGCGGAGGGACAGCCTAGCATTATGGGGCCTGTTACACACATTGTGAAAGTACCTATCAGCATTGGATCTCATAGGGAATTGGCCACCTTCCGGGTAGCGAATCTCCCGAATCACGAGGTTATCCACAGCATGCCGTGGTTAAGGAACCATGATCTCCAAATCGACTGGGGACAAGGAAAGATCATCTTCGAAAGCGAACGGTGTACGACATGGTGTTTAAAGGAATCGCCAATGGTATTTGCGATAACAGAAGACAAAGCACAAGAAAAGAACTTGGAAGTCGAGTTCGGCGAGCTTCATATCCAAAAGAACAAGAAATTGTCAAAAAGAATACAAGTCCAACGAATGGACCAACAGGCAAAGGTCTCTACCAAAGGAACGAAAGAATCAGCAGGACACGACCTATACGCAAACGAAAGAAAGACCATACCAGCAAAAGGACAAGAAGTTGTCGACACTGGGATTGCCCTCGCCTTACCCAAAGGAACCTATGGACGAATCGCTCCAAGAAGAGGATTGGTGGTCAGACATCAATTGACCATCAATGCGAGAGTGATCGATAGGGACTACATGGGAGAGGTTAGGGTAGTAATGGTGAATCTCGGAAATACAGAATACGAAGTCAAGACAGGAGACAAGATCGCTCAGATCATAACGGAAAAGATTGTCGAAAGTGAATGCTACGAAGCACGCGAATTGGAGAAGACCCAATGAGGAACTCAAGGATTTGGAAGTACGGATCCAACACCAGCTTTGATATGTCAAATCAGCGCCAAAGCATTCAGAAAATATTATCGACAATCAGACACGATTACCGGAATCCTCAAATATAACAGAAAGGAAGCATTCCGCAAGCTGGAAAAAGTCAACCTCAGTACAGAATTAGCGGTCAAAAGTGGCAAATTCCAAAACAAAAGAAAGCTGGAAGAGATAGTACCAATGGAATACCACCAATACCTCAAGGTATTCGAAGAAGGCGAAAAACACAGTTACCACTTCACCGACCAGGGATGGACCTCGGGATTGAACTCGAAGAAGGCAAAGGACTTCTGGTGAAGAAAATCTATGCACTCTGTCAAGACGAATTGAGAGAACTCTGGAACTACCTGCGACAAAACGAACAAAGAGGATGGATCCGAGAAACATACGCGGACGGAGGATCACTCATCATGTTTGTCAAAAAGAAAGATGGCAAATTACGACTGTGCGTGGACTACCGAGCATTGAACCACGTTACCAACAAGGATTGATATCCCCGACCACTAATAGGAGTAGCCCTAGATCGACTGGGCACGGCCAAATATTACACCAAGCTGGACATCAAGGATGCCTATCACAATGTCAGAATCAAACAAGGAGACGAATGGAAAACGACATTCACAACAAAATGCAGCACGTACGAATACTTGGTAATAGCTTTTGGGTTAACCAACGCTCCGGCAGCTTTCCAGAGATGGATCAACAAAACGCTACAGTCATATATCGATATATGCTGAATAGTATATTTGGATGATGTCCTAATATATTCCGACGATCTGGAACAACACCGAAAAGATGTATCAGCAATCCTTCGAGCCATAAGAGATCAAGGGATGAAGATCAAACCTACGAAGTGTGAATTCCATACCAGGGAAATGGAATATTTGGGATTCATCATCAACAACGAAGGAATCAAAGTAGACCCGGTCAAAACAGCAGCAATATGGAAATGGCAACCACGACAAAACATCAAAGGAATACAAGAATTCATGGGCTTCTGCAACTTCTACTGGAGATTCATCGAAGAATTCAGCAGGACGGCCAAACCTTTATACGACCGGATGAAAAAGGGCATATCCTGGGAATAGGGACAAAAAGAACAAAACGCGTTCAACAAATTGCGAAGAAAATTATGTTCAACACCGGTGTTGACATATTGCGAACCAGGAAGAAAGTTGATGATCAAAACGGATGCTTCAAAATACATCTGTTCTGGGAGACTCGCACAACAAGGAGAGGACGGAACATGGAAACTGATAGCATATCGGTCAAAAACCATGGAGCCGGCAGAATGCAACTACGACGTGCACGACAACGAACTATTAGCAATTGTTCAAGCCCTCAAGGAATAGAGACGATACGTCCAAGGAAGTCAAAAGCAAGTAGAAATACTCACAGACCACAAGAATCTAGTACCCTTCACGACGACGAAGGTGCTAACAGATCGACAAATTCGATGGATGGAAGCACTCAGCAGATTCGACTTCACGATCAAATACCGACCAGGAAAAGAAGATGGAAAACCAGACATCCTCACAAGAAGAAAACAGGATATGCCGAAACAAGATGACGAAAGGATCAGACAGAAAGAACGGATTCTACTCCCTCGAGAAAAGTATTTCGAAGATATCAACGAAATCGAAATAACAGAATTCGAAGGAACAAAAAACGACGAAATTAGAGAAGAATCTAAAAAGGAGGATACGATACAACAAATCAAGCAAGAACTGGAGAAAGGAACAAACGAAATGAAAGGAGTGGCGTTAGTGCTATGTCAATGGAAAGACGGATACCTTTGGCACCAAGGAAAAATCTGGATCCCAGAAAACAAGGAGATCAGAGTGGGCCTTATACGACGACACCACAACATACCTCAGTCCGGACATGGAGGCATAGCAAAGACTACTGAACACATACAACGAAAATACTACTGGCCATACATGAGGGATACTATCAAAAGATACGTCAAAAATTGCGATATTTGTCAACGGACAAAGGCGGTACGACATGCGCCATATGGGCTTATGAAGCCTAATCAGACACCTGATCGACCATGGAAATCAATATCAATAGATTTTATTACCGACTTACCGAATTCAGAAGCAAATGACGCAATACTTATCATCGTTGATCGACTCACAAAAATGGCTCATTTCATACCATGCACGAAAGAAATCAACCCACGGAGGTTTTCGGAACTATTCATGAGGGAAATATTCCGTCTACATGGATTACCAAAAGACATCATTACAGACCGAGGCTCCATATTTACATCAGAAATATGGATAGAAACCATGAAGAAACTAGGCATCGAAAGACGACTGAGCACAGCGTTCCTCCCACAGACGGACAGACAAACCGAACGGACCAATTCTACATTGGAACAATATCTCCGAGCATACGTCAATTATGAACAAGACAATTGGAAGGAACTTCTGCCAATGGCAGAATTCGCATACAACAATCGATATCAAGAAAGCATTCGACACACACCTTTCTTTGCGAATTACGGGATCAACCTCGAACATCAGGCCACCAAACATCTGATACAAGATGAAATCAGGCCCCCAGAAAACATGAGTCAACTGCGCGAAGTACTAAAGGCAGAAATGACTCAAGCGGAGCTACAACACAAGGACTATTACGATCAACACAGAAAGCCCGATCCGAATTCACAATCGGAAGAGATGGTCTGGTTAATACCACGAAACATACGAACTACAAGGCCATACAAGAAGTTGGATTATAAGAAAATCGGACCATTCAAAATCTTGGCAAAAATTGAATCCAGCGCTTATAGGCTCGACCTCCCGCCATCGATGAAGATCCACAACACATTCCACATTTCCCTCCTGTAACCTCACAACGATAACAAATTTCCCTCACAAAGAGGTCGACCATTACCTTCTATCATCACAGAAGGAGAACCTGGGTGTTACGGGGTAGCCAACACGGTAGGATTCCGGGCTAACTAGGCCGAGGATATTCGAGACAACGGAATCTAGGTCAGGAAGGCTCAAGAAGAATTGTTCGATAAAGTAATAGAAGAATATCGTAATAACTTATAATATTGTTAAGGTTTCTTCTCCGTTGCTTGATGATGTTCTCAACTTTCGGGGAGAGCCCTACTATTTATACTAATGTTCACGCTACTTTGACTTCTCTAGTAAAGAAGTATCTTTCCAAGAATTCAGTTCGTCAGAACAAAGTGCGAACACTGTTTGACCCTGAATCTTGCC
>Ga0307517_10000188_pt1 | contig 104213 bp, 88 predicted proteins | sample 23_EM_MG_FD_194515 | JGI IMG/M metagenome (GOLD analysis project Ga0307517, IMG submission 194515) | Populus trichocarpa ectomycorrhiza microbial communities from riparian zone in the Pacific Northwest, United States - 23_EM | ecosystem: Host-associated > Plants > Roots > Unclassified | place... | reverse complement strand
GATAGACTATAATGGAATATGCAGTCTAAATGCCTACATACCAATAGTATCATGAGTATGGAGTGATCAAGTCCGATACTCATCTATCAATGCATAATGCGTATGCATTAGTAAGAGTAGAGAACTGCTTCTCTAATCATCGTTCCAATCAGTTAGCCATATCTTGAAACGTGAACTCTTTTGAGGTTCCTGAGTAGTCTCCCAGATGCCTCCGGGAAGTCCCTACTCAGGAAGCTTGGGTTCGGATATATGCTCTCCCCTATGGTGGCATATACCTCGCGCATAATTATGCAAGCTATTCCCGCTAGGGTAATAGCTAAGTGCCGAGAAACCTCCATGAACAGCCTGAGCGCTAGACTAGAGAGTGGTCTGGCTATCACTCGCTTTCAGACTGGAGTAAGCTGGCATTTTGGGTCCCTTAAAGATAAAGTTCTGAAAATAGAACTCTGAGTCCAGCCTGAAAGTCTTTAGCGCAAATTTAAGATTAAGGGTACAATAGCTTTCTCACCTGGCGCCAGCACTAACCATATTTTCTTTGCCAAGAAATACCACATACTCAACTCCAGGGTGCTCTTGGGGGATACTCAGAGGTAGTGGTAGTAAATCCTGATACGCGATAGTGTTGAGGTTGGAGTCAGGATACATGGGAGGCAAGGTTGATTAGTTGCATGTGTCTGGACAGAACCCAGGGTTGCCGGATGCACCAGACGCAATCAGATCTGGTGGAGCATTGCAACACAAGTCAGGACGAACAGGACGCATGGGAAGCAGAAAATATGTCGCTTGCGTCAGGACGCAACACTGAATGACCAGACGCAGGATCTGTTTTTGCTGATGATAGTCTTTAATCAAATACAAAGTAATTTGTTCTGATAGCCATCGTTTAAAGTATTATACCTTGATATACATGTGTGCTATTAGTGAATGAACAGTAGTATATTCTCTTACTAGTATTATTCAATTGAAGATTTATTAAGAAATGTAAACTTGTAACGACCCTATAGATAGGTAGCTACAGTGGACTAAACTCAAGCCCATACGGTATACCAAGAGGTAACCAGATTGAGGATAGACCAGTATACTTAGTATACTAACGGTAGACATGAGTTGGTACAAGTGTCTACAAAGTGACTTGGTGACATCGGGTTAGACAGGGTAACCTTCGGAGGACATGTTCGCGTAAAGTTAAGGAAACATAGTAAACGTTGCACGGGTCTCCGGGGTAACATTATATGTGGTCGTGCGGACTCCCGAAGGGAATAAAGGCATAATAGGGTGAAGTTACCCTACCTTGGAAACATGATTACCCTACCTTAGGGACCCAGTTACCCTACTGAGGTACCCCAGTTACCCTACCTTCACCGACAAAATCATCTGCAGACTTAGGGGGAAGTTATCCCACTATAGTGGAGCTCTTGGATGTTTATAGAGCCGCTTCGTATGGTACGAAACGGACTACTGACGGAGCAGGAGTGGTCCGAACCTCCTGTAACTTTCAGGGGATATTCCTAAGACCCCCCTGCGGCTCCAGCGTTGGTACGGCGCGACAGCACTGTACGGCTGTGTAGTTGTGTACTTCCTAGTAAAGTGAGATCCATAAGAACGCTCCCACAACACCTTATGAGTTGTGGCCGTCCAACCGACCAGAAGCTGTTCGCAGGATATATAAGGGGTGTGAGGGTGACCGCCTCCTGGGGCGCCACCTGGATAACACCTGGGAACCACCTACGGGGATACTTTGACCTCCGAGTAGTTGTATGGTTAACAGTAGAGGGCTTGGGGCTGACCGGGGAAGTTGCAAGGCTTCCAGGACAACCACCCCAAAACCAGTCCCAGGCTACCCCGTGAACTGTAGCATTACCATGGGTTATTAGTGGACTCTAGAGGTGTGAGTCTTGTCACGATCCAAGAGGGTCCCACATGGTTGACTGTGGGTAGCGCCAATGCAGTCAGGCAGCAGGAGATTTCTTATTGTGTGAGCATGCAGTCAGGTTTAGAAGCTTAGTATAGCCAAGTAGATTTGCCGATGGACCGTGTAGCTTGTATAGATGAAACCACCGCTGGGCCAGTGAGTCCCAATGGATATTATCTCTATGGAGGGCATGTCGGTCAGCCACTGACATGCTACGGATAGGAAAGAGTTTTCGCTCATGAAGATGTAGTTGGAGAGACATCACCGGAAGCGCTTCTTATTTGTGAAGATAGTTAATATCCGAGCAGTCCGACTGCCTCCGACTGTTAGCTCGTTTTGGCAGGTGAGTTGGACAGCCCTGAGCTGAGCAGGGTGCTCGCGAAAGGTCAGAATGGTTGACGGGTGTCCTCTGACTTTACATTATTCTACTTAACTAAATCGAGAGACACCCTATTCTGATAACCAACAATCCTCGAGAGAACTTATTGAGTGAAGCATTCAGGCTTAACGATATTAAGTTTTACCGCTTGATTCTACTTTGAATTATCTTTATCTTTATTTTGATCCTTACTTCTACTTTGGGTTTTCGGTTCGGTCGCAATCTTAGGATCCGTCTTCCTACAGAGTGCCCCCGTTACAAAACTGTTCTAGTTTTTTAGGTGGTTACGACAATATACCTTTAAGTATCATACTACTATATCTGGAAAAAATGAGTATATTAGGATTTGGATATATATATATCTATTATGAAGATATAGTATTATAGATCATTTAGGTAAGCAATTTCTGTACAAGTAATAAACTTTAGGATATCTTGCTATCAGATTCAAGTTAGCACAAGTATACACACTGAGTGTTTTCAAAATCATTTTCTTGCACTAATTTTACTACTCATTTTACATTGGCTTAAGTATATATGAGCAAAGAGGTTTTAAAGAATTTTTCTATTAGGCCCTACTCTCATGGTCCTGTGGTGAAATATGTGTTGGGATAACTTTGGTGTTCTTTCCTTGGTTACACTGTGGCTATGAGGGATTTCCTTTGTAAGGTTTACGACAAATTGTATTGTTTTACTTGGTTATGTGGATATGTGACTCATACTGGGGTATGAGTCAGGTGGCAAAGGCTTTGTTAGGATTTTCCTCAATATAAAGGTGTAACGACCCTACAGATAGGTAGCTACAGTGGACTAGACTCAAGCCCGTATGGTATATCATGTGGTAACCATATTGAGGATAGGCCAGTATACTTAGTATACTATCTGTAGACATGAGTTGGTACAAGTGTTTATAAAGTGACTTGGTGACATAGGGTTAGACAGGGTAACCTTTGGAGGGTATGTTCGCATAAAGCTAAGGACAGATAATAAACGTTGTACGGGTTTTTGAGCAACATTATATGTGGTCGCGCAGACTCTTGAAGGTAATAAAGGCATAATAGGGTGAAGTTACCCTACCTTAGAAACATGATTACCCTACCTTGGGGACCCAGTTACCCTACTGAGGTACCCTAGTTACCCTACCTTCACCGACAAAGTCATCTGCAGACTCAGAGGAAAGTTATCCCACTATAGTGGGGCTCTTAGATGTTTATAGGGCCGCTTCGTATGGTACGAAACGGACTATTGACGGAGCAGGAGTGGCCCGAACCTTCTATAACTTTCAGAGGATATTCCTAACACCCGCCTGCAGCCCCAGCGTTGGTACGGCACAACAGCACGGTACGGCTGTGTAGTTGTGTGCTTCCTGGTAAAGTGAGATCCATAGGAACGCTTGTTACGGGATAACTAACAGGGTAGGATTCCGAGATAACTAGGCCGTGAATATTTGGGGCAACGGGTTAATAGTCAGGAAGGCTGGTAGGTAATCGTTTGGTAAAGGTAAAGTAATAAAGTATAGTCAAATATCGAAGAGTTAGAATATAACTCGATAACTTGTTATATTGTTAAGTTCTCTGCTCTGTTGCTTGATGATTCTTCAACCACCGAGGGAGAGGCCTCTATTTATACTAATGATCATGCTACTTCGACTTTACTAGTTAAGAGGTATCTTCTTACCAATTCAGTTTGTCAGAACAAAGTGTGAACACCGTTTGACCCTGAGAACTTGCCCAGCTGGACTCAGAGAATCTTCCGAACTGCTATTTCATCTGAGGGTATCCCCACTCCACCAGTAGACAGTCTTCGATCTCTTCGTCATGATAGACCATAAATGAATATGCGGCCCAAATGCCTACATACCAATAGTAATATGGAATATGGAGTGATCAGTTGCGATATCCAGCTATCAAAGCATTATGCAGCTAACGGATATGCAGCCAGAAAATGAGAGGAGTAGCACCCCCCCAAACATCGTTCCAATCAGTCAAACACACCTCGAAACGTGCTCTCATCCCGCACCTCAAGCCACCCCCCAGATGCCTCTGTGAAGCTCATAACTCCGGGAGCTTGGGTTCAGATATATGGTCATCCCATGGAGCCATATACCTCGCTCTTAAATATTAGGTAAGCTATTCCCGCTAGGGTGATAACGCTCCCACAACACCATATGAGTTGTGGCCGTTCAACCGACCAGAAGCTGTTCGCAGGATATATAAGGGGTGTGAGGGTGACTGCCTCCTGGGGCGCCACTTGGATAACACCTGGGAACCACCTACGGGCATACTTTGCCCTCCGGATAGTTGTATGGTTAACAGTAGAGGGCTTGGGGCTGACTGGGGAAGCTGCAAGGCTCCCAGGACAACAACCCCAAAGCCAGTCCCAGGCTACCCAGTGAACTGTAGCATTACCATGGGTTATTACTGGACTCTAGAGGCGTGAGTCTTGTCACGATTTAAGGGAGTCCCTCATGGTTGACTGTGGGTAGCGCCCATGCAGTCAGGCAGCAGGAGATTTCTTATCGTGGGAGCATGCAGTCAGGTTTAGAAGCTTAGTATAGCCAAGTAGATTTGCAGATGGACTGCGTAGCTTGTATAGACGAAACCACCGCTGGGCCAGTGAGTCCGAATAGATATTATCTCTACGGTGGGTATGTCGGTCGGCCACTGACATGCTACCGATAGGAAAGGGGTTTCGCTCATACAGATGTAGTTGGAGAGAGATCACCGTAAGCACTTCCGATTTGTGGAGATCGTTAATATCCGAGCGGTCCGACTGCCTCCGACTGTTAGCTCACTTTAGGCAAGTGAGTTGGACAGCCCTGAGCTGAGCAGGGTGGTGGCGAAAGGTCACAATGGTTGAAGGGTGTCCTCTGGCTTTACATTATTCTACTTAGCTAAAGCGAGAGACACCCTATTCTCATAACGAACGATCCTCGAGAGAACTTATTGAGTGAAGCTTTCAGGCTTAACGATATTAAGTTTCACTGCTTGATTCTACTTTGAATTATCTTTATCTTTATTTTGATCCTTACTTCTACTTTGAGTCTTCAGTACGGTCGCAATCTTAGGATCCATCTTTCTACAGAGTGCCCCCATTACAAAAGGGGGCTCCGCCCCCAATTTTCTTTCATCTTTCTCGTCCGCTCCACCTCCAGCGATTGAAATCTCAACACCATGGAAAATTATCGTGAGAGTGTCCTCCACCTCTGATCTCCCCTGCCCGGGACAACTGCTCCAGGGGTCATCACGCCCTCATCCCCTTCCTCACTCTGGGGCCTCTGGCCTCCACTCACAGGGGTTATGGATTCCTTCCTGGTTCCGTTTAGAGTTCGTTACGGGGCGGACGGGGCCCCGAAAAACGCGGGCCCCCGGCCCTTTTCCCCGTCCCGCCCCACTCAACGTCCTGGGGCGGAGTGTCTTTTTCGGCATTCCCTGCCCCTGTCCCAGCTCAAGCCCCTGCCCCACCCATACCCCAGATGGGTCCCCGTTAAAAATTGGTGGTAACAAACGGGGCCCCGTCCAGGGAATGAGTGCGGGTGGGCCCCGGACGGGGGCTGGGTGGGGATTACCCGAAAAATACCCTCCATGGCCCCATGTAAGGGCGGGGTCTGGCAAGTGAAAGACCGCCCCGCCCCGCCCCGTAACGAATACTAGTTCCGTTCTGTTTTTGTTGAGTATGCTCGCATTGACGTTCTTACCCCTCACCCCGCACTTCGCGACCCGTCTCGCTTAGCGATTTGCACGGTCGGCAACTCTTCCTTCCTTGTCATCACACTCGCACCGTTGCTAGTTTCAGGCTATCGGTGAAGTAGTTGCCCTGGTGGCCCTGCTCTCTGGTATTGCACTCTCTCCTGAGTGGCTCAGTCGGTACTGTCGGCATTCGAAAGGTCGTGACCCTGTCTCCGTCCTCCGTGTTCGCACTTCTCGGTTGTTTGGCGAGCCTTCCTCCTTCCGCTCCCCACGGTTAGATCGGCTTGCACCCTACTGCTACGCCCCTCCCTAGCTGGCACCCTACTGTCCCTTTAGCTGGCACCTTACTGCCCCTCACAATGGCAGGCACCTCCACTGCTGAGTGGCTCTCCTCGCTGGGTGACTCTCCTCGTTCTCCTCCCGCTCCCACGATTTACTCTACAGTCGCAGACCTCACATTAGGTTATGCTGTATCATGGTATAGCACTACCTCCTTGGCTCATGCTAAAGTCCAAAGCGCTACCACTCCCTGGCATTTGCCTCGTTGAGAATATAGCCTGCCCCTGTAGCCTTCTGGTTTGGGGTTCGAGTTACTTTTCGTTTAAGGTTGTCCAATAGTAGTTTTATCCTTTCCTCTTGTTCGGCACTTGGTGCCGTAGTATTCTTTTCGTTTGTTTTGGGGGCTCGCCGAAGGGTTTTGTCTTGTTCTGGTTTCATTTCTATGATGTCTTTCCTTATGTGTCTGGAGGAAGGTATTGCTTCGTCTTGCTTTCGTCTTAGGTGCTGTATGGGAGAGGGGCATTCTCTGGTTTTGAGGGGCTTGGCTTTTTCCCAAGAGGGGGTGACGCGGGTGTGGGTTCAAGTTGTTAGTTCGGTGGGTTTTGTTTTCGCCATAGCTAGCGCTCCATGCAATTTCTTGTACCTTAACAACGAATATATAATATAAAAAATTATAAAAATTAAAAATTATAAAAATTATAAAAAGCCCCCTATTTTCTTGGTTCTTTACGCTACCTGGTATTTCTTTCACGACCCCTGTACTTCAGAATATAATGTCTTCTATTCTGATATCCAAGATCTACACTCAGAACCCACAAACTCTGACCCTGACCAGGTGTTACGCGATTAGCCTTGATCTGAGATGGTCATCTCCGAACCCTCACACTAAAGGACTGTCATCGTTTAGGACCTTTCTGTCGTTGTGTGCCTTGGACTAACATCCAGTGCCAAGACGCCATTACACCTACACTACTTGGTACAATTTTTAAAAACTGTTATTTTTCTGAAAACAGCATATTTCTTAATAGAGAAAGAGGATGTCTGATATAGAGAAATATTAAATTATAAACTACTAGTAGATAACTTCCTGTATACTTTATATAAAGGAAGAAATAATATAAGACCTCATTATTGAGAAATAGAAGAACTAGCAATATTATAAAAAATAGCATTTCTTGCCACATAATATTTTGCAACATTATTCTTTCTACTCCTAGTACACAGTGAGAACCCTTATTTCTTCCTTCTTTATACCTAATATATAGAGGAAAATTTGCTATCTGTGTAAGATATAATATTTCCCATAATCAGACTTTTCTTTCTACATCATAAAATATGCTGTTTTCAGAAAATATTATTTTTTAAAATTGTGCGGCCCTAGTCAAGAATGTTATCTGAAGTTACTTAAGTTAAATTTTACTTTTAACAATAAAGTAGAAAAAAGATAATTATAACTACAGACTACAGAATTGTATAGTATACTTATGTAATAAAAGTCTTGGCATTTCCTAACTGAATGATAGATAAAGAATATTTCTATATTTATTATATTATATATTCTCTCTCAGCTTAAACTATTAATAAACAGTAGAAATTACAAGATTCTCTCTTTTATAATTATATTTCTACTTTGCTTACTGGGTATGTAGAGTAGTTGAAATCAGGTAAGTTGAATAATAAAATTTTATCAGCGTATTAAGCATTTTTTATAAAAGTGCACTTGACAATTTAGACAAAGCCTTTATAATGTTCTCTCGGTTAGTTAATATATTTAAAAATCACAACATGTAAACAAACATTTCAAGATATCTTCAGATTCCTGGAGTCACTTGCAGATACCTGATACTTTCTACAGTTATCTGAATATTGCTACAGATATTTGAAGATGTCAGAAAAGATTAGATAATGACAACTGAAGTCAAATATCTGCTGATGTGTATTGGTCTAGTAAGATAAGTCTTTGAAGCCTGACTGTAGTCTACACTCCAGCTGGCCTGAAGCTCAAGTCTCGCTATTTTGGTTACCTGTTATGATAAATTGTATTCCTATATACTAGTATTCAAGTTTGCCTTGGTTATTTTCTTTCCAATAGTCATTATACTACTATATCCACTTTTTAGAACTTAGTAGTATTTGAGAGAATTGTAAGGCTTTGTAAATAGTTAATATCTTAACTAATATTCTTTAATAATCAATAGCTAATAGCTTCATGAATACATCTATTGGTAATACAATCAATTAGCTTTTTATTTTATCTTGAGATTTATTGAGGTTAACATATATTGGAATAGCATTTCTACTACTTTAGTATTTTCCATACTTACAACATCGAAGAGTAGTGCCTGTCTGGAGAAGTTATGCAAATTTAAATTAATAATTCTATAATTTAGAAATTGATATAGTTGTGTGTAGCAATTCTATTATCAGGGGGTAGTGCAACAGGCAATTACCAGTGATTGTTTCGTAAGCAAGTATTATTTTTCTAAATCAAGAAGGTAAGAAGAAGCACTATCTTTTCAAATAGTACAAGACTGACTTGCTTGTTTTAGACAAGTACTATCTCAATAGCTCCATATTAAGAACCTATACTCTGAGACTATTACAATAATCTCCTGGTTTGGCTTTGTCTACCCTTGTAGGTAGAGATCATGATTTGCCTTGTAGGTTGTGATAGAGAAGGAGTCAACTAGTATGTAGAGAGAAAAGGAAAAATCATCTTGCGACTTCTAGTATAAAAGAGTACTTAGATGATTATGTGAAGATCCTATCCCTTAGTTTGAGACAAAGTTGTATATAGGCATTTTTCACAAAACCCTAACTCTGGTGACTCATCAATTTATACTACAAGACCTATATCACTTATCATGAGTTATAGTATAAAATCTATTAGCAGACTATTATGTGTCAACTGTGCAACATTCATTAATCACAATCCATAAAACAAGTCAGGTACTCAAATGAGTAAGATGTGTAAAATCAATAACTCATAGTATATGTCATGTGCAAAAGTTATTATATCATCTGCCTTACAACTTGAATTGTAAGACATCAGACTATTCCCCTAGGGGGAATAGCTTATCTAATATAAAGAGTGAGGTACTATGCTGCTTCATAAGATAACAATAGTGCTAAACTGAAGCTTCCTGAGTTATAAGCTTCTCAGAAGCATCTGGAAGACGACTTGGAATACTAGATAAGAACATATTTCAAGATATGTTTAACTGATTGGAATAATATTTATAGAACTTGACTCCTCTCATTTTCTTGTTGCATATGCATCCACTGCATAATGCTTTAATAGCTGGATATCTAAACTGATTACTCCATATTCCATATTACTATTAGTATGTAGGCATTTGGTTTGCATATTCATATATAGTCTATCATGATGAAGAGATCGAAGACTGTCTACGGGTAAACTGGAGACACACTCAGATGAAATAGCAGTTCGAGGGATTTTCTGAGTTGAGCTCTACAAGATTTCAGAGTCAAACATTGTTGGAACTTTGTTTTGATGAACTGAATAGTTAAGAAGATAGTTCTTAACTAGAGAAGTGGAAGTAGCATGAATATTTGTATAAATAGTATGCCTCTCAGCTGGTAGTTGAAGAATTATCAAGAAAAAGAGAAGCGATCTGGACCTTAACAATATAACCAGTTAGTCATTTATATTCTAACTGTTCGATATTTGACTACAATCTACTTCTTTACTAGAACCAAATAGTAATCTGCAAGTCTTCTTGACTATCAATCTGTTGTTTCAAATATCCTTGACCTGATTACCTGCCAATCTTACCCTGTATTACGGGGTAGCTAATATTATAAGATTCCGAGCTAACTAGGCTGAGGATACTTGAGACAATGGATCAATAGTCAGGAAGGTTTGTAGCTAATTATTTGATAAAGGTAGAGCTATAAAGCCTAGTCAAATATCAAAGAGTTAGAATATAACTCGCTAACTTGGTATATTGTTAAGGTTTCTTCTCTGTTGCTTGATAATTCTTCAACCACCGGGCAAGAGGCCTACTATTTATCCTAATATTCATGCTACTTCGACTTTACTAGTTAAGAGGTATCTTCTTAACAATTCAGTTTGTCAGAACAAAGTATGAACACAGTTTGATCCTGAAATCTTGCCCAGCTCAACTTAGAGAATCTCCCGAACTGCTATTCTATCTGAGTGTGTCCCCACTTCACAAGTAGACAGTATTTAATCTCTTTATCATGATAAACTATATATAAATATGCGATCCAAATAGCTATAGCCTAATCGTAATATAGAATATAAAGTGATCAGTTGCGATATCCAGCTATCAAAGCATTATGCAGCTAATACATATACAACAAGAAAATGAGAGAAGTAGTATTCTCTAAACATTATTCCAATCAGTTATATCTTGAAATGTACTCTCATGCAGTGTTCCAAATTGTCTTCCAGATGCTTGTAGGAAGCTCATAACTCTGGGAGCTTGGGTTCAGATATACAGTCATCTTATAAAGCAGTATGTCTCTCTCTTAATATTTGGTAGGCTATGTATACTAGGGTAATATGTTGAGCGGTTCAGCAAAGGCCAACCAGAGGATATTCAGACTCTCAAGATTCGGACTTAGTGGACAAAAACAAGAAAGAGGTACTCGGAACTTGGATATTTGGAAAGAACAGACAGGAATATCAAGGAAATTGAGGTATAATGAGTGCCTCTGGTGAGAGAGTACCTGGTTTCCAAAATCTATTCTATTTCTATACTTTATATCTTCAAGTCTGCCTTGTACTTACAATATTTACTTCTATTTTAGTACTATCAAATTACTATACCATACTTATCACTAATTCCCTTCTCTACCCAACTCCTATCCATGATTCCTTCATTTGCTATCTATTTCCACCCTATTCCATCTTCTAGCCCGCAAATTACTATCCTCTAGTAACCAGTTTCCTGCCGTGCAGATGTATACCCACTGCTTATTATGGGTCAACTCGGCCATCTATGGCAATCTCAGCTTACCTTCCTACGAGCGTCCAAGTTCTTGTATACTGATTACTTTTCAGAATATCAAAATATTTGAAAATTTGCTTAAACAGGCCATGTTATCTTCCTTCTATGTATATAGATGTCTTAGCAGTAATTCTTTCCATTTATAGAAGGTTTTTTGCACGGTCCTCTGGTACCCCTGCTTGTTTCAATACTTCACACATACTCTGAATACTTGTGTAATAAAGAAAATAATAGATTATAAGTTAATATCATTTGGAAGCAGTTGAGCAAAAATGGGTAAACTTGCTTTTTTTGTATTTTGAGTTAGAGGTCCTTTTAGTTTGCATAGCAACCAATCTAGTTTTAAATAAAAGAAAAAAACACTTTTTTTATAAAGAAAGTGAAATAACTCAACTAAGTATTAAGTAAACACTTTAGAAATAAAAGGGGAGTAATTGCTACAGTATACTCTTTGATTTGATGTAAAATGTTTTTGTTGATATATCAATGTAATAAATAATGATAAATATTATGAGTAAACATATATTAAATAATGATGATTATCACTGGTGAGAAAGCAATGTTAAATAAATTTATAACTCCAATAAATCTACTATTATGGTATCTTCACTTTTGTTAGATAAGATATTCTTAAAACAGGTTTACTTTGTTTGTAAAATGTTTTTGATTTGTGAATCTTTCAATCAATATTTCTGTAACTTTATATTCTACACTTGAAAAAGTTTAAAAATTTGGTTACACCTACATCTGGCTAGAGGCTATCTTTCTATGTAAAAAAATATTTTAAGGCAAATTATTAAAATTGTAATTAAAGATGGAATATTGCTCAAATTTATATCTTAAATATATTTTAAGAAGCCCTAAGACTACTCTATCAGGTAATAAATTCTTAGAGTAATTCAACTCATTTTGTTGTTGTTGGCAAGTTTCACCTTTTTCACTAAAATACACCCAAAATTTGTTATTATGCTTTTCATTTATTATATTCACTAATTATAAAGTAATCTTGGCTTAGGGGCTTTGATTACTCATACAAAATAATAATAACCCTAGCTTTTCTTGGCATGGGAAATATGGCTATTACTGCATAACAAAATTTCCTTCTATTTACCAAAAATCCATAATTTTAAATTATTATAATAATATGATACTATCATACCCTATTAAAATCTCTAAGTATGGTTCCGGAAGACTAGACTCTACCCTAATTTTCAGTCAAAAATTGTGATGTCTTGACTGCAACGCCAAGTGTAACGCTTCAAAAGCATACTATCTTAGTACACAATTTATACAACCCTAGTAACCTATAAATTCACAAGATATAATAATTATGCATGATATTTGTATAAGAGATTTAGATGCCATCATCATGATGATATGAGGCAAAATAGACTTGTTGAATAATTATAAGTGGAATATAGCACAGAACTGGTTATATTTTATGATTTTACAGTCAGGGTTGTATATTATAGGAGTTAGGGTAGCCTATTTTGGGAGCGTTACACCTGGCGTTGCAGCCAAGTCGTCACAATTTTTGACTGAAAATTGGGGTAGAGTCTAGTCTTTCGGAACCATATTATATAAAAAAAACCCACTATGTTATTCTTCCTCACAAGATCTATTTTCTGTTGCTACCTGCTTGATTAAATATTTTTCACACTTAATGTTTAGATAACTGCCTTCCAGTTTCTACTCATACAGACCCTCATGTTCAAGTCACCTAATAGTACTCGTAAACATATATCTAAGCTACCTAAATCAGATATGCACGGTATTAGATAGTCTAAAAAGCAGCCAATCATATCTTCATTTGCTCCTCCATTCCTTATGCCAAGATGTACCAGCAGTGAACAAAGTGGAAGCGAGCGCTATCACAATCCTCAACGAGAACCATCTCTCACACATGTGAGCAACTAGCATTGCTTATGGAACAAGAGAAGCAGATACAGAGAGAAATGAAGAGAGGGGCAACAGAGAAGGAAAGAAAGAAAAAAGGAGGGGTACAGAAGTGGGAGTTTGAACAGTGGGTAATGCCCACGCCGTCACGGGGTGTCACTCGTGGCCCCATCAACGCGGGATGTTAGAGTGCGACCATGAACACAATTTCCAACACTTTATCCACCCCCCTGCCTCATATAATTACCCCAATTCAAAGCTGTTGGAAACCGTGGTCACGGTTGAACGAACTCTCATGTTCTCTTTCCCTGCAGTCACACGAGTGACACCTCGTGACCGCTTGCACCACCCCCCCCCCCCCCTGTCACCTCTCAATATCTTCTTCCCCCTCTCTTCTCTTCTTCTCTTTGTCCAACTAGTAATACAAGTTGTTCGCTTACTCCGGAGTCCGCTCTCCTTTTGCACTCGTAACACCGCTCGCTTCCACTTATACACTCTCGATAGCTCACAAACAAAACAAAAAGCATTTAAGAAGCCCGCAGAAGAATTCTCCCCTGTTATTCACCAGAAGGTGGAGGAGGGAAGGGGAAGCCCCGCCACACTGCACAAGAGCCAACCAAAAGTATTATACCGCACTCCCACTTCCTGCACAAACCAAACGGCTTTCGTGATCGAGGAGGTATCGCACTTAATTCCCCACGGCCATGAACCAATCCATGGTGCGGGGGGTTTCTTCCTAGAAGAATTACTATCTGCTGGCCCCGTCGAGTGAGAAACGGCTGGGTAACTGATGACCCCGCCAGCCTCTGCATGACGAGCAATACCGCAGGCAATGCCTACAACGACCTGACCCTGGAAAACATATATAGGTATGATAGAAGATAATTAAACTATCATACATACCAGACGCTAGTGAATCCAACATTGCTTATGATACCAACAATGTTTAAAAAAACAATGAGAACCAATTCCAAATAGTGGGGAAACAAGGGCTAAGCCATTCATCAATTACAGTCCCTTTCACTAGCACGAACAAAGAGGAACTAATTATCTCAACATCCAACTGAAATTATCATGACTACCTTAGTAAGTTACCAGGTCAAAAGGAAATATTTTTTTCCCTTCCCCGCCTCACCCTATCGATGGAGATCCAATCCGAAGGAGAGTAATTAGATGAGCGGGTGACCGAGTGAGCAAGAGAGCTGCTGTAGGGGGGGCGACACGAAAAACAAGAAACGGACAAAAAACGAGATATATGTGCGAAATAGAGCAGTAAGCGGGAATGGAGGAGTAAACGTCAGTACAAAAAAGTGGGATTTAAAATAAGTACTACTGGACAAGAAGGTATAATAGAGAAAGTGGGAAAATGGAAAAATGAAAAGACACACTACTCCAAATCCATGCATAAAGATAGCAAATAATGAATTAATTAAACCCCGCCAACCCTTTTCTGGCTCCAGTTTCCCCCTTGTGTGCCTTTTTAGGAAAGGATGGAAAAAAAGGCATTCGTGAATAATCGGCCCGTACTAAAAGCCATGTTTACAAGCAATCATGAAACCCATACTACTTAAAAAGAAATTACAAGTTGCCTCCGAGGATTGCCTCCGTAGCTGTAAAAGTGTGGTTAGTGTTGGGTAAAGGCGCAAGGATAGGGTGATAATGGAGGAAAACATACCAGAATTGATATAGGGTCGTTTGGCATCTAATCCCATTCCAAACTTCCTTTCTAATTCCGCCTTGATGCTCTTTTTCGTCACGGTCATCAAGTCAGCCGTTCTCAAGATCTCCCGTATCTCTGCTAATATTGCGTCGTCATTAGGCAGCTCAATCGTAGACATCTCTAGCTCAGCCCCCATGCCTGCTCCGCCAAAGAAGGTAGACCCCCGCTGAGAAACCATTTCTGAAGGTGCCATGCTCATGCGGCTTTGGTTGCGCGGCACCGGCACGTCCAGCTGGGACATTGGTCTGCTGTGCGCTGCGTATCCACCCCATTCCGACTGAGCTGGTGCATAAGATTTAGTCCCATAAGAGTACCCAGAAACCTCAGAACGAGTGTCATCATGGCCGCGGAGGGTCTGCGCTTCCCAAAGCTCGGCTTGGTACTCCTCCCACTTCTTGCGAGGAATGCAGGCGGGATCAAATTTGCCCTCATCAGAAATGACAATCTTCTGCCCTTTTTCGCCGGTGACGATACGAGTGTTGCCCCACGAGAAATCATCCATATGCCAGAAGGAGTATAGAGGGAGAGCAAAACTAAAGACAGGAATAGCAAGGATATAGACAACCATCCATCCGATCATCTCCCACTTTCTCCTCAAAATGAAAATGATAGCCTGTAGACCATAAATAGCTCCGAGCATGACAAAGGCCATCATGGGAATAACAGAAGAGCTGGTGGCCACTTTATAGATGAGATAAGCGATGTAGCCGACAGTAACGGGTTGAACGATGGTCGAAAGCAAATCTAAAAAGACAATAAATCTCATGGAGAAGCAACAAAAGCCGCACAGCTGTTGCATAGGCATCAGTTCCATCAAATTGTGAAGGGTTGAATTAATCCATCGACGGCGCTGCGACAAAAACACACTCCACGAATCAGGAGCGATAGTCCAGGCATGGGCATTGAAGATGTATTTAGTCTTGTACTTTTGGTGGTGCTTGAGGAGTAAGGTTGTCAGATAACGATCTTCTCCAAGATGCAAAAGATTCTTCATATGAAGGGTGTCCACGCGAATCTCCGAGTAAGCCTCAACTATTTCCTTGCTAACGAAAAGTGGCTTGCCGCTCTCTGCGGCCCGAATGCGATACATGGTGAAACAACCGGGCAGACAAGTGACGCTGCCAAACAAACTCTCAAATGCTTTGGCCAAATTGTGTGAAATGTAGTATTCGTAAACCTGAATCATGGTAATGAACGAATGTTTGGCGTTCGTAAGCGCGGTCTCACCACAAAGCGCGATGATCCTGGTATCCGCCAAGAATGCAGCAACCATACGGGTGCCAGAATCAGGAGCAACAACAGTATCTAATCGAGCCATTAGTCAACCAAAAATCAGAGGTGGATACGAATGTCGGGCTAGCAACATACCGGCGTCGATCTGGAGCATAAACTCATAAAAGGTGGGATTCACTCCGATAATGTTTCGAATTTGATGATGCATTTCTAGCTCCAGAGGGCTCATTGGAAGGTTGTAGTGGATACGGTTCAAGAATCTCATCATGACCATCTGGGAATCACGCTTTCCTCTGTTACCTGGCCGAGAGACTTCCGAAGGTTTTCCAACCTTGACAACAACCAAGAATGGCACGATATGTCCCTGAACTTCATACAATCCAGAGTAGACTTTACCCATGTTGTGTTGCTTCATGCCTTCGCCCAAAGACTCAAAGGAAAGCGGTTCGGGGTCGACACTATCGGAGACACCCAAGATGTCCAACACAATTCTCGGAGTGGGTCTGTCGTTTCCTTGACCAATAATCATACCGTCACAAATGACAACCAAGAGCTTGCGTTTATCATCGTACTTCATTCTAGCAATCGAGTCGATAGCGCGGCGGAGAGACTCCTCGTCTTCGGTGTAGGCGGGAACTTGACAAAGGATGAACTTATCGAGGTTCTCAGGCATGTTCTTGCGGCCGAATTGAAGTGCAGCCAAAAATTTGAAAGCGATGACCGAACACATAAGACCGGAGACACCAAGGAGCAGGTACTGCGCGAAAAGACATTGTGGCGAGTTACGAGTATCAACTTTTCCGACATAGAACAGGTTGTCGAGGCAGACCTTCATGCGGTGCTTCCGATCTGCGGTCAGGCCCAAATTGTTCCAGTATTTGGTGACATCTTGCCCCGAGCGTTGGGTAAACAAATCTACAACCGCAGTGTCCATAAAATCGACCTTAATCTGGGAGACATCAATACCCTCTTGGTTGGAAGGAAGAACGATCCGCCTCCCACCGGTGGCATAATCAGTAAGATCGTAAACACGGTCGCCGATGATTGATACGGCCTGAGACCTCTTAGTCGCTAAAGTCTTGACATACTTGTGCGAGTATCCCATGTCACCCTTTCTGTAATTTGCCTTGAGGACCATCATCTGCTCAAAGAACCAATCGGGACGGGAGTCATTGGTGTATGCCCTGAAATCATGATAACGAGAGTTCTTGTCGAGCGCTCTGTCCGCAGTCGCATTGGTGCCTTGGAAGTCGAGAGCTACATATGGACTAACGGTCCCTTCAACACCATCACAAAGAGCTGACACTTGTACCGGAAACAAGGGGGTTGCATCCCTGCCTCCGTACGCCATAATGTTCTTCTTTGGGACTAGCGATGGATAATGTGAAGGCATATACTCGGTGAGATCAAAGACCACACCACGGATAGCAACATATGCGGTTTTTTGCATGTGGTCTTTACCCCCGTTCTGACTCGCGAGTTCCTCAAGAGTGAAGACATTCTGCCTGGGGCAAATCAAAACCGGAAACCAAACTGTAAACCTAGATCAGCCAATTGTTCCATCACATGCACAACACCGTAAGACTTACCAATGAAGAAGGTTGCAAGACCACACATAAACCAAATCATAAAGTTGATGGCAAGCTTCTCTCGCCAGGCGACCTGGATGTCTTTTCGCTTCATTCCTCCGACCCAGCGAATAAGGAAATCGGGAATAAACCACGTAATGGCCCATACACCAAACATCCATCGCTTACGACCCGCTGTGACCGGTAACTCTTCGATCTCCTGTTCCCTAGCAGCCTGCCCCTTTTCCGCCATCTTCTCCGGGGTATCGAAATTCTTGAACATATCACCCGAATGAAAAGCAGACGCAGCCGCTTCAGATCGCAAGTCATCCGCCTTAGAGAAGTAACCACCCTTCCCAGCACCAGTACCATAAATATGTGTTCCCAAACCCCCTGGGCCGGGGGCACCATGGCTCGTGATTAGCTTTACCCGTGAGTCAGACCCTCCAAACAGGCCTCCATGACCACCCCCAGGCTCAACAGGTGTGAGCGGGTCGCTATGATTATCTGAATCTAGGAAGCCAGCACCAGCCATTGACCTCCTGGCGGCGCTGCCCCCCTCCCCAATATTGGCAATCTCAAACCAACACCTCTCGCTGAGGAAGATACCGGTAGCTCCGACCCTTGCCTCATTCATAGGCCAGTTCCTCTCCTCAACAACAAACTCGGTCTTCTCCTTCTCACTGCCAACAACAACATTCTCAGCTTCCGTAAGACCCAAGAACTCTCCGAAGGGCAAGAAGACAGAAAAGTCGGCGTTCCGAATTCTCTGCGAGATCTCTGCGATGCCAAATGTCCTGATTTGGGTACGGACGCACTTCGAATCGAATTGGTTGGCAATCCTTCGGTCATTGGGCTTGAGACAGAAAACAAAATAGGGATTGGTATTGGTTCCGCTAAGGGATCGTGTAACCGTGTCTAGGGCGCTAACAAATTGAGCTGCCGCGCCTTGGTCGGGGGAGCTAACTGTGCTGATCTCAGTGGCAGGGTCGGGTACTGGGCCCTTGATATCCCCCGCAGCTCCACGCACTGGCCGCTCGCCCCTCTTGCGCATCACACTCGGCATGCGCAAAGGCTTTGATGCAATTTGGCCCTGCATAATGGCAGTCCTTTCTCGTGGGTGGTGGACAGTAGTAACAGCCTTGCTGCTGAACAATTCTGTAATAAACGTGCTCGTCGTTCCGCGGAACAGATTCATGAGATCACCGGAAATAATTTCGCCATTTTCCTCCAAGAGACCGCTCGCTGGGTATTCCACCTCCCCGGCGAAATGTTTGATGGTGAAACTTCTGGCGGCGCCTGGAACAACGGATGCACTAGATCCGACAGTAATGGCAGAGTTATTCTTCGAGTCGAATCGCTTCTTCAAACTTTCCAAAAACTGCCCATCCGTCTTGCCGCGTTTCGTTTGGTCGTCAAGGATGCTAAGTAGGCCGTTCCCGTGTTTCAGAATACCGCGAACAGCATCGGAATTATCAAAGTAGCTGGTAGCCGAGACGCCGACCTCTTCACTTTCAAGCTGCTCCGCCCGTCGATCGAAAAATGTTTGAAGGCAAAAGTTATACAAACTTTCGGTGGCCGCATTGTTAAGCAATTGATCTAGGGTACTGCCGGTGGCTGGAACCTGGGTAAAGCCTGGGAAATCGATAATGGAGATGGTGTTGGCAACCGCGTCTTCAACAGCACAGATGCGTTCATTGGCAGATTCGATTATCCATGTGACAAGCAGCGAATACAGAGTTCTTGCCAGCTCGTCTGCATGAGCTCTAGCTCCTCTAGCGTCGAGCATAACCGTCACTCTTTCCCGATTTAACGTCTTGGTCTTGTAACTCAAACAATTTTCCAGAGCCTCCGTACTGACGCCCAAGAAGGCGGAAATGACCTTGAGCACATCCCTATTCCTAACATTTACGATCTGGTCGCCTCCCTCCATGGCGCCAGATTCTTCTCCGTTTGCGTGTGTGGCATGGCCATTGGCGAACTCCAATTGACCGATATGGAGAATAGTAGCAAGGAGCTGGCAAATCTCGGCAATATCTTGTCGAGGAAATTCCAACTTCCTGAGTGCCGTCTTAAAGTGCTGGAAGCCCTCAGTGTCATTGATGCCAACCTTTAATTGTGTTGGATGCCCTAAATAGCGCCATCTCTTCTGGCCTCCACGGCCCGATATATCACCGCTATGCCTATTGCTCGACGCGGTGGCAGAGTTGTTGAGCCCCAAATGGGCTTTCTCGGCATCGGAAGTTCCGGCAAGCAAGTAGTAGAGGATGTGGAAGTTCCTCTCCCCGGTAGGTACACCGGCGACGCGAGAACGCTCCAAACGGTGATCCAAGAGTTTTCCACCAATAAGTGTTTGGGAGATGTTATCATACTGAAGCTCCAGGAACAGGCCGGCCTTGGATGCGGTGGGAGTGGTGAGGGATTTAGTCGTTGTAAGGGAGTCGAAGAGAAAAGTAAATAAAGATATTTTCTGCGAGAGCGGAGTTGAGGTGAAGGACAAGATGTGGGAAAGCAAATGAGATCGAAGTGTGGTTTTTCCGGCACCAGATTCACCTCTATGTGTTTGTTAGCAATGCAAAATAAAAATATGGTCGTGTGAAATCCCCCCTTTTTACCCACAACCAGGAATTTCGCTACAGACTACACACGGAAAGAAAACGAGGACTCACAAGAAAATGGCAGCCTGATTTTCGCCTCGTCCGCCCAACCGCCTCCACATCCGGCCGGCAATGGCCTCCAAATCGCTACTCACAGCATGAGGAGATGTGTAAGTGTTGAGAGAAACAAGTGCCTGTGAACTGATATTGGCTGTGGGCAATGATAGATGAAAACGAGATGCCAAGTGAGCAGTAATGTGGGTATCGGACTGCAAATGTGCTGGCAATGAAGGCAGCGATGGCTGGGACTGCGGCGTCTGTTGTTGTGCCATGATTGTTTACAATGTCGAGGGGGGATGTAAACCCCCGGGCAGCAAAGTGGATTAAAAAATTATTAGAGCAAGTCCACGAAGAAATGGCAAATATGAGTGAATAGAAGGAAACGAAGAGGGGCCAGTTAAGGGAGGTTTGTGAAGTGTGAGGAATGGGTGGTGAGGACTAGGGGGCTGAACGATAGAATGGATCGTCTTCGTTGTCGCGATTGCGAGGAGGAGGAGAAAAACAATACTAGGCAGCCCGCGGGACAAGACAAAAAAAAGAGGGCGAGAATGCAGTATGCAAGCGAGCGTATGAAAGGCCAAAGGGACAGAAGCAGAAACGAAGGGTAGGTACAAGGGGGGAGGAGCAAGCCGCACGTACTCTGCAGAGGGAAAAGCAACAAGAGCCCCAACCCGCGAGGTAGGGCAGAGGTTTGATGGGGAGGGAGAGAAACCCTATCCTCTGATACGTACTATGATATGATAGTAGGATGGGGAGGGAAAAGATTGGCCAGTCTGCCGTCCAATGCTGTCTTTGCCTACTGATCGAGGCTGTTCCCCCCCCCCAAAGCAAATCCTAGCAGCACTACCATAACCTATGCTGCCGTGCATGGTGCCAATTGGGCAGGAGCAGCTGTTTTTCCACTTTTTTCTTCTTCTCTCTTTCCAGTTGTTTTTATTATTCCCATTTATTTATGGTACCGCATTGTGTCGTTTTTCTACTTGTATGGGTAATTGTTTTTTTAGCCCCAATGGCGTACGGTATGGTATTTCGCTCAGCTTCGATGCCTATGGGAAGGGAACCCTTTCCAGGCTCCATTCTTCCTCCCAACAGGCGAAGCTCAGCAAGGGAAGGAAGGTGTGTTGATGCCCGGGCAACCGTACCGGTATCAGACTTTTTAGGTGGGACAGTGCAAGTACCGAGCAGTACTCGAGTACACACTTTCTCTCAGGCTGCCCCGGCAACGCTCCCCTGTTTCTGCCTGTCCATGATATCGAAGCTCGCCACTCCTTCCCCCCTTCTCAATGATACTCGAGTACGGCGATACCTCTGCTGTGCACCGCTTGCTCCAGTGTCCAGACTCTATCCCCTGCACGGTCTGGGCCATAACACTGTAAAGTACTATACTTGCAAAAGAAGGATAATAAAAGATATTTCTGGAAATCCACCCCCCGGGCTGCTCATCTTTTTTTTTCTTTCCTCATAATATGGCACTTGTACTCGGATACAGTACTGTGTTCGCACATATCGAACAGCTCTCCCTCCATCCTGTTCGAGTACCCGGTACCCTTGCTTGCGCAGTAAATAGCCATGCCACCACACTGCTCTCTCTACCCCCACCCGTTAACAGAGGTTGGTCGCGATAGCTACCCGGTGCTTGCCGGAATTGATGGCTCAGAGCTAACCTATCCCTTCCTCATTCCCATTCTCATGACCCCACACCACAACACTGTCTTCCGTCGTTACCGCAAGTGCAAAGTCTCCCTCTCCGCCCAGTGCCAGTAGGGTGCCAAAGTAGAAATTACAATACTACGGCTGGCCACAGTTTGTGGCAAAGGGTGTTCAGCTCCAGATAATACCGACCCAAAAATAGGGGTCATAAGCTTACCAGCTATTGGTCCATGAGATATGGCCTAATATTCATGTCTCACCCGTTTTCAATGCATTCCCTTTTCTCTCTCTTTCTTTCTCTTGCGGGTGTGTGTGTGCCGACTTTTCCAAGCGGGACACCCATCGAAGCTTGAGTTCCCTTCCCTCGCACGGCCCTTTGAAGGGGTGTGCAACTCACCCGAAAAAAGGCAGGGGTGACTGCCTCATTGGGTAAAGATCGTTGGCTCGGTTCGTCCTCATTCGTCATCCGGAAGCTTGTCAAGCTATCTTTAGAATGGCCAGTCCTCGAGTATGATAGAGTGAAGCAGGAACATGAAACCTTGGCAGCCACTTGTGGAAGCCGGAATCCTTTTTTTTCCCTCTTTTTTCCCTTCGTTCCCACTGTTTGTTTTGATCATCCCTTCTGCCATGCCCAACGATACATACCGCACATGTACCGTACAATCCTTACACAGCCTGGGGGAATGGTCACGACGTGTTTCCTGCCGTAAGCTCTGGTTGAGGAAAAAAGATCACGAGCAGCGTGGCGGGAGTAGAAAATAGAATTCTTGCTAGAGCAACTGATCGGAGCTGAAGAACGGAAAATATAATGATCCATTCCCACTTTTCCATCACTCCTCTCTCTCAGTCAGCCTTCTGGTGCCACGGTGGAATTGATTGCCTGTGCTGTACAAGTAAGTATCCATATCGGTTAGTGTGGAGTAATAACCATTATGTATCATATTGATTGAATTTCGCCGGGTTGGTTGCCCAGGGTGACGGCCGATCCTCCCCAGTTCAAGCTTTGGGAACATATGCTTTGCCTCTCACACAAAAGAGTTGTCCTAGCGGTGAACTTGCCCGTTTTAGGCCAAATCCTACTGTACTCGTACTCTACCAGTATTATTAGCCTGAGAAATAGGAGGAATTGTCCTCCCTCACAAAACAGGGCAGACGCGACTGGTGCGAGATCGAAGGGGCAGAGGTGGTGAGAACATGGAGATAGCGAAAGAGATTTCACATTCACTTTTCATGCTCGCCCTTCCAAACCCTCTCTCTCCCCCGTTCAAGCAAGAGCCTTCAATTTTTTTTGTTTTGTTTGTCGATATCCATTCACGTTCGTTAATCAACAGTTCGCTACTCCGACAAAGATTATCTCGGGATCCTCTTGCTCCCTTCCCTGGTCGTGTGTGCCTATTTAGGTCTTGGGAAAAGGGGGAGAGAAAAAAACCTCGGGCAACTCATACCCTCTCCGGCTGTGGGCCGCAGCAATCGCGATAACCAGCCCCCCAGTCAGAGCACAATTCTCTTCAACCTTTGAGCTCCCAAACCGGACCTCTGCACCTGCCACACTCGCTTGACTATAGGGGCTCTGCTATTGGACTTTTTTTTGTGTTTGTTTTTCCTTTTTTCCCTTCTGTTTGTTGACTTCGTTGGCTATACATACCCACACACACCAAAAGTACGGGAGTCAAGGAGTAAGTGCTTTCGTGTAATTGATCCGGCCAAGAGGCAGCAACCTCGACATAGAAGGAACACGCTCAGTAAGCTAGCCGCCAATCCATCTTGTTACTGATCCATCTCGTTGCTTCCTTCAACACCATCCTTCTCCATGCACGCTTAATTAATAGAACCTTCACAGTTGTTCATTCATCATGTCGTTCTCTAATCGGCATTCGATATATTCTACCACTTCAGCATCGCCGTATGGTGGTGGTAATGCTGCACAAACCTCTGGAACTGTCACCACTTCTTCGTTGCTCTCTGCCCTTCATAACGCCTACCAATCCAGCACTCCCCATGCTCTTGATGCGAGCACAACTTTAGTTGTCAATTCGAGCAATAGTGGTGGGACAGGAGGCTACGGTACTGGTGTGGTTGACGAAACGCTTGGAACAAGGGCTTGGGAACATGCCAGACGACGAGCAGAGGACCAAACAATTCTCCTAGGGTATGCTTCTGTTTTCCCATTGTTTAATTCCAATTGTTTTACCGGCCTGGATTCGCTTCGATACTAGGAGACAATTTACTGACTTTGTTTTTCTTTTCTTCTTCACAGTTCTCTCCATTCAAACTCCCCCTCGCTGCTCCTGCCAATCCTTGGGACTCTCCCTTCGCCTCCCGACATCCTGAACACATCTCTTGCTTTAATATCTGCGTTCACTTCATGCCTCACACCTTCATCTCCATTCCCTGTTCCTTATCACAACGGACTTGCCGTTACTCTACAAATATCTCTCTCTGGATCCATTACTGGTGCTTATATTTCCATCTCGGCTGCTGGCCTCGACACCCAAAACGGCCTCCTTCGAATCCCAGCTCAGGCGGGCTATCGGGCATTCGATGTCTTCTATTACTTGCTCTCAGCAGCATCAACCCCAGCCGAGAGGCAAGGCCTAGGTCTGCAATCCGCTGAAAAGTACTCTTTGTTGGCCAGGAGCGGCACATATTCTCTTCCTAGTTACCTCCCAACCGCAGACGACTCTGCTGCGGCAGAGGACTGGAGAGCCAACCTCAGAGCAGTTGGGATCAAGGGAAGTCTTCTTCGGGGCCTACTTTCAGCTCTTGCCGGTATCTTAAAGCTTGGTAATGCAGTTGGCTTATTGGTCGATGAGGAGATTATTGAGGAGGTATGCGAAGATGTCTCAGGTCTCCTTGGTATTGAGCCAGAGATACTGGCCAAAAGGGTTGGTGATGGTGAGAGAGAAATATTTATTGCGGTTGTCTACGAGGCCATTGTCGAATGGATCATAGCAAAGGCAAACGACGCTATAGCAGCAGACTTTGCAGTCAGGAAGGAGGCTGAGTCGAGCTCCGAGGGCAGTCAGGAAGGTGATACCGTACAGATAACTGTTCTCGAATTGCCAAACGAAAAAATAGCAAAAGCTCTGTGCCTGAAAGGTGTCTTTGACGACGAAAGTGGCCTCAATGTGGAAATGAAACTGGACGGCGTCGAAATACCGGGCGCTAGTGGGACCGTCTACCGAGAAATGAAGAGTTCGTGGACCGAGGCCGAAAAGGAGGGATTAGTAGGTAATAGCCGGGAGAGAGAATATGAGAAAGACCGGCGGGAAAATGTTGTCGAGAAGACTGGTCGGGATGCCGAGGAAGGTGGATTTTTGAAGGAATTACTGTTCCCTGCCGAATTTGGCCGATCCCCTGAGGCCACCAAATTTGAAGCCATCCAACTACTCGCCGCTAGCAGGGTTTGGTGGCATTTATCCCTTTTTCCGTCAGATGATATCCCATCCGGTCTCCAACCAGTTCCCTGGTCCGCTTCTGCGGTCAGCAGGCAACTGAGAAGTTGGAGGCTGCCGGAATGGGCCAACCGTCGGACAAAACATCTTGACTTTACAGCCGATTTCGACTTTGACGAATTTTCTGTTCGGTACTCTCCCCTGGGTTGTACTAGCGGTAGGGATGGAGTTGAGAGCTGGGTCATTGAGAGGGGGTGGAGTAACGGGGAGGTAGTCGTTGGGCGGGAGAGGGTATGGATGAGAGAAGGCAGTTGGTGGGAAGCAGAGAATATGCTCGACTTGAAGCAGCCCGGAGTCCCACCGAACATGACCGGAATGGGTGCTGGGCCTGTGGACACCGGCTATGCCCAGAACACCAATGGGGGTGGTTACTTTGGCCCGATGGGAGGAATGGGAATGAGTCCATCTGGCTCGAGTTCCCAGCTTTTGCAAAACCAGGGCAGCATGGGGGGCAGAGGACTTCTCGGAGGTTCTCCTCTTGCCCATAACCAGGACAGCTCTGGGCGGGGGGCGCTTTTGTCCGGATACGAGCAAGAACACTATACTGGGAAACTTGACCCCGAAATGGCTACTCCTAAGAACGTCGAAAGCGTCCCCACATCGAAATCCCGAAAAATATGGGTCGCCGTGGTGTGGGCCATGACTTGGTGGATCCCTAGCTTTGCCCTTCGATTCGTTGGTAGAATGAAGAGACCGGATGTCCGAATGGCCTGGAGAGAAAAATTTGTTCTTTTCTTCTTTATCTTTATCTTGAACGCTGGAATCGTCTTCTGGATCGCCTTTTTCGCCAAACTCCTTTGCCCAAACTACGATAGAGCTTGGAGCCGAAGGGAGGTGGGGTATCATCAGGGCGAGGGTGATTTCTGGGTCAGTATTCACGGCTACGTGTACGATGTCACCTCTTTCTGGACCCTTCAACACAGCGATTCCAATATCAAAACTACTAGAGATAACATGATTGATTTTGCTGGTTTGGATCTCTCCGCGTACTTCCCACCTCCAATCTACCTTGGATGCCCGGATTTGGTGCAGTCCAATTTGATCAACTTGCAATATAACGATACCTCTGCTCAGCATCTCGTTGTTGGTGTTCATGCTTCGGGCCCGAGGAACGCCCAGGATCCCAGATCCAAGCTCCATTCTGCCGATTGGTACTCCCAGACCTTTCTCCCAAGGATTAAAGAGTACCACAAGGGTGACCTTGTCTGGGATCGTAAGAAGATCAAGAAGGACGGCGTAGCATTTAATAAGCCTTGGGGAATTATTAACGAAAAAATCTATGATCTCACGGATTACTTTTATACTGCCGACCAAAACCCTAACTCTGGCGCTGCCAATGTTCCCAATTACAACTATCTTGGATCGGCCCTCGAAGGCATCTTCAAGAACAACCCAGGTTCCGATATCACCAAGCTGTTCCACGAACAATTGAATGCTACTGCTCAGACCCAGACCCTCAGATGCCTCAATAACCTCTTTTACGTTGGTAGAACCGATTTTAGGAAAACTGCTAAATGCCAAGTCAACAGTTACATTCTTCCTGCATTTGCTGGTATCATTTCTGCTGTACTCCTTGCCAAGTTCCTCGCCGCTCTCCAGCTTGGATCTAAGCGTCGTCCTGCTATGCAAGATAAGTTTGTTATCTGCCAGATTCCTGCCTATACGGAGGGTGAAGACCAACTCCGCAAGGCCCTCGATTCTTTGACTGCCCTGAACTACGACAACAAGAGAAAGTTGCTTTGTGTCGTTTGCGATGGTATGATTGTCGGAGGAGGCAACGACAGGCCTACACCTAGCATTGTCCTTGACATCCTTGGCGTTGACCCCAAGACTGATCCTCCCGCCCTTCCGTTCAAGAGTGTCGGCGAAGGAAGTGCTCAGCTCAACTACGGAAAAGTCTATTCTGGTCTTTATGAATATGAGGGGTGTGTCGTCCCTTACGTGGTTATCGTCAAGATCGGAAAGCCGTCTGAACATGGGAAGTCGAAGCCTGGTAATCGTGGCAAACGTGATTCTCAAGTCCTCCTTCTGGATTTCCTTAACCGTGTTCACCACCGTACTCCTATGTCCCCTCTTCAGCTTGAAATGTTCCACCAGATCAACAATATCATTGGTGTAGATCCCGAGCTCTATGAATACCTTCTCATGGTCGACGCCGATACTAGTGTTAGAGAGGATTCCCTAAACCGGCTTGTGGCCGCATGCGCAAACGATGCTAAGATTGCCGGTATTTGTGGAGAGACTAGTTTAGAAAACGAGGAGCGCAGTTGGTGGACTATGATTCAAGTTTACGAATACTATATCTCTCATCATCTCGCTAAAGCCTTTGAGAGTTTGTTCTCTTCCGTTACTTGTTTGCCTGGCTGGTAAGTATCATTTAACTCCCATTGGGAGGAGAGTTAGACTGATCTCTTTAGTTTCTGCATGTATCGTTTGCGCACCCCTGACAAGGGCCGTCCTCTTATCATTTCCAGCAAGATCATTGATGAGTACTCGGATGGCAATGTCGATACTTTGCATAAGAAGAACTTGTTGTCTCTTGGAGAAGATCGTTACCTTACTACCCTTATGACCAAGCACTTCCCCTACATGAGCTACAAGTTCATCCCTGATGCTTTTGCGCACACTGCTGCCCCCGAAACCTGGAGTGTTTTGCTCTCTCAGAGGCGTCGCTGGATCAACTCGACCGTTCACAACTTGTTTGAATTGTTCTTTCTCAAGGAACTGTGCGGATTCTGTTTCTTCTCCATGAGATTCGTTGTGTTCTTGGACTTGATGGGAACTATTATCCTTCCGGCTACCTGTGTCTACTTTGGTTACCTTATCTATGTCATTGCAAGCAAGACTGGTCCCCTGCCAATTCTCTCGTTGGTCATGGTTGCGGTTGTGTATGGTCTCCAGGCGGTCATCTTCATCATTAAGCGGCAATGGCAGCACGTCGGCTGGATGGTCATCTATATTCTAGCATTCCCGATTTACTCCTTTATTCTTCCTGTCTACTCTTTCTGGGCCCAGGATGATTTCTCATGGGGTAACACCCGTATCGTCATTGGCGAAAGTGGAGATAAGAAGATCGTGGCGACTGAAGACGAAGGCTACGATCCTAGGAGTATTCCTCTTCAGACTTGGGATGATTATGCAGCTCAAAACTCTCTTCCTGGGCGCCGTGGCGGTGCACCCGAAAAGTTTTCCGGCGGATATGAGGATGCCGTTGAGCTTGATGACATTCAATCGACATACTCCTCGGTCAAGCCAGCCTCCACTATTCTTACTGGCCTCCCTCAGATGGGCGGCTACATGCCTCCTCAATCTCCAGCCTTCCAGAACAACAGGCAGTCTACTTACTCGGCTTATACTAGCTTTACCGCCCATCCGGGTGATCACAACCAACACCAGCGCCTCATGTCTATGGGCGGTATGAGCAACCGGGATTACTGGCAGGATGGACCTGGCAACCGTGGCGCTATGAGCACTGGACCGAGCACCGACAACTTGCTGGCTATGAATACCCCACCACCCAGGGCTCCTAGCCGTAGTCCTCTTGACTTTGCGAATAGTAGGCCGACAAGTCAAATGGATTTCATGAGGGCCGGAGGAGGGCCGGATGATGAGTTGATTGTCGAGGCAATTAGAGCAGTCCTTAGAGAGGTCGATTTAGAGACTGTGACAAAGAAGCAAGGTACGTTTTGAACCCATCTCCACATGGGAATTGTTTTGAAGACTGACATTTTGCAATCCAGTGAGAGCATTGGTCGAACAGAGACTACAGACCGAATGCCAAGGCGAGCGGCGAACATTCCTCGACCGACAAATCGACACTGAGCTAGCAAATATGCCAATGTAGATAGTGGTCCATAGTATTTCCGTTACGTCTTTCTTAAGGGGGAAGGTATTTGTTTTTTTCCCACCCATTTCTGTATTTCTTTTCTCATGTATAATCGCATTGGAAGTTTTGCCGCTATCACTATTAATGGTTCGTTACGAAATAGCCCCTGAAATGTGGGGTGACGGGCGTAGGCGGATGGATAGACGGGTGGAAGTATGGAACAGGAAGGTGGCGAGTGGTTTAGGGGTTGTCTTTTTCTCGTGGGAAGTGGCTGTTTTTGCATAAATGGGAAAAAAGGGGACAGAACAAAGGTATTGGAAAGCCGAAACCATGGCGTTGTCTTTTTTCATATCTGATTATCTTTTTTATATTTTATATACCCTTATTTTATTTAGTTTACGTTTGTTTCTCTTCTTCCTTTCTGCATATCATAGCTAAAGTGTTTTCCTATTTGTCTGTCTGCTTGGAACTTGTCACGCTTAGTGTTACTCGCTCATCCATCCATTCGTCCACCCATAGCGCAAAAAGACGAAAACTCGCTCTTCCCCGGAGCCGCGATAGCTTGTGCTCTCCCCCTTTCCCTCTCCTTTGACCAACTCTGTACCACAATCAAATCTGGACTTTTCCCTACGCTCTCGTTCTACTCATTTTTGTACACTACTCTACACTGAGCTCTATTCAGCCCCGCCTTACTGCCCCAAAATCATATCACAAAACATCACCCCCCCGCGCCAGACCACACCGTAACCCTGACTCAACGCGGCTGATAAAGTGTAACTCTATTTATCTACATAACCCCCAGAACCGGAACAATTGAGAGCCTCCTTAGGACGTTGGAGTTGCCTTTCCCGGTAAAGTGCCTTGTCCGCCCTATTTTTCCATTTTTTTTCCCACCATCTATATACAACCGGTATCTCTCTCACCTGAGGGGCTGAAAGGGGAAAAAAAAAATAATTTTTTTTTTTGCCCTGTCTTCTTCCCCATGATCCAGGGTATCATATCATTCTTGTCGACTGACTTCCTCCCCGATGGGGGAAAGTGCAAAGTAAACTTGCTTACCGTACTCGAGTACCGTACGATACCTACCTATCGATGTTTAGTTTGGTTTGGTTTGGTTTAGTTTAGTTTAGTTTAGTTTAGTCTTAGCATCGTACCGTGCTAGTATCGTATCGTACCGGTCCGGATCAGTTTTTACCAAAGTGCCGGGTCGGGATCTGTATGCACTGCGCCCACACAACTTGAACAAGCCCCCCCTGCTGGCGCAATCGATCTTGGGGGGGGGCTTTAAATAGACGGGGTGGCGCTTTTTAGGTTTTTGGGGATGTTGAGTGTGTGAGTGTGTGTGTGTGAGTCGTGGCTGGGAAGATAATATGCATGTCTTATAATAATAATATTCTGTGTGGTGGAGGCTTTGACGGCGGGATTGCACTTTTGGGGGTCTTGTGGTATTCAATCAGGACATCCCGTGATGGATGGGGGTGATGGTTGGGTTGGGGTTAGTGTGCTGGTGGTGCTTGCTAAGTGCATAATGGTAAAAGTGCGGTTGTCGTGCTTGAAGTGAAGTGCTGGACTAGCACAGCACAGCCACTCTCCTTAGCACTGTACGAGTACCGGTACTGTGCAGGAAAGAGTTCGTATTCCCGGTTTGTATAATATCATAGCAACCGTTATTATTGTTACGGTTACGGGTTGGGAATACGGTACTGTGCGAGTAGGTACTACTAGGCGCTGGATGGTGAGGGTTTGTTTTGCTTCTTTGGCGGGATGATTAGTGACTGACTGACTGACTGCTCCGGTATATGGTATAACACACAGTGTAAGAACTGGAATGGGTGAAGCTCATGCTGGACGTCAGAATTGCCTCTCCTGGTGTAATAAATGTCTTCTCTTTCTTTCTTTCTTTCTGTTTGTCTCAGCGCAGGGCTGAAAGTCATTTTTTCCCATTGTCACGATGTCCCTCCCTTCACCCACCCAAAGAGGGGGGGGAACTCTGGGGGCATGATTGGATGTTTCTGTTTCTGGGCCCTCGTGAGTGGGGCATATTGCCATAACCGTGACTTACTTATTACCTACCCAAGGTTTGTATCATACCTCGTACACAATAGGCTATCATACCTTACCTTATGACACCGCAAAAACTCGAATAATTGGACCATATGCTATGTACGGTAGTCCAGAATTCCCTTCCCTGGAAAGGGGGGGGGGGGGCAAAAAAGACACAACAACCAAAAACACGGCCACTTTCCCACACCTCTGAGACAGAGAAAAAAATTAAAAAATTAACTTCTTGACCTTACTGAGAGAGGAAAGTCCAACGAGATAGAACACCGTCCAATTGCTGTATGGACATCCCAACCCCTCGTGTGGGAACTATATTTAACTAACTAGCATGGCATAAATCTTGTGGGACTTCCGGAAGTGCCGGAGGGAGTGAGTGTCTTGATGTTTTCCTGGTGGGTGGGGTCTCGTGGATTGGGCGAATGATAGCTTTGGCTGTACTACTCGTAGTATGATAGTTCGGTAAAGTTAGGGTTGGGCCGGTATGGGCCGGGATCCACTTTCGGGGCTTAGAATAGTACTGTGCTGCAGAGTACCGTAGTGCTAGTGCTGGTGCAACACGGATACTTTTCGTTTTTTTCTTTCGTTTTTTCTTTGCCGGGGGGTGTTGTTGACAGCCAGCGAACCATTCACGCAAGCCGGTACTTTATTACCGAATCCGTAAAGGATATCCTCCTTTGTTGTAGCGGGGCGTTGATTAGTCACGGGTGTCCAGGGGGGGTTAACATCCCGGGCCTTGTGAGTGGGAGTGCTGTGACAATAGTTAGATCACTAACCAACTAAACTATCACCTAGTTATGCAAAAACAACTCATTCTAGGAAAGGCTTGGTAGGATACCGACCGGTAGTGGTGTTACAAGTACCCACGAATATGTCTTCGTATATACAAGACAGATTATTCTGCTGGTTAACTATCCCCGTAACGTACCAAAACACATCCCCGGGTACTGTACTTGTACTCCGTATCATCCATCGGCAACAGGGCGCACGCTCCAGATCTGGGCAGGCCTATACCATAGTCGTGAAACCGCAGAATGAAATATTATCATGGTGAGTCACTCATGCTCGATTGACCACTTGCAAGGGTCAGGGATGGGATAGCAGTACTTGTCCCGGGCAAGAAGTACTGTATCGAGGGAAATTGGGATTCGCAATATATGTCAAAAGAAATCCGTGCGTATCATAGATCCGCGCTCGTATTTCCAGATACTTCTTCTTCCCTGGGACAAGTACCATGCTAAAAGAACCAAATCTGCGCCCCCTAAAAGGAACAGCGAGGTAAGCTAGCGATAGTCTTGTAAACAGTCAAAACAGCAATTTGTTTCTCTCCGGTGGAACGATCACCGCGGGGGTGCGTGCGGAGGTTCGTAGAGGTTCACACAGGGCCGCAAGGAGTCGAACAAGCGAAGGAGCAGGGGGGGAAAACAATAAAAAAGGCAATCAATTCTCGTCATGTCCGTGTTAGTCCCTTCTCCTCTAGAAGGTTACCGTTGGTGTTCCCCGCCGCGACCCCCCTGGCCCTCTTGTGTTCTTAAGAGGCAGGCGGAAGGAGACTGTCTTCTGAAAACTTTTTCACCCACGAGTACTCTGAATGGCAGTCACCCAATTGAGCCCAGTAGGGTGCTTACTATAGTGCAACTGCCATGCACAAATTCAGGTATTAACTAAAATCTATAAACACGTTTTTCTGCCCTACGGCACGGTGCGTAACTAAAATATCGGTAGCAGTGGTATATACACCTGAAAAACAGGACCCTGGTGGGATCTCTATTTCCTCCCGCCTCTGCTAGTTTTGAAGAGATATAATTGATGGATGAGGTACCTGACCTCCAGTTCAGTACTCTGATCAAAAAAGCGATTTTTTCTTTCTGGGCTCTTGTCAAGCAGCGCAAGGTTTGGGTTTCCAGAAAAGCTTGTTGCCTTGTACCGTTGATAGAACGTAGTGCCGCATGTTCAGTACCGGCACAGTAGCCGATACCGCTTGATGGGGGCCCAAACAATTGGGCAGTATACTAAGTAGTCCAAAATTCCCTCCCCTGGAAAAAAGAGGAAGAAAAAAACCCCAGACCTTACCAGGAGAGGCAACTCCAACGTCCGACATCCCACATAGTCCAATCACTCGAGTTCCTTCGGCACCTCCCCCCGGCATTGAAGAATCAATTAATCACCGCAATAAACCAACCTCCCTCCGATCCTCTCCAATTCTGTCCTGATATGGTACCGGTATCTTGAGGCCGACCGGGGTGGAACCCACCATCCCGAAACCTTTCAGTCCCATAAGCTCTTCCAAATCCGCAATAACTATCACCATAAGCAAGGACAAAACTCCGGTGGTCGCCGCCGCCGCCACAACCTCAGTCGGGTCAAGCGGCACCGTTGATAATCACGGTGTCCTGCTGCACCCCCCTACCACCCAATATCGTAATGAATACCGAACCGTTACTGATAACATTCCAACACTAATCCCCCACCCCCGCCTCCGTCTCCGTCCTGAGCACGACCAGACACACCCCACATACAACCTCCACGGGCGCTGATAAGCCCATCGAGCTTTGGAATGAGTCTTACGACAACTTCTCACGCGATAATCAAACTCCCTCCCCCTGCTCCCCGTAAGCTATGCACTCCCGTTTGAAAGGGCCTCCGCACCTAGATTTGTCCATTCGTGTGATTGTGACTGGCGCAGTTTGCGCCAGCAACTACATAAATGGGCCAATTCGATTACGAGGACTCTTCAAATGGGGGCGTACAGTACGGTACAATACGATGCACATCAGACGAACCCCCTCCCCAGAGGGTTCACTGATCCTACTGCCCGAGTGATAATCCATGCACTCACTTCCACAAGACCCACCCACCGCCCATCGATTCCGAAGCGAAAAAAGCATCAAAAGTCCCGGAATTTGCTCCTGAGAATGGGATATATTCCGGAGCATCGGTGCTCTGCGGCGCCGGTATTTCTATTTTTTCCCTCAGATCCCCCCCACCTCATTATTGTTATCGCCTACGTTAGCTTGCGCCGGAACGGCCTGGAACTTTGAAGGAAAAGCATTGACTCATTGGATAATATTTTGGCTGGGGAAACCTCGTCCGATTAAGGCGCTTTCCCAGAGTTTTCGAGTGTTCACTTCAGTTTACAGTCGAATATCATTTTTCTTTTACTTTTTGCCCCCTTCCTTCTGCTATAATACCCACCCTGTGCTCGCCATGACTCAAAAGAGAATGTTGTAGTCATAGGGGGATCGCAGTGTCTGTGGCGTGCCGGACACATCGCTGTTTGAATGTATACAAGTGTCTAGAAGAAAATGTTGTAAAAGAAGGGATACCGTGATATTTTGGATGTGCTGAGTGGAGCCTAAACCTTTGCTTGTAACATGTAATATAACATAGCGTAAAGACATGTACGCACGCATTGATGATGATGACAATAATAAACAATTCTAACTTTTTTTATAAAATTTTAAATCCCTTTAATTAAGTTAGGTCATGTCGTCATGCTGTAAATAGGATGAACCGGGCCAAACGCCAAAATTCCGTGAGTGGGGTGATGCAGATTACAAAATTTAGCGCAAACAATATTATAACAATAGGAGGAAATAAAGGGAAGAGGGAACCAAAAATGCTAGTTGGACTGCTAGACAGCCTCCTTCTCCGGAGCCAACTCTCCGAGTGACGGAGCCCTCGACGCGGCCCTCGAAGCCTCGCGTGCTTGCTCCTCCTCAAGTTGGATCCGCTTCCGCTCTAGCAGGATTTGACAAAACTTTGATCGAGCGCGGATTTTTTCCCCTGTTCCAGAAGGGGTTAGCCCACTGTGTCCACTATGGGGTGGAGAGACAAGGGGGAGGAAACTGACCATATCGAATAAACAAAATCGGAATAAATGACATCCCCAACGCCGCGAACGCTAAAAGGCTCGACGCCCAGGGGATTGTCAACCGGTCATACATAGTCCTGGAAAATAGTGGGAACGCTGCGCCGAGCAGTGACCGACACATACTCGCTGCAGCCAGAGCGCTTGCGGCGTAAATCCCGTAGGCGTCGGTGAGGTAATTCAGAAACGCGAGGAAAAGAATGCAAAAACCAAACCCGAAGGGGATGCCTGAGAGGGCGGGGACAATGTAGTGAACACCTGTACGCGCGGTCCAGGCTTGCCAGAAGAGGCCTATGCAGTACGCTAGGCCACCGAGGAGGCCGATGGGGAGTCGGCGAAATTCAGGAGATAAGGACATGTTAGGGTTTTGCTTTTGCTTGCGGTAACAGTAAGAGTCCCAGGCTATCCCCCCCGCACAGGAGAGGATAGCTCCCACCGCTAGGGGGAGGAAAAAGAGGCCGGCCTTACCGGGTGTGAAGCCATAGATGCCTTGGTAGATCATTGGGAAGGATTGGAAAGAGAGGTAGAATGTGCCGTAGAGGAGGCTTAGAAACATACTTGTGAGGAAGACGATGCTCTCTTGCCAGAACATGCGGAAAGGCCTTGTTAGGGTGGTGACAAGTATTTTTTTTAGACTGCGGTCGTCAAGTTCGAGTGGTGCCACTGCATGCATATCACCACCTGCCCTCATCTTCTCAGCACGGCGGAGAAGGAGAACGGGAGCGTAGGTTTCTGGGCAGAAGAACATTAGGGGGATGAAGGATATTGCGGCTATTATGAAGCCGATCCAAAATGTCATCCGCCAGCCTAGCTGTGTCTCTGAAATGAAGCCACCGATGAATGGCGGGAGGGTTGGCCCTGCCATTGTGCAGGCACAGAGCACTGCCGTCACTATGTTCCCTCCCCCGGGTCAGTATCATACAAATAATAATAATAATATGGGAGAAAACGGTGATGCACATCTTCCGCGCTTAACAGGGTCATCCCAAAGATCCGCCAATTGAGCACCAGCGACGCTCAACGGCGCACTCGCTCCAATACCCGCCAAAAACCGAAACGCTAGCAGTGCACCAATATTCGGCGCAAGGGCACAACCAATACTCATGACAGTGTACCAAGAAAACGCGATAATGGACACCCACCGCCGGCCATAGAATTCACTAACTGGCGCAAAGAATACGGGTCCGACAACGTAGCCAATCAGGAAAATCGAAATAGTCAAAGATGTGATTTCCGGGCTAGCAATATCTAAATCGTCCCTTATGTACGACACGGCACCGGAGGGAAGCGATGATGCGAATGTTGAATTTGAAATTGTTAATACACAGACCATCGAGACAATCCATTTTTTACCCTAATACTGTTAACTCCATAAACTGGGAAGATTGACGGATTTCAAGGAAACGCATACATCCGGCCAATTGTGTGGATTTTCAGGATCACCTGGCTCCCAATAGATAACATGCTTATCCTGTTGAACATCCCCCATTCGCATGGCTTCAACTGGCAGAGGCTCCGAGTGATCTGTTGCCCCGGCGTCCTCACCATGGAATGTTCTTGTGGAGATCGTTCTTTCGAGATTCTGGTCTGTCATTTCTCAATAGACGGATGCTTGTATATTGAAGGTGTGAGATAGGAGCGAACAGTTTATCTTTATCTATGGAAGAGCTCTCGGTTAAGCGGCATGTAGGGTAGGCTCGCCACTAGCTGCTCTTATTTCGGAGGTTTCTAGCTTTTCTCATTTCGTCGGGGGTTTTTCTTTTTTTCTCTTTAATGCCTCGAACCCACCTTCCTAACGTTAATGTTAAAGTCGAAAGCAGACAATTTGTAGTGGAGACACGACAAGGTCTTCCCACCATCATGTCCCTGAGATCCCCTATTGAGTTATCTAGAGACAAGTGTATCATAATACCGGTACTGTACTAGTACTGTGCTGTATTTCATTGAAAAAGCTACTTAGCAATGACCCTTCGGAAAGCCCTCCGACTGTGACAGGAGGGGAAAGGGAAAGGCAAAAACAAAGCGGGGCTCGATGTGATACAGTCATTTTCAATTTCAACACTAACTTCCTCTCTCATGCACCGGTGCCGAAGCACGACGGTTTTAGGCTATTCCAGAATAACCCAGGGGGGCGAATACCCGAGTGTCAGGACGGTAGTTTCCCGGGTTAGAATAGCCCCGTCAGAATGGAGTGGCGGGGCTCGCATGATAACCCCTTGGCTAACCCATCTAGGGGCCATCCCAAATCCCATTAGGGCTGACCGCAAGTAGTTAAGCTGAAGCATTCCCCCAATTCCGGCCAAAAATTTGATTGGGGCTCCTCCGAGGACATGCGAGGGGTCGACCCAAAACTCACAAGTTGGAAAGTCAGAATTGAAGATAGAGAGCGGGGTATAGATAAACTCAAGGGCGGAGAATCTCGATTAACTATAGGCAATCCTAATAACTGTTGAATAAAAGAAAAGAAGAGAGAGGGAATATCAAACAGCAGATTGAGGTGCAAACACTGGTATGCACCCAAGTTCCAAAAAAGCAAACTTCAGTCCGTGCACGGTTCGGCCCGAAGCACAGTACCGGCAGCCCATCCGATACTCCGCGAGTCTCCTACCCCACCCTCTAGCTCCGTAACGAGGGCTTAATAAGCTAAGCGTTCCGTTCGGACTGTGGTCAACAACACTTTCAGGGAATTTCAATCCCTCAGCAAGGCCGAAAAAGAAGGCAGACAAATGAGGGATAAACCAATAATCTAAGTCAGTTGGTTTTAGCAGCAAATCCGCACTACACTCTGTACCAAGAAAAAAGAGCGGAATAAATCTGCACATTGCTCGCTCGCTTCATGCACGCGCGGTCTCGAGTACCGGTATGTGAGAAGCCCACTCCATTGGACGGCTCGAGCTCCATTGTCTGGGAAACCGACGACCTCCACCGCCGCCACGCTTTACTGTACTCGGGTACTCGAGTACAACCGTGCGGGCTTGCAGGACGCAAGAGGTTCTGGATGCTTGAGCTGGGGATAAAGATACCAATAACGGAATCCCGACCTTTCCCTTCGAAAAGCTTTCCGCGGTCCACCGCATGGGCAGACGTGGTGGATCGTCGATCTGAGGTCGGGTGACGGCGATTGTGAGGGAGGCCGGATAGCGAGGGGGGAATGAGGGGAGTGGGGAGAAACCAATATACGTGATGTGCTCGAGTACGGTAGAGATGCTTTCCATGAATCCAAGTCCCGTTTATGTAAGGGGCAAAGGAAGCTGTGGTACGGGCAGTACTCGAGTACACAAGTGGGGATGCTTCGTCGTGTCTATCACGCACCCGAAACCACTGGACACGTGATGCACAACACGTCAAACCAAAACCTCTAAACATAGATCCAGGGAACGGGATAGAGTCTTTCAAGCGCCATAACTTAAAATCTCATAACTCACCACCTTACCCGCCTGTTCACGGGTAATTCATTCTGGAAGGTATCCACATTAGGCTAGTGCGATCTGCAGCAAGGATACTCTGCATACCCGGTGTTCGATGAAGAGAGTGAAAAAGGCTCGCCGCGCTACCATTGCTGAGTTGTCAACCGCCTGCCTGTCGTGGCAGACGAGGGGTGTATGTTGTGTTGTTTTTGCTACTACGAGTAAAACGCTGACTACTTGACATACTACCTAGAGTTTGAGATGGAAGATGGTTTTTTTCTCCCTTCTATATCCCTTCGATCGATCTCTGTTCTGATTGAGCCCCAGGGAGAAGTGAACCAGCAAGTGGTGTTCGCTATGCGTGTAGTGATTCTGGAGCTATGTATAGTCAACCCGGATTTGAATTATTATTATTATTTCTTAGCTCTTTTTTATGTCGCTGCCTGGTTAGTGAGATGAGCTGTGAGGTCTATGATCGAATTTGGAATATCCATGCTGTAGACATATTGTGAGGTGTGCACCGGTAAGGTAACGTATCATTCGGCAGACCACAGTCCGGACTGGCAAATATTGAGAGAAGAGCGGTCGATTTTCCCTCAACCAATACCATCTCGTGCCAGTGTGAAAAGGAAAAAAAGTGAGGAGACAAAATGCCGTATCCTACCTGCCTGCCCGTGACGCCTGTGCAGCGGGAATTCAAGGTCGTCGCTCGAATCCTTCCCCCTTGTTCGCAATGCTTGTTTATTCATGGCCAGGCGGGTGGTGGACGGTGGGGGGTAGGTAACAGCTGTCCACAGCTTTGGAAGTTAAGCTTTGGGGCCAAAGGACAGCACAATCGTGGAAGGCTTGATTCCGTGAGCCGCGTCATTCGGCACACAATCTGGAGTGTGTTGCGGGAACTCAAGTTTATATAAGGCAGTCTGTGATCCGGGGAGGTTTCCCCTTTCCTATTCTTTGCTCATCGAACAGGATTGACGAGGCCCGCTCTGCCATTTCAGCGGAAGGATTTGCGGATTCCACGATTTGCGGATGACTCCTACTTTTTACCCTCCCTCCTACCTACCAATATAAAACAAACCTCTCATTCATTCTCCAACAAACAAAACCAGGGCCATCCTACACCAAGCTGAGCAAAATGGGAGAACCATCACAAGCACAAGTAAATGGCATCATCGTCGGCCTGACGATCGGCGGTTCCATCTTTCTCATCTTCGTCCTTACTCTATTTCACTACTACTCTCGACGCATGCACCGACCGAAGGAGCCACCGATGGGGAGCGAGTATATGAGTGAGGTTTAGCGGATTGACGGAACTGACGGCAATCAGGCGGCACACACATATGAAAGGGAGGATCACGATTGATAGGATTGTATAGACGGGGCTTTTTTATTTTCTATTTTCTTATTTTGGATATTACACGAATAGAGAGAGGAAAGGAAGGAAAGGAAGGGATGTCACTGGCAACACGCTGAAGGTAAGCTTGTTCCGCCGCACTCTAATCTACCAATCGCATCATACCTCTCGATAATAAATAGGACTAACCAACGGTAGCAAACACCAGTCGAATCTATTTACGACCTTAGCACCGCATCACATTTCCTTATGATACTTTGCCAATACCTTTATAACCTACTGTACAACTATCGCATCTATCTAAAGTATTGATTAATATTGAGCCTCTGTAACTTACTGTACTTCTGCACACATACAAACAACAATCATAACCCTAGACCTTCCTTAGAAAGCACGAACTCCCCAACTCACCAAAATGCCAAAAATCACTAACTTAACCCCCATCTGTTCTATCATACACGTATGATATCGCACGGTACGGTACCCGAAGAGCCCAATGCCATATCAGCCCAGCCCAGCCATCCTATTTTAAACCCGCCCCCCCACGCCGACTGGCCCACCCATCCCGCCGCTTGGCAGAAACACGTCTCTCCGGTTTCGCCGGTGCGGGGGGGGTAGACCGTACTCGGCGGTTTTTAGAGTAATCGAAGCGTGTGTTACTTGACTAAAGGGGTAGGTTACGGCTATTTCCAAAATATTGTTAACGATCACCGGATCGCATGCTTCTTTCACATCCCGAATGCTTAAAAAATCGCCCTATAGTTTAAATATGATAGAACTACTCATTTACTGATTTATTCATTCGGCCATATACCAAGCGAGTGGAATCACGGCAGGATTTACCGTGGTATGGTACCGGAATGAGTGGTGGTTGTTTCGTTGAGTATCGGGTTGTGTTACGGTCGTTGGAATAAGGTATGTTTCACGGGTAGGGCGGATAGAGAGAAGGATGGGTGGTGGGATTTGAGAGTGATAGTTGAGGCATAATAAAGTGCATAATATAATGGTCCACCGGCCTACTGTGCGAGGCTTCGTGATGGCATTATATATCTATCATATTTATTTCTTTTGGCATCTGATTCCCGCGGCTCGTTGCCGCACATACCATATCAAATCGCTCCAATTCTAATCACCTCCACCACAAAGCAAACTCCGTCGTAGAGGGTCTTCCCCTCAGTCCGCAACCCCAACCCACCCCCCCTCTAACCCGTAAAGTAGAACTCTGACTTGATGCCACCTAAGCCTCTCCTGTTCGAGCAAGTGGGAAAATAACTAAGGGTGACTATGCTAAACCGATGTCCTCCATCCTCCTCCAGCATCCCCCGGATACCGGTCTGTGCGCGGACTATGTGCCTAAGTCACGACCTTCTCCACACCTCTTTGAATGAGACACTCTCCGGAATGCGGAAAAGCGGTGCTAGCTGGAGTGATACGTATCCGGGGTAACTGCAGTTTTGCGTCCTCATTATGATACGTGGGACTCATGATGTGGTCTCCCGCTCCGAAGTTTGTTGTGGGGTTTGGGGTGCTTGCGTGTCCTACGGTGTCTTCGCCGGTGCTTGGGGATTTTGAGAATTGATTCTTACGGGATTGAGATTTATTTGATTTCGGTTCCCGATCGAGAGACCGGTTACTATAGCGGTTTTCATTGTCCCGGGCATTATAAAATATCTGGTGGTTGGTAAGTAGGAAGTGCTGGTTGCATACTCCTTTTTTGGAAGTAAATGCTTGATAATAGTACCTGCAGTAGGTATCGATTAATCGCTCCAATTGAAAGATACCCCTTCTTTATACTACTTTCTCTCATACGTGGATACATACCCCTCCGGCCATCCTCCCCACCGTATCTTGCCAAGTCACCACATCAGGTACTCTGTGAAGAGTTTGCTAATACCAGGCAAGCCCGGGGGCACTCCAAGATCTCTACCACCCTAGTAATGAAGGCAAACTCCCACCTATCCTCTTTTGGCCCCCTTGCATTGTATGGCGGGCCACCCCATGAGAAGGTCCCCACTCCTTTAGCGCGGGGGTTGGCTTCCTAGCGGCTCCGAGGCCTACCTTTCACCTTACCTTGCCGCCAATATGGCATTGTTTATCGACTATGATACAAAGGGGGGAAATAGAACTCAGGATCGCTGTGGATCACAGTGGAAATTGTGCTTAGAGAGTATCCAAGAGCTGCGAGCTGCCCTGTTCTACTTATCACATAGATTGAACTTCCACACACCATAGTGGAAGACCAGAGGACCTTAGAAAGGTATACCTTAGGTGATCTATTTCCTCGGTATGCTGTTTGTCGGCACCTTGGAGAACTAGCTATTCAGTTCGCTCCATTCTTGTATTTCATGTTTGTAGCACGAAGGTGCAGTTCGTCCGACCATCCCCCGTGGAAGGAGAGTGTGAGCGAGGGTCAATGGTGTTGATTTCGAAAGCAACTATTATTCAGTGAAATTACGGTGCGGTGTAATTGGGGGTTTGGCAGCCCCGGGCGGGGGTAGATGTTGGAGTGTGTGTAGGGATCTAGGTGGATTATACTTTTGTGATCGGTGAAGGAGTGCTCGTGCAGTACTAGCGGTAAGGAAGCCATTGAGTGATATGGTAGGGGCTAAGTATGGTTGCAGTTTAGTTTCCTTTGTTTCTTTTCTTTTTTGTAGAGCGGTGGTGCTGCTCTGTACTTGTAGAATGACTTGGCCGGGGACCTACATGTGCTCTCAATTGTCACGGGAAACACACTGCTGGTGATGTCCTTAGCATGGATTTAAATTGTTATTATTTTTTAAAAACCCCTTCAGATCAAAATTTTGTTCAGCCAAAGTTAAGCAGGATAGAGGTGTGTCTTAGGACCGTCGCTGTATGTACCAAACTTGTCTGTTGCCATTTTCGATAGAAGAACGATTTCTACCTTATGTCGAGTGTAGTAATACTGCTATAACTCGGGCTGTGTAACTTTATATCTTGATGCATGGAGTAATGAATGCACAAAGCACCACTTCTGTTTTTAACATTACAGAGAATCTCTCACTAAAGATATCCATTGAAGTATACCAACAATTCAGCAAGATATACATCACCCTTCCCGTTAAAATCCCGAAATCCAGCCTTCTGTGGGATAAGTATTAGTTCCCGGGTTGACTTTTCATGAAATTCCTAGCTGGCGCAGTGGTTAATACTCCTGTCGCAATTAGCGGGAGCCCAGGAGTTCAATTCACGCTCACAATGAGTTATTATTGAACGATCCGCCATGTAGGGCAGGAAAACTGAGAATTCCCCAAGTCCTGCCCTATGGGAACTGGGAGATTGGAGAACCTAGCCTTCATCAATAGGGCTGTGGGGTTTATCAATCCTGCTACGAGGTGGTAGAATCCGACTCTAGACCTTCACAGGTTGGCGATCGGCGGGGTAGCAGAAAAGAATGAAGAATTCTTTTTCCTAATTTGTCTTAGGAATGCGGTTGCCGGTCCTGGAAGCTGTAGAGGTTTTAACTATTTTTGCTCTGGTAAGATACGCTCTCCCTGTTTATTGCCTTGTACAGTACTGGGGGCATCCTAATGATCGGGACTGAGTGATAACTAAAATCTATGATTGAACATACAGTAGATATCAATGTTACTCCGTCGCAATCTCTAATATGCGCCCAACTTTTTTCCCCTTCTAACAAAGCGAGGTATTGATAGTGCCTAGTGAAAGACATAAAGTCCCTGCGATACTCTAGTAACTTGGCACCATAGCATCTGTTTGCGTTGCTAGATCAGATGGCACTTTTCAAAATCGTAGTATAGTGCATAAGAGATCCTTGCTTTCAATACTGGGCTCTTCGGCTGAGAATACTGGATTCAATGGCTCCTAAAATGTTGGGAAACCATTTTCTAGTGTAGGTTTCCTACTCACTATTTGGAGATAAGAGTATGGGAACAGAGAGGGATACTTCGACATCACTACAGTGGAATATATGTACTGTACGTATTATGTTTGTGTTTCCATTTAGTTGCAGGACTGGCAGAATTGAATCTTACGCTGCTATCTACTGCCCGGCTTCGGAGGTGGCGGTTTAATTTAGCCCTGAGTGATCGGCTATGGCCTATCAGCTACACACGCCATATGAGACGCACGGTTCTTGGAGCCGTGGAGGGAAGCATGTAATCCCCTCGCTTCGATTTGTTTTCTATTGGCAGATGACAGTCAACTAGACCATTTTGAAGCCTAGGATCATGATAGGTGCGATATCTGTGGGCAAGCCACTCTGGGGCAAGGGGAATGTGCGGTGTGGCGCCTTGCAGGGGAAGCGAGTGCCAACCGCCAGTACGGATGATCAAGCCACCTAATCCACCAAAGAATGGATCATCGACCCTAGAGCTGGCGCAGGGCAGGATTTGGTGGGGTTCCGATTGTTCTCTTGCGGCGCGACCGGCGGTTCTACCGTATCTGTGACTTGAGCGGAACCATCTTTCCAAAATAGTCTATGGTGTGCTGCTGGTTGACACTCGTTCACACACTATGCGCACTTTCCACCCATCGCTTCTGGCATCATAGCTTCACCTGAGCTAGCCGCATCAAACGCCCAATACGGGATTCGTGTCCCAGCGTTAGACTATTGCGCATGAGAAGTTGATTTATGCTCCTAATATTCTGTCTCCGAATCTATCCCATGATGGCTACTACCGTAGAGCATCGTCGCGAGGTTGCCTCTTTGATAGACGCCGGCGGGAAGATGCTCAATTCTCCTGCTGCGAAGTATTCCTCCTTCTGCCACCAAGTAGTCCGGGCAAAGGCGATACTTCTCCTGGATAGCATGGCGTCTAATGCCGGGTGCGGTCCATTAGTAAGCAACACAATCAGTGCACTTTTTGGGTCCATACCGATCTTGTGTGATGACTTTATCTGAATGCGGTTCCCCACCTCAAATAAAGTTAAGCTTGATTCCTTTATGCAAATCCCAACCACGAGAGTATCATCGCTTCCGAGCATGAGTTTTCTATGCAAGGTGAGATTCTTGGTCTCGTATTCGGTAACAGCCGCCAGACGTAGTAATCAATTCCAAGGCAACGTCATGGCTTGAATCTTCTATCTGGTAATACTTATCTGAAAACATGCGGCCACCGTTACACAACCACCTAACCAAGGAATGGAAGGGCCTTGTCCCGTTTCTAGGCACTGCACTGGTCCGCAAGATACAAGCATGAGAATGACTCACAGAGCCTGCAAGCTTTGCCGCCCAAACCCCATAAAAGAGTCTAATTTCTCTTAGGTCGCAGAACCCCTCCTAGAACTTTAGCAAACCCAGCACAATGTCCGAAGAAACCCATGCACCTATCACCGGCGGCTGCCTCTGCGGAGCCGTTCACTACAAGATCTCCTTCCCAGCTGGCCCAGAGTCAGAATGGCCTCCGGTGGTAAGCTCCATAACTACCCAGGACTTCCTACTTTGGCGAGACTAACTTCTTGCCAAAGCCACACATTTGCCATTGCACCCAATGCCGCAAGAACACGGGGTCCTTGCTGGTCCACTTCTTGACCGTTGAGCCTAAAACTGTCACTTGGTCGTCGCCGGCGCCGACCTTCCGCGAATACTCTGCTTCGCCCGGATGTTTCAGGGGCTTCTGCGATAAGTGCGGGACGTTGTTGACCTGGAGACGCGAGGTCAGTGCGAATGAAATTGAGATCACTACGGGTTCGCTTGATGAGAGTGTGCTGGAAGAATTCGGGGATGTCCTGGCGAAACCTACTGGAGGTCAATACTGGTGTAGGAACTTTATAAAGGGCCTCACAGACGTTATTCCTGTGGGTGATAGGTACGCTGAGGGGTCGGGAAGTGCAAAGTGTTGAGGTGTGGGGAAGGGCCTTTGTTTTGCGTTGTGGAAGCTGGGCAGGGTACTCTTGATGGGAGTAGTTGTGCTTGTCGCGATTCTTCTGGTATTGTGGTTGGTTTTGTTGGAGAAAGTTTGGCGGGGGTTTAAAACTACTTCTGTGAGAGTCGGTATTTTGTTTCCGGTTAAGTTAGCCTAAAGTGAGGCAGTACCACTAATATCAACAAGACGTGAGAAATGGCTTTTTAAGCTTCACTCCTCTCTGTGGTAATTTAATTCCGTAGTGAGCGAATTGGTGCGGTAGTAGATAGTCTCGGGTTTGAACAGTTTCCCGGTGGTGGTGGATAGATAATGCTATAGATCTTTGATCCATTGCACTTGGCTGCAAGCCTGTTCCCACTGAATTAGTCGGGGACAGGCAGATCTCTAACCTGAGAGTTCCACTCGTTTGGTATTGTTACTTTCCAAAAATACCTTGCTGGGGACACGCGATTTGTGGAAGGGGTTCCAGTGCTCGGTGTTTGCAGTGATATTACTGGCGGTACTATGCTCATTGTTTTACGAGTAGTATATAATATTTTCAGTAAGCTATGTTTGCGCCAAAGTTCCGTAAGGTAATCAACCCTGTCGTAAAGAGTGCTAGTATGTACTGCGCATACTAGGCTACCAAGGTACAAAGTTATTTTCTCTGTTATCCTTGTGCCATCGTTTTCTCTTCCTTTCCACCTCTTTCCTTGCCTGGAATTTGCTATGCATTAGCCGAGACTTCCTAGGGGGCCATTTCATTTTTTGGCGAAGACAACTTGATGACCGAGCCGTGTTGGAGGTGTGTACGAGATTATTACAACTGTTTTATCTTTTGGCGGAGGGGAATACACCGACTATGCTTACATCTGGCTGCGGGGAAGAAACTTAGGGCCTTCGGAACCTGATCAACTTGAATCGGATGTCAGGGAAATCGAATATTAGCTCTGCCCAGTGGGCCTAGGGGATCAACGAGCGCAGTCTATCACAGGACGCCTCTTTCCGTTTGCATGGGCATGCCCGTTCTACGACTCATGCTCGCAATGGAACGAAGTTTGCGGACATGACCACTATTGCACTACACTAAGGCCGAAGCAAAAAAGCTGTATTTTGGTGTTATGTAATAGCAGCCCACATTCGCCAACGCCGTCTAATCACAGGTAGCGAGTGAATGGATGCCCTCTGAGCATTATTCCTGATCTGGTATTGTTGCTGGTCGATTTCCCTCATATCTGCAAGGTCAAGAGAAAGAAAAAGGGGAAAACAGGAAAATTGAAGAGAAAAGAAGAGAAGCGAAAAACACCAGACAACGAATCTCCTCCCCCATCAACAACCCCCCGCACCATACCAATCACAACCTCACAAGTTCCCTTCTCGCTTCTCAAGACCACTCCACAACTAACACCATCTGGCTACCCGTTTTCTGATGGCATATCATTCCAATCCCTGCCCCTATGATATCAGACATCGTTTCCCGGTTAACTCCAATACCACATCGCATTCCCTGGCAGGGCCGCAGCACAAGTTTCTGGCGGGGAATAAGTTAGGCAATCGGTAGACGAAGATGATGGTGGGGTGGTAATGTGAGTTCAGTTAAATGAGTGTCATGGGGTCTCACTCGGAGCTTTGTACCATTTCCGGGGAGGGTCGAATGGAAATGGAGAATGGTTGGAAGTATGGAGGGGAGTGGCTGGGATGGCTGAGGAGCTTTAGGCGAGATAGGCAAGCTACTTGGGATCTATGTCACCACCGCAGTTCCTGTCGGCGAGTATCTCTCCTCTCCGGGGCAATTTGAGATATCACGGGTTGAAACGATATTTAAATTGGATGTTCGGCTCCCCTACGATACAATGAGCTAAATGATTTACTAGCGGCATAATTCCTAAACGGAACCCTGGAGAGGGTGGATGTAACCCATTGTTATATCATATCTGATATAGCGGAATATTAACTTGAACAACCCCCATCGGGGGAGATGGACAATCCACCGTCGGAACTCTGGCGCTACTTTCCCCTGTTCACTCATTTCCACCGAGTTGGTAGCCCGCGCAATCCCAACTACCACAGCATATACCATAAGGAGCCCAGCTACAATATCAGGCGGACCTCCGGATTCCGCGATGTGGCACTACAGCGTCTACTCTCACACAAAATTAGTTTAGATTTGATGGTAGTATTGCTACCATGAAGATATTTAGCTTGATGTAGGGGGTTTCGACATTAGCGCCACCCAGGGAATAGTAACTTATGAGATCTCTTGGGCCGCAGCATAAATTCACCGAGGATTCGAGAAGAGGCAGGAGAGGATGTTGGTATGGCTAGAATCCCGAGGCGTGGGATTTTTCATTTTGATACTTGGCAAAGCTCTAGAGGCCAAGGGTGAATTGAATCTGCTTGAATTGCTGAGGCTATTACATTAGAGTGCCATATGTATATACTTGTCTTTTTTTCTTTTTGAGAAGGTATCATAGTAGGAATGCAGCTACCCGTCTACGGGTTTTAAGTATAACCGTTTGGAAATTACGAATTGCTTGTTAGATACTACTATACACTATCACTCGGGGAGCTTGCGGCCCCACTGGAGTACACGACGGTAGAGTATAGTATAAGAAGTGCCCTATCAGAAGTAGGTATTATCTGATTGATTATTTTTAAACTTGAAACAATTAACATTGACACCGTGAAGCAAGAAGAAACAGAAGCAACCATTGAATGGTCCGTACGGTGTTCACATACATCCACGTGCCCACCTCCCTCCCCCGCTCAGCAAAAGTAAACGAAAGCCAGCATAATCTCCCCTCCTCATCCTAGCTTAAGCACTAATCTTCCCTCCCCATTCCACTCTCAACACCTTCGCTATTACCAGCTGCGGAGGATTTATTCTTCCCATCCCAGTAGGCGGCCTCATTAACGCATCTATTGCACCCGCACTCGAAAACCCATCCACCCTTCAAGTATTCCCTGCGCACTTGAACAAGCCTATGCCCAACATCTTCCTCAAAGTAACTCCTGGAGACCTCATCACCAGCCGCCAAATCTCTCTTAGCAAAAACTCCCATCAGCCCACGATCCTTGGACCACTCAAGCTCGACATTAGGGATGCAAGAGTGATTGATCCTGGATATGGCATTGAAGACAGCGCTGGTAGAAGTGGATAGGAGGAGACAATTGGTCAGCCAGATACCGGTCGAAATGGCGGGTTTGTCATTGAAGATGTAGGATGAGTGTTCCCAGCAGTCGTGAGCGTTGTGTAGGTTATAGAAACAACGGATACTGTGAGGGTCGATGGCTGAAAGCGAGTTTTTAATGAGGACATCAAGCGGGGCGTCTCCGTGGTTGACTGTTATCAGGGAAGATTCAGAGAAGAGGAGCGTTCTGGCGGGGATATCGGAGAGGACGAAAATCGAGTAGCCCATTGTAGAAGTTTTGCGAATTTCAATCTCTGGAGGTAGGAGAGGGTGAGATTTGTTGATCGGGATACTAAAGTTGAAGAATTGGGGAATGTAGGCCATGTTTGCGATTTCAGTTTCCGGTACTGAATTTGAGCAGAGATTAGTTTCTTTCAAATTGCTAAGAGGAATGTTTTTTTTGCTTTTTTTGCTTTTCATGGCCAGTGGTGTGCGAGCTGGAGCTTCAAGAAGTTGGGTGCAGAAGGTGCGAAGAGGAGGTGAGGGAGAGCTGAAGGATGGGGATGTTAGTGAGGGGGTGTTTGCATGGAAAAGGGTGTATTAAACCTACATGTTTCACGATACTTGCCCACAGGGTGTTAGGTTATTACCACTGATATCCTAGTGTTCTTCAGGAGATCTCACTCGAATGCCCATTCCCCTTGATAGCCCAGGGTGGGCTGGATTGGCAGCCTTATAGACAAGGGAGAGGCCAGCATATTTCATTGATTGCTACTATTTCATTCGCTGCTGGTGGAGCCTTTTAATCTTTGATCAAACAACAACTCAAATTTTCTTTTCTTAGACAAACCTGTGAACGCCGGAAAGTCATTGATTCATAGATCAAAGACTCTTCCTAGTTTGCTTCACTTTTAATTGTGGTATGTATGTCCACAGTTGCGACTGTATTTTGTAATAGACCTAAAATCCTGTGCGAAGGGATATAATGAAACCAACAGTGGAATCGGTAGATTATGATTTTATGATTTATGTTTATCCGGTGCTACTGACCCTCTCAAGCCTGAGGATTCTGGCCATTACCGATTGATGATCCCCACCTAACCCTTCCCTGGCCATGGAAGATATCACTTTCAATACACCGAAGGCCTTTCAGTGACTTCACCCTGACCAGGGCCACTCTTAGAACCCTAAATCTTGTCTGAACGAGACACATAAAGGATGGCTTTTCGGAGACGGTATGTAACATCCCGCTTTCTCATATTGCTATTCTGCAAGCACTTCACCTAAATAGAACTTATCTTATGTAGTATTAAGTATGGGGTTCCATCCAGTCATCTGAGGTGGTAGACTTGCGACTTGTAGTTTCTGTATGGGGGCGGTCACTGTACTAGTAGCTGATTTGTGTTTGATGCTAATTGCTTATTGAGTAGCTGGCTTACGTGGAGAAGGAATCTGGGGGTGAGGCAACATTTCCTTTAAGAACTTGCGCATCGCCGCTATATATCTTATACCGGCGGTTGATATTCCTATGCCCCGAGTAGCATCATTCCCCGTGAGCACCATAATCATTCTTTGAATTGAGGAGAAGCAACAGATAAGCAGCCCTCTAGTTCTCCCTACTTGTCGGACACACTTTGAGCTCTTAGAGCTAGCATATAACCCAGGGGCAATGTGCATATTCAAGCATTACTTAGGTGCGAAGGTGTTCAATACCGTAAAATTCGCAGAGTCTACTACCTCCGCTAGACCTCTAACCTCCCCTACATTAGCAGGATAGGTCTGATTTGAAGGGTTGACAGAATTACGGACATCGGTTATTAAGACCCAACACATGCAGCCTCTGCCGTGTGAAGAAAATGCTAATCTTGGGGAGTTTTGCCTCTGAATGCAGAGATAAGAGGCCGGGCAGAAATAGTAGAATCCGAAATTTCCCTGTACCATCCCCAACAAATGGCATCTGTTGCCGCTGACAATTGGGGGCTTTGTGATTAACGATGTCCTGTCACGATTTCTCTCGGGGGAAATCACGATGGGTTAAGTGCTTCTACTGGTACCGTAGTAATCGAGCCAAAGCTCGTTTATTGATTTGGCCGGATGGCGAGGGAGTGCTTAGCAGGTTAGCCAGATTTGGTATCATACTGGTGCTGGTGTGGCGATAACGGCGTAGGGGTATAAACGTAGGGCAAAGGCTTCTCAACACTACCGTATATGCGGACAGCCGACGAGTACGAGTACAGTACTAGTAGATCCTGGCATGGTACCTGCAAATTCGCGGCAAGCAATTCCAAATCTACTGTTATCCGGGATTGTGATATTAATCCCGGTTGCAATTGGGTTGTGATGGTAAATTTGCCTGTGCTGTACTGGTACTGTACTAGGGAATGAGCATTAATGAGGCGAACTCGAGTATTTGCTAGCCAAAATACGTGTGTGTAACCATATGGACAGCCAATCTCGGCTCCATTTTTCGTGGATGGAAAAAAGTCATGCGAACTCAAGCTCGATGGGTTGACGATATTTGAACTTTTGATTGGTTGATTGATCCAGGAGCCTATCAGAGCAGTTTCGCCTCACTTACCCTTACCCCCGGTACTGGCACTAGTACTAGTACAGCACAATAAGACACCGGAAGTTTATTCTTTGCTTCCAAGCACTGAGCGCTACTGTAGGCCCCGTGTGGGAAGAATTTAATCCCTGCCCCACAATCGGCTTTCTGAGTCAGCTGGATGAAGCTCCAGAAGAAAAGTGCAAATACCTTAACTTGCCGCGCTCTCATCCAAACTTTCCTAAACAAATAATATCTCACAACCGAATCCATGGAGGAAAACCACCCCACCCTGAATTCTCATCTCACGGCCGAATTGCTGGCATTCCCCACGTCTACCCCGCCATCTCCTTCACCGTCTCCTGCCTCTACAGTGGTATTATCCTCACGCGCCGACAATGGCGCCGAAACCACCCACGGCAGACAGAAACACAGGAGGAGGAGGAGGCGAAATGCTTCCGGGCGAGAATCAGAAGATGGAACAACTGTTCCTTGGGTCGATTCGGAGAATGAATCAAGCGAATTGGAAAAGTCTCAGTGTGAGTAGGGGGAAAACCCAGGAAAGGGGTATTTAATGTTAGTGGCGGCTGATTAGTATGCAGACACGGAGGCGGTGGAGGACTGGTTTATCAACAAACGGCCGCGACAATTTCCTACGGTTTTATTTAAGGTTCTTGGAAAGATGGACCAAGAACGGGAGATATGGTTAAAAGCAAACTCAGGCTATCCTTGTGAGGTTATTGCCGAGGCGTGGCTTTCACCACAGCTGAATCAATGTAACCCTTAGATGTAAAGCATTTCCAGGGGGGCAAGTATTGACAATAGAATAGATCCGCACTTTAGAGGTTGGGACGGAGTTGCATTTTGGAGATGGTTGGCAAAGTCGGTATGGGCTACCTTCGGAATCCGGTTATCGTCAGTCATGGATTTCTAACTGATCCGTCCAAGGCGGTAAGCAGACCCCGAAAGATGATCATTTCACATTAATGTAAGGCAACGCTGTGGGAGCCTTCATATTATAGAGCTAATCCTTGTCGTAGCTCTCTTGCCGGTTTGACTCAAGATATTCTCAAAGCGCTGCTGGTACATTACGATATCAAAATACAGTGCCTCTACGACATGATCTTTGTAGATGGCTTCTCAGCAAACCTCCATCCCCCATCAGCGAATGGTATAATTGACCCCTATAAGGTTGAGTTTCTAGCATGGCTGACCCTTGTATGATAGTCTTCTCGTTGTGTTTTGACTTCCTTCGACAAGTACCATTGGGCACTGAACGAAATTACCACATACAAACATTCCCGGAGCTTGAGAACTACAGACGAGACCACGTATTATCGTGGAAGTGGGATCCATTTGGCTCGGAGCCAAAAGAAACGTCAGTCTCTCCGGTCGTGTTTCCTAGTATGCGGGCTTGCTAACACTGGTGTTCCAGTGATCGGGGCTACGATGTATGCCGGGCTGCTATATGGATTCGAAGAGATCTCGAGACAGGTAAAAAGACCGCGATATTCTATACCCAACCAAAGCGGTCCAAACATATTCCCCGCAAAAATCAGACTCAATGGCGAATGAGTCAGTTCTGTGATGACATTAATGGTTGGTCACGATCACGGAGGCCAGAGGATATTGACCCAGAGGATAGTGAGGATATATTTCACTTTTTACACCGATACTTCAAAGATACGTTCAAATGGACACGGGTGCTCGAGCTCAATCAGAGGAAAGTCCGGGCTTTGGTAAGTCAGCATCTATTAGATCGTATCAAGATTGGTGCTAATTTATGTCTCGGATGTAGGAGGAGGAAGCTTTCGCCTCGCCAATGATTGAGACTACGAGAGATATCTATCGGCAAAAGTCGGCGTTGGACACACACCTTTCAATACTTAATCTGCAAAAAACAATGATTACCGCGCTTTGTGGTCGTGAAGTGCATGATGATATGTTCTGGCCAAAGGATGCTAGATTATTGTTTGGGGACATCGAAGATGCTCTCGGTGAGAAGATAATTGACTTTGAGAGGATGAGGAAGCAATGTGATGATATTCAGACCCTGGTTAGTACAAAGAATACCCAGAGGACAGATCTACTAAATACTGAAATCGGGTGCAATTAGATTTTCAATACAATAGCAATTGAAGAAAGCCGGGCCGCAGTTGACCAAGGTCGAAGTATTGGCCGATTAACGTGGATGACTTTTGTGTTTCTCCCTTTGTCATTTGTAGCTGTATTTACCCTTTCTATCTGGCCCTCGGTTCCATTATCTAACGAACGCAGACAATACTTGGAATGAATGTTTTTCAGCTACAAAGAACAAGCCTAGAGCTTTACTTTGCGGTCGCTATCCCACTACTGGCGTTCATCATTCTTCTCCTTGTGCTTCTCAAAGCAGGAATCCTGTATAGCCAAAGCGGGAAAACAAATCTCAACTTTTTCCGCTGGGTACTAGCAGGCAGGCCCCAAAAACAGCGGCTAGCAAAGCTTGACCTAGAGAAGGGTGGATTAACTGAGAAGCTGAGAGATCGGTTGAGAGGTACCAGCCAAGCACCAAAGGGTAAGTTGCCGTCCGAGAAGGGGAAAGCAAAAAGCAACAATAGAGGCAAGAAGCAAGAGTAATGCGGAGTTGTGTACTATAGAATGGTTTATGTTACATGTGCTAGGGTATATATGTTTTAACATTCCAACGACAATATAATCTTGAAATGGAAAGACATTTGGCTATTAAATGCTCCTGGATTACGACGAATTTATTGATATGAGATGTCCATAGCCCTCTTCGCCCGCGATCGCTCCCCGCATAGAGCCAGGCCTCCTACACCGAACCCTTCCACAGCCCATCTCAACTCACCACTTGTACACTCGTGGCAAGAAAGTTACCGGACAACTGCGGAATTACAGCTGCAGAAGATTGTGTTATTGTCACAATGGCATCATAACCTTATTGTAACCTGACCCATCTGGAAGGCCATCTAACCCGGGAGAAAATCGGTACCGCAAGGTACTGTGCTCTACATAATATGACAATAAACGCTAATGCCAAAGGCTCTTTCGCTTTCGTGTCAAGAAATCAGTCAAAGTTGACTCCGTCTTAGTGCCGTAAAAGAGGCAGAGCGCCAGGAGCTGGATTCGTCGGTATCAAATGGTGGCACTGCATCTGTTGGAAATGGCAGTTTAATGGCCGCACTTGATGCGGGATGTGACCGCACTCTGTGACCGCTGAGGTATACGTACGCACTAGTCAAAGGACGCGCACGCTCTGAAAATGTTTTCACCCCCCATGTTTTTCTTTCCTTCTAACCTTTGCTCGCTTCACACCTTCCTGTACACAACTTTCCTCAAACCTTTCCTTTCTTCAAGTCACCACAATCAATCACGATCTTCATCACCACTTAAGCTGTTTCAGTCCACTGCGTAAAACCCTCACCGCAAATCATTACCTCTGCAGCCCAGATCTTCAACATCCATCCTTTTTCCTCGACACCACTATCAGCTATCACGTCATCATAATACTGTAAACCGATGCGCCGGACTCATGGCTGATATCCATGTTCCTCCCCTAATTTATAACTAAACTAACGCGAGATGGGTATTGATATCTGTGTCTGCGAGTCATGTCGGATCGAGCGAAGAAAGAGGGGGAGAAGCGAGGCTCAATGCTGTATTTACTAGTACCAGTAATTCATATACGTGCCGGCACATACTGTATGTTATATAGGAGAAAGTTTTCCCACATGATGTTTCGTATCCAATTTATTCAAGTAGATGTGAAGGGGAGGAAGAAGAAACTGGGGGGGAAGAAGGAATAGCAGTTATGGTACTGTACGTGACCCTTGACCGTCAGTGATGGACATCTAGCCTAGTGCCAATGCTGTCAACCCGCCATCTGGTCGAGCGACATTGGTAGTTGTTGCGGGGGGGTACTGTGGTGGCGCTTGGCGCTAGTTTTTGCGGTAGTTTGTTTGGGGGTCCGCCCAAGAGCATGGTACGGAAGGTCTTTGGACGGATTATCTGAAAAGATTTTCCAGGGTTTTACTCTTCAACCCAGGAGAACTCTATACCTAAACCGGCAGAAGCATCCATTAGCGAGCTGGGCATTACAAGTAGTTTTTCCAATCGTTAAGTCAACGAAAAATGTACTGGTACAATGTTAAAATAGTTCATGAAATTTTGCAGTGAAATTATCACAGAATTCAGAAAAATGCCATTTTTCGGCTGTGCCAAACAAGGCTGATGTTTTCAATAATAATATATTTATTTTTGCCTGGTTTTAGTTTTAGTTACTGGAGGGAGGTTCGATAGGGTTGAGTGTTTGTGGTGTCGATGATCCTGGAGAGGTATGATATTCAAGAGGCCTTTCAGTCCTCTCTTTTCCCTTATAGATTGTGCTGCTTTTACGACGAAGGTGGAGACAACAACAGCAGGCACGAGTGGGGACCCGGACGCCAGGTTAGCAAATTGTTTTCTCGCTTCCTTCTAATTATTATATTTACTACGGTATTATTTCCTTTATTTCCTGTGTTTTCCCCTGTCACTCGCTTTTCTCTGCCATAGCTTGGTCTGGATTGATGGAGCCTGAGATGGAAAAGCAACCTAGGGCTGTATGCTGGGGTTGTGGCATCACAATGGTTGATTGTGTCAAGGACTTTGTTTATTGCATGATCTTGTGCATTAGAAGATAATAGGAACCATGGGGATGGATTTCGTGCCTCATTGTTATTTTCGTGGTCTGCCATATTTCCTATGTCTTTTCTACTTCTGGCAATCATGGAATGTTGGGGGGGGACTATCCATATAGGAGTCCGTTCTCTCCAGTGGTTAGAGCAGGATAACATGCTTCTTTTATCTTTTACACATATCCCTACTTCTATTTGGCACATGAAATGATTTAATGGAGCAAAAAAAAAAACTCTACTCGGCAATCCCCCGCAGTCCCTTACGCTAATTTGTCTTACATTGTCGGTACTTGTAGCGTTGTTGGCACCTGAGTGCCTTGTGCCATGCCGATGTGCCCGACACGGCACTACGAAATGCCAGAGTGTGGTGACATTAGCTGATGGTACTACCTAGTACAATTCAATTATTGCAGGCTGGTTTCTGTTATTGAGGAAGCAAATATTCATGTTCTTCAGCACAGTGAGAACTCAGAAGGATTGTGAATGGGGGATATTCAATATGAATTGGGCTTGTAGATAGTTTCTGTTTTTTCTTCTTAAAAAGTCATTTCATTCGTACATGTATTGCCTAGGCACTACTCGGGGGTGGAAGTGGGTGCTCGGACAGACAGGGCTAGAAAATGTATGTATCAGCATAAATTTTCTAACCCCTATCTGTCCAATCACCCACGTTCCCCGCGCGTACATAGTGCCGTTCCGAGCACGTCAATCTGAAGGGTTGTGCCAACAACGCCAACTTGGAGAAAGACCGGACGACACAACGCCGTCCACAGAGGTCCGCCTTCAGGATGGACGGACTGCCCGGCTGAGAACACTGCATCCTGCCAACTCCCTCGGGAAACCCGGTAGGAATGATTCTAGAGGCTTTGGGAGACACATCTCAGTCGTTGCCATCAAAATTATTTAGATTTCGCAACCAAGTAGATTCCAGAAACCTTCTGGCAGCAGATACTACTCCAAAGCGAGATTTGAGCTTGTAGATAGCATAGTGCAGTAGGTGAGAACAGAAATAATCGAGCCACACTGCTCAGATATCAAGCTGGGAAGCACATGGGGAGTGCGATATGGCAATTCTTCTAGTAGCCTCAAGTGGAACCGTGAGGTCCCCGGGGCTGTCTATCTCTTGTATGATATGTTCTTATAAATTATGGTAGATACAGCACCGACACGATATCTGCAGAATCTAGTCGTGAAGAAGATAATACGGGGCCATTCCCATAAAGAGAGAATACCTGTTATCGCTGTTTGAGGCAGCAGAGGGAAGGGAGTCTGGCAGTATGTTTTCCCTTTAGGGAAGTTGGAAGAGCAAGAAAGCACTTGATTCTGATCACGGGGGATGGCAAAGTACCGTATAATCTAGCAAAAGTCGGACTAGAGCTTAAGCGAAACTAAAGTAACCGAGCCAACAGGAGGGCGCGAAGAAGGCGAATTCGCCACAGTTTAAACATATACCGTTAGACCACGGTGGTCGGACAGGTGCAAGAAAATGCGGAGTAGCGTCAATCCGACTTTTTTCCAGATTATACCAGATACGGTACTCGGGTGTGGACGTGGGTGATCAGAGAGACAGGGATTAAAAACCTCGGGGCTATCATACTTGTATCATACGAGTATCTAGAATTTTGATCCCTGTCTGTCCTATCATACCCGAGTATGTGAATTGGTCCTACCGGACCCCGGACGATAGAGTGATGGCGCCCCGCGTGGAAGCGAAAGTTCGAAGCGAGAAAAGCTCCTTCACAGCAAGAAGTTCGTGCCATTGCCTATCCGTTGTCTTTCTCAGGCACTGCCCCGGGATGGTTACCAAGGCTTCCGACTCCTGGCTTCTAACTTAGGTTTTTCCATGCACGGGGGTGTTGTTACTCTACTGCCTTCCAAGTGATCCCAATTATAAATCAGCCACTCTAGCGTTTGTATGGCGTATCCAATTTAGCGCAGAATACCATCTCGTTCTATTTAGAGTAGGGTGCGCAGTCCAAACTTCTCCACACTCATGATTAGCATTAATCTACTCGAGTACTCGAGTAAACCTCACTGGCTAAGCAGGCATCTGTATCCCCTGCAATCTGCTGCCAAGACTCAACCCATACTCGAGTACTGGGTAGGGAACAGTTAACCTGAACTTACTGTACATGGATACGATATATTTTGTTGGTTAGCCTTAAATAACTGTTCAATCACTTCTTACCGGGCCCTGTACCATATACAAGTTACAGGCATATAACCCGAACACTTGAGTCCAAATTTTGTATGGGCGGCCAGATACGCACAGACAATTTGTCATACAATTTTTTATCCTTGTGTTCGGGTTCTATGCCTGTAACTTGTACACTTTGTTGAGTTGGAATTAAAGCCGATACCCGACTGCCTTTCCCGATCTAAAGAGCTTAAGGCTTCGGTAACCCTGGCAGAATGGTTGCCTGAAAAGTGGGCTTGTTTACCAATGGCTCTTAGATGAACTATATCTCTCTCCTCCACCTCGACCTTTCTTACATTTGCTGGTCGCCTATGAGATAAGCATAATTCCCCCATATTCCCAACAATGTCAAGTCTGGTATGTCATTGGACTCTGGCCTAGTATAGGAAGAATCTTTGCTAATTAGTACTACCATTTCTAGCAGAACATGGCCGACCAACATTTGCGAAGCGTGCCCGAGGCAGTAAATCTAGAGTTACCATCTGAGTGCGACACTAGCCCCGAGGGGCTTCACACTCCTGAGTCCGGACAAGGAGGTAATCAAAAAGAGCCTGATCGAAATAGTAACCTCGAAACATCTAAGGGAAAAATATGGGGAATGAAACGCAAGGTTTTCATGATTGTATTAGGGATCATCGCCATCCTTATCATCGCCGTGGCAGCCGGAGTTGGGTGGGGAGTGGCAATGACTATTGCAAAGAGTAAACGGCAAAATTCACCCTCACCAACATCCCCTTCGTAAGTTTCCCGGAATTTTAAAACCCAGTAGAGTTTATTGATAAATAGTGCTGAGGTTAATATGGAACATTGGTCACTAACATCCAGCAGCCACATCACCCCAGGAGCAACTGCCACTATCTCCGTCTCTTCATCTGCTACTCCTGCACCACCTGCAGTTCTGCACTGGGGCGCTACTGGCAATAACACTCAATTGTTCTACAAACTCCTGGATGGTACCATCAAATTGAGAGAGTTCGATGGATCGACCTGGGTGGAAAAGCCACCCACAGGAGTTAAAGCTAGAGCCGATTCCGGAATTGCTGCTGTAAGCTGGTTGGAGGAGAATTCAACGTCAGCGGTATGTACAGCATTCATAACTCGACTACTCCCCATTCTACTATAACACTTTGCTTTAGGTACGAGTGTATACTGTGGATGAAAAAACTTTTTGGTGGAATCTGGTGCGAGCAGCGCCAACCTAGGATCATGGTCGAGCAGACAGATACCAAATGAAAGCCCGGTCGAGGTCGGACAGGGAAGTTACTTGGCAGCCTGCACCTGGCTTAGCGACAAGGACCAGCTCCTCAGAGTTTTTTACCAAGACAAACGAGGACTCGCGCAGCAGGTAAGCTAGGACGGTCATTCCTGGGGGAAAGGCCCATCACCGGGGATATGAGACTTTCTGTAGACAAGGGATGGTACTGGGTTGGCAGTCGCCCTAAGTTATTCCCCGACACCAACGAACAGAGGACAGAATTATATTGCCAAAGTACAGATGGAAAGTTAGTTTCTTGGGATCACAAACTAGCAGAATCGGAGTAACGCCTTCCTCCGGGCTATCTTCGAGAATGCATGTGAGATCTCCATCAATAAACTTTATTCAAAAAGCAACCATAGACTACGGATCTGTACCAAACGAGACACATCTCACTGTGCAGACCAACAGATCAGGCGACATGTCACTACGAATGGACTTCATCTGGGATGAAAAATCGAAGGGATCTGGTGGGAGCAGGAAGGAGGATGGAGGAAATCGGCATTATCGGAGCACCGAGCGCAGTGATCCCAAGAGTCCTGACAGGCCTGTAGGCACCTACCAGGCTCTACGAGCGCCCCGGGTATGTGCCTCATGCCAATGAGCAAGAGGGTCCATCCCTTGGGAATGATTGCAGTCTAGGAGGGTGATAGCAGGTCCCGGTAGTCCCATACTAACCGGTAACTCTCGGGCGGCTCCCGCAGAGCACGCCCGTAACCTTGCGGAGAGGACAGATGCCAAGATACTCATCCGCCCCGGGCGTCCTTTCAGGAGCTGCAGTCGGTTTCATCCGGACCCGAAGATGGACGAGCCGGACTCTTAGGGTCACTAACCAAGCGTTGTTGCAATACCGTACTCTAACAACGTTCGAGTCTCCTTCCAGTACAAGACTTGGTGCCTCCCGACCGCTGTCTTGAACCGCATGACGAACAAGTAAGGATTCAGTTGGGTAGTATAGAGCCTATGCCTATAGCGGAAGTTCCTATCATCCGTTACCTAGAGAAATGCTATGGGATGTATGATATTCATTTGTCGGAGGAAGTTCCGGACTATTTTATTGAGAGTTTCCTTTCTTCTGTCTAATGTCTAAAACCCCATCTCGAAGTATTGAGAGTGTTTTTCAGCGTTTTGTTTGTTTGAAAGGGGCAGCATTTTTTCATCTAGTTCACGGATCTGGCGAGAAAATCTTCAATAGTCTCTCAAGCTTCTATATCGTAAGAACCGGAATAATTGCACCTCGCTCAGGGCTTTGGAGTTGCTTTTACTAGTATGGTACAGCACTTTTCTATTTATTTATTTTGACTTAAGCTGTTAGTTTTCGTAGTGCTCTCTCCCCTTATCCGAGAGAGGGAATCCCGGACGTCTGAAATCCATTTCAACAAGCTCAAAAACCAACCCACCCACACATCTCCCAGTGCTCAAAAAAACCCCATTGCACATATCTCCTCAATTTCCATGCATCCCCATCCTGCGTGTAACCCGAACTCGATCGCTTGGCTTACCCACTCCCACTGAAACGCTCCGTCATGTACTCGAGCAGAACCTTCCGGTTGCCTAGCTCCTCTCACTCGCTAGTTGCAACAGAAGTGCTACGATCTGTACTGTATTGTACAACCTAGCCCACTCCTTTCATAATACTACTATCATGACATTTGTAAAATGGGCCGCTGCTGCAAGCCACCAAAATTTTAAGGGCCCCGTAGAAAAATTTGTCTGTGTGCAATGGCAGTCCATTTTACTTGTACAACCTAAGGGCGTTACCTGTATAGCAACGTGTCGCTAGCAACCAACCTCTCCCATGCGGGCAAAGTTGTCAGAACGGCGCTTAATGATACGACAGAAGGGAGCTTGTTTCTAGGATCCCATTGAGTAACAGAGGGCACAATTCACTTCTTGAGGATAGGACGGTAGGCGGTTTTTTTCACCTTTTCCTTCTTACTTTTTTTCCTCCTCACAACGCAGATGGTCACTAGTGTCATGCAAAGTTTATGAGCACAGGTACAGGAGGCGCTTAGGGTCATCGACTAACCAACAGTTTTCGTCGGTGTTTCCCAACAACCGTAGGATCGATTTTCAAGCTACCAGGCAAGGTATGCCTTCCAGGGCATGAAAAAACACCATCCAAAAACCCTCTTCTTGTAATGATGGCATATCCCGTACTAATTATAGTTGCCCCTTTAACAGTGTTGTTTCTAAGTTTCTTGCACCATCTCACAAGAACTACCACCATCACAATAGCTGCTTCACCAGCCGTTGAAACATTATTGGGCCCCTCCCCCGGCCCAGCGCCGATCTCCTGACCCTATTTAAATCATTGGATAAGGTTTCTCCTGTAGGTAAATTGGGTATCGTAGGACTAGTTCGCGAAGTGTACTGTGCGATGTGCACCCTGCCACCACCAAAGAGCAAAGTGCATATAGTTCTATTGGCAGATGTAGGGTTTGGTAGCCTCGTGTTTTGTCTTTCAGTTGTGCCTCTAAGCTTGAACAGGGCGTAGGCAATGGTCTGGGCGGGTAGTACTCGCAATGTCGAAGCGTTTTTAAAAAAGACTGTTATTGCATACCATCAAAATTTGTCCTTCTTGCTTTGATTTGGGCGGCATGCAATAGCAGTCATTTTTAAAAACGATTCGACATTGCGAGTATATGCTCCACTCACGCACAGAAGATGACAACACCTAGGGTGTAACGCTTGATATCGCCTGAGCTTCCAGACATGGCATTGGACTATATCCCGTAATATATTATACCGGTATGATATGAGACGTGGATATCAGTATTACCCATTTATCTAGTTACAACACACAGCCCCTATGATCAATTGGCCCAGCAACCACCCGATATCATAGCAAAGGGGACGGCAACTGTTGCCGGGCACCCATTTGAGTACCCGTGCTCCCCATCTAAGAATTGCCTTCCCCTCTGTTGTAGTACGTGTTGGAAGCTGTTTTCTACTAAAGAAAAATAGTGTCTAAACAGCGCGAAGCTAGTTGGGGTGAACGAGCTGGCAAACTCGGAGAAGACAGATGCTAGCAGCAGCTCACGACGTGAACTCCAAGGTCGACACCCGAGTATTCCTCTGTTTACCGGTCAGCATTCCTAATGAATCGACCTTTCCAATATGCAGCAGCCCATTAAACATATTGTCTCCTCTTCAAGCCCGCCCCTCAGGCTGCAAGAGATTGAAGTAAAAATTCATACAAATGCGAGATGAGATAATACACATGGGAGCAAGTAGGGAGGCTCGAGGTCTCAAGTGGGGCTTTGCTAGTCGCATAGTACGAGAGTAACAAGCGTTCAAAGCACTGATTCTGTTTTAAACCACGGAGAATCTCTCATTAAACACCTAAGGAGTAAGAAACACCTCCTTTGAAATCTACCAGCAACCCGGGGAGAGACACACTACCCACCCATTACCGCATCCACTGATGAAATTCGCTATCCCTGTCCCAGGATGTGTTATTTCAGGTCCAGTTAGAGAGCGGAATTAGGCTTCAAATGGCATTTCCCATTGGCTACTTCAGACCAACTTGAACCAGCAAACCATAATCCATCTTTTAGGCCGAAATCTGGGGCAATAAAATATCTTACTGGGCCGGAAATAACATATCCTAGGACGGGGATAGCGAATTTCATCAGTGGATGCGGTAAAATCCCGAAACCGGGCTTCCAGTAGGATAAATATTAGCTCCCAGGTTGACATTCCATGAAATACCTAGCTGGCGCAGTGGTTAATACTCCTGTCGCAATTAGCAGGAGCCCAGGAATTCAATCCATGCTGACAATCAGTTATTATTGAACGATCTGTCATGTAGGGCAGGATAATTAAAAAAATCCTGCCCTATGGGGGGACTAGGAGTTTGGAGAACGTAGCCTTCATCAATAGGGCTGTGGGGTTTATCAATCCTGCGACGAGGAGGTAGAATCCGACTCTAGACCTTAAAGGTTGGCGATTGGTGGGTATGATAGCAGAAGCGAATGCGAGGGGGTCCGGCCAAGCAAGAAATATGAAAAATAAAAGAAATAAAATACTCGTGCCAAGGTTGCGGCGTGCGGCCGCAACCCCCGCATGTTCGCTGGCTCACAACCGGGGCCACTCTAAAGAGTGCCTGACAGCTCAACGCAAATTTACAGCTCAACGCAAATTTGTGGCTTACCATAGTAACAGTGTGGCTCAGCACAATTATGTGGCTCAGCATAACTTTGTGGTTTAGAATAACTTTGTAGCTAAATATGATATATGAACATTTAATTTACATTTAATTTGACAACCTAGGATGCTGCCTCATGCTTGGCTTTTTTGATATCAGCCTACCGTAAAAACCCGCTGTATCCACTATCGGGGATCAGGCTCTTGACTTTCACAATCCGAGACAAAACACCCTGTGAAGGAATAGTGCTTTCCACACAATGTATACCTTGGGGAGGCGAAGCTTGCGGGATCTCATTAACTGGTATTTGTTATTTTGTTAACCTGCCGTGCTAGGTCTATTGTGGTTGGGTGCTGTAGTACAGGCGAGATCTGTGATAGTAGATACAGCCGGTTTTTACGGTAGATTGGCTGGGTGGTATAACGACTAACTTAGATGCCAGTGCCATGATCGATTTGTATTGTATTTTGTATTGTCTTGGTTTTCCTCTTGGAAAATGTGAATGGGTGAGCTGTTGGAGAAAAAAAAGGTATTCTGGTTTAAAGATTAAATTTCTGGTTGGGTGGGTTCTGTATTCTCAGGTGTCTGGACCAAGCCACAAAGTTGTGTTGAGCCACACTGTTACTATGGTAAGCCACAAATTTGCGTTGAGCTGTAAATTTGCGTTGAGCTGTCAGGCACTCTTTAGAGTGGCCCCGGTTGTGAGCCAGCGAACATGCGGGGGTTGCGGCCGCACGCCGCAACCTTGGCACGAGTATCTTATATATTATTATAATATATTATATAAAAATAAGAATACAAAATTTAAAAAATTAAACATGTGTTTCTTTTACCTTGGGAAGGCAGCTGTTATCCCTGATTGCCTTATATACATGGCTTTCTTTCTTAGTAAAGCGAGGTAGTACTAGTGCGCAGTGTACTGTACGAGTACAGAGGCGATTTCCCATGTTGCCAGATGTTTAGCCAATGCTTCACACCAGGCGCAGTAGCCTCAACGGTCCCAGACAGCATCCGCAAGTGGCCGGGCTGGCCTGCAGATAGCAGGCAGATGTACAACCAGCACGGCCAGGTTGTTGGGAAGCCTGCAGGCTTCATGGATATCAGCCAAGATCTTGAGGTAACTTCAGATATCTGTGAGTATCTCAAGATATCTGCCTGTATCTTCAAGTATCCGCAGGCATTTCTAAATATCTGCCGATGTTAGCCACCTATTGCCAAAATGTTGACTAGTCATATATGGAATATGCTGGAAGCCTACCATTGCCAGCACGCACCCATGAAGCCTGATGGCTTCTCCAAAGCCTGGCTTACAAAGCTCAGGTTAGTCTCACCTTCTCTTACCCAAGCTGGAATGTAGCCTGGATATATGCAGGCCTACCTGACCACTGACAAATACTGATCACTACTGGCTCTCTGCCGCTTCGAAAAAGCAAATCAAGAACAAGCAAACTTTCACAGATATTCATTTTATCATCTAGTTGTAAGGGCTAACCCTGCCTAGTACCAGCCCCTGGAACGTATATGCTCTAACCTATAGTAGCCTTTTTAAATATAAATGGTGTAGGAAGTATCAGAGGGTGTTTGGCACGCCATTATTTGAAATAATCATTATTACAAGATGCATTTTGGACTAAATTATGTGCAGAAATGATTGTATTCTTTGGCACAATTATGTGTTCAAACGATAGTTTTTAGTTGTTTGGATACATGTGTACATATCATTTTTTCAAATAACAAGTATATCAAACAACAGCCTGCCAAACACCTCCTTAGCCTTCTAATTCATCTTCAATCACACGGAAAGATAAAATGCATCTCACTAATTCATAAATGTAAGCCAATATTTTTTCTGCAGTATACTTAAAGATTCAGATACATGATACAACCTAGATGGCAAGAACCATCGCCCCTCTCGAATGTGCTAGTGCCACCAGTATGATTTTCAGTTAAGCAAATAATGGCATCTCTGAAGGACAATGGCTCTTCCCACCAGAATATTTTGCTAGTATAGAATCAAGCTGCAAAAGGCTATTGCATTACAAAGTAAGAAAGCCCTAGATTAATGACAAATAAGCAAATTTATTCTACCATTATACACGTATCAGGAAGTTAACTCCCTAGATTACTCACATCAGATTCAGGTTCCCAATCAATTCTCAATTCCTTAACTACTCGTAGGTCATCCCGGGTCCTAAGACAGGTAATGGCATCTCCGATTGCGCTACAGCTTTCTAAAAGAACTCAGGCTGCGAACTGGATAGCCGAAACTTCATAAGCAAAGCCAAAGCCACTGGTGAAGAGTCTTAGTCCTTGCATGGTACGATCGGGGTAGGAAGGGTGACTCCAGGTTTCGCATTCCTCGTTTTCCAGTTTTTCGTAATACTGAACCGCTATGTAGCATGGTACGATTGTTCGACGTTGGACCCACAAAAACAGTTTTGAGCAATATAAAATATCACGCCTCGTGATTCTAATTCCACCTCGAGAGCAGGGAGTTGGAATAAAATATCCAAAGGCCTCATCATCCTCCCAATTGTAGATTTTGGAAGCACAAGTCGTTAGTCCATTTGCGGCATTACCGCGATCCTCGACATGGGGTGACCACTGGTTAATATTTCTATAAAGTCTCTGGACCAGAATACCGCAGCCATCCAACTCTTCTTTGTCCATCAAAACACTCCCCTGAACAATGTTGATATCTCTACCCTCCGACAATAGATGTAGAATTCAAATCCAAATACTTAAAGGCGGTATTTTCTCTAGCTGTGATGTCCTTCAGATCATATGGATAGTTGATCAGCAAGAAATTTATAACAGGCCTAAAGGCCACATTAAGCATGTAGCAGACTGAGTCCTACCTTATAACCTATTGCATTACAGAACAAAGTATCGGCTGAATCTACCAATTCCACTTCTTCCCATAGATTCCCTCTCATGTGTGATATTTGTAGAGATCAAATTCACAATCAATAAGGGCAAAGATTTCGGGACTGGATAGTAGATAATCAAAAATGCCATCCAGTATTACAGTGCCGTTCATAAGCCATCTGTTGTATCCGATCCTGTTCTTCAAGTTTCCAATTGAGATCTGATATACCTTCCCGGATTTCTAGAAGTAAATCTTTACAACATGAGTAAGCGCAAGAGTTACCAGCAGGTGTCAAATTGAATTTTGTACTTTCAGGGTCAATTCACACTTCCAGTTTAGCGGTCTGGAGCCAAGTGGTCTGTCGTTCATATATTGAGTTCCTCAATTGCTTGCCTAAGGTCAGTTAAAATAAGCTGGTCAGTATTGCACCTGGATCAATGTAGTAATAGATTTTGGCGAACCTGTTACCAGCATTCTAAGTATTCAAGGTTTGTGCTTATCTGAACTAATACCACCACCTGTTCTAAGAAGTGCTTGCTCAATTCAGGCAGCTCTTGAAAGGAAAGGAAGACTGAAACTAAAAAACCTTCTCAGCAAGTATTCGGCACAGTATCAGCCTAGGTAAGAAGACACTCATCAACAACTTACCTTGCAACTATCCTCTCCAACTTCTTCCCATCTTCCAACACTAACTCCAGCGCTTCTAAAGACTCCAATAATACCACTACTCTCCACCTTTTGCCTTCAGTTAGGAAGAAGCCAACAGGGTAGAATTCAGAGGTAACTAGGTTGAGAATATTTAAAACAATAAATTGATTGTAAGGAAGGACCGCGGTTGATAATTCAGTAAAGGTAAAGAAGTAAAGTGTAGTCAAATTTCAAAAAGTTTAACTTATAACTTGATAACTTGTTATATTGTTAAGATTTCTTCTCCGCTCTCTGCTAATTAATCAACCACCAGGGAAGAGGCTTACTATTTATTCTAATATTTATAGTACTTCTATCTTACTAGTTCACAAGTATCTTTTTAACAACTCAGTTTGCCAGAACACAGTGCGAACACTATTTGACCCTGAAAAATTGTTCTGCTCAGCTCAGAGAGTCCCATAAACTGCTGTTTTTATCTGGAGGGTGTTCCCACTCGACCAATGCACAGTCTTCGATCTTTTCATCATAATAGACTATATATGAATATGCGGCCCAATCGCCTACATACCAATAGTAATAGAATACTATGGAATCATTAGTTTCAAGTTCAATATCCGGCTATCAAAGCCTTATGCAGTTCTATGCATATGCAACTAGAAAACAAGTCGTGCAGTATTCTCTAAATAAAATTCCAATCAGCTAAGTATTTCTTGAATGATGTACCTGTTCAAGTATCCTGAGTTGTCTCACAGATGCCTCCAGGAGGCTTATGACGTGTGGTACTTAGATTCTGATAGATGATTATTCTCTTAAAGTGACTTACCCCACTTTTCAGTTCAGATAAGCAATTCCAACTCGGGTAATACCTTCCTTCACCCGCTCTCAAACTACCCTAATCAACACTCACATATCATACCACTGTTGATACTTCAGAACATTTTGCAATATACTGGTAAGCATTTCCACTTCTCACTTCACCGTCATTCCAGCAACATGCTCTTCCAATTTCTCGTGCACATCTATCGCTAACAAACCACCCTCAACCACATCGATAGCCTGGGCACTAGAGTCAATTTTATTAGTCAGATAATCAATGAAGAAAACAAGAGGGTAGAAGTTAGATTGTTCAAATATTAGAAAAGTAGTCAATAACAGCATTAATACCTCGGCTCTAAATTGAGGTAAAATCTGTCAATACAGAAGTCAGTGCTGGTTCTATCGTACCGGATCAAAGCTGATTGGTTTACCCGGCATCCCTGAACCAGAATGCCAAGAATGCCAAGAATTCACCAGTCCCATTTCACTCCCGGGAGTCAAATGAAACGCCTCAGCCCCAATTGACTCCCGGGAGTGAGCTTCTTGCGTCCCCCCTTTTACTCCCGGGAGTCAACTGCAAAGCTACCCACACCACCAATTGGCTCCCGGGAGTGAAATTCACACCACCCATTCACTCCCGGGAGTCAATTGAAATGCCTCAGCTCCAATTGACTCCAGGGAGTGAACCTCTCACCTCCCCCCATTTCACTCCCGGGAGTCAACTGCAAAGGGTCCTGCACCACTGGTTGACACCCGGAAGTGCGATATCTCTAACTGGGGGTGTAAAACGTACCTTCTGAATATCCTGATTCTTTGCAATCCCTTCCCAATCCTTCAGTTCCGAATCCTACCACCAATCTTCCCACTAGGATTCTCGAACTCGTATCTATACTCTCGCAGCCGTAGTATTCTCCCTATTTTCGCGTATAGTAAGCCCTCCGTTATCCCGAGTTGTTGTTCCAGATCACTAGCAGTATGGCTTTACTGTGAATGCCTGGCGATAGTTCAGGCAAGTAGTGTGCGTTTGGTAGGTTCGGGCTGAAGGAATCCCGTAAAAATTGGGAAAACACAGAATACGCTAGCAAGGGCAAAAAAGGTGTGGCAAATCGTGATACCTTTTAGAGGAAATTAAACTGCCAAAAGAGACGAAATTCTAGGGCTTGGGTGGCAATCATGAAAATATTATTACCCCTTGAAGCAATTTCTCTTCCAACGGCCCTTTCTTGCCCTTGCTAGCGTACTCTGTGTTTTCCCAATTTTTACGGTATGCTGCGCATATTAGGGGGGCGTTGTCGTAGGCGGAATATTCCATCAGGTTAGTAAATATTTCGATTATACGGATCGGAGATCTTCAGATGCCTGCAAAAAAATACCTGTAGCTATCCAAAGATGACTGTAGATATGTGAAGATGCCGGAAGATATTCGAAGGTCAGGACAGATATTGGAATATTCCTGCCGCTATCGGCTTTTTATCCAAGATATGCTCGCGGCACCGGAAATAAAGAGTGTTATGATAGGTTTCTGATATCCGGGTTGGGCGAGACAGGGTAATTTCCGGTTTTCCTCTATCACTCAATTTGTTTCCTGAATGAATATAGAATAGACCGACTTTCGCGAATACTCCCCTTATATTCACTCGGGGTGTGATATGAATGCGATTTCTGTGTATTATCGTTAGGGTTGAGTGCGGCTTTCCAACAGCAAAGTCATGTCAGTCCCTGGCCACCCACCGACTTCCGGTGCTTTTAGCCTTGGTCTTAATGCATAGAAATAGTATTCTGCGTATGATATTAAGGTTCGGGTTGAAAATGGCGGCATTCCGGTAATAATCACATATTATCACTCAAATGCGTCCAGATAGCTGTGTTGGAAATAGCGGTTTGATGCCCGCACTCTGTGGCCGCAGAGGCATACGTATGCACTAGTCAAAGGACGCGCAAGCTCTAAAAATGTTTTCACCCCACTTGTTTTTCTTTCCTACACACCTTTCCTCGCTTCACACCTTCCTGTACACAACTTCCCTCACGCCTTTCCTTTCATCAAGTTATCATCAATCAATCATGATCCTCATCTCCACTTGAGCGGTTTAAGTCCACTGCATAAAATCCTCACCGTAAATCACTACCCCCGCAACCCAGATTTTCTGTTGGAAATGATCCGCGGTCGGCCGAGTTCTTTAAGCGGTAGAGAGAATAAAGTGTTTGCAGACTGCTTGATGGGTAGAGATACTGTGGACAGAACTTCACTGAGAGTGAAGACAAGAGCGAGATTCAAAGGGAAAATGAGAGTCGTGTTAAGAGCAGTTTTGTTGGTTTAGTTTACTGTGTAGAAAGAACTTGTTGAGTTGAGTTAAGAGAGAAAAGAAAAGCGAAACGAAACAGAGTTCAAAGAAGACCAGTGAGCCCCATAGCCGGTTTCAACCAAGCTAAACGTATGACTAAGCTTCGGCGAACAAGTCGGAACAAGATATCCAACATTTTCAACAATCTGCCGTCCTGCCAGGTCCCGTCAGATAGGCTCTGGTGCAGGACTTGCCGCCCTCGAACGCCGGTCCGGTGCCCCCAGTAGCGCCCGAGAGGGGTCTCCATCATTCCTGGACCAGACCTCAAGGCAAAATGTGGTCAGGGTCCATACACGTGACTTCCTGTGTTTCAACCCTAACCCTAATACGCAGAAATGGCTTTCGGCGTATTAAGGTTAGGGTTGAAACATGTGATCACTCGGCTTGAAACTTTACTTCCGGAAGTAAAGTTTTTCGGGAGAGTGCTATGGTGAGGGAACTCTGTAGTCGGAACGGGAGGACATTCATTCTGGGTATTGATAGTAGGTTAATTTACCAGGACTGGCATCTCTTACAGGTTAATGTATTGGGCAAATATCAATTAACTGTCCGCCCTAAGGAAGTTAACTGTATTTAGCCTATTGCGGACATTTATCTCTCTTTTAGCCTGGGTTGCCTAGCCTCTTGACCTAGCGATTGCCTGGGCACCTGCAGGCTTTGACGGCCGTTAACCAGTTAAGCCGGACTGACCCAGGGTATTCAAAGCCCTGGCCGGACTGGCCGCTTGGGAACACTGCATGTGGTCAGCCTCCGTCCTGGAAACCTCAGAAAAATTGGAATGGGGGACTCTGTGTGGGCTACTGCATTCATAAATCATATCAAAGTCATCCTTTTTTTATCACTCCATAGAGCATCGCACATATCCGTTTGCTCCTCCGCGCGTGTTAATAGCCACCACAGTCCTTTGATTCTGCGTGCTTTTTCCGACGGATATATCATCATCCTGCCAACGAAACCGTAGCCTGGGCATCTAGATTAGTACCGAACCACTTCTAATATGTTGGATCCTAAAGAAAGGCACTCACAAAAAGGGGACAAAAGCGCAATCACTGTGGGCTCTAACCGCAGCGGCGGAACATGGAAGAACGAGAGACTACCGTAAAAATTGGGAAAACACAGAATAAGCTAGCAAGGGTAAGAAAGGGCCGCCGGAAGAGAAATTGCTTCAAGGGGTAATAATACTTTTCATGATCGCCACCCAGCCCCAGAATTTCGTCTCTTTTGGCAGTTTAATTTCCTCTAAAAGGTATCACGATTTGCCACACCTTGTTTACCCCTGCTAGCGTATTCTGTGTCTCCCCAATTTTTACGGTAGTTGGCTACCCTGTCTCTAGCTAAGGACAGACCGGGAGGTATATCCCTGACTAACAATAACAAAACACTCCCGTAACACAACTCTCAAGCAACACACTAAGCCCACAGATCCTAATCTCTAGCGATCCCAAGCAGTTCATAACCATCCAGATATCCCATGATCTTCCATGCTCCCGTATACTTAGTGATATAGGGTATGAAAGAAATACTATGGAACTAAACGCACAATACCTAATGCCCAATGGCAATAAGCATCAACAAAGCCATGAAACCAATACCCTATGCCACTAGGCATAGGACGTGAGAAATAACAACCCACTACTAAGTGCCTAATCGCCGCATGCCTATAATAACTATATATCTTCTAGCCGTATACCCGCATACCCGCATATCGGCACAATTGCACAACGGCATGCCCTATAGGCAATCCAACACAATAGAAAGTGTCACAGTCTACCCGAACAGTCAAGCCCGAATGGGAAACTTTCAACTCGGATGAACCCATCTCATCACCAATCATACCCTCCCTCCATGGGCTATGTTGCTGCTTCATGCACCACCAAATACAGGATACCTGGTGGACATATAGTGGTAGTTCGATACCAGCAGCTCGGACAAGTTCCGCCGGTGTTGTGTGGGAAGGGTCGTGGCGCCTGATCGGGCAGATGACCCGACACCACTCGAGCTCATCCCATTGCGCCACCGCCGTCTGTTCCTGAGCAAGACGAATTCTGATCTCGTGAGTTTATGATAACCTTATCTTAATGTATTATATGGGGTGCATGGGTTATTGACGGTATGAAATAAGGAAATTACCTATCGTCTGCTGACAGTGTTTCATCGGCTGCTGTGCTGACCACCGCTTACTTCCTCATACAAAACCCACCAATCAGCATTTGCTCGGGTGGACCGTGATGCCCGCTAAGCTAAATCCTAATTTCTCAGAAAGCATTCAAAACCAGAATCCTCTGTCGGGAGATTTCCTGAAAACATACCATGGCAGGGGCGGGCCCATAAATAGTTGAAACCAAGCAGAGCTGAGAACCGGTTCAATGCTTGGAAGCGATATCATCTGATGGTTGGTTTGTCTTCATAGCAGCCAGAGCAGTCAGATACACATGTGGACTTTGTACCAGTGCCTGTTGCAGCAAGGTGTGAAATGCCTGATTGAGGTCTAGATTGTCCGACGGTGTAGCAAACGGGTCAAAAGGCGCAAGTGTTAGGGTGATTGCGGAATTGAGAGGCACAAAGTTTGCTGAAAATATGGTCAGTTCCAGCATCGCGAGGATCTGCACAGAGGGGAAGCACTACAAACAGATCTCGACCAACCGAATGCCACTTCCTGCGACCCGAGAATCCAGCAACGCCGTCCTAAAGCTATACCACCTGTGAAGCCCTATATAAAAGTGATGCACACTATTATGTAGCTTTCCCCTGCCCTGCTGCCCCTATTTCGTTCGTCAGAAATAGGGTTTACAGATGTTATCCCAAGAGGCCGATCAGAATAGAAGCTGTGATGGTTCGGTGGTGGGAGGGTGCAGACTTTGGAGTGGGGACCAGGAGCAGAGACAAGGGGATACCCGTACGGTAATGTCCTGACACTCGTGAACACAACTGCCATCGCATACTGGCAAAAAATCAGCCGGAGCCTCAGGATCTGCTGGTATGCAATAGCCGTTGTGTTCACAAATATCAGGACATTACGAGTAGAGAGCTTGGAGTACACTCGGGAAGGTAGGGAGGGAGACGGAGTGGGAGGAGGGGCACTACTTAAGCTGTGCGCAGTGGCTTGGCGAAAGCCTGTAGCCGTAATATCTCGAATAATCCACTACGGTACTCGTTCCCGACATGAAAGAACCTGAACATCTGTGTCCGAATTTGGTATGGACACTCAGATACGCAGGCAATTTGCTATACAAAATTTTGATCCCCGTGTTCAGGTCTTACATGTCGGGAACATGTACAATTGCAAGTACTAGTACAAGTACTGTACAAGTAGCAAAAAATCCGTGCGTATCACAAATTGACCACTCGTATTTCCTGATACTTGTTGCCTGGAACAAGTACTAAACGCACTCTAACGAAAGGAAAATACGGTACTGGAGGTTGAGGGGAGCTTACTATCGGAGTACCGGTACCGTACAGTACTGTACTCAGGACTCTTCAATTCTATGGACCCAACTGTCTTGGTTTAGTGTGTATCATGCGGGGGACATGGATCTTGGATGAACAAGCACGCTAATTCTAGCAGTGCTAGTTTTGGTGTCCAGAGAAAGGTGGGCTGAGTGCATGACGGTTGCTCAATCACCACGCCAGCCACTGCAGATGAGTGGTTACCACACACTGGCCAAATCGGCCTGGACACCAAAAACTCGGCTTGTTTCCATCATCCAAAACCTTGGTCCTTTGCCTAATATTCATTTAATGAAAAAAAAGAGCCTATGGGATAGTAACTCCTAAGCAGTTCCATAGCGAGTTTCCCTCAATTACCACTTGCCTTCGTTGAGGTGTGTTCACTGGTAATTCAACATAATACATGGTTGGTTTTAGATTCCTGGCACCATGAACTCCTTGCCGTGGTGAAAAGCTGTGTGACGTGAGAAAATATGAATGCCTGCATCTGGCCCTGCACGGGTGTTCCCGTTCATCACAGCCGCTAACGTTAAATAAAGAGCCGTGACACAAAGGTTGTCGGGTGTGATAAACCCCCGGTGAAGCTGTGGCAGTGGTACAAGTACTGTAGGCCGTTTCCCAGGTTTGCCGAAGTGTTCCTCACTGTACGGATACCGGCACAGCCTCTAAATGGTCACGAGCGGGGGTACAAGTACAAGTACTCGTCCCAGGGAAGAACTATTCGAAAATACGAGTTTTGAGTTTGTATGGGCGCTCAGAGAATCGCAGGGGCTTTACCGTATTGTACAGTATTTACATGTACTCGTACCATACGAGTACAAGTGCTATGGGGGATGTTTTCGTACATCCTCCATGGTGCTTACAACCCCAGCGATTGAAATTGAACCTTCGGGTGACGTGTCATATTTGGGTGTTCAGCCATTCAGGGTCCATGATTCTTATCTTGCGATAGCTTCATGTCTTTGACTCCATTACGATGGTTTCAATTTTTCATCGTTAGAAGCTTGGTTTTATCAGTTTTAGGATTGGTTTTATCAGCTTCCATCGATATCTTGACTCTAGAGAGCTTTGGCGATCTAGTTTCATCTCGCTGAGTGTTCTTTCCGTTGTTTTGTTCTGTGTGAAGGTGGCCATGGGCTTAATGATGGTTTAGATGCTTGGCAAAATGATGCTCGGACGAAGTTCCCTTGGGAGCAGGTTAAGACTCCTTTTCCATCGGGTTGTTCGCACCGGAAAAAAGGGAGGGGGACGTTACGGGAGGAGGTTGTGGCGGTGGCGTGCACGTGGGATGTGGCGTCAGGTTTAGGGTTAAGAGGTGGGGTGAAGGTAAAGGCGTTGTCATCCATTGCAAGTGGCATCTCCGGATCTGGATCCATGTGGTTTGTTGATAGATGGGGGATAAAGGTATGCTTATACCTGAGGGGAGAGTGCCCGTGTCCTGCTGTCTGGGTGGTTTGGTGGGGAGGATTTTTTTTGTTGTTTATTTTGGTTGATTGAATGGATCCGGGAACTTCGTCCAAGGGATGATGGCCGGGGACAGGGTATCCCGCAGGTGCGGAGGCCAGATTGGGGCCGGTTTGCAGGAAGTATTACCCTTGATGTGTGCTAATATGTGGAAACCTGGGGCATCGGATAAGGAGGGATTGGCCGGGCGAGGCGAGTATTCCGTAACGATGGTTTTTCCCCCTCCTTTGTGGTCTGCCGGCGAGTCTGTCAGGAAAAGAAAAGGTTAGACATAGTTTGGCGCGCATACTATTGACTTGAATTCGGCTTCTAGGGGACGTATGGTGACCCGCCGGGGGTGCAGTTGGCTACTGGGGGATATGTTTTTTGCCGTTTTGCCGGATGGTTGATGAGATAGGGTTTATATTGTATGGTAGACTGGTGTGGCAATTGTGTAGGGTAGACGAGCCTGATGGGGCCACAGAAAACCCGAAATGAAAATACGTTTAAAAAAAAAAAAAAAAAAAAAGTTTTCGTACAAGACAGGGATCATTTTGGTGGGAAACCACCCTGTCTTGTACGAAAACATTCATGGCACTTGTACGCGGGTGTGCGCGTGGATGATCAGGCAGGCGGGGGTTAGAAAATGTATGTATCGGCATACATTATTTTTTTCGCCTGCCTGACCGATCACCGACGTCCACCCCCGAGTGCTGGTACCGGCACGGTACTGGAATAATTGAACCTCACTCTAGGACGTTAGAGTTGCCTTTGCTTGTAGGGTCTTTTTTCTTTTTTTTCTGTCCTAAGCTCGGTCTGAAGGGGTCAGCCTTCGCTGTGCGCTCGCCCCCTGCCCAAGAGAGGGAATTTCAGACGCCTTAGCTTAACCTTATTTCATTCTCACTACGGTCGATCTACTGAAAGACACTAGCCGCATCTTAGCGTGAGGTTCAATTGTTCCAGTAATAGGGTATATATTTTTAATCCCTGTTTCAGGATATTTCTTGCCTGGGACGAGTATAGTGTGTGGTCTCATCTTATTTACGGTTGGATGCATAATCGAAACTCCGCCACCTCTTTGTTAGCATTGATCTGAACCTCACTGGCTAACCAGGTGCCAGTATCCCTTGCATTCTGCTGTCACAATGCGCCCATCCTATACACCTTGTTGAGCTAGGATTAAGAGCACCATCCGGCCGCCTTTCCCGATCCGAAGAGCATAAGGTCCCAATGACCCCCCTCGGGCAGAATGGTTGCCTGAAGAATACGGAGCTTGTTTACCAATGGCTCTTAAATGAACTACCTCTCTCTCCTGCCATTTCAACTCTCCTTCACCTCGACCTTTCCCGCATCTCCTGGTCATCCATGAGATAAGCATAATCCCCCCGTATTCCTAATAATGTCGAGTCATGTATGCCATTGGACTCTGGGCCATTACAAAAAGAATCTTTGCTAACCACACTACCATTTCTAGCAGAATCTAGAGCTGCCATCCGAGTACGACACTAGTCCCGAGGTACTTCACCCACCTGAGCCTGAAAAAGAGCTCGATCGAAATAGCGGCCTCGAAGCATCTAAGGGAAAAATATGGGGAATGAAACGCAAGGTTTTCATGATTGTGTTCGGGATCATCGCCATCCTTATCATCGCCGTGGCAGCGGGAGTTGGGTGGGGGGTGGGAGTGACTGCCGCAAAAAGTAGGAACAACAATAGCGGGGCATCAGAATCGACAACGTCAAAGCCACAGGATTCACCTGTGCCAACAGGCTCTCCGTATGTTTCCTAGAATTTCAAACCCTGCAGTTTCATTGGTAAACCTTACTAACGTGGAGATAAAAAAACTCATTGCTGACACCCAGTAGTGACTTGCTAGAAACGACTACTACTGCCTCTACACCTGGGGCTGCTACTCCTACGCCAACTCGGAATACACCACTTGCAGCTTTGAGTTGGAACACCACTTATATTCAACTATTTTACAAACTCCCGGATGGTACCATCGGATCCCGAGAGAGTGATGGGTCGAAGTGGTTGGAACAGTGGATCGGAATAGTTAAACCTAGGGCCGATTCCCCAGTTGCTGCGGTAGGCTGGTTGGATGGTGACATGCGACAGGTATGTACAGCCGTAACTCTACCACTTCTCGTTCTGATACCTTGTCTTAGGTACGAGTGTATACCGTGAGCGAAAAAAACACTCTAGAGGAATCTCGGGCGAGTAGCACTGCTCCATCAGTATGGATCACCAGGAGAATACCCGATATGGGAGTCACAGTTGCAGCAGGAAGTCACTTGACAGCCAGTACCTGGCCTAAAGACAGAGTGCAGCAGACCCGAGTTTATTATCAAGACCTGGAAGGGCACATCCAGGAGGTATCTTGGGATGGCATTATGTGGAAAAGCGGCCCACAGCCGGGGATATAAGACTTTCCACAGGCAAGGAATGGCGCTGGGTTGGAAATTGTCTCGTTCTTGGACACGGCGAACGGGAAGCGAAATTTTATTATTATACCAGGGCATAGATGGGAAGTTAATGTCTTATGATTACGAAGAGGCAGGTACCTGTGTTGCGGGTTGGGAGAACCATGGTAGCGCGTTCCTCTGCGTTACCTTCGAGAATAGATAAAGTATCTCTACCAACAATTCTCCTTCAGGCAACGGCCATAGACCTTAGACCTATAGCAAATATAACGCATCTTACGGTGAAAGTGAACAGGTCTTGCCAGGTTACGCTACGGATATACTTTATCCGAGATGGAAAATTAAGGGATTTCTCATGGGATCGGAATGGAGAGCGTAGGATGTCACACACCATAATCGACACCGGAGCACTGGGCGCAATGATCCCAAGCGCCCCCGCAGACCTATAGGAACTGCCATACTCCAGTCCTGGGCGTCCCGGGCGTGTGTCTCAAGCTATTAGGCGAGAGTGTCCTTCCTTTGCCAAAGCCTGCCGCCTCAGAAGGTGACAGCAGGTCCCTGTAGTCCCTACAGATTGGTAGCTCCAGGACGGTATCTGCATTTCCCGCCAATTACCTGTAGGGCCTGCACGTCACCTGGGGGGGGGGACCGGCTGATCCGGCAACTTGAAACACTTATAGTCCCCTCTGTTGGATGGCCTATAAGGCATGCGGTTAGGCGGTTTTGTGGTTTTGTGGTTATGCGTGTATGCAGTTACATGGATATGCAGGTATGATATTCAGATATGCGGATATACGGCTAGGATATATGCGGCTATAGGGTTTAGGCACTTGGCAGTGGGTTGTTTTCACATTTCATGCTGCTAGGAATAGGGTGCTGGTTTTTGGTTTTGTTGATATCATACCCATTGTCGTTAGGCATTAAGTATCCGGTATTTGGTTTTATGATATGATATGATGTTTTTTTCATGCCCCTTACCCTTAGACATACGGGAGTTGACACACTGGCAGGGCATAGGCTTTGGGGATCACGGAGGATCGTGGGGTGTTAGGATGGTTCTGGATTGGTTGTGATCGCTAGGGTTTAGGTTTTGTCAGCTTAGTGTGTTTCCCATGAATTTATTGAGTTTTGGGAGCTTTGAAGTGTGGTTCGTTAGGTGGAGATATATATCTCCTAGCCTGTCCTTAGCTAGCGGAGAGAGTAGCGAACGAGTCCGCTGTTCTTCCATGTTCCGCTGCGCTTGGAGCCTATCACATTGCGCTTTTGTTCCTTCCTTCCTTCGTGCTTTCTTTAGACTCCACCACACTCCCGTCCGTCCTGGGAAGTCGTCATGACTGATGCCAAGATACCCATTTGTCCCGGGCGTCCTTTCAAGTACTGCCGTCCGCCCTACCCGGACCTGAAGATGGACAAACCGGTCGCTTGGTCCGCCGATCAGGGTTTGCTGCAATATCATACTCTGACAACGTTCGAGTCTTTCTCCGGTACTGTACAAGACCGGATATATGTCAACTGTGGGCTGAATTGGATGACGAACGAAGGGAAATTCAGTTGGGTGAAGTGGGAGAAGTTGCTCTAGAATTTGCTGGCTAGCGAAGGGCTATGGGATGTACGATGTTCGTTTGTCTGGGGAAGGTTCCGGACCATTTTATGAGGAGAGATCCAGTTCTTTTGTCTGATGTTTCCAACCTCATTTCGAAGTATTGAGTCTTTTTTATAGCCTTTTATTTGTCTGGATGGGCCGGCATTATTTTTATACATATCCAGTTCACGAATTCAAAGAGAAACTTTTCAATTGTGTCTCGGGTTTGCAAGGCGTATTGCGATTCCCAAAGCACTTGAGAAACTGAGCCTGCCTGAAAGCAGCTTGTGTCTTAGATAACTCCCAATACACATCCCAGAAACTTTACAAGATTATGGTATTTTGTTGACTGTCGGCAAATAAAATCTACATGCTTTGTCTTCAGTAGATTACCCAAAGAAGGCTCTTGGTATCATGGCTCTGCCCCCTTCCGGTGACCCCAGGCTGCCAGTCCGTTCGGCTTTGGGTATGGCCGGACTGACCATGAGTTTTTCATGGACGACCGGGCCGGGCTGTGAGAAAGGGGCTTCTCAAAGCTAAGCCCGGGCCCGGCCTGAGTCATCAGAGGCTGAAGTTTCTGCACAATAGTTTGCGTTTCCTTACTTTGAAGAATCTTATTACACCACCGGAAGTGGTAGAGGGGTCGTGAGAAGAATTATGCGAAAGGGCTTGAAGTAGGATCGAATAGGTATAGCATGGGCATGAAGATCGTGGCTGTTAATCGGTTGATGACATCGGCTTGTCTTAAACAAAGTCTGTAGCACGGTACCGTAAGCTCGTTGTTTTATTCCCTGATTCTCATATCCTGAGTGATTAAGAGTGAAAGCCTGCAGCCCGTTAAAAGATATCTGCAGGCTACCTGGGCATCTACAGGTCATGCCGCTAAATTGAAACTTTGAACGACCGGACGGCATTTCCTGGGCGTTGGGTGGCTCTGGATTGGGTGGCTTCAAGATTTATCCTGGCGGTTTCCTGGGCGCCAGCCTGCTTTGGCGGTGGACTGGAACTTCCACCGGATTGACCCAAACTTTCTAAAACGAATGCCAGACTGGCCGCTTAGATCACTGTCTCCTTCTCCTGATGATTCCAGCTATCTTGGAAACAATTATTTTTCGAGTTCGTTCAGTGTCTTACGTATTTTGGAAATGGTGATAGACAAGTTTGTTAGAAATGGTAGTAATTACTTGACCAGCCAAGTTTGTTAACGCAGCTGAAACTACTACTTCCATTTTCATCGCGTATTCGGAATCAGGTAATATTAAAGATTTATGTCTTAATACTATGACCAAACATGGCTAGTAGTAATTTCTACTCCTTACATCATTTATTCTCATACCAGGCCAAGCTTGTTCTCTTTTATTACCTCTTAGTTCACACACAGGTCATCTCCGCACCAAAATTTGTTTCCCATTTTGGAAGAGCCATCACGAACCCATAGAAACTTGAAGTATAGTGTTCATGCTCCTTGAAAGATTGCAGTGAACGGCGCCACAGCTGGTGAAGCCCATGTATGAGAATTTATTGCACCGTGCTTGAAAAGCGGAATCAAGGCTACCCTCAACGGTGAATGAACACCTTCCCTCATCCTATCGTCACAGTTGCCGTCACTATTTTCATAATGATCATTATTTTCACTTACCATCGGCTACATTATCCTCTTTGTATTAAAGACATCAAATCTTCGATATTTCAAATAATTCTAACACACCTTCCGGTACTTTTATAGCAACCGTATTCCGAATACACGATGAGAATAGAAGTACGGTAGTAGATTACAATGTCAACAACGATACATTTCGGGCCGTATTAACTCACTCAATTGGACCTCGCGCTAGTGGGTTAAAATAAGTGAGGCTTGTGGAAATTAACTGACTTAAAAAAAGAAGAAAAAAAAACACTGTCTTGGAATATCAAACAGACACTAAGAGCCTCCTTATTCCCAAAATTGGCCAAAAGCTATCCCAAAACGTGATCATATACGACGAAACTGATATTACATGATAAATTGCGTATTTTCTTAGCACTCCTCACCTTATTTTAGCCTACTCTAAGGTTCAATTGAGTGAGTTAATACGGTAAGGCGGGGGTCCGCAGGCGCGATAAGATGCATTTACTACCGGGTTCCCATATGGCCCCTCAAAATAAACCAACACAAGTAGTCAATAGTCATTGTGGCTCGGAGAAAAAGAAGGGAGGAACCGCAGCAAATTTTGATATAAGCAAGGGGGGGCGTAAAGATTGTGCCAATTTTTTTAAAGCTTTGAGCTTCTATATTTAACCCGAATGTAGCTATTATTTTGTAAATCTGTAGGATTCTGCATTCTACTACCTTGGTTTTAAATACTATACCTACACGATATCCGCAGAATCCCGTCCCAAAGAATAAAAATCCTTCATTTTAAGCAATAATTATGGGGACATTCTTGTTAGGGGAAAAACTTGTTGCCGCTGTCTGAAACAGCGAAGGGAAGAGTGCCTAACATAGAGGTTATCTGCTCAGAGAAGTGAGTGGAGGAAGATAGCAATTAACTTCCAGGACGAGGAACGGCGCAGTGGTGAAAGAGACTATTGGAACCGCACAATGTGTTCCGAGTGTGCCCAATGATAGGGCTGTCACTCGTGCACTTGTGCGGTGCATCCGACTCACTACGTGATCTCGTCCTTCACCGGTACCTTTAATCACCGGTACTAGAACGGGGTTGGACGAACTCTCTATATGCAGAAATTTCGCCACGAGACATCCCCACCTCACCAGGGTTATACCTTATTGGCCCATGAACCTTCACGTTGGGTCTATGATAGTCCGGTAAGTTGGGGGCAGAACTCGGATGTTTGGAGAGAACTGTCAAGTGCTGGAGACAACGCAGCTCAAGCACTGATCAGAGCCGGAACGGCCGGACGGGAATCTCCCACACTCTGCTGTCACAACTCAGCCATATTATATATGCTTTCTTGGGCTAGTATCAAGGGAAATTCCTTGCTACCTTTCTTGATCTAAAGGGGGTAGAGCTTCAGGCGACCCTCCAAGGCAGAATTGTGGTTTGAAGAATATGGGGCCTGTTTAGCGATGGCTTATATAAATTTATGAACCGCATCTATCCCTTGCCATTTCACCTCTTCTCTATTTCGAATTTTTCTACATTCGCTAACCACCTGCTGTACAAGCATAATTTCCCCTATATTCTCAATAATGTCGAGTGAGGTAAGTGATTAGACTCTGGGCCGTTATAAAATCAACCTTTATTAACCGCTGCATCCATTTCTAGCAAAACATGGCGGCCCATCATTTGCGAAGCTTACCAGAGGGAGTAAATCGAGAGTTACTATCCGAGTACGACGCTAGCCCCGAGGTGCTTCACACTCTTGGGCCCGGACAAGGTGATAATCAAAAGGAACCTGATGGAAATAATGGACTAGAAGCATCTAAGGGAAAAATATGGGGAATGAAACGCAAGGTTTTCATGATTGTGCTAGGGATCATCGCTATCCTTATCATCGCCATGGCAGTAGGAGTTGGGTGGGGGGTGGGAGTGACTGCTTCAAAAAGTAGGAACAACAATAATGGGGCATCGGAATCGACAACGTCAAAGCCACAGGATTCACCTGTGGCAGCGGACACTTCGTATGTTTCCTAGAATTTCAAAACCTGTAGCTGTTGGTAAAGAGTACTAATGTGGAGATAAAACAACTCGTTGCCGACGCCCAGGAGTGAACCGGCCACTATTACTATCACTGCATCTACACCTGGGCCTGCCACTCCTACGCCAACTCGGAATACACCACTTGCAGCTTTCGGTTGGAACACCACTTATATTCAAATATTTTACAAACTCCCAGATGGTACCATTGGATCCCGGGAGAGTGATGGGTCGAAGTGGTTGGCAGAGTGGATCGGAGTAGTTAAACCTAGGGTCGATTCCCCACTTGCAGCGATAGGCTGGTTGGATGGTGACGTGCGACAGGTATGCACAACAATGACTCTACTACTTCTCATTCTAATACTCTGTTTTAGGTCCGGGTGTATACCGTGAGTGAAAGAAACATTCTGAGAGAATCCCTCGCCGATAGCGGTGCTCCATCAGTATGGATCACTAGGGGAATACCCGTTTCTGGGGAGGGTTCAGTCAAAGTCGCAGCGGGAAGTCACTTGACAGCCTGTACCTGGACTAAAGACACAGCGCAGCAAATCCGAGTTTATTATCAAGACCCAGAAGGACACATCCAGGAGGTATCTTGGGATGGTACTACGTGGAAAAGAGGCCCACAACCGGGGATATAAGACTCCCCAAGGGATTGCACTAGGTTGGCAATTGTCTCGTTCCCGGACACGAACGAATAGGAGGGGAGGTTTTATTATCAGAGTATGGACGGGAAGTTAATGTCATATGATTACAGTACAGAGGAGCAGGCACCTTCATCGCAAGTAGGAAGAACCAAAGTAGCGCGTTCCTCTGCGTTATCTTCGAGAACAGATACGGGGTCTTTACCCACAATTCTCCTCCAAACAGCAACCATAGACCATAACTTTAGACCTTTAGCAAATCGAACACATCTTACAATGAGAGCGAACAGGTCTGGCTTCATGACACCACGAATATACTTCATCCAAGGTGAAAAATTAAAGGATTTCTTGTGGGATTGGCAAGGACGATCGGGGAAGTCACACACCATGACCGGCACCGGAGCACTGGGTGCAATGATCCTAGGCTCTCTGGCAGGCCTATAGGCACCTACCGGGCTTCAGTCTTGAGCGTCCCGGGTAGTGTCTCAAGCTGTTGGGCAAGAGCGTCCGTTCTTCAAGAAAGCCTCCCGCCTCAGAGGGTGACGGCAAGCCCCTGTAGTCCCTACCAATTGGTAATTCCAGGACGATACCTGAATTTCCCGTCAATTAGCTGTAGGGGCTACACATCTCTTGGGGGGCTCAGCAGATTCGGCGACTTGAGACACCTATACTCCTCACCCACCCATCCTAGGTAGTCACCACGACAGACACCAGGATATCCATTGGTCCCGAGTGTTCTTTTGGGTATCATACTACCTTTTGTCCCATCCGGGCCCGGAGATAGACGAACCGGACGCTTGAGTTCACCGACCATGAGTTGCTCCAATATCATACCCTGACAACGTTCGAGTCTTGCTCCAGCACAAGACTGGATGCCTCTCAACCGTGGTCTTGAACCGGATGACAAACAAGTGGTTCAATTGGGTAATGCAGGGCCTGTTGGCGAAGTTGGTCTAGCATTTGCTTCGCAGGGAAGGGCCACGGTATTGGATGTAGGATGCTCATTTGTCTGGGGGAAGTTCTAGACCATTTTGTGGGGCAATTATTTTCTCTTGTCTAACGTTTACAACCTCGTTTCCAAGTATTGAGAGTGTTTTTCAGACTTTTGTTTGTTGGAAGGGGGCAGTATTTTTTTCATCTAGTTCACGAATTCAACGAGATATTTTTCCCAATAGTTTCTCAGACATGTATACCCTAACAACCGGAATAATTGAACCTCGCGCTGGGACGTTGGAGTTGCCTTTGCTGGTAAGGTCCGGCACTTTTTTTTTTGACTTAAGCCCGGGGCTGAAGGCTGAAGCGGCTAGTTTTCGTGGTGTTCTCACCCCTTATCCAAGAGAGGGAATCTCGGAAGTCTTAGCGCGAGGTTCAATTATTCTGGTTCTTATGATTCCTAAAACACTTGAGAAACTGGCTGGCCTGAAAACTGCCTGTGTGTTAGGTGACTCTTGAGACATATCCCAAAAGCTTATTTTCTTGACTCCATCAGAAAAATGTGGTTGACGTGTGCTCGATGTTCAATAGATTACCCAAAGAAGGCCCATAATAGCTCTGTCCTTTTCCTCTGATGACTCGAGGTACCCGGGACACTCAAATATTTCTCGAGTTTGTTTGGTTCCTTGGGCGGTTTAGAAATGGCAGTAACTACTTTACTGGCCAAGCCTGTTGGCACAGTAAAACTAGATTACAATTCTAGTAACACTACATTTCGGGCTAAGTGGCCGTTCAGAATGAGGCTAAGGCGGGGGGGGGGGCCGCAGGTACGATAAGATGCATTCACTCTCCCATGTGGCCCCACTCGGGATGAACCAAGTCAACATCGGTTGCCAACGGTTCTTTTGTGGCTCCGAAAGAAAAAAGAAAAGAAAAGAAAAACAGCAGCCAATCCCGACAAAAGCCTGGGAACGGTTTCATAAGATATTTTCAAACTCTAGGCTTCGGTATTTAATCTGATCGCAGTCATTTTGTAAGTCTGGAGAAGAATTCTGCATTCTATTATCTTGCTCTAAATACTAGACAGTACCTACACAATATCCGCAGAATTCTGTCTTGGAGAATAAAGATTCTTAATTTTAGGTAATAGGAGGACATTCTTGTTAAGGGGAAAAAATTGTTGTCCAAAGAAGAGGGGGGGGGCCTTGCATAGTGCTCGTAGGTTATCTGCTCAGAGAAGCTGGAAGAGGAAAATAGCGGGGGTGATGGACGATGCAGTGTGCGAAAGGGGCTTATCGGGTCCCACACAATGTGTTCTGAGCGCACGCAATTACGTGACTGTCACGCTGGCGCTTGTGTGGTGCATCCGACTCAGTACCGGTATTTGATCTCATCCAGGTTGGAGGACGATACAGGTGCCTAGTCTCAACCCCACCTTAGATTTTATTACAGTTATTATTACAGTACTCGTAGAATGGGGTAGGACAAACTCTCTGCATGCAGGAATTGTGCCTCAAGGCATCCCTACCTTACCAGGCTTATATTTCGTTGCCCACCAGCCTTGACGTTGGGTCTGGGAGAGTACTCGAGTACTGGTAAGGTTCAGTATTCCACGGCAGAGCGGGTCCACGGCATAACGAGAATGCCCATACAAATAATCCCTGTCCTATAACGTTGTGCGGCCTTTCTCGCCCCGCCGTGGGCTCGCTTCACTACCGGTATGGGTCACTGTACTCAGGTGTGTCCATAAAAATTGGAAGGATCAACATCCTTGTCATGCGAGGTTGGTGAGCAGAAAGCAGGAAAAGTTGGAAACTTCCTGGTGATCAGAAGTCCAAGAACCTGTAGTATGGTGGAAAGGAAAGAGCATGTATTTGGGGCAAAATCCTCTGAAGGCAATTTAATACAAGAAATCTATCTTAGCAATACCAATGACAGAACCCCTCAATCCTAGACATCCCTTATCCTTCTCTTTTTTTCTTACTTGCAATCCACACTTTTTTACCCCTTGGTTCACTGTGTATTGGTCTTCTGTCTCCTACTTGGTACAAGTACATGTAATAACTCAGTTCAACATACCTTGTTTAGAATGTCTAGTTACATAGAATTGCATAGTTGAGTTTTCCAGACAACTTTATCTCCCGATCCCTCTAAACCCTGTTTTGGCACCCTTCGTTTCCGATCTTTAAGGACACACCCGAGATGTTGGCGGCGGAACCCGGATGGTGTTGGAAGAGAGCTGTCAAGCGACCACACTTCTTGATCAGAACCGCAACGGCCGGGCAGGCATCCCCCGCACCTGCTGTTAACTTACACCTCAGCCTTATTACCGTATAATATACTTTCTTGGGCCAGAATTAAAGGCGATATCCGGCTACCTTGATCCGAAGGGCGCAAGGCTCCGGGTGACCCTCAAAGGGAGGATTGCTGTCCGAAGATATGGGGCCCGCCCACCAATGGCTCCTACGTGAACTATCGCTCCCCTTCCCTTTTTCCTCTTCTTGGTTTCGACTTTCCCTGCTTTCACCAATCGCCTACGGTATAAACATAATTTTCCTCATATTTCCAACAATGTTAAGTCAAGTAAGCCATTGGACTGCGAGCCGTCATAAAAAGACGCTTACTAACCATCATCGTCTCTAGAAGAGTATAGCCGACCAGCAAAGCCCACCAGAAGGTGCAAATCCAGACTTTTTCTCTCGGTACGACACCAGCCCCAATGCACTTTACATGCTTGGGTCTGGTCTAGGAGATAATCAAAAAGAGCCTGATCTAAACAGTGGGCTCGAGCCATCTGGAGGAAAAATATGGGGAATGAAAAGGAGGACTTTCGTGATTGTACTAGGTATCTTTATCATCTTTATCGTCGCTTTGGCAGCAGGAGTAGGGGGGGGAGTGGGGGCCGCTGCGAAAAGTAGTACCCATATTGGGGCATTAGAATCAACAAAGTCAAACCCGCAAAGTTCATCTACGCCAATTGGCTCTTCGTATGCTCCCCAAAATTGCGAAACCTGTAGTCCGTTGGTAAAAGGCACTAACACGGAGATAAAACAGCCCATCGCCTACATCCAGCGGTGACCACGCTGTACTAGTAACAGTCACTTCCTCTGTCACTTCATCTCCTACTCCTACACCTATTCGTAAAAATACACCGCTTGCAGCTGTCAACTGGAATACCAGTAATATCCAATTACTCTACAAGCACGCGGACGATAGCATCAGACTCCAAGAAAACAGTGGATTGGAGTGGGGGGAACAGTCGCCACAAATAACTAAACCTAAAGACGATTCCGGGCTTGCCGCGGTAGGCTGGTTGGAGAGTGATAACTCACGACAGGTGTGTGCAGTGTAGTGTTGTTAGCTCCACCACTTCTAATTCTAACACTTTGTTTTAGGAACGGCTGTATACCGTGGGTGAAAATAACGCTCTGAAGGAATCATCTTGGAATAGCACCAGCAAATTATGGTATGGCCGGGATATACCCATGGTGCTAGATTCACCCGCGGCTGGGAGCCGCTTGACGGCCTACACCTGGTTCATACGCCAGGTGCGACAGATCCGAATTTATTATTAGGGTCAAGATGGATATATCCGGGAGGCAGCTTATGACTTTTCAAAGGGCTGGGTAAAGAGCGCAGCGCCCACAATACAAGACTTTCCACGGGCAAGGAATGGTACTGGGTTGGCGATTGTATCGTTCCCAAACACAGACGAATCGGAAGCAAAATTATATTACCAGAGTATGGACGGGAAGTTGATGTCCTATGATTATAAACTGAAAGGTACCTTCAAAGAGAGTTGGCAGAATCAAGATCGTGGGTTCTCCCGCCCTGCCTTCGAGAACGGATATAAGATCTCCACTAAAAGATTTCCCTCAAATAGCAAACGTAGACCATGGATCTATACCAGACGGGGCGGACCTTACTGCCGTAGCCAATAGATCTGGCGACCTGACACTCTGAATATACTTCACTCGAGATGGGAAATTGGTAGAGATCTGGTGGAGCCAGAAAGGAGGATGGCAATCGTGGATCATGCACGATGCCGCAGCACTAGGCGTTTCCGCAGTATCCTACTCCGACAACATCTATGTCTTCTTCCAGGACAAGACGGAGTACCTCTCAGCATTAAGCTTGAATCGGTTTGTCAACAAGTGGCAATTCACTGCAATAATATAGACCCCGCGGGAAAAGTTACTCTACCTGTGAGAATTTGAATAATTGAACCTTGTACGAATGCCACCAAAGTTTTCTCCCTCGGATAGGGTGTGAAAGCTGCGAAAACTGACCGCCTTAGCCCGAACTCAAAGTCGAGAAACAGAAAAGTGCCAAACCCTACCAGAAAAAGCAACTCCAGCACCCTTCCGTAAGGTTCAATTATTCAAATTCCCATGGTATGTCACCCAGGGAACGACTATGGAACGTTCGATTTCCATTCGTTGGGGGGAAGCTCTTGCCCATTTCATGGAGAGATTCATTTCTTTTATCTAATGTTTACAGCCTCATTTTAAAGTACTGTCCTTTTTCAGCCTTTTTATTCATTGGGGTGGGTGGCAGTTTTTCGTCTAGTTTTACGAATTCAGGGAGAGGTTCAATTGTTTCCCGAACTTGTATATCGCGATTCCCGAAGCACTTAAGAAACTGAGCGGGCTCAAAAAAAAGAAAAAAGCTTGTATCTTAGATGGCTCCTAAGACACATCCCAAAGCTTCACGACGATATTTTGTTGGCTATATCAGTAGAATGGATTTCCTGGACCTCGAGCAATGTGTTCCAAGCGCGCCTAATTATAGGATTATCACTCGAGCGCCTGTGCGGTGCCTCCGGCTCAGTACCGTAAGAACTCGAATAGAAGAAAAATGTGCTAGGACGTTGGAGTTTCCTTTCTGAGCGACGCGAGGGGGAAACACCGCAAACTCAGCCCCCAGTTGAGACAAAAGAAAAGGAATATACGAGGCGCCTTACTAGGAGAGGCAACTCCAACGTCCTTAGCACATTTTTCTTCTATTCGAGTTCTTACGGTATGTGATCTCACCCTGGTTGGAGGAGGATACCGGTATCAACTGTAGTCCGAACTTAATCCTACTTTTAACTACAAACACTAGAATGCGGTGGGACAAACTCTCTGCATGCAGATGTTATGCCACAAGCATCCCTGCCCCAGTAGTTTTATATCTCATTGGGCCACTAGCCTCTGCTCGTAATTTTCTGGCGTTTGTGAACACAACCGCTATTGCATATGGGCAATGAATCGACTAGAGCCCTAGGATTTTGATGGCATGCAATAGCAGTCGTGTTCACAAACGGCAGAAAATTACGGGTGCTGTACTCGGGTGTGTCCTTAAAAATCGGAAACGAAGGGTAGCAAAACAGGGTTTAGAGGGATCGGGAGATAAAGTTATCTGGAAAGCTCAGCCATTTAATTCCATGTAACTAAACATTCTAAACAAGGCATGTTGAACTGAGTTAACACATGTACCAAGTGGGAGACAGAAGACCAATCTAATATGTACTGTACGTCTTATCTAAATGTTATATCCCAAAATACGACCCAACCCATACCTCAATGCTTACCCGCTTGCTGGGAGCGAGCCCCCTCCCCCCCGCCCGACAGCAATGAGGCATCACTAGCACGCCAGGCGGAATGCGGGTAAGAAAGAAAAAGAAAAAAAAACCTCCACAGAACAGGAGAACGAGCAGAAGACTATAGTGATATAACACACATGGGAGCAAGTAGGGAGGCTCGAGGTCTCAAGTGGGGCTTTGTTAGCCGGATCGTATCGGAGTAACAAGCGCACAAAGAACTGATTTTGTTTTAAACCACGGATAATCTCTCATTAAACACCTAAGGAGTAAGAAACACCTCCGTTGAAATCTACTTGCAACTCGGGAAGAGACACTACCCACCCATTAAAATCCTAAATCGGGCTTCCTGTAGGATAAATATTAGTTCCCAAGTTGACCTTTCATGAAATACCTAGCTGGCGCAGTGGTTTACACTCCTGTCGCAATAGCGGGAGCCCAGGAGTTCAATCCATGCTGACAATCAGTTATTATTGAACGATCCGTCATGTAGGGCAGGAGGGTTTAAACAATCCTGCCTGCCCTATGGGGGACTGGGAGATTGAAGAACTTAGCCCTCATCAATAGGGCTGTGGGGTTTAACAATCCTGCTACGAGGAGGTAGAATCCGACTCTAGACCTCAAAGGTTGGCGATCGGCGGGTAGCAGAAGCAAATGGGACGGGGGGTTAGCAAAGAAATAAATAAACAAAAGTATATAAAAAAGTATATAAAAAAAGTAAAATATAATAATATAAAAAAAATAGTTTATTTTTATCTGAGGAAGCCAGCTGTTCCCCCTCTGTTTATTTATTGCCTTGTATACATAGCTTTTTTCTTAGTAAAGCGAGGTAGTACTAGTATACTAGTACAGTGAACTAAGGGGCAAAGGTGTGGATAGCAAGTAAGAAAAAAAAGAGGAGGATAAGGGATCTTCTAGGATTGAAAGGTTCTGTCATTGGTATTGCTGGGATAGATTTCTTATATTAAATTCCCTTCACAGGATCTCGCCCCCAATACGTGCCTTTTTCTCTCTAACATACTGCAGGTTCTTGGACTTCTGATCCCCAGGGAGCCCTCCAACCTTTCCTGCTTTCTGCTCACCAACATGGCATGACAAGGATGTTGATCTTTCCGATTTCTATGGACACACCCGAGTGCATTGCATCTGGGACAGTGTCGGTAGATTGGGAATAGGCTACGAGTGTTTGAAGAACACTGTCAATCGCCGGCGACCACACTACTTTGGCATGCGTTAGAACCGCAATGGCTGGGCGGGTATCCCCCGCACTCCGCCATCGCTACTCAATCATTTCACATACAACCTTCTTAGGCTAGAGCCAAGGGCAACATCTGGCTACCCTCTAAGGAAGGTTTGTCGATGGTTCTTATAAGAGCCACCCCTCCCCCCTCCCCTGCCTTTTTGGCTCTTCTCCGTTCCGACTTCCCCTGCTTCTACTAATCGCCTCCGATTTAAACATATTTCCAACGATGTCAAGCCAGGCAAGTCACTGGGCTCTGGACGTCACGGAAAGCATTACTAATCATTGCTATCATTTCTAGCAGAACATACCGGTAGCCGGCCAACATCCCCAAAGCACACCCGAAGTAGTAAATCTAGACTGGCCATCCGAGTACGGAACTAGCCCCGGGGTACTTGACACGCCTGGGTCCCAGCCCGGACTAACAGACAACCAAAAAGAGCTCGATCTGAATATTGGGCCTGAACAACCTGAAGGAAAAATATGGGGAATGAAAAGGAAGACTTTCATGATTGCGTTAGGAGTCCTCATCCTCATCGCTGTGGTAACGGTGATGCCATTAGTGTTTACTGTGAAATGATGCCGCTCGCCATACCCTCCCGATATCTCCTTTGTTGTTTAGATAGCTTCCGGGGGCACGGTTGTTTGTGGCTTCGGAAATGCGCTTAGGAATCGGGCGAGTGTGGAAAGCATTTTCCGCGCAGTGCAGCCGTCGGAGAGAAAGCGAAAAGGTTGTGAAAGGGTTTTACACCCGAAGGGAAAATGTGCGGAGGTTGTGGCCAGTGATGTTTGTTCTTTCATTTTGTTAGCATGAGAGTTCGGAAAAGTTGAGAAAGGAGAAAACTGTGAAAGGGACTGTTGTGGTAGCCGCTGGTAGGATAGGAGGATTTTGTCATGATATATCTCCTGTCTTTGCCTTAGTTACTTGTTGATGCCGTTGAGCATGAGCCTGAAGTTGCTAGGGAGAGGATTTTCCCCACCCTGAGTATGCGATCGTTTTCGTTGTGAGTCGCTTGGCGTTTCGTTTTGTTTCACCGCTCGTCACTCGCCTTTTATCGTTTCGCCGTTGAAGTCTAAAATGGCAAGGGCCACTGCGAAAAGTAAGGGCAGCACGATAGTCAACCTAGTATCAATCGACCGAGTCAAAACCGCAAGATCCATCTGCGCCAACTAACTCTTTGTATCCCCAAAATTGCAAAACTTGCAGTTAATTAGTAAAGATGTTAACATGGAGATAAAACAGCTTATCGCCAACATCTAGCGGTGGCCACCCCCCGATAGTAACTGTGACTCTCTCTACCTCGTCTCCCACTCCCACACCTATTCGTAAAAACACACCGCTTGCAGCTGTCAACTGGAATACCAGTAATATTCAATTATTTTACAAGCACACAGATGGTAGCATTAGACTCCAAGAAAAAAATGGGTTGGAATGGGGTAAGTAGTCGCCACCAATAACTAAACCTAAGGACGGTTCCGGACTTGCCGCGGTAGGCTGGTTGGAGAGTAATAACTCACGATAGGTGTGTACAGTATAGTGTTGTTAGCCCTACCACTTCTAATTCTACCTCTTTGTTTTAGGTACGACTGTGCACCGTGGGTGAAAATAACGCTCTGAAGGAATCCTCCTGGAATAGCACTGGCAAAGTATGGTATGGTCGGGACATACCTGTGGTGCTATCATAGATTCACCCGCGGCTGGGAGCCGCTTGACGGCGTGTACCTGGTTCATAGGCCAGGTGCGACAGATCCGGATTTATTATCGGGGCCAAGATGGATACATCCGGGAGGCAGCCTGTGACTTTTCGAAGGGCTGGATAAAGAGCACAGCACCCACAATACAAGACTTTCCACGGGCAAGGAATAGTACTCGGTTGGCAATTGTATCGTTCCCAAACACAGACGAATCGGAAGCAAAATTATATTATCAGAGTATGGACGGGAAGTTGATGTCCTATGATTACAAACTGAAAGGTACCTTCAAAGACAGTTGGCAGAATCAAGGTCGTGGGTTCTCCCACCCTACCTTCGAGAACGGATATAAGATCTCCACTAAAAAAATTCCCTCAAATAGCAAACGTAGACCATGGATCTGTACCAGACGGAGCGGACCTTACTGCCGTAGCCAATAGATCTGGCGACCTAACGCTCCGAATATACTTCATCCGAGATGGGAAATTGGTAGAGATCTGGTGGAGCCAGAAAGGAGGATGACAATCGTGGATCATGCACCACAATGTAGTAGCGCCAGGAGCTGCGGCGGTATCATACCCTCACAACGTCCAGGTCTTTTTCCAGGACAAGACGGAATACCTCTCAGGGCTAGGCTTGAATCGGCCTGCTGGCGTCTGGGATTTCACTCCAATGATATAGGCCCCGTGGGCGAAGTTGCTCATGCATGCCGCAAGAACTCGAATAATTGGACCTCACACTAAGGCCTCCAAAATTCGATCTCTTGGATAGGGGGTGAAAGCACTGCGAAAACCCACCACCTTCGCCTCAGTTTAAGAGAAAGAAGAAGAAGGAAAAAGTGACAAACCTTACCAATAAAGGCTGCCCAAACGTCCTAGAACAGGGTTCAATCATTCAAGTTCCTATGGCATGTTACCCAGGAAGGGCTTTGGAATGTACGATTTTCATTTGTCTGGGGGGAGTTCATGATCATTTTATGGAGAGAGATTCCTTTCTTTTATCTAATGTTTACAACCTCATTTCAAAGCCCTCTACTTTCTTAGTCTTTTATTCGTTGGGGGTCGGTGACATTTCTTGTCTAGTTTTCCAATTCAGGAGATGTTCTTCAATCATTTCTCGAACTTGTATATAGCGACCCCCAAAGCACTTGAGAAACTAAGGAAGCTTGAAAAAAGAAGAAGCCTGTATCTTAGATAGCTCCTGATATACTTGATCTGATTGCAGTCATTATTTTATAAATCTGAAGAAGAATTCCGCATTCCGCCATCCCGTTTTAAATATTATACCTGCATGATATCTGTAGAATCCTGTCTTGGGGAATAAAATCCTTCATTAAATTTTTAGATAATATGAGGACATTCCCGTTAAGAGGGAAAAAAACTTGCTATCACTGTCTAAGTCAGCGGAGGGCAGAGAGCCCAACATGGTAGGTTATCTGCTGAGAGAAGTTGGGAGAGGAAAATAGCAATTAATTTTACAGTTGAGGTCTCCACGGCCTTTCCCGTTTTATCCCTGATCCCGCCAGTGCCACAGCGTCCCTCCAATGCCACAACATTTCAAAAGATCAGACAATCATCTGATAACTAAACCCACCTGACTGTTTTTGTTTTCCCGCCCCTCATTTTTTCTATAGTGCCAGATCTAGGACACGGGAGGAAAGGAATTACGCAGGAAGCGAAGCTTTACTGCTACGGAGGTACAGGGCATAAGTTTTGTAGGTTCCACAAGCGAGGTTTGCTGCCCTCACCCTCTGTGTAACCTACAGAACTTATGCCCTGTACCTCCGTAGAAGGGAGGCTCACGGCTGGGTTGTGTCCAATCCCCCGACATGTGGAGCAGCAAGGTTGGGGGCGGGCTTGACAATCGGAAAGAGTCCAGCTCGGTTCGCCAAAACTTGCCGTTGCCTGGCCTTACCAACCCGGATTCTTCCTTTGCTCTGGCGTCCTCCTGGTTGCTAAGTAGGTAGAGGCTCTACATAAAGTTAATTCGCAACTGGAATCGCCTCATGATCAGGGGGATGAGGATGTGGCTCATGATTGTTTTTTCCCCCACCCCTCGATATACCAATACACAACCTGAAAAAAACCCAATCAGGCGCTTATTTAATTATCAGATTATCGTTCGATCTTTTGAAATGTTGTTGCATTGGAGGGATAGAACATGAAAAGTAGTGGCATTGGAGACCTTAACCGTTAATTTTAAGGATGGGGAACGGTGTACGGGTACTCGGGTGGGGTCAAGAAGGACGGAAAAAAAGATCAGCAAGGTCAGGTGGGGTAGTTAGGAAATAGGCTGGAATAGTGGAAAAATTCTTGCATTGGCGGACACCAGAAACCCAGACCGAAAGAATAAGTATCATAGTATGGTACTTGACCACTTAGATGATGAAATTGCCAGTGCGCAGTTCAACCTATTCATTTATGTGAGTCTCCCAAAAGAATTACCGTGTCCCGGAAGCCCTGATTCCTTCTTCCCCAGTCTCGATTTGGCCTCATAACACCGGATTCTTAATAAAATCTGTGGATATAATACATGGATGACAACATTCCAGCTTCTCCAAGTTAATGGCATCATACAAGTCACACCCACATTTTTTCCACTAGGTTACTCGTGATCGATCAGCGGCCTAATGCTTGTTTCGCCACCCAAAGTTTTCGGCCCTTTTTGACCCTGCCCGAGTAGTACTCGCACAGGGATCAAAAAATCGGAAAAAAAGATCAGCAAGATTGTCCAGAGAGTGAAGCTGAGGGGAAAGCACTTTGGAAAAAAATGGGGCTTAGCAGACATCAGAAAGCCGGATGATGGTTTAGGAAGACAATGCTGGTACTCCACTATACCGTAGTCTTATCTTGACAATTTACTGCACAGCTACCTAAGATGAGTACTGAAGCAGCATAGCAAACCACTTTGTTCAACAGCCGGGCTTTAAGACGTTTCGCAACCTGATCGCTTTTCATCCGTTGCCACATCGATCATCCTCATGTTCCCTGCTTTGATGTGCAGCGTTTTCAGATTTTTTCATCCCTGTGCGAGTATGTGAAAGGACTTATCGGGCCCACACAATGTGTTCCCAGTGCGCCCGATCAAAAGAACATGACAGGACAATGTCGCCGACGGGATAATGTCGCGCATGGCAAATCTGGTTGCAGCCACAAAGAGTAAATCCGGTTTACTTACTAATACTCTTAGTGATGCGACGTTATCCTGTCGGCGACGTTGTCCTGTCATGCTCTTTGCGGGATTGTCGCTCGAGCGATTGTGCGGCGCATCCGACTCAATATGTGATGATCGTCCTGTTTGGAGGATAGTCTCCCGGTAACGGGTCTCAACTACAACCTCACTCTCGATTACTGGTTCTAGAATGGGGTGGGGCAAACCCTTGGCATGCAGAAACTGTGCTCCAAGACATCCCTACCCCACCAGGCTTATCTCATTGGCCCGCTAGCCTTAAAGTTGGGTCTGGGATCGTGCTCGTAATTTTCTAACGTCTGTGAACACGGCTACAGTCGCACCTCGCTATCACGTACCTCACTCCACTGGATCTCCCTCTGTCCCAGATGAAATTATCTGAATTCTAAATTGTTTTGCACTCATCCCGGATAATTCGCTGTCCCAGACAGATTCCTTGGATTTTGACCATCCGGGACAGCGGGGTGCGAGTGTACTGTACTGTACTACACTATTGCGTGCCGCTAAAAGCCTGAGGCTCCGGCCGATTTTGAGCCCATATGCAATAGCGGCTGGGTTCACAAATATCATAAAACTACGAGTGCGTTGGTTGGGGGCGGAATTCGGGTATCTGAAGGGAACTGTCCAGCGCTGGCATCCACACTGCTCTATCACTAATCAGAACTGCCACGCCCGGGCGGATATCCCCCCCACCCTGGTGTCACAACTCAGCCATACTATATATACTTTCCTGGGCCAGAATTAAGGACAATATCCGGCTACCTTCCTTGATCTGAATGGCGTAAGGCTCCGGGTCACCCTTTAAGACAGAATGGCTGTTTGAAGAATATGGAACTTGTTCACCAATGGTCTTTATCTGAACTAGATCCCTCCCTTTACCTCTTCTCCATTTCGACTTTTCCTACTTCTACTAATCGCCCACGGTATAAGCGTGACTTCTCCCATATTTCCAACAATGTCGGATCGGGTAAGCCGTTGGGCTCCGGGGCGTCGCAAAAAAAAAAAAACTCTTGCTAACCATTGGTGCCATTTCTAGCAGAGCGTAGGCGATAATTATTTTCGAAATGCACCAGAAGGAGGGAATCCAAACATATTCCCCGCTTACGGCTCCAGCCCCGAGATACATCACATGCATGAGTCTGGGCTAGGAGACAATCAAAAAGAGCCTGATCGAGGTGGTGGCCTCGGAGCATCTAAGGGAAGAATATGGGGAATGGAACGCAGGACTTTCATTATTGTGTTAGGGGTCTTTATCATCCTTATCATCGCTCTGGCAGCAGGAGTTGGGTGGGGGGTTTCTGCCAGCGTCGCGAAGGGTAAGGACAGTAGGATAGTTAGCCTGGTGTCAGGGTCGACACAGTCAAGCCCGCAAGATTCATCTGCGCCAACTGGCTCTACGTACGCTCCCCAAAATTACACACCCTGTAGTTCATCGGTAAAAGCGCTAACATGGAGACAAAATAGCCCATTGTCAACATTCGACGGTGGCCGCACCACAGTAGTAACCCTAACTTCCTCCCCAGTAACCGTTACTTCCTCTATCAATGGTGGCCGCACCACAATAGTAACTGTTTCTTCCTCTCGAGTAACCGTTGTTTCCTCCATCCCTCCGCCTTCTGCTTCTAACCCTTCGTCTTCTGCTCCTACACCCATCCGTAAGAATTCACCGTTCGCAGCTGTCGGTTGGAATAAGAATATTGTATTATTCTACAAGGACGAGGATGGTAGCATCAGATACCGAGAAAACGATGGGCTGAAGTGGGGAGGGTCCCTGCAAATAACTAACTTGAAACCAAGGGACGATTCCGGGTTTGCTGCAGTGGGCTGGAACTATGACAATATGGAACAGGTATGTACAGTCTCCATAACCCCACCACTTTTCACTCTAATACCTCGTTTCAGATACGAATGTATACCGTGAGTGGAAGCGGCGGTCTGTCGGAATCCGTTTGGAATAGTAGTGTCAAATCATGGTATACCCAGGATATATCGAAAGGGCTAGATCCAGTTATAGCTGGAGGTTACTTGACGGCCTACACCTGGGGGATTGACAGCGGTGGGCTACGGATCCGAATTTATTACCAAGGACAAGATGGATACATCCGGGAGGCAGCTTTTGATAATGGTAAAGGCTGGGGAAAGGGCGTAAATCCGACACAAGGCTTCCCGCAGGCAAAGAGTCGTACTGGGTTGGCCATTGTCCCCTTCCCGGACACGAACGATCAGGAAGCAAAATTATTTTACCAGAGTATGGGAGACAAACTGGTGTCCTTTGATTACAAAAGAGGGTCTACCTCCGAGGGCAGTTGGCAGAGTCAAGATTGTGGGCTCTCCTCCCCATCTCTGTGAATGGATATAAGATCTCTACTAACAAATTTCCCCCAAACAGCAACCGTAGACCACGGACCTGCACCAGATGGAACACAATTTGCTGCCATACTCAACAAAGCAAGTGACACGGTTGTGCGGGTATACCTTGTCCGAGAAGGAAAAATGGCAGAAGTATGGTGGTCTAAGTCATCGTTGAAATGGTCTTCATGGTGGATGCATGATGCAGTAGCACTAGGCGTTACCGCAAATCCCTACTCTGGCGATGTCCAGGTCTTCTACCAGGACAAGACGGGATACATCTCAACAGCGGTCTTGGTTCAGACTTCTCCATGGTCCTTCCCCGGGCCAATATAGGGTCCGTGGGTGAAATTGCTCTAGCATGGCATAACTTGGATAATTGATCCTCGTACGCAGACGTCCAAAGTCCCCTCTCTTGGAAAGCACTGCGAAAACCGACCTCCTCTGCCCCAGCTTGGGACCAAAAAAAAAAAAAGCTCCAAACCCCACCGGCGGAGGCAATACCAATTTCTTAGTGTAAATTTCAATTATTCAGGTTCTTACGGTATTTCACTCAGGGAAGGGCTATGGAATGTACGATTTTCATTTGTCAAGGGGAAGTTCCTGATCATTTTATGGAGAGAGATTCCTTTCTTCTTATCTAATGTTTACAACCTCATTTCAAAGTGCTATACTCTCTCAGCCTTTTATTCATCGGGAGTGGGTAACATTTTCCCTCCAATTTACGAATTCAGGAGATGTTCTTCAATAATTTCTCGAACTTATATCGAAACACTTGAGAAACCAGGCGAACTTGGAAGAAAAAGGAATACATGTGTTTTAGATTGCTCCTAAGACATATCCCAAAAACTTTACGACACCACGCCGGCCACTCCAACAAAATGGATCCCAGTGTCTGATCTTCAATAGATTACCCAAAGAAGGCTCTTAATAGCTCTGCTCCCTTCCCGTGACGACTCGAGCTATCTAGGGCACTTGATTTCCTTTTTCAAGTTGGTTCAGTTTCTCAGGTGTTTTGGGAATGGTGATAATTACTATCCCCTGCAGCGTTGATAGTGCCGAATTTCCCTACATCGTTCTAAAGAGACACTAGTGAAATTAGCGCATTTCTTTGATTGGCGGATTCGGTCCCAGAGGTGTGAGGCTGTCGCATGGCCCTGGGTGTTGGTTTGTAAATATCAGCGGGTGAATTACCTCACAGATATGGCTAACACCACTCTCATATCAGGTTTAGTGCTCCTGTTGATGGGAAAATATCTGCATCATAACTTGGCCTAGGATGCTTTTGATATCACTCGATTGACATATCAAGAAAAGTGGGAAGCTAGTTTTGTGATTTGTATTTTAGCATGATGTAGGGAAATTTGGCATTATCAAAACTGCAGGGGATACCAGCTAGGCCTGTTAGCACAGCTGGAACTAGATTGTATCATGATGCTAATAACAATGCATTTCGGGATGAGTGATCCCCCATAATTAACAGAGCGCATATAGGGAATGCGGTAGTGGGGTTGTGCGGATATGCAGTTGCACGGTTATGCGGGCATGCAGATGCGCGGATATGTGACTAGGGGATATACTGTTATAGGGCATGTGGCTTTTGGTGTGCGGCGACTGGGCACTTATCATAGTATGGTTCCGGCCGTCTATACACAACAGTTCGATTGATGCAACGGGGGACGCTTGGGAATTAGGTATAGGGTTAAAAAAGTGTTAATTCAGTTCAAATCATGATCATGGAAGACTTATTTTATAATATTATTTTTAATTAAATGACAAAAGAAAAGAAATAAAGGAATGTGATAAAGAGAAGCAGAAGAGAGAAAGAAACATAGGAAAATGAACAAAGGAAAGGAGACAAAGGAAATAAAATAAAGGAAAAGTGAAGGAAAGGAAGAAATATGCTCAAGAGACATCAGATCTCCGATGAGATTTGTACCTTTTAGAAACCAGGTTTTTATAACTTTGAGAACCATATACCTCACCAGATTCATAAGCAGCAATTATTCTCTGTGTTTTAGTATGATATTTCCAGATAAGAGTATTTGGAACTTGTGCTAGGGCTTCGGGAACTAAGCGCTGAAGGGAGGCGAAGTCATACCCGCAATTCAATCTTGTATACCTTTTGGCTGCACCCCAGAAATACTCAATGAAGTTGAGCTCACAGTGAAAGGCTGGGTAAAAAAGAATTGTGATTATCAATTAAATTATTTTCATAAATCCATACTATTTAATATTATGTTACATTTTAAATATGATGTTATAACTCTTAAATTATTAATTAAATGTCAAATAAATATCAAAATAAGTTGACCAAAGGTAGGAGTTGAACCGTGTTAGTGATCTTTTTAACCCTATACCTGATTCCCAAGCGTCCCCCGTTGCATCAATCGAACTGTTGTGTATAGACGGCCAGAACCATATCAGAGTGGGTTGTTGTTTTCACACTCCATGCTGGCAGGCATAGGGTACTCGTTTTTTGTTTCGTTGATATCCGTTGCTATTGGGTATTAGGTATCGGGTATTTAGTTCCACAATGTTTCTTTCATACCCTATGTCCTTGGGTATACGGGAGATGGCACTGGGTGGGCATAGGATTTAAGGTTTACCGAGGATCACTGAAGATCATGGGATATCAGGATGGTTCTAGATTGCTTGGGACCACCAAGAGTCAGTTTGGTAAACAAAAGACCGTTCCGTATTGTGATCGTTTTTGCTATGGAAATAGCCTTCCCCCGGTTTTGAAACGGAAGAGAAATGGTCATTTATATGGGGAGCGGAGCGGAAACGTTGTATTCAAGCAGGATTCATCAGTTTAGTATGTTTCTATAGAGTTCGTTGAGTTCCGGGAGTTTTTTCGGTGTTGTTACTGGTTGTCAGAATGAGAGATATATCTCATGGCCTGTCCTTGGCCAGCAGAGAGAGCAGCCAACTAGCCCACCATTCCTCCATGTTCTGCTGCACTTAGAGCCTATCGCCGTCGCACTTTCGCACTTTCCTTCTTTCGTGGTTTCTTTATGCTCTGACAATAGTGATGGTAAGACTGCCCGCGGGTATACTATAAATTGCATTACTGTTCTATACGACCCTAGCCAGGATGAACTAACACCGGTAGCTAATGGTCACTGTGGTTCGGAAGGAGAAGAGAGGGGAATCAGTAAGTTATCCCAAGAATCCTGTCTTGAGGAAAATCCTTCATTAAATTTTGGACAATATGAGGACATTCCTGCTAAGAGGAAAAAACTTGTTATCGCTGTCTAATGCAGCGGACGGAAAAGAGTCTAACACGATAGGTTATCTGCTCAGAGAGGTTGGAAGAGGAAAATGGCAATTAATTCCAAGGGTAAGGAATGTCTCTAGTTTCATCTTCTCAGCCGGTGTGCTCAGGCACTTTATGTCTCTAAGTTCGAGATTTTATGTCCCCCCACTGTTTATAATCTTGCAAATCATGTGTCGCGTGGGTGAACTAATAAGCGAGCAAGCATACATCTTTAAGAAACAACGATTTATAGAGGTGTTTGAAAGAGAAATTGAAGATCGGAGAGGAATGAGTTGGCTCAGTCTTGTCTTAATACTCGGAGGACTTAATGATCTATTTAACCTTCTTCTCTTTCTTGCAGAAATATTCTTTACTTCGTCTGTTACATTGCATCATAGTACATCACTCATATTTCATCGGGGGTTCCTGTTGAAATCCTAAGAGAGATATCGACAAGTAAAAGAGGAAAATGCGATAGAAGAATTGCTTAATTAACTATGGTGCTCGGGGGCGTTGCTATATACCCGAGTACCCCTATTGTAGCTGTCCGTATCCAGAATCCCACAGACCTCTCAACGCTAGTTCACTAGCTCGCCTGCCAAGCATCGTGAACTCCACGATACTAGCATGAATACAGTATGATATCCGCATATTCCAACAGTTCCCGGCAGTCCCCTATGGCCCTCACTTTTTGTTCCCTGCCATTTTGGCTCCTCTCCATTTCGGCCTCCCCTGCTTCTACTAATCACCTAGGATATAAACATAATTTCCCCTATATTCCAATAATGTCAAGCCGGGTAAGCCGTTGGACTCTGAGACATCATAAAGAAGGAGCTTTTACTAATGACTACTATCATTTCTAGCAGGACATAGCCAACCAACATTTACGAAGCGCACCAGAAGGAGCAAATCCAGACATATCCCTTGAGTACGACACCAGCCCCGGGGTAATTGACACTCCTGAGTTCGGGCTAGGAAATGATCAAAAAGATTCTGATCCAAGAGGCTCAAACTATCTAGAGGAAAAATATGGGGAGTGAAAAGGAAGACTTTTATGGTTGTTAGGGATCCTTATCCTCCTTGCCATCGCGATCGTAGCAAGAGCAGGGGAGGAGTGGCAGCTGCTATCAAAGAGTAAGAGCAATAACATGGTGTCAGAGTCGCTTGCACCAATTGACTCTTCGTACGCTCCCCAAAATTGCAAAACCTGTAGTTCATTAGTGAAAGACGCTAACGTTGGAGGTAGATCGGCCCATCGCCAAATCCAGCAGTGACCACGCTTCACTAGTAGCCGTCGCTCTCTCGCCTCCTACTCTTACACCTATTCGTGAGAACACACTACTTGCAGCTTTCAATCGGAATACTAGTAATATTCAACCATTCCACAAGCATACGGATGGCAGCATCAGAGCCCGGGAAAAGGATGGGCTGAGATGGAAGGAAGAGTCGCAACAAATAACTAACTTAAACCTTAAGGACGATTCCGGGCTCGCTACGACAGGCTGATTCAATCGTAACTCGCAAGTGTGACAGGGATGTACAGTCTCCATAACTCTGCCACTTTTCATCCTAATACTTTTTTTCGGGACGGGTGTATACCATGAGTGAAGGCAACGCTCTGTGTGAATCTTTTTAGAATAGCAGTGCCAAATTATAGTCTAACCAAGATATATCCAGAGGGCTATATCCCGTCGCACCGGGAGGTCACTTAACAACCGACACCTAGTGGAAAAGCAGCGTGCTCTCGATTGGAGTTTGTTATTAGAGCCAAGGTGGATGCATCCCGAAAGTAGCTTTTGACTCAGGTAAGGGCTGGAGAAAGGTCGCAGAACAGATACAAAACTCTCAGCATTGAAGGTGGTGGTGCTGGGTTGGCCATTTCCTTGTTCCTAGAGATGAACGAGCTGGAATCAAAATTATATTACTAGAGCATGGGGGGTGCTGATGTCTTTATTCTCAGATAGAGTAGAGAGAACCTATAACCTTGCCAACAGTGGGAGTTACCTGCCCATTTGCAATAATATAAGATCTCTACTAACGTATTTCCCTCAAACAGCAACCATAGACTGCGGATCTATACCAAACGGAACACAGGTTACTGCTGCAGTCAACAGATCTGACGACATGAGCCTACGAATATATTTCATCCGAGATGGAAAGTTGGGGGAAATATGATGTTGGTGGGGAAGTGTCGGAGGACCTATCGTGGGGAGACTAACAAATAGCGCAGCGGTCAAATACACGAACCAGACTAGGGCTAGACCAGTAGTGTTCCCAACCGTCCCGTCCGGACGCCAGGGCCCTGGCGTCCTATAGTCCCGTCCGTCCCGGGCAGGGTGGGTAAGGACGGCCAGGCACGGCGTCCGTCTTTTGTAAACACCGCAGGACTGTAGG
>Ga0307517_10000187_pt1 | contig 104242 bp, 119 predicted proteins | sample 23_EM_MG_FD_194515 | JGI IMG/M metagenome (GOLD analysis project Ga0307517, IMG submission 194515) | Populus trichocarpa ectomycorrhiza microbial communities from riparian zone in the Pacific Northwest, United States - 23_EM | ecosystem: Host-associated > Plants > Roots > Unclassified... | reverse complement strand
ACATGCGAATAGTCAGTATAGGGGCAGTGATCGGACAGGCGCAGGTAATTCCTAGCGGGGAGAGGCAATGGATAGTGAATCACAGGATTGATCTGCGGACGTTTAATGAAATATATTAAATTATTCTCTCCAATTATGTACAGTATTTATACGAGTTAAGGCTGGGCACTTAAGGTGGCAGTTCCCATATTGAGTGTCCGGCTTCAACTCGGCCGCCGCAGTACTACACAATCCGCTGGCGTTTAAGGGAATATTTTAAATAGGTTGAATTGTTTTGCATGAATATGCGGCCAAGTTGAATCCGTACACTTAAGATGGCAGTGCCCATATTGAGTGTCCGGCTTCAACTCAGCCGCGGGAGTACTATACAATCCGCTCGTGTTTAAGGCAGTATTTTAAATAAGTTGAAGTGTTTTGCATGAATATGCGGCCAAGTTGAGGCCGTACACTTAAGATGGCAGTGCCCATATTGAGTGTCCGTCTTCAACTCGGCCGCCCGGGGTACTACACAATCCGCGGCCGTTTAAGGGAATATTTTAAATAGGTTGAATTGTTCTGCATGAATATGCGGCCAAGTTGAAGCCGTACACTTAAGATGGCAGTTCCCATATTGAGTGTCGGGCTTCAACTTGGCCGTGGGAGTAATATACGATCTGCGGGCGTTTAAGGGAATATTTTAAATAGGTTGAATTGGGAAGGCGGCCGAGTTGAAGCCGGCGACTTAAGGGAGATATTCCCTTAGACAGTGTCCGGCTTCAACTCGGCCACGTGAGTTCTGCCGATGATTAATAATACCAATTTATTCTCTCCTGTGGCGAAGTCAACCAAAGTAGGGGGTCTCCATGGCGGCCGCGCCGGGCGTCTTGTGAACAGTAAGGGAATTATGGAAGTGACAGTAGGGCGCGGGCTAAAAAAAGCGGAACGTAGGATGTCAGCGGACGGGAGCGGACAGATCTAGGTCGCTAGAGGTGAGAGGGAATCTGGGAGGGCCGCCGGATGCGTTCAGTTGGTAAGAGTAGGCAGGAGGCCTGTAGACGAGAAGATAAGGGGGCGGATACAACAGGAAGGCGCTGGGAGGGGGTGGGGTGGCAAGGAGGGCGTCGGACGCTTTGGAGGGAAAGTGGGGCGTCCGGGTGCACCAGACGAAAGAGATGAAAGGCAAAGAGGGCTCAGGAGATCCGGAAGGACGGGAGGCAGAAAGCGGACTGGCTTCGTCCGGACGCGGGCTCGATATGTCCAGTGAAAAAGGTTTTTTTGCTGATGTATGCTAGTCACACCTCTATCAGACTATGATATTCTCTTCAGTATTGACGATCTCATAAGGCTAGGAGCGGTCATCGATTGCCAAAAGAACAGCATTTACTTCTCCAAGTACAAGGTCAGAGTTACCTGTGACGGAAAATCTAGAGAATCTAGATCAGCCATGACGAAGCCACAGGAAGTACCAGACTTCCTGGCTATGTTCCCCAAGGTATTTGTCAAAGAAGTACCTGAGGAACTGCCCCCAGTACGCAAGATAATGCACAGGATAAGCCTCATAGACCCGACGAAGCTTCTAAAGACACCCACCTTCAAAGCGCCATAAGGCTTGATGCCCAAATACAAGGCATGGATCAACAAGCAGATGAACGCCGGTATTCTCCATAGGACCAGTGTGCCCGGAGGAGCCAGCATGTTTGTGGAAGCCAAAAGCGATGGCAGAATCCGACCCCTGGTAGACCTCCGCTTCAGGAATGATAACACCCAGGCCAATCACACACAGATCCCTGAACCTAATACTATATTAAATGCGGTAGCCAGAGGACGACTCCGCAGCAAGATAGATCTCAGTAACGCCTATTTCCAGACCAGAGTACATCCAGATTACGTGAAGTACAACACTATCAAGACACCCTTCGGCGGCTTTACCAGCCAGGTCATGATGCAAGGAGACATGAATGCTCCCGGAACCTTTGTGAGAACTATGGAGGAGCTATTCTATGACGAATTAGGCAAGAACATATGGGTCTACATTGACGATATTTTTGTCTTCAGTCACACCTTTGAAGAGCATGTTAAGGACATTACGAACGCCTGCAGTAAGCTGCAGAATGCTGGCTATTATGCCAACCCAAAGAAAAGTGTTTTCTTTGCCACAAAGCTCGATATCCTAGGCCATATGATAGACGAGGATGGCATCCACCCTGCACCAGAGAAAATCCGGACCATAATGGACTGGACAAGGCCAGAGAGCCAGAAAGAACTGCCACGATTCAATGGAATGGTTAATTATATCTCGCAGTTCATTCCCCACATCGCCACCATCATAGCCCCACTCACAGAACTGAGTGGGAACGCTGAATGGCTGTGAACGGATCTGCAGGAAGCAGCCTTCAAAGCGGTCAAGCGAGCTGCAGATAAGCACAAAGTCCTAAGACCGATCAACTATAATAAGCCAGATATGATATGGCTTTTTACCGATGCATCCCCTACAGGTACGGGCGCTTGGATAGGCCAAGGACCAACCAGAGATGCAGCCAGGCCTGCCGCGTTCCACAGCAGGAAGCTGACGCCATCACAACGCAACCACCCCACACAGCAACAAGAAACGCTCGCAATCATTGAGGCTATGGAAGCATTCGCTCCCCATTTGCTACACAGGCAGTTTACAGTGGTTACAGACCACGAGAGTCTCACCAAACTCATGACACAAAAGAATCTCAATAGATGACAGCCGAGATGGCTAACGCACATCAGTCACTTTAATTTTAAAATAGAATACCAGCCAGGAGCGAAGAATTTCCTAGCAGACTACCTATCGAGAATCCATGAGGGAACCCCAGGACCGTTAGATATAAGCCACAAGGACCCCACTATCGATTATGACAGTCTTGAGCTACCTGACCCTACCCAACCCCTACAGATCAATACAAGCTACGCCTCTTCTACAGATTTTAGCATTGAATCAGACGACGCCATGTACCACTCAGGCGAAGCCCAAACCTCTCCGACTCTTACCAGCAGTGACTCTATCAGTCGCTGCCGCCCTGAATACCTTATGGACGAGATTACCAGCAATGCAGCAACTCGCTCCCAGAAACGTAAAGCCTCTGCTTCCTCGCCACCTACATTGAGCGCAGCCAGCAATGATAGCAGAATATCGACTGGAAACTCTTGGGGTGATAATAGAACTCTCCCAATCTCTAGTGAAATGGAACGACGACACTCAGAAATGAGCTGGATGTCATGCACTGACGATGGCTGTGAAATACATAAGAATGAAAAAGAAGGTGCAGGCTACTGGCCAAAGGACCGTAAGGTCTGGAAGCAGAGTAAGAAGACAAAGAGAAAAGAGCAGGATAGGATTTCAACATCGAATACGGCCCTTGAGGCAGGCCAGGCCTCGCTCCCCGATATCCCATACCTCTTGGAAAGCCTCCCACCTTTTCGTATGAATGATACCATTCTAGTCACACCGCCCATGGCCTCGCCGGCCTTTAGTCCCCTTTACAGCCAAGCAGGCTATGGCTCCGATGAGGCAACTAATGCCGACCAATTCCTAAGCACCCTACACTCCCGCCTTATGGGCATCCTCGCCCAGCGAGTTAGAAAGGCCCTTAAGACCGACGCCCTCTACACCAGGGTCAAGGAAACCGATAATAAATTGCACTATTCCATCCGCGATGGCCTTCTACTTGCCCAGAACACCAATGTGTACGAAAACCTTTATATACCGGTAGGACCTCTTGAGAAGGGGGTATCCCTACGGGATTTCATCCTCCAGACAGTCCATGAAGGCCTCGGACATTTCTCAGCTTACAAATGCTACTCCTATGCGGCTTGCTTCTTCTGGTGGCCACAGATGCGCCAGGACTTTGTCCTCTACTGTCGGTCATGCGACAAGTGCCAGATTAACAGCGAGTCCACCACCATACCCTATGGACGATCCCTTACCCTCTCTGACCCCGACTAAGCCTACCAATCCCTAGCCATAGACTTCGCCGGCCCTTTTAAAAAATCCGATAGCTATACATCAATCTATCATGGTCACAATGGACCGATTTACCTCCTACACACATCTCATTCCACTCAAGGACGCTGCTACCTCTGAAAAGATCTTCAAGAAACTCAACAGCACTCTCTTTAACGTCCATGGCCTCCCCCTTAGCATTGTCCTTGACCAGGACTCTCACTTTACCTCTAAGTTTTGGTCACAAATGATAAAGTCCCTTGGTCTCCAGGTCTGGATGGCGACCCAATACCACCACCAAACGAATGGCCAGGTTGAGCGAAGGATCCGTACCCTCAAACAGCTAATGAGGAACTTTGTTAACCCCAGACAAAACAACTGGTCCGGCGCCCTCCCCGCTATTGCAGCAGCCATGAACGGCGCCCCCCATGAATCCCTAGGTATCTCGCCATACTATGCCCTCTATGGACGCCCCTGGAAGATATTCAACCCTGTCCACAGATCCGCCAGCAAGGTACCAGCTGTGGACGATATCTTAAACGCCTATGAAGCAACGAGAATGGAAGTAGACATGGCCAGAAAGCATGCTACCTTCCGCCAGACTGTCCAGGCTGACAAACGCCGCAAACCCCTAACGGAACCCTTCAAGAATGGCAGCAGAGTTCTTGTTAGAGGCCGCCCTTATACCTCCTCCCCTGGACGATTCAAGAAGCTAGAACCACGCTGGTTCGGACCCTTCAAGGTCCTAGAACACCTACCTGACACAGACAACTACAAACTACACCTCCCGCCCAGAATGGCCCGCCAGAAACCCTACTTCCACCTCTTCTCCCTTAAGGAATATAGAGAGAACGATCCCGATAGATTCAAGTCCCGCAGAATGAACAAGCCATCACCCATCCTAATCCACAATGCAGAAGAATGGGAAGCTGAGCAGATACTCGACTACCGCCGCCAGAACAACAGGCACGAATTCCTGGTTCACTGGAAAGGCTATGAGTGAGCAGACGACGCCTGAGAACCTATCGAGAACCTCGACCACTCCCTGGAACTCATACCGGAATACTGGGATGCTAATCACCCAGCAGAACCGACGCCCCAGATCACCTCCCACTACATTAAAGCTTCCTGGGAACCCATGGAAGTTTCTTCTACACCCTGCACAGCAAATGATTGCCCAGACGACTTCTGGGAACCCTATGACGATGAGGAATTTGATTCTAGCAGCTCTGAGCAGGACTATTTCCCCACAGATGACGACAGCCTCCTATGGCACACCGACGCGAGCGCTGAGGACAGTGAAGACTTTGGAATGATTGTTGATTTTTCAGAATAAGGTAATGTAATATGTGTACATGTTCCAGTAACGGTACACAGGAGCGGGCAGTGCAGGATCTCCTATGTTTAGTTGATTTATATTTGGTTTATTTGATTTGATTTCAGCTCCGCCACTGTCTCTGAGTCAGATAGGCTATGCTATCGTATTGCTATATTTAGTTTGCTTTGTTGGAAGTTTACATTTAGGATTCCGGGTATGGAATGGTCATGTAATACTGGCGAAGGCTGAGCACTGTTTGTTTGTTTCTTTCTTTGGTCTTGCAGGATTACAGAATTCCGGTATGTGCGCAGCTACTGGTAATAATCGTGATTGCAGGAAGGCTATCGCTCTTGGGTTTTGTATTTAAACCAGTCTCCTGGCTAGCAGGAGACAGCAGACCTCGACAGACCTTCAGTCTAGGAATACACTTGGTTGAACGGCAATCCCTGAGTCCAATTTGTCCTTCAACTATTATCTCTTACCTCCGGTCCCTTGAAGCCTCCCTTTGTACCAGCGCTAGCAGGTCTATCGCCGGTCCTACTGTATTTTCGTTAGACAGGAATAAACCTGTTACACTTCCCTACCCTATAGTATTTATACCACACAGTACATTACCGCCGTAAGATGCCATGCTAACAAAAGGTATCTCCCAACTATAGAGTTTGCAGTTGAGTGATCATGCTGAGCAATGATGTTTTCCTACCATATTTAATGTTCCTCTGAAGTGACCTGCCCATGAGGTCTACAGTATTAAGTGTTGTCGTGTAGGGGGAGGACCGGATATTTTATTAAAAAAATTGGAAAAATGAAGCAGGAGCTTAGATAGACCAACTCTTCCTGATAGTATTTATGACAGACTTTATGCAGATTCCGCGCGTATGAGCTGTACTGTGCTACCACTTTGTCAAACCACACTGTTGAAAGAACTTCGCTCCTTATCATCATTGATGATTTCTCCTGTCTTTCTCTTACACAAATGCGTGAGCTTGGGGCAATATTATGCCTCCACCCATCACAAATCCCAAACTGCTCGGTAGACAAATAGTCCTCATTTCACATGATGTGGGGCAAATTTGTTGAAAGTATCAATAGTGTAAATGGTTAAGGGCTAACCGTCAAGTACTGTGCAGGACAAAAGAAAAAGGGAAAACCCTACTGAGCACCACGGGGGACCTTGGTGGATCGGATCTGATTGTATATCCCAGTTATATATTTAGATGAGGCGAGTGACTGTCTGTGGTGCTATTAAAAATAGCCCAAGAAGGATGTTACCAACTTGGAGGCACCAACCCAGACCGCAGTGCAGTTAAGGTATCACATTCCTGCATTTTTCCACACGTCACATGCTAATCACATCACTGTCCGCCCTTAGGACATAATATATTAAGAGTGTCATCCATAGAGTAGTTTCTTTCAGAGTTGGTTTACCAGAGCCCTATTCTGCTCTCTTTTGTTGATCATACATAGAAAACTGTTCACACTCAACAACTCTTTAGATTACTACTTATTTTAGCCAACTGGTAAGTTAATATCCATGGCGCAACACCAGATGTAATGATAGTGAGAAAGAGATACTCCTGATCTTATGAGTTTCCCTTACAAAATGTACATTCAAACAATATCAAATCATGGCCTTAACTTCTTGGGCCTCATGGTCGAGCGGGAAAAACCCCATCACTTCTACCTAGAAAGTTCAGACAATTACTTACATTACAAGTATAGCTTGATTTCATTAATTCTGTATCACTCCCAGATAAGTTAAGAGTGCTAAAAATCAGTCATTTCTGGTGCAAAATGGGGGAGTGCGATGAATTTGCCACCGAGATTGTACTGTACTTGTCAGGCTTGATAAATATCGAAAAGCATAGTGCCTAGCTTCATAGAGCCTTGTAGTCTAGTGTTAGGATCTCCTACCACCCAGTGTTCCCAACCGGCCAGTCCGTCCGGCTTTGGGTACAGCCGGACTGACCCAGGCTTTTTCAGAGAAGGCCGGGCCGGACTATGGGAAACGGGCTTTCCAAAACAAAGCCGGGCCCGGCCTGGGTGACCTGCAGGCCTCACGTTTTTAACCCTAACCTTAATCTGCAGAAAGCCATTTCTACAGATTAAGGTTAGGGTTGATACACGTGACTTCCAGTGTTTCAACATTTGAAATATGTGATCACTCGGCTAGAAACTTTACCTCCAGAGGCAAAACTTTTCGGAGGGCTATCGTGCGGTGTCCGAATAAATGCGCAACGGTCAAAGGCGCGAACACAACTAGATATTGGATATATGGATAAGCTGGCGACATTGATTGACTTTAAGATGATCTAAAAGCACACACCCCGTGTAGTATTTATTGTTCTAATCGGGGTGGGGGCAGCCAGCAGCCTGAGGGCTTTCACAAATATCTATGAATGGCCGGGTATCTGTCGGTCAATTTATGTAGTTCAATTTAAATGTTATAAGCGAACAGCTCAGCCAATCAGTGTTGAGTTTTACACGAGCAACACTCGTTGTCAAAGTAACTGGCGGCTTTACCCGGGATCTGCAGGCTTTGCCTGGGCATCTGGTGGCTTTACCTGGGCATCTGGTGGCTTTGCCTGGGCATCTGGCGGCTTTGCCTGGTCATCTGGCGGCCGCCTATCCTCTCGACCCGGCGGTTGCCTGGGCGCCTGCAGGCTTTGGCGGCCGTTGATAATTTAAGCCAGACTGACCCAGGCTTCTCAAAACCATGGCCGGACTGGCCGCTTGGGAACACTGCTGCCACCCACCTACTGAAGTAGGCATAATTCCGCCAACCTAAGACCCCTACGACCTTGGCCTATCCCTCCTAAGGAATTGTACCAACGGGTGACAGGATCCCCACCTAACTCAGATATGCCTCAAACACTAGATTTTGTGCTAAGGGTCCATGCGGGAAGACAGAGGGACCTCAAACTTAGGAAGATTAATCACGAAACAATAGGATATAATTCAGTAAAAACTCGAATAGAAGAAAAATGGGCCAGGATGCTATAGTTGCCTCTCCTAGTAAGGAGCCACGAATATTCTTTTTGTCTTGTCTCAGCTCAAGGCTAAGTTTGTGGTGTTTTCCCCTCGATTAGTTAAGAAGGGAAATTCCAACGTCCGAGCACATTTTTCTTCTACCTGAGCTTATACGGGACTAGAATGCTTGTGATTCCCGGGACTATGGCGAAGGGCTACATCTAGATCTATTGCTCAGAAGGAATGTATGCCTAAGCTCACTATATCTCGGTATTATTGTTTTGCGCTATTTTGATTAGCAAACTCTAGTGAGTGATAATTGATCAGGCGGAGATCTCCCCATCCTCATTTCTGAAGGCGGGAGTTCACATGAACCTACTATTTGAGTGCCGTTAACGGGAGTTCGATTTGTCTGTTTTCGACCAGGCCGCAATGTTCTCTTAAAATTAATAGCGCTTTAGTTAGAGCGGTACAGTATCATATCCTACTTAAAGTGATACTCGGGGAGTATTACTCCGCCAACCCAAAACGTACACACTCTCTAAGCCAGCGGGCCGATGTAGTCAGTGCCAGCTGTCGCACTAATTGGATCTCGGATTAATGTGAAATTAGAAATACTAATATCATACTACCCCAAAACTGCAAAAACCCTATACACTACAACCAATGCTTAGATCTCAAGCCAGCCCAGCCCACTGCCCTCCCGAATCATACCTTTCAAGGCTTGTAGACTCTAAACTGTGATCAACCAACTCTGCAGATTACATTTAAGCAAAATTGGGTGTGCGGTACGCTCCCACATATAAACAGTCCGGTACCCATATTATCTACACATCATTCCCCTGCCAAGTTGCCAGTAAGTCTACAAACTGCGAGGCCCACCTATAACTCCTGCCCCCTCACCGGAATTAGGTGGATGGGGACTTGACCTTAGTAGGGGAATGTAGAAGAGGGGACAGAGGGAAACCGCACCACTGCCGTCAGCGCATTTACATAATAATCTCCTGAAGCCATGATGTTGGTACCCAATGTCCTAAACCCTTGGCAAGAGGTAAAGCAACAGGGGGTGCTTGTTTTTTTCTCTATCCAACTGAAACCCATACCACGGGCCAATCTTAGAGAGCAGACATGAGAGTCAACGCACATTTTCTAGAGGTATCGAGGGGATACACTACAGCAACAAGGATGCGGTATTTATTTCCTATTGGCCAAGTGTTTACATATGCGGCTTCCTCGATTAGATACTCTGTACTCGGATGACCAAAGCATCAACAGGCCGGGTACAGAGACTAGAGGTGCTTATGGATGGAATTTTATATATTAAAGAGTTCAATGTGAGTATGTATCCTTGAAGGTTCCCTAAGCTCACTAAATTAATGTTACTGTGCGACGGTTTCCTATGTCGCAGACAGCGGAAGCGGCATCCCGGCAGTACTCGAGTACCCCAGACCGCCAGGACATTAAATTCCTCTGACTTGCTCGAGCACCAGGGCACAACTAAACTCCATACCAACAAAACTGGCCATCTAACGTGCATCTATCCCCCCCCCCTTTTTTTCGCCACTTGCTGTCAACATAGCATGCCCTACCCGCGCACAACCAAGTTATGGTGCAACAGGCCCCGGATTCCGGCGTGTTTTGTGGTTGATCGGCACCATAACTTAATTTGCGCACAAGTACTCGAGTACCCCTGAGTCCGTCTTGTGTTACCCCCAGAAAGATCTTGCTTATAGGTGCACCGGCAACGAGATCTGCAAAGTCTCCTTCCTCAACCTCGCATAAATTACTAAAGTTTCAAACTGAGACCTTACCCCACCGATCTCTCTCGGACGCCACGAGAGGCCAAGGGGTACCTATGCCTCGTGCCCTTTTCCAGCTGAAGAAACATGGCGTGAAAGGAAATCATACAATTCGGCTTACCACAATTGACATCCCTCCCTCAAAGTATCGGAGCGTGACAGCTCGCTTCGATATAAGTTATAAAAAACAAAAAAAATGTCACAGCAGGTTCCCTTCCGAAGGACACCACAAATCCCTATTTCTCCAAATCTTATTCAAAATGGTCCATCCTTGAACATGCCGATGTTGGTTGCAATTTGTATACATACAAGTATTTCCGGTTCAAGGTGGCGGTCTCGGCAGACCAGCCTCTCAGCTCAAAGCTTGGACGCCTTACTGGCACAACTATCCAACGGGGAAGTAAAAGATCCCCTAAAAGATCAATCTATTTCTTCCATTCAAGGTCACCACGCACGGGGGGATCCATCCTTCCAAATCATTCCTTATAAGGTTGTGGCTCACACAGTTAGAGTAACCATTGCTCTAAACCCCTTTAGTTCACTTGTCTCCGACGACGGCCCAGAGCCCTTCATCCGATCACCCGAGTGACATCAGATGACTCACCCTGGCAACCCCAATCAAACCCATCCCCGCACAAGACAAAAGCCATACAACATGTAAATTCGGTGGCGTATCGGGGGCTTGTAATCCGTTGTGATATCGTATAAATGAGCAGACTGGTCGGCGGTAAGTTATGTGACAAAACGCTCACCGGTCCGTGACCCGCGCCACGGGCCGGTTGCGAACTTTCTTTCCTTGCTTTTTTTCTAATTCACCGTCACGAGAGCTCAACCGCCGGGTGCGCTGGCAGGGGGGGCTCGGGAAGAGTCGCTCTGCTTTCTGTTACTTAATAGGAGGGGGGAAGCCAAAACGGTGGTAGATTTGGTAATGACTTGTTGGTGTAAAAAGCATAGGTCGTATGTATTGTGCGTATGTAGGAGGAGGAAGGTAAGGGGTGGTGTTTTGTGGTATGCTACATTGTGCATGGTACAAGTACAAGTAGAGCTGACTTCGGGAGAGGTGGAGTGAGTCAATTACGGCTTGGAAGGGGGCTTTGATGGTGCGTGTGCAGGCCGGCCGAGTAGTTCTCTCCGTTCTTAGATTACTTCGTGGGGATTTGATATACTTTAAAGCACCCGGGATTTTGTCGAGCGCCTTGCATATGGTAGCGGGGTACCCCCTATTGTGCACTCGGGGGTTCATGCTGTGCCTCATCCTATGGCTTTCACGGGAGCGGGATTGTACAGCTGTTGTATCGCTCGACATGCGAGGCCCTGCGCTCGTGTATGTACTCTACCATGCTGCAGAGAGTAGCATACATATGGCACAGTCGAGACCTATGCAACATGTACGAGTACTGTGCTCGAGTAGAGATCTCCGCTTTGTAACCAGAGCGCGGCACTTTAATGCACAGGTATAACTAGTTCCCTGGAAAACCCCTTTCAAAAATATTATAGCAAAGTCATATGATTCACCGCCTGGGGCTGGGCCCCTTAGCATCGGTACCCCCAGAGTACACCCTCTAATGTAATCCCCTAGGAATCGCGATAGTAAATCACACACACTACTTCACCTAGCAGCTAGGGCCCCCTTACTATAACCGCATTCTACCATTTACCTTCGTTAATTCTTAAGTTGTCGCTCGCGGTAAAGCAGCTCTTATTCTAGCCATATGCGGATATGTCGATTCCAGCAACTCAGCACATGTCAAGGGGGATGTTGAACCAGAGACGATCAAACACCTACCGAGTGATGCCTTATGCAAAACTCACATGTCAAAGTGCTAGTTGTAGGCTAACTCGGGGAATCCAACTCCCTGATTTTAGGATAGCGCTTTTTTCCGAGCTCAGGTAGAAGTGGGGTGGCTTTTTGATTTTGAGTTTTTCCGGAACTCTTGTCCTCTTGCTGTGGTTTAGCGAGTGGGCTCATGGCCAGAATTCTGACGCTATTCTGGCGAGTGCATGTATTGCGGCACAGTAAATCTTCAGTGCCGATACCGGTACCACAAACAGCCCAATTCCCTACAACCGACAAGTTACAGCTTTCCACAATCTCGGCAACCCCAAAGCTAGATGCAGTGGAGCAAAATTAGGGACAGGGAACTTATGAAAGCAAAGGCTCAGAGGTCAATGTTCCAACTCTGGTTGCGGGGGGGTCCTATGACCGAACAGATGCCTTAGGAAGACGAAGCGCCAATCTTCTATACAACATGAAGATCTTCACCACATGCCCCAGGTCCGGCGCACTGCTCTCTTGATCCTGTGTGCTCCCCAGCAACGAAGGGCAAGAGCGGCAGAGCAAGCCCCCACCAAGACAATATCTCCCATGAAACCTTGCAACTAATTAACGAACAGCCCTAAACCAGAACCTCCCGAAACCCCCGATAGCGGGGAAACCAAACTTTCAGGGATTTCTAAAAAGGAAGACAAGACAATTGGCACATCACCATCACCGTCATCAATTTCAAGGATTCGGTCGGTTGCAAACCGTCCTAGTCCAGGCCAGTTCAGCAGCGACCACGAGATTTCACGGCATCCCATCTCAATTACCCAGTTCACATCCGAATTACTTTCTTCCCGGCTGAACCCCATAATTAGTGATGAGGATAGCTAAGGTTTTGGCAACGGTGGCGTCCGCGCTCTTTTTCCTGGGGAATTGGGAAGTTAGCCGCTCAGGTTAGCATCACGGAGAGAGCGCAACCCCTGCCTAGGGCTAAAACTAATCCAGCCAGGAGCGCTGTATTGTACTGTAACTAGAAGTCATCAGCGTTGCTGCGCTTCTGTCTTGACCTCGACCACCCTGGGTGTTCTAGCTGACAAAACGGAAGTGTGGATTGCCACCGACCCTCAGTAGGATTGCAACATTACCAAAGCTTAATTACACTCGCTCTTGAGAAGATAACGGTTTCGACCAAGAGGAAGCTCTCACAAGACCATTCTCCATTTATTCGTTGGAGGTGGTAGAGAGAAGGAGAGGGATTTTTTTTTTAAAGAAGCACGAATTCTAACTTTTAGCAGTAGGTAATTTGGAGTTCACACACGATGTGTTCGTGGACAACCCACGCACTTCGTTTTCCCACTAGTTAACTCGAGAGCGGTTCGTCCCTCGGCTACGGTAACTGACCAACCCACTTGCGTACTCAGCGCAAGCCACACATAGACTCTCCAATTCAATATTCGCTCACTTCCATGCCCTTCACAACACCACAATACAATACAACAACACCTGACCCTGCAATATCTACCGTAAACACCATGGATTTCCCACGCACAGCATCTCCATTCCTACGAAACAACCACCTACCGTACCATGCTCATCCTCACGATTCCAATACGAACCACCTGACCCACCACCCTCAACCATCCACCAGCAAGCCAGCCGAAGGAAACAAACCCCCACCACACAGCCACCGAGTGACCCCTCATGACATCACCCCCACGCCAACCATTATATACTTCCATCCATCCTTCCATCATCCATCTAGCTCATCCATCCACCCACCCATCGCCAATCCATCCACCATCCCACCACCGCCAAGCCCAAGCCCAAGCCCAGCCCATCGCTCCCCCCTCCACTCGCACCTCCCTCCAGCGCAAACCTTTTTCTCTCCTTCCTACCATCCACCCCACAACAAGCTCTCACACACACCCCTTCCCAAACCAGCCCCCCATCAATTCGCTCTCCCACTTTTTTTTTTTCCCTTTTCTTTTCTTTTTTCCAACCTTCTAACCCGCCAATCCACCCCTCCACCCCGCTACCCCACGATCAAACAAACGGGCAAACCAGCAAACAAGTTCCTCTTTCTTTTTCAAAACCCATCTCTTGGAGGCGGGGGGAGGGGGGGGGGGGAAGGCTCTATTTTAAACTCCTCGAGCATGACAACTGTGGGTGCGCCCTTACGCCTACATCTCTCGCGTGTTACAATGTGGTAGTGTGTCGTAACTTTGTTTCTAGCGGAACTGGGCTTAGGCCCGTCTTGGCTAGGCCGGGCCAGGCAAGGCTACGATATAATAGATCTTATCAAAGTCATGGCGTTTTGTGGCACGGTGAGGGAAGCTGTTGCTGTCGCCGGTACAGTAGTGTACGGTAGATATGATAAGCTAAATTACGGCAGTCAGGTTTGTTTTAGTCGGGTTAGATTGCCGTGGATTGGTCGGTCTGGTCTGGTCTTGTCCTGTCTTGTCCCGTCTTGGTTTGAATTCAGGTTGAAGGGAAGGCCTCCGGGGATGTGACCGCACAGTACCTCAGTTTGCACTGTACTGAACTGCACCCTACCCTGCCCTACCCTATCCTACCTAGTCAGCGAGGAGATGGAGCGGTGAGCTGCCATGACACAATACTTGTAAGGAGCTAAGGTAGGTAAACGAACTAACCAAATAGCTCTGAAAACGGTTTCTTCTTCCCCCTTCCTCTTTCGTACCTGGATTCTAGAGGAAGGGCGAGGAAAAGGGAAGAAGGGAAGGAGAAGGAGGAGCTAAATTATATCAAACAGCGGACTACCAACCCACTCAGCCATAGTAATAGCTTAACTTTACCTTTCCACTCTTCTAGTCTCGCCATGTCACAGCAGTCCACCAACCACCACGATAGAATAACTAATCCAAATGCAAAGTACGGTACTCACGAGAGAACACCGCAAACGAAATCCTCCCTCCCCTCCCTCCTCACCCACCCACTCACTCACTCACTCACTCACTCACTCACTCACTCGCAATGCCGGCAGAAAACACGATACAGCAAATGGAAAAGGAAATGATAGAATGCTATTATATTACAATCACGTGTTATCGCATCATTCATTCCACTGCACCGTGCGATACGGTATGATCCCTTACGGTACCGGTATCATAGCCTACATTACATCCTCAACTCAATGCTTGACACGCTCCACAATGCGCACCCTGCAAGTGCGATATCATAAATGAGAGAAGAAGAAAAGGATAAAGTGAAGGAAGAAGGGTAAAAAAAAAAAAAAAGAGAGAGAGAGAAAAAAGTCAACATCATCGTGCATTCCCAGCTTTCCCAAAAGTAGTCACCCGTTTAGTTGTCTCACGGATGGAGGAGGTTTTCCCTCTCTTTTTTTTTTTTTCATTTCCCCCCTTCACTTTTTACCTTTCCTTTTATTTCTTTTTTTCTTTTCTCTACCCTCTCTCTCCGCTTGCCTTTCCCTCCGCTTGCCTTTCCCTTCCATTCCCTCAGTGCTAACCAGATTAGAATACGCGGTGTGAACATCATCATCACCATAAGGTTTAAAATCTAAGTAGAAAGTGAAAAGGATGGCGAGGAGAGAAAAAGTTTAGCGCTTTTTTACAGTATTCGAAAAAAGAAATCAAAAAAATCTGCGTTTGACGAATGGACTAGGCACTTTTGTTACATGGTATATCGGTATGCGCATCCACATACCTCAAACAAACTCCTATGAACCATTACACAAGATGGGAAAAGCAAAACAGCAAGACATAGGGTATGGAAGAAGAAAAAAAGGGAAAAAGAAACTAACTTTACAATCACTTCCTCATAACTGTTATCATACTTCGTGTGTAGAGCGACCTTGGACAACGGTAATCAACATCTTTTTAGTTGTTTGAAAAACAACATCCGCCGGAAAAAAACATACAACAAAAAAGTGTAGAAACAAGGTAAAAAAACAAAACAAGATATGATGTTACAAACGCCAAAATGCGAAGGGAAAGAAAAAAACACCCCCAGCCTCACAAAAAGGGAAAAGGAAAAAAATCTCAGAACTTTTGGTTCGCTCTTATCGGACAACAATTCTGAGGGGCTTGAATTTCCCTCCAACAGCTCTGCACTCTCCACAGCTTCCCCTCCTTCCGGAGTTGAAAGCACACTCATCGCAGAAGCCGGACATACATTCTGTACATGCGAAAGCTTCGTGGATCGGTGTGAGGTTATCACAAGTAGCGCACAAGAGCTTGCGGGGACTCGGCATGGGGAATTCGGAAGCCGAGGTGGATGGCGGAGAAGCGGTGGGTGCTAGCGAAGGGTGAGACGACGACGCAGTCGCAGGAGGAGATAGTGGTGTTTGCTGTTACAAATGTTAGGAAGGTTTAAGCTTATATCAACACAACCAGGAAACCCACCGGAGCATGGCTGTATTCGTGATGGTGGGATAGATGGTGAAAAGGCTTCGGGTCAATTGCTACAGCACGGGTGGTTGCAGCTTCGATGAGCTCATCCCAACGAGAAGCATTGGAGGACTGGGTACTTGAATTGTCGGGGATGGCGCCGGACTCGGGATTGCTGGCAGAGTAGGATTGACGCTTTCGCCTCAAAGGGGCCGAGGGCTTGCCGGTTCGAAGGGGAGGAAGCTGGGATTGCAAATGGCTGCGGTGGTGATTGTGGTGAAGCAATTGATGACGGTGGGAGTTGTGACGGCCATCATCACTATCATCCTCCGTATCCTAACGGTGTGGAATATTAGCTATCAAGTCCCGAGCGCTAGCGTGTTTGAAACAGATTATTATTATTAATTCACGATGTCATAGCGCACCAAAGCTACTGCACCGTGCATAAAGTTTACATGAGGAATTGTAAGACCTAGTCAGGAGTCACAAGTAACATGAGACTAGCCAATGAAAAGCCTTCAAACTGCTATCATCGCTGGGAGAGCAAAAGCATTCCGTCATTGGTCTGCACCCCGCCGAGCCTCTGGATGGAAGCAGCACTGGTTCTCGGGAATTGAAGAATGAAAAGAGAAAAAAAGGCACTTACAATATCGCTGCGTCTCGAGGGCATCTCCTCTTCAAGCTCATCCTCCTCCATAAAATCGTGATCTTCTTCATCGTCATGCTCCTCGTAGTCGGATATTACGGCTGAAAACTTTGATTGGAAAGTGACTGGATTTGTAGACAGGGATATTGAAGGAAGGGTTTCTGATTCGTTTGCCGATGATGGAGGCGACATCCCATCAACATACTGCTCATCTTCATGCTTGGAAAGAGCTGCAATAGGATTAGTGGGATAATTCAAAGCCAAATTCGGAAAGGAACCAGGGCATCTCGCTACGAAGATACGTAGGTGCAGAGAAGGGCCTCCGAACAGCCTAGTTCTGACTGACCTTTTCCGGGTTTTCTAAACACCGCCATAGCAGATGGAGCTGGCATATGCTGAGGCTTTCTCATATGAAATTGAGCGTTCATAGCAGCCGCTGCCAGACCTCTGGATGGTAAATTAACCATCTTTGCGAAAGTTTCGGGGCTCGCTGGGAGCTTCGGAATCCAGTTATCTGGATGTGCCCGCCGAATATGCTCACAAATGGACCGGTAGGCAAAGTTCTGGGAGAGAAAAAACGAGTCAACATAACCATGACCCCCTTGTACAAGTACGTGGAAACACTCTTCCAGAATTTGAGATGACTTACACCAACGCATTTCTTCCTGCATATCGAACCGTCGGCATTGAACAATGGACACACGACCTCCCCGTGCCCTCCATTGCCGACAATTCCGCCTCCGGCGTATATTTTCTTCGCGACCGTGGCCGGGTTCTTAGAATTCAGTGGGGATTTAGCCGCGGCTGGCATTTCGTCGGTTCACTTGAGTAAGAATTTGGTCGCTGCTGTTGAAGAGACGGGACGGCGATCGAGTGATGGAGGAGGAGACACGATGCAATGAGAGAGAGGGTTCGGACGGTGTCTTGACTCTTGGGGGTTGCCAGTGGTTGGGGGAAGCGGAGAAAGTGCAAGACAGGATAAGAGAGCACAGAAACAGAAGCCGGGGGGGAGGGAAGCAAGGAAAAAGTAAGGAAAAAAGAAAATAAAGGTAGAAATCGGGATACAAGGAGGAGGAGAGGAGAAACAGGCCGAATTTGGGGTGATAGCTTCTTCACCCCCCCCAACAGCTAGCTCTTGCGCGGGTCTCGCGTCTGATTGGCCGAAGCTCCGGGGGTGAGGAGCTGTGGGTGGGACTTGGCAGAGGTGGGGGGGAAGGGAGGGAAGAGGCAGAAGAGAGAGGGAAGAGAGAAGCAGAGAGAGGAGAGGGGGGGCCAGCCAGATGAGGGGGGGGGGAGGCTGTACTGTACGGTACTGTACTGTACGTAATCGGCAGTTGCTGTCCTGTGTCCCCGCGGCCGACGACCGTGGTGGTGAAAATTTTTCCTTCGCCTGGTCCTGACTCCACTCTACAAACAAAGAGCTCGAGAGCTATAACTCTAAACTTGTTATGATATTCGCACTTGTGATGTGTGGTAGATTGGTATGAGGCGTGAAGATGATAATGAGAGTGGGAGAGAGTACTAGTACTAGTAGAGCAGATACCACAGTCACATAGAGAGATTATAGACTCAATACTGACAGCTAATTACTCAAGGGGCCAACAAGTCTTCATACGGTACAGTACAGTAGTCTACTAGTACCCAAAGCTCTCTTCTACGGTGTTCATTGCTGCTCCGATAAGCCTCCTGCCGTATTATCATTATTCCCCATACCCGTACTGTACCCATAATTTCCAATTCCTTTTTTTGTTTTCTTTTTTTGTTCTTTCTTTTGGCTTGTCGCAGGCGTATGGCACGGGCATCAATATATCATAACGGACGCAGCTTTCCCCGCCTGTTCGCATGGTACAATTCTCGTATCGGCATATTCCCTCCCATTCCCAGCGTCAAGAGGAGGAGCAGGAGGAGGAGGAAGAGGAGCAGAGGAAACCTTTTTTTTTTTTTCCTTTTCCCTTCTTTTTCCGCCGTTGACATGACACGCGCTGGATGCATGTCAAAGCTCCCTGATAAGAAGCTAGCAGCAGGAGCTACGGGCACTCACACACCCTCCCTTTCTGCCCACCTCGGGTATGTCAACTTGGGCCTGACGCCATTGTTTACTTACATAGCTCTGAGACCCCCCCCCCTTTCCAGCGCGCGCACGGTGAAAAGGCTTCGACATGATCAGCGAACAAATCAATCGATCTCCACAATCATGTATGATATGCTCTCCTCTTGCTTACCCTACATATATAACATATAACAGAGCACGTATGATACTGTAGGAGATCTTGACGACAGGTCTCGTCCTTCAAAATGTCTGAGGGTTTGGAGCGTGAAGAGTTTTACCTGGCTATTATTCTGGACGGCGGGAAGAGCCCTCCTCCTGTTGTTGTTGTTATTTTATTTTTTCCCTCTTTAACCTCCCTTTCTTCCCTTCCCCCAGCCGACTGTTTACCGCCGTCTCATCTCCTACCCTCTCGCACGTGTCGGGGAAGGTACCCGCATAGAGCTCCTGGACTCGGTAAAGCCCCCCCAGCCAGCTATCGGTACTGTAACCTACTCCTCCCCAATTTTATCTGCACTTGGACCAATTCCTAATCCAGCCTCTGCACCCTCCCTCTCCTCACCCTCTCTCCCCCCAACCCGTCATTCCACAACAGCTTCGCGTAACGAGAGAAATCCTTCGGGCAAAACAGCTCGAACTTGGTTAGCCCCATCCCCCCCTCGAGGATCTTGTTTTTCTGTTTTTGTTTTTTTTCCCTTCTTCTTTTTCTACCAGCCATCTTACCCGAAATGGTACGTCGCACATCTGCATTAACCGTTGATTTATTTACTCCCCTCACATTCCGGTGCGCGTTGCGCGGTGACGATGGTTGATTTCAAATGTCTCTCCTCACCACCCCACCCCCCCCTTCCTCTTCTTCCCCCTTCCCCTTCCCCTTCCCCTTCCCTTCTCTCCTCTGCCCGATGCCCATCGGCTATATGGAGTGCATCAAATTTCCAGTATTTTTATATTTTTTGGTCGCTTCCGATACCCGATAGAGATGCCGGCATGGCACCAATCATGCATGCCATACCGGAGCACATCCAAGCAAATCAATCAGCCAAGCAAAATAAAGTAAGCACGTCTGCGCAGTCCGAGCACAACTTAATTCTCGCAACACCAAGACGCCGCCTTTCTTAATTCATCAAATCAGTAATCCAGATTGGGTATTGTATGAGATTGGGCCTAAATAGGACCCGCCAGCCCTTTATATTGGTACTTGGGCGCGAAACGAGCATAATTCTGTCGGATTCTGCTTTGGTTGGTCGTGAACTCCTTAAATTTATCCTAGCAGTCCCTACGGTAGCTGGTAGAGTATTCACTAGCTTGGTTGGTCGAGATTACGGGTGTATAACGCGAACCATGCAGCCGAATGCTTTTGTTGCAAACACCTCCTCTGAGTGGTCGAGGAGGCCCTCGAACCAACCGGAGGAAGTTCGACAGGCCTACCCTTAATACAATGTTAGCAAATTTTGGCCTAGCTCCAACAACTTTCTCCCGAGTTCAAAATTACCTACCTTACTTCCTACACAAACTTGCTTACTGGTACTTCTACCCTACTAAAACACAATCTTCTCGAAAAATGGGAACCTTGGAGCTGCTGTTCCCCGATTGATCCTCTACCCATGTAAGGATCAATACTCGGAAACATCTGTCGTTGTTGATATCCCGCTATTTCTTGCCGAGGCCTTTTTTTTTTTGGGCCCCGGCTAGCCATCGCACACCATACCATATGTGATGCAATCCAAGCAAGGACAAAAGACATGTTGTGCGTCGAGTACTCGTACATACATGCATACATAGCCGGCACATGGCCAGAAGTTCCAATGGCCCTCTCCCAGCAAGACGAGGGGAGACTGAGACCTTCTTGACACCATACCGGTGCACTGTAGTCATGAATTGGAACTGGAAGGATCAAAAAAGACTACCGGTATCTTTACACCGACTCCAACTGAACTCTGTGTGCCATGCTTCATAGTAGCACGGTACCAGTACAACTTGAATGTGGCTCGGGTATGATCTAGCACGATGATCTGACCGCTATGGGGCAGGAAGATAGGCAGATACAGTAAACCAATCCATGCTCAGGAATTTTGTCCGTTGAAACCTTGGTGCAGAGGAAAAAAAAAAAAAAAAAAAGTGAAAAGTGAAAAGTGAAGTGAGAAGATGCGTTACCCAAGAGACAGTCACAGCCTATTACCCACAACAACAGATTAGCCTTCTTCATCGTGTGATGCCCCACTATCTACCCCACATCGTGAGACGGAAAGCGAGGGGCAAAAGGAGGGGTGGGGAAGAAAATTCTCTCTTCCGCTCTTCAAGTCCCGACCTTTCCCATGAGATGGCTTAAGCTAATCGCAAATTAGCTAGCGGGCTCAGGACAATATTACAGTACTGTACTCGTACTCGAGTACAACAAATATTGTTATCATAGGATGCTAGCTCTAGCTTGGTCCCGTTTGGGGGAGGGCCGAAGAGTCTGGGCATAGCGTCAGGTCCCTGCAATGCTGCTTACTACGAGTAGGAGAATGCAAGGAACTTACCATACAGTCAATCGCTTTGCAGCGCCGACAATCCCATGGGGCTCAGGAGCTGTGAAATGTCTTGAACATAGGGTAAGGGTTGAGCTGGACCACTCGTCACTTTAATATGGTACAGAAACTTGTTCCCGGGAGGACGGAATGGAACCGCCTGTAAAGACTGCTGACCGCCTTAGCCTGTGCAGAGTTGTGGGAGGCTCCCAGTTGTGCGGAATCCCTTGTTACATCGATTGTCACTCGTTTTTCTTTTCATTCCTTGGCACCCTTATCGGACTTGTCTGGCCAATCGCACGTGAGGTGCCTGGGCACAGAACCATTTTCCCGGAGTTCCATGGGGTGGTGACGGTGGGGGTACAAGCGGTCGGTAGATGGGTTTCCTTAATACCATAACTAGTGCACTGTCTCACCAGGCACTTTGCCTAGTGCGAGAATGTCTTTGCTACTATCCTCGAAAAGAGAGGCACCGCTTCAGCAATCCGGGGTTAAGTTAGCCATCTACAACGGAAGAATTTCCTTTGGTGAGGAGCTGCGGTCGTACTTACCTGCTGGCGGGGCCCGGATACCAGGAACCCTTGGGCCAGGGTAACAACGTCTTCACAGAGAATCACCCGCCATTGCTCATGGGCTCAAGTATTACTAATCAATTTGTGAGTTTCCCAACCCTCTTCTTCTATCGGTTCAATAGAGCGACGGCACTTACCGAGAATGTCTGTGCCGATAGGCTTGGATGATTTAGAACGTCCCAGTGCTTGGCCTCGAATCTCTGGACTGGTAAGCAAGCTCTAGCAGGAGGTCAGTTTAAGTACCCTCATGGCGTCAATTGTTACCCTTTACTGGAAACTAACTGGAAACAAGCTATCTTCTGCCTGGTGCCATGATATCTAACCAACCGCTCCCCTGACAAGCCATAGTCCCCCTTAACCTTAGGGGCCAGGACGGCCATGTTCATAAGAGGCCAAGGGAGCCCGCCAATATCGCGTTCTCTAAATTGTTGAGAAACTGTAGGCGTACTTGCAGCGGTACGGCACGGGGTGGGCGCCACTCTTGACTAATACTGTATTCTCTGAAGGAACCCGAAACGCGGGCTTGATGGACACGGTGATTCCCCATCGAACCTAGGATTGGGGTGAGAAAACCCCCACAGGCTAACCTTGGTAACATAACAAGATGATCTATCTTAGGAGGTAGCCGAAGTTGACGAACCAAATACCCTCATTGAGAGATTGATTCCACGGACGGAGTTTGGGAGCGACACCAGCCGCCATTGAAGTTGTTAAAAATACCAGACTGTTCCCTTGGCAAGAGTTATCAGGTTTCCAGATTGCCAACTGAGCGGGTTAGTCTTTGCGGTAGCCTTTGCGAAGGGAAGCGAGCGCATCTTTCTAGGAGGGCCCTAGCATATTACCAACTCAGCCTTGGACACACTCGAGATGTGTCAGCGGCCGATAATGCAAGAAGAGCTACTGGTATGATACCTTGCTACCCGTGTCATCTCAGTGGATAGACTTGATACACACCTTCCCGAATGACAACGCGGGAGTAAAAGTGCCAAGCAATCATTATCGTAGACTGACTTCTCCCTGACTCCCGTAAAAGCTCGTGCGGTGGTTGAGATTTCGCAGAGAGAGGAAGAGGCTAGCGGTAGAGGTATGAGAGGAGCGAACCGGGTGAAAAGCAGCATACCTTAAAGCTAGATATAAGATTGTTTTCACCGAAATAGGGGTGGGGATATGGAGGATTTTATAAATTCCAGGGGGTGACTGTCTGCGTGTCATCTGCTCCTCGATGCATCATCTTCGCTGCCAGTTGCGTGATATCTAGAAAAATGGTGTTGATTCCGAGTGATGATCCGTGAGTCCGGGGGGCAACTTGTTGGATATCATGGGTTGTGAGCCGAAGCTTCGTCATAAGGTCGTCCTGGTTGTCATTGGTTGTGGTGCTTGCTTGTCGTCTTTGCTCTCTCTCTCTCTCTTTTCTTTTCTTTCTCTTTACTTTTCTTTTCTCAACGGTTCTCTCTCTTTCAACCATAAACGAATGCAATGAAACTCGTCCAACATAACTCTTGTTTAACCTTTAATTTCTCTCTCTCTCTCGCCTTTAGTAAAGCTCTCTCCATGCTCTCTGCACTCAATAAACAGTAGCGTGAACTCTTTATTCGACCCACCGCTTAGAGAGTCCAGCTCTCCAGGGGTCATTTCTAACACAACGGTTGATAAGGAGTTCGTTTGGAGTGAGAGTCGATGGATCTCACAGAGGTCGCGGTGTGATAGAACTTTGGAAGGTTGGTGTGTTAATTGGGTATAATATTGGTATCTGTGGGAGGGAATACTGCTAATAAATCTCGGGATAGAATGAACGGCAAGAAATAACATCGGTTGATCCGCCACTAATGGAAAAAATAGACCCCTGATGCACCAACCAGTCGCACCATGTCATAACCCAAAATGCCCCACCGCTGGCTAAATTATATGAACTACATCAAAATTCGAGAGCCCCTAATAGGCCCGAAATAACGCCCTCTTCCCCACCCCCCACCAGATCCATGAATCCGCCGCCTTCGCCGCCACAGTCAAATTCCTCGCCGCCCGCATATTCACCATATTCCTCACCACAATATTCCTCGCCGCCATATTCTTCGCCACCGCACTCCTCTCCGCCATAGCCTTCGCCGCCGAATTCCCCTCCGCCATATTCTTCCCCACCATAGCCACCTTCATAGCCGGCTTCCTCGTAACCACCCTCCCCGTATCCGCCCCCTTCGTAGCCACCATCTTCGCAGCCTCCTTCGTAGCCTACTTCGGCTTCCATGTAGACTCCCTCTTCAGAGGCATATACCTCGCCCTCCATGTATACACCACCCCCTTCACCGCCAGCATATACCTCACCTTCGAGGTACACTCCCTCTTCGCCACCATATGCCTCTTCCCCAGTGTAAGCACCTTCCTCGCCACAGGGCTCCTCGGTATACATTTCTTGCTGTTGTTGCTCCGCCATAATTTGCTCCTGCTGTTGCTGTTCCACCATCATCTGTTCTTGTTGCTGTTGCTGTTGTTGCTGCTGCTGCTGCATCATCATCATTTGCTGTTGTTGCATCATCATCATTTGTTGCTGTTGCATGCGCTGCTGCTGAGCTGCAGGACCGCCTCTGCCTCTACCCCTGCTACTTCCACGGGTTGGAGCCCCGCCTCTGCCAGTAGCGGCCCCTCCTCTGGTTGGCCCGGGCGCCGCACCCCTTCCGCTTCCAGGAGCTTGACCAACTGCACCTCCACGAACAGGCCCAGATACTCCCCTTCCTGTGCCGGGACCTCCCATCATTCCACCTCGGGCTGGCGGCGGCGGCCCTCCTCTCCCAGCCCCAGGTGGGCCCCCAACTATCCCACCACCGCGCCCAGTGACGGTGGTCACAGCTGTGGCCAGCTGTTGGTAAATCCCGCCGGGCACCCCGCCGGGCATGCCGGGTTGCATTACCGGTTGCGGGCCATTCATATTCATTGGCATGCCTCCGTTAACCCCATTCATACCAACTGGTACAGGGCCACTCATGCCCATCTGCACGCCACCATTTATACCAACCGGCGGTCCACTGCCCATTCCGACGCCGACCCCACCGCCCATGCCCACGTGAACTCCACCCATCTGATTTTGAATGGGTCCTGGCATGGGACCCTGCATGGGGCCCGGTACAGGACCTGGCATCGGACCTAGCATGGGACCCTGTACAGGACCTGGCATCGGACCTAGCATGGGGCCAGGCATGGAACCCGGTATGGGGCCATGCATGGGTCCGGTCACCATGGGTGCTGGAGCACTGTACGCCCGAGGTCCCATGGGTTGTGGATGAACGCTAGTCATGCCACCCCCGCCAATAGCCATGGCCCCCCTTGCCCTGCCTCTGGGGCCCCTCGTGGGGCCTTGCATACCTCGACCTGGAGGAGCACCTCTCCCAGTTATCGTGCCGCCCCGCGCAGGGTGAACAGCCCCCCTCCCTCTCCCATCAATCATCGAACCGCCGCGAGCTGCCTTAACCGGCTCTTTGAGTCTCTTCTTCGGCACCCAGAATGACCCAGAGTCCTCGAATGCTTTTTTGATAACAGTTGTTGAGGCCTTGGACATGGTCTTTAACCCCTGAGCTGCCATCGCTGCCCCACTAGAAACAGTGCTTCCGGCTGGCGCGGGGGGTTTCTTTGTCATTGGACGGATGGTGGTCTTGGTAGTTGTTGTTGTGACTGCCTGTGGAGTGGTAACAACCATCTTGCGGGGTTGTTGGAAGGTACCTTGTGCGACGGGAGCCCCTAGAGATAAGTTTTGGTGGTCTGCTTGGTACATTGAGACTGGCCCCTGGGCTTGTTGAGGTGGACGTGTGGACATTGGCCGAGGAATGGCTTGATTGTGGTACTGTTGCTGGAATGGAGGATGCGGGTGAGCAGCCTGGGAGTATAATGGTTGAATTTGAGGAGCCGAGTACCCAGTTTGGCCAGGAGGAATCTGCTGAGGGTGGGCTCCTATTGTGTGGTGGTGAGGAAGAGTGGGAGAGTTCGCATCGAAGGCAGACTGAGGACTATTTATCGTTCCTGGGACCGGGGATTGAGAACCTGATGATACTGAAAGATTCCTCTCGTGGAGGATGGGAACGTTAACCGGGCCGGGTGGCACTTGTGGCCTGGGCTGTTGCAAAGTTGGCGCTGTGGATTGCGACCGGATCCTTGGTGGTGGAGAATTTGGCACACGAATTATGTTTGTTGTTTGCGCAGCTGCCGAAGGGGATGGAGCTGCGAGACCAGTTGTTACAGCGATATCTGTGAACATCTTATCTTCCTCTGAAAACCCGTTGAATGTAGCCGACAGGTGAACTCTCTCTTCTATCTCCTCTTCCTTTTTGGAGACTTCGGGAGTGGGGAGTTTAGTCGTGGGGGAAGCCGGCTTTGGCGTCGAGGGAGTTGGTACATCGCTGCCGGCGACTTCTACGATGCCTTGGGGAAGCGGAGTTGAGGATGAGGAACTAGACCCCACGGGTTTGCGAATTGGTGCAGAGGTAACGGGAGGGGTGTAGTGGGTGGGAGCAGGTGTTTGCGAGGCCCGATGTTCGAGGTGGTATTGAGGAACCGGAGTCTGAGGAGGTTGGTGATTAGGCTGTATTTGTTGTTGCATTTGCATTTGCAGCTGATGTGTTTGTGTTTGTGGTTCCTGCTGGTGGTGCATTTGGAGTTGGGGCTGGTGTTGCGGTTGCAGTTGTCCCACAGCAGTGGGGTCAACAGGAATGTTCGGCAGGTGCTGATACTGCTGTTGATACTGTGGGGTAGGAGCGGCCGAAGGATCGAATCCCTGGACCTGCTGCTGTTGCGGGGGATAATGAAGATTTCCCGGTGGAGACGCTGGTAGAGCATTCTGCTGGGCTGTATTCGGACTATTAGAAATTTCTTCATTGCATAACCGGACACTTCTAGGCAAACAGCTGGATGACCACCCCTTCGAATATGGATAAGAGAGAGACCCACGGTAATCCCAAGTAACCGTCCCTGTCATCGAATTATGAAAGTAAAATTTCTGTTGTGACTGGTCCCAATGTGCAGCCCAGCCCGGCGGGACCTGAGGAGGTAGCGGAGCACACGGATTAGCAAAGCCCGGCTGTTGCATCGACTGCTGCGGAACAGTCTGTGGTTGATACATCTCTGCGAACCGGAATGCCCTGTCGGAAAAAATTATCACGGAATAGGGGTTATGGAAAGGAGAGAACAAGCGGCATCGAGATATAGTGGAAGAGAGGGGAAATAATAGAGTAGAAGGTCGATTTTCAGCCGCAGCCAACGATGCCTCTCTTCTGTGCTCAGGCTGGACATAAGCGGCTGTGATTGGTCGACAGAAGCCACTGTTTCTAATTGGAGGGGATTAACCGAAGCTTTCGAGATGTTGGTAAAAGGGTAGCTCCTTAAAGTCCCTTTTCCACAAAGTAGAATTTTGTGCTACCTTGTGCGACCGTGGAGCACAAGGTTAAACATACAGTACATCCCTGTGGGATTTAGGGTTCGGCAAAGTCACGGATCCTCGTGCAGGTCCCTCCCATCACCCGAATAGTGGGCCTATGATGTCTTTTGCGGATTCATGGTGCAATGTTGTCCCTCTTTTGGAGTGCTGTTTTGTGAAGCCAGGCGAATCGGTGCTTGAAGCCTGAGGGGCATGGTAATTTAAGCGAGAGGCTCGCTTAAGGAGATCTACCGGAGTATTATTTTTCCGTCACCGAGTGCCAAGGCTAAACTGGTGGAGTTTAGCGTGACACTAACTAGGACAGTACCGAAAGCTTATCGTAGGTGCTGGTTTGGGTTACATATGTACTCGAGTACACAGAACGCCGAAGAGTGCAATGATGACCACTCCGGAGCGGAGGAGCCGGGGCATGGAATATATCAAGCACCTTGCATGACTTATCCGTATGGGGCACAAGCTAGCCGAGGTCCTGTTCCCCAGACGGCCAGAAATGTGCTGGTCAGTGCCACCGTGGAGTTCCTAAGATACCACGAACCATTACGGTAGTCGCGCGCAAACAGTCGCCTTCCTAGTTCCACCGGGCTCTGCGTTAGCATAAAAAGTTGTGCTCTCTGTAGCAGCAAGAGACCCACTAGGCGCCTATTTCCTGATTAGTTTGGGATTTGAACCTAATACAAGGAATGGATACAGTAAAAATGGCTGCCGTAACACTAGAGCCACATGATAAGGCACCACTAACTTTCCCACAGTTTCCGTCACAGGATTTAATCGTCAAAATCGGGAGTGTAACTGGAGGCAGTATCACCAGTGCTAGAACGCAGCACGTGGATGGGGTAGTGGCGAATGCAGAGCATTTACCATTGGCGTGCCACGTTCTAGCACTGGTGACACAGCCTCTAGTTACACCCCCGATTTTGAAGTTGAGAAACTGGTACCCGGGAAGACACCACCTTTTGGTGCTGGGAGCAGTTTGTTGTGTCGGAGTATAACTGATAAGTGGCGCAACGGTTCAATACTCGAACCAGAATAGGGTTAGACTAGGCAGTTATATTCAGAGATTTCATTCGCTCGTCGTCAAATCAACCAACTAAAACATGGGTATATATGATATGACACAACAAAACCACCTTTGTCACCCCACTGCTTCCCATACCTGTCGATTCATCTCCATGTATGACCCCATTTTCCTGCGTACCTCTGTAATAATAATAAAAGAAACAAATGACAATAGATCGTCTCCGTCAATCCTTTCAACTATCCGCTTATTCCGACTCTGGGGCGCTAAATGAATGATGTTTCTTCCCCAGATTTGGGGAGATATTTCACTCTTGAAGTCGCACAGGTAGACTTGGTTCCACCTATTGGAGATTAGTATGAAGTCACTTAATTCAAATCCGGGAACAAACCAGGCGGGGTTGGGATGAATTCGCCATTCTTGCATCCAATGGTAACCGGAAAACCATGAGCGGCGGTAAGAGCGCTTTGGATAGCGGCAGACGCATATGTCTTTGTGGAAGAAGGCGTAATATCAGCGATAGCAAGGGCCTATTTAGGGAAGGCAGAGATTTAGCTTGGCTCTAATTTCATGACTTGGGTTTGATTACCTTGTATGAGTCAAAAGTCTTGAACAAATCAACAGTAATATGAAAGAAATCAATCATTTCCTCCTTAGAAGAATATCTAGAATAGCATTCAGTGTTGAGGGTGTGGATACAAGTTCCATGTTTGTCCCATTCGTGCTTCCACAGGCTCTCATCGTTCCCTTGATAATCTTTCCAGTACTTGTCCATGTAGCTGAGTAAGGCAGTCTCTCCTGCAGCCTGAATACTTGCGCGAACATCAGTGTACTCTCTAGAGGGGATCGCAGTACTGCTCCCACGTTCCATCGCAATTGTCAGGCCAGAGTCCATGTATAGTCCAGGAGTCAACTACAAGAATAATTGTTATCTCATAAAATCCCTTATCCATCTCTGGGGCACCTACCTGGGCCGGTGGGGGGTGAATATCCCAAAACTGTGTCAAGAGAAGCTGCCCGCCCGGATGATTGAAACAGCACGCGTCAGGAACTGCTGTAGTATTACGGCAACTGACCTGGGTGTTCGAGCAACTTGCTGGAGTTCCTGCGGGGCTTGAGAGGTCCGCAACATAGGACTTAAAGCCTAGGACAGCTTGAGCATACCCGAGAACGCAAAAGATGGAACGCATAGAGAGAGGCATTGCAGCTGCCCCCCCAAATTTCTCAACTGGGGATCCGCCCATAAATACTCTACAATGGCCATCCTGATTTTCATCTAGTTGTTCTTGGTACCACTATACTAATCGATATGTGCATGCATTCCCCCTTGCTTCTTCCAAGAGGCATACAGGGGCTCAATACCTTAGTTCGGATAGGTGTATTCAGTATATTATAGTGTAGGTATGGTTGGATATTAAGGTACTCCCCCGTGATGAAATTAGGAAAACTCAAGGTAGGGGGCAACTAATTGGGAAGGTACATAGGGACTCTTCCAAAAAAAGGCAATCCATACCCTTAAGTTGGATGGTGATCAGAAACCTCGGTACGCAGTGACCGCTGGCCGTTTGCTTCTTTGGTGGGGCGGAAGGATTAATTTTTTTTCATGCCGGTGGGATGACCACCCTGGGCATATATTGGAGGGCGAAAAAAGTGCTGGGAAGCCTGATTATCCTTTTATCGTTGATCACGAGCTAGTGCCTTGATCGCTTCCGACACGCTTACTCGGGACCCCTTGTCGCCGTACACCTGGTCGATCCTTTCGTCGCCATTGGTGGTGTAGGTTTGGACACTATATCTTCGCTGTTTTATCTGATCCTATCAACCTTCCATGTGAGGAATCTCCAGTGCCAATGTCGCCGTATGAGGCACAGCAAAACCAACGTCTTCGTGGAGCATCACTTAAATCTTAATGCTTGATGGGCATCAAGCATTACTCCCCTATTCTTTTAACAGAATGACCCTCTACGATAATTAGTCTCCCGCTAGAGTCCCCCCCCAAAAATAAAAGCAGTCGGGAACTTCAAATTTCCCCCTTATTGAACTAAGTTAACTGCTACTGAGGGCAGCGTCGGTGGACGGCGGGGGTGATAAAACGGCTTTTCCGGATCCACGCATGACCGACCGATGAAGGTTAGGGCTCAGAAATTACTGATGGTCGGTTTTTTTCGGTGTGATTCCCCATAATATTATGATACCCAGAGAGAGGGGAATTCACCCAAACCCCAGAGTGTTTGCTGGAAATGCGAATCTATACAAATTGTTTTCAGGACAAACGTAGTAAGGTCAGCTCTAATCGATTATCTATCGAGCAAGGGCTCGGAAGCCAAGTACTGGTACTTTTGAAGCCTTTATTGCGGAATTAATCAAAAGCAGTAGTTCAGAATACATATATTGTTCGAGCAACCTCTAGAGATTCAATGGTGTAGAGGTATCATGGGCGCTTGCCATTCAGTGTGCGCCCGACCCGGGTTCGATTCCCGGTTGAATCATAATATTAGCTCTTCTTTTTTTGCCTGTATTTTTTCGTTACATCTCCCCTCGCTCAATGCACCTTAAGCATCCATGTGTTATACCTTGCTAAACACCTAAAGAGTGGTTAGAATAGGCCTAGCCCTGCTTTTCTCTTACCCCCCGATGCAGCAAAATGGTGGGGATAGCATCTTGCTGATACAATGAGTGATCAACCATACATAAGTCGGTCCCTTATATTCTGTTCTCAAATTGGGCTGAGCTATGGGAGTGGAGGATTAACCGATGGTTTTACGGTAGTCTATTAAAGGAATATCGCTTCACCTAGCAATCTTATACTCGAGTAGCAATAGTTCTATGGTTTAATTAGGTGTAACTTAAGCAGCTACGAGTACAGCGCGGCATCGGCAACAGATAAATTTCGTAGATAGATCCCAGAGAGCCAAGCCTATCCTCACGGGATTGCACACTGCATCTCATATGGCACGATCGCCTAACCTATTGAATTTTTCAGCACATTCAGTATAGTATTATAGGATGTATAACGAAAAGGCGTACAGTCAAGGAGTCACCCCAGCCATAAACCCGAGCCACCAAGGAAACCCAAGGAAACTCATGCGATGAGATGAGCCACGAAAGAGGAAATTCCTGCAACTCCATACCCATCCAATTTCGTCAACTAATACAACGGCCTATAGAGAACAACTGCTCAAGTAATTCAGTGTCTGCAAACTGAGTTATTCTCGTTTCTGTTTTTGTTGGAATTTTGTCCCCATATGCTTGATATCGTTTAACCTTATTCTTTCTTGTTAGTCCTTTCATAAAACGCTCTACTGCACCTTCCTTCGTCTCATTCGAAACTCTCTCTCCTTGCATCTGAATGTTTCTTTTGTGTTTCAGTCAGAGAAAATTTTCTTCTTCTCTGTGGGTGGTGATCGAGTTTTCACCCACACTGGCATGGCATTAGGGAAGCCGGATCCTATGATAAAGGACCCGATCATCTAGCTAGAAATGTTATGTGAATTTGAACGTCTATCAAGTGCCCAAAGCGAACTGCCCAAATTCTAATCAATCTCTTTTTTCGATTACTTTACATATTTTACTCCCTTTACTCGGCCTGAATTTTTACAGTTTCAGGTTTTTTGGTTTGGCTGCATGAATTGTTCCTAGCATACAAGAATACTAACAATAGGATAAACCCTTCCGCTCTCCCTTACAAAGTCATATCATATCACTCACTTTCCTCCAAAGAAAATAGACGTAAAGCCGAGGGCCGGTGCCTCTCGACCGAGTCTAGTGTCAAAAACTTTCAACATCCACCTCTCTGCTTGCCTTCTCCCTAATGCGGCGTCATCTCCACAAAAGTAATTTGCATAGCATTGTTGTTCTCCATCCAAACTCTCAAATCTCTTGGTCACTTCCCTGGATAAAACCCATGTTACAGAACGATCACATTACACAGGGCACTCGAAACAATATTGGTGAACTCTGCTTAGTTGCCTCCTATCTCTGCTCATATGGAAGAAGAGTCTGGCCTTCCTTAGTCACCCGGGCTCCGTTTAGTTCGGGTTAGTTTAGGTGGGTAGAGACCAATTGGATCCGGTTTGGGCTGGGCTTAAGAATGTACAACCCAGGTAGACCCACCACCAGGGTAATCGTCACCCCAATGCCGATGGTAGAATCGTCAATGACAACTATCTCCACAATAGCAGCAGCCAGGGGTATTGGTTGGAACCTGACGGGGTCCGGTTGGTTCCTGGGGAGATTTCTCCGGAATGGACAAGGTCAGTTTAAAAAGAGGAATTCAGCTATGGCATTGCGCCAATATTTCTTGGACCTTTCTGGTATGGAGATTGGGCTAGAACTCACTAAGTCTGACTCGAAAAACTTGAAGGGAGATGAACCACCTGAGTTGCAAGATTGACAGAGCGCTATATGCTATTCCAGTGTCCCCAACGGTCCAGGGGCCCGACAGGGCTCGGAGGACGGACTGAAAAGACTCCTAGACCGGACCGGACCAAGAAAAATATTCCGTCCCAGTCTTCGAAATGTGAAAACGGCCGTTTCCACTTAGGACGATGGGCCCGGAAACCCGAGGCAATAGTGTTTGGGGGTGTCTGAAGATGGGAGGGGTATAGCGGGGATGATGGTCGATGGCGGGGGAAGACTGGGGAGGGTTGGGACTGCGAGTGACCGCCGGTGACCGCAGAGCCTGCAAGGAAGAACTATAAACAATGCAAGACCGTAGGGGAAGATAGAGGACTGCGGGGGACTATAGGTGACTTAAGGAAATAGAGGGGACCGTGGGGGGTTATGTGACATTTGGAGAGAGGGCAGTGGAGAGTAGGGAATTATAGGGGACAGTGAGTGATCACAGGTGACCGAAATAAAAGAAGTGAGGCAGCTGATACTAGTAGGCAAGTGTGAACGAAAATAATGTCGGGAGAACTAATTTCAAGAGGGACCGGGCCAGAATAAACAGACGGGAAGCCCATAAATAGACCAGTCCATGATAGTAAAAATACACAACCAGGTGGGCCACAGGTATCCAGTCTCCAGTGTGTGCGCAAGGAAAACCGGCGGGTGACCAACATGAGTGTTTGGCAGACGGAGAAGTGAATTCATCAGAATAAAATACTAGTGCCAGGCCACAAGTTGCTGAAAACAGGGGGATATTCCTATCAGCGCTCAGATATACATGTAATAAGTTACATAAAGATTTTTTAGTATGTATTTCCTTCATCCCTGTTTTCAGGTAACCACGGTCTGGGACAAGTAACAAAAAAATTCTTGCAATACTGGACCCCTGTTTATCACCTTCCAGCTTTCACGTTACCCTCTTTGAACGCTACCTTAAAAACTCAAATACTCGAGTACTTGTACTTGTAGAAGAAAAATACGCTAGGACGTTGGAATTTCCCTTCGGGAAAACACAGCAAACTCAGCCCCCAGTTGAGACAAATCAGAAATATACACCTCGCCTTACTAGGAGAGGCAACTACAACGTCCTAGCACATTTTTCTTCTACGAGTACCGGTACAGCCTCGTTCGCAAAGTTCTCGCTGATCGGTAGGTATCTTAGCAAAAGTCTGGGGACAACTCATGTACCGGTACAAGAATTTGCACTTCAGGTTTTCTGCAGACACTTGTACCAGTACATTTATTACTGCAATATTTTTCCCTGGTACCACTTAATCCGCGAGAACTTTGCGAACGAGGCTGTACTCGAGTATTTGTGTTTTTACAGTACTGTTCTGGCGGTATTCCCGCCCCCCAAGCCACTGCCAATAGAGATAAGGCCGCGCCCATCCCCGCGAGGAACATCTGCGCCGTGTGCTGTCGGCACTGCTCACCCAGAACACGCTCGCCCGCAGTGATGGGCAGTGCAGCGCACGTTACGAATCCGCGATGCCCTTTTCTTACCAATCCTCCGATAAGCTTCCCTCCCCCCTCCCCAGCAACCCCATCTGTTACTATAATTATCCCAAGCACCATGAGCAACGCGGTATGTAAACGTGACATTTCACAATCTGCACTTTATTACCGGATGCATTCCGAAAACACGAGATGCGAAACCATTGTTACCCGACCGCTCTGACACCCTCCGATCTGGCTCGAGAATCGTCCTAGGGTTTCTACTTTTTGTACGACATCCGGACGAGGGGTACCACATGGCATGCGCATGAGACCGAGTAACCTATCGAGGATTCATGTCGACAGCGCTCGAGTTATTAGAGAACGTGATGCTGGAGGGGTTGTGCGGAGGAGACCTGGACTGCCTTCCATTGTATTGCATCAAAATTCAAAATAGATACCGCAAGAACTCGAATAATTGGCGCTCGCCCTAGGACGCGTAAAATCCCCCCTCTTAGAGAGGAGCTCGAAAACACCGCGAAAACTCAGCTCCAGCTCAAGACTCCGGGCCTTACCCGCAAGGACAACCCCAACGTCCTAGCGCGAGTCCAATTATCCGAGCTCTTGCAATATCTAAAGGAGGGTAAAGTTAAGCCATGATAGTATCAGATCCCATCGCGGCCACGGACCAAGGCCCACCGTTTTCACGATATGCTATGCCTCGGTATCTATTTCAACAGCCAACGAACTCACCCCACCTTGCTGTTCTAAGAGAGCCACCACAGATGTTCCTGCCAAATAATAACGTGCTCGAATGGCCACTCGACTGATGCCAGTACCGATACCTTACCGCCATCGCCCCAAAGGCCACCGGGGGAAAGTGTGCAACCCCCACCTTGATTATTATTTTCGATTGACACCGGGGAGGACAGCCAATAGTCTAAATTCAATGTTTGGGCACAAGCCGCCCGTGGCACACGGGTTAGACCACAATGGTGCAATCTAGCGCCACAACCCTTCTGCTATACCTACCCTGCGTGTAATTCATCTCGTGATGCTGGATTATATTGTATTCGATTACTCAAGTACTCCAGTATCATACAAGTACAAGCCTCAACATCATGGCAGTGCGCCAATCCCATCATAATCCAAACTAAACCTGATAAAACCAAGCGAGGCCTGATTTGGAAGCGCCAAGCCTAGTACTTGCATTTTTCAAAAGTATCCGGATGCCGCCCGCATGCTTGGCGCCAAGGTGGTAGTACAAATTCTGTGAGCGAACCGAGCAATGAGAATAGGAATGTATAATATTATGGATTAAACTTTAAAAATTAAAAGAGGTAGTAGGAAAAAGGATATGGAGGATGAGGAAATTGGATGTTGCCTTAAGCTTGGAAATGATTTCCACCTTTTTTGGCGATACACCAGACCATGATGTCTGGTAGCTTGACAATTTCATGGTTAATCTCTTCAAGGGTAAGCCGGGACCATTCCTCCTCCAGGACCACTTTCATTTCAGCTGGTGTTCGGATCCGGTCTGACCCACGGCGGCGTAGGATGCGCATTTTCATTAAGCGCCAGAGGTGTTCGATAGGGTTGAAATCGGGTGAGTTGGGGGGCCAGGTAAGCTTTTCTATGCCTTCCTTCTTCCGCTCCAAATTGGTGAAGTCTGAATCGTGGCATGGGGCATTGTCCTCCATAAGGAGAAAGTTGCGATTCATAGCTAATCGCTCCTGGCAGGTGGGCCACAGAACTGGCCGGCAAAGTCCAGTTACATACCGCCAGGAGTCCACCCCCTTCGCATCCTTCCTCTTTAGCTTCTTAATTTTAAATTTTTTCCCCCGCCAGGACTGCTTTGTTTTGATCTTTTCTCCTCGCTCGACCGCTGCTGCTCGTTGTTCCTTTGCCTCCCGCAACTCTCTTTCCTTCAAGAGTTTAAACTCCTCTGTAGCCTTCCATTGCTGGTTCTGTATTTCTTCCTTCTCTTCACACCGTGCATTCCACTCTCCTATTTCCTTCTTTGCCTTGTCCTTTTCCTCCTTTGTTTCTGCGGACCACACATGAAAGGGGCCTTTCCAGCCCCAGCTAATCATTCCCCAGCACATCACCGATGTGCCTTGTTTTTTCTTAGTTCCCACACAATCCTGCTGCCATTTTTCCTCCTTCTCCCTCCAAACCAAATTTGTGCCAAAAACAGCTCCTACTTCCACCGCCATCTCATCTGTAAAAGCATAATTTGCCCACTCCCGGCTTGGGAGCCAAAGTTCTCTTTTAGTACAATAATCCTATATCAAATTAGCATAACCAGTCACTGCTTTTGTGAACGCAACCTACCAGTCTTTTTTTTTTATTTTCTTCCTTCAGAATAATTTTAAACTCCTCATGATAGGCATATATTCCCTGCTCTGATAGCCCACGATAGACAGTACTATCACTAATGTGAGAAAAACCAGCCTCGCGGCGCAGGTTGTGGAGTGTCAGCCTCCTGCTGTCAAAATCCTTTTTCACAAACTCCACAAGTCTGTCCTTATCCTCCTCACTCAACAATCTTGGGCGGCCAGGGCGGGGGTTGGGGTCAAGGGCGGAGCTGGCAATTAATTCCTGCAGGGAGAGTGGCTGATTGTTGTGTTCAAGTTCATCACTCGTCACTCGAGCCTGCCGGGCATTCTTAATTGCATGTCGCCAAATGTCATTGGCAGTGGAGCTGGCAACACCAGTTATTTCGCCGATTTGCTTGAATGGCATTGGAGGATCTTGGGTCCGGAATGCGATTATTACTGCTCGGCGACGTGGTGTTATCTGCTTTCCTAAGGTAACGCGATCACTATTAGCAAGATATCCCCTAAAGCCTTGGTCATATAGTAGCATATCTAACCTCGCTTTATAATAGCACGTGCCATGATACCGATTTATTCACTGGTGTACCGGTACACAAGCACAGGTGGGAGTCCGGCTACTTGTTTGGATAAATATCGGAAGCGATCTCACCCCCTGAATCCTTGGCGCCAAGCTGGTGGAACGCGTCCGGATACTTTTGAAAAATGCAAGTACGTAACCACTTTCTTTATCCAAGAAAAGCAACAAACGCCAAGACAACGTCATTGACACCATCGTACAGTACAGTACGCGTCACTCAACCCACCCCCGAGACCTATGCCTTGCGCCCAGTGATCTTCATGACGGCGCTGCCGGCGGGCAAGGACATTGGTGCGGTTTGGTTTCCTAAAAACCTCATGGCCACTGGGTGGTGATGGTGAGTATATATAAATCTAGCCTCCTTCTTCCCTCTTTTCCTCCATTCTAATCACCAGGGCCATTTCTATTCACCAAACCGTACCGCACTTAATTGATCGCCAAGGTTTATTCCAAGATCAACATACTCGTACAACCCAACAATAAACATGCGCTTCTCAGCGATCGTTCCGATAGCTCTGTCTATTGCGGCCTTCATACTCGCTATGCTTGTGTTGTTTGCCGGTAGGAATAACGGGTTCCTAGGCGACACTTATATCATTAAGGTAACTTCCTCCCCATCTCCTCCAAATACGCACACATGCCAACAAGAGCCATCAGGTTGATACTTCAAACCTCGGAGGTGAAGGCACTTCCCTCAACGCCTCAAACACTGGCATCGGAGCGCTCGACAACATCCTCAATTCGGCCACCCAGGGCATCGTAAATACCACCGCCTCTCGCCTCGGCCTACACGACTTCTACAAGGTTTTTGTCATGAACTACTGCGAAGGCGACCGCGATTCCAACAACAATGAGCAGATCAAAAACTGCACTAAGCAGAAGGGAATGTTCACCTTCGATCCTGTGGATATTTTCGAGGAGGAGCTGTTGCAAGGTGTGACGTTAGAGGACTTGGGTGTTAACACTCAGGACCTCGACGGCGCTGTCCACGTTTTGAACGTTGCGTACAGGACTATGTTTGTCACGTACTGCATTGGAATTGCCGCTGCTGCTATCGCTATGATTCTCGGATCTTTGGGATTCTTTGAGAGTAGGCTCATCGCATGCGCTAATTGGATGTTCGCTGTGGTGAGTTTAACTCCGCTCCCTTCACCTTTTGAAACCACCACGATTGATTGATTTTTTGTTTCAGATATCCTTCCTATTTCTCGGCGTTGCATCCGGCATCGGTACCACCGCTGCTGTCAAAATTCGTGATGCGATGAACCGCGAGATGGGAAAAATCGGTATCCGAGCCTATCTTTCGAAAAAGTATCTCGGTATGACATGGGCTGCTGTCATCTGCATGCTTATCGTCACCTTCTTTTGGTGTGGAGCTTGCTTCTCCAGGAGAAAGAATAAAACCTACCGTAAGGATGTTGATGAGAGCCAATTGGCCGGGGCTAGACCTGTTGGAGAAAAGAGGTCCTGGAGGAGATGGAGACATTAGGGAGAGATAGGATATGTTCAGATGGCGTATGATGTATAACGAGCGTTTACCTCGCTAATGTATTTGTATAAGTTTTTTCTGGGAACAGGACTGTTTTGCTTGATTTTGTTTCTCTCCATCCTCTTCCTTCGGATGGTCCTATCAAACGAGTCTCTTTTGTCATTTTTTTTCCCTTTCCTTCTTCGCTCCAAGATACCCCGCTGCCATCCTTGCCATCATACCGCATTCCTTTCTTCTTGTTGGCCGTCTTATTGCGCTTAAACGAAACAAGCACACGCTAGAAATGGACGGGAACTGACGAACGCTCCCCTACTCTTCTTGACCAAAATCTTCCTCACTCTCCACCAAAGACCACGGAGGGGGACCGTTACTATTTCGAGTGAGATGTCATGGGATAACCCTAACCCTGAGCATGGCTAAAACACCTGTCATGCGACATGCAGGATGATGATGCATTCGAGGCATATTTAGCCCTGGAGCTGAAAAAAGCGTTTTTAGAATGCCAGATTTCGAGTTGATATGCCAGCTCTTTTCGCAAAAGGGCGTTACACATCAAAGTTCCTCGACTCGAAAAACTTGCATGACCGTTTTCCAATCCCAGGGCTGAATGTCTCTGGTACCGTATTGAATTACAGATTTTATTTTTCTTCACTTCTCCACTGATCACGTAGATCCGGAGGTTCCCGGTTTGGGTGTTTGGGGGCTGAAATAGGTCTTTTTTTGATTATTAGTCTACTCTTGTGTGGATGGTTTTTCTTTCTTCCTTTGCTCCAGCGGATTCCACGGTGTGAGTTCTTTTTTTGCTGTGGGTCGGTTGAGGATGGGGACGGTGTGGAGAGCACCGGTACCGTTAGAGTTTCCAGACGGACGGATGTTCGCTTAGGTAGTTGGAGGTCGAGTTACATAGGCGCCGGGTCCGGTGTTTCAAGATCCAGGTACATTGGTCGCTGATGAGACGGTGATGACGATGGAATGTAATGGGGGTGGGAGGGTAACATACTGTACTCGAGTACTGTACTTCTTTTCTCATCGTGTATTCGGAATACGGTTGCTATAAAAGTACCCGAAGATGTGTTGGAATTATTTGAAATATCGAAGATTTGATGTCTTTAATACAAAGAGGATAATGTAACCGATGGTAAAGTGAAAATAATGATCATTATGAAAATAGCGACGGCAACTGTGACGGTAGGATGAGGGAAGGGTCTGTTCATTCACCGTTGAGGGTAGCCTTGATGCCACTTTTCAAGCACAGTGCAATAAATTCTAAAGTGTTAGTCCATTCTCATATACGGGCTTCACCAGAGACTGGCACTTTTCACCGCAATCTTTCAAGGAGCATGAACACTATACTTTCTACTATCGGTTCATGATGGCTCTTCTAAAATGGGGGGGCTAATTTTGGTGCGGTCATGACCTGTGAACTAAGAGCTAATAAAAGAGAAGAGGTTTGGCCTGGTATGAGAATAAATGATGTAAGGAGTAGAAATTACTAAGTTACTAGCCATGTTTTGGTCATGGTATTAAGACATAAATCTTTAATATTACCTGATTCCGAATACGCGATGAAAATGGAAGTACAAGTACTCGAGTAGAGGATGATGAGATGGTGTTGAATGGAAGAGGCTCGGTATCTGTGGAGCCGTTCTCGTGCTTACCCTGTGGGACAGACTGGGAACATTCCACTCGACGTTTGATGGATCAAGCTGTCTCTCCTCATCTTCTCTTGGCCTTCCCCTGTGCTGCGTCAGGGTCGACCAGCGGGCAAGGGCTGGTGCGTGGCTGCGGCTCTTGGCGACTCGCCCTTGTCTACGAGTACGGTATCATACTCGTTCTTGGCCCAAAATAGGAAATAAGCACAGCCCCAAAACACACCTCCGACAGGCTTGTGGGAGAGGGAAAGGGGATTCTTACTTGTTCGAGCCTTGCCCGGGTAAGGTTTTTAATGCCTTTGTCATTCCCGGATTTGTGAACAACCCCCTGGATTTTCTCCTCCATTCTTTCACAGTCAGCCTCTCCTTTCTCCCCCGTAATTATACAACGCCCAGCCAAAGCCCAGCCGGGCTGATTTATTTCCTTCCTTCATCGTGAAGTCACTCTTGGTTGCTTGTCTCTCTCTCTCTCTCGCCGTTCTTGTTCCAGTCGCTCCTTTCCCTCCCCCGCCTTCCATTTCCCCCCCCCTCTCCCTTGTTTATTACTACTGTTAGGGTAAAAGCCTATTGCCTACCTACATTATTATTATTGCCTTATACATACTATTCTGGGTGCATCTCTTCTTCACTTTTTTTTCTTGCTTTTGCTCGTGGCTTGTGGCAGAAAGCTGTAGCAATTTGCTCTACCTCTCACTTCTACTTGTACTGCCACTGTGCATACCAACACACTTTCCCCGACTTTATCCATATGCGGTGCTGAACTGAACGCCTGGTGCACGTCTCGATTTTTTTCCTCTTTTCCCTTCAGCCTTTGACTAGATTCATCACTCGCTTCGAATCTCCCTCTCTAACTTTTTCCTCGCTCATCGGTCGCTCGCTTCTAAACTCGCTCAACTTTTCCTGCGGATACGGTACCGGTAACCTTCTCTTATCGGTAACCCCATCTTCAACCCCCCCTGCCTAAGCTGCTCCTCTACTATATTATATTCAAGATGAAGCTATTCTCCTCTTCGTCACGGCTGCTAGCTTCTTCGCTATTGTTTGCTACTCTTGGGTCGTCTATTGTTGTTGATCTGGATAGTGACTGTTGGTCTCTCCCTTTGTGCTCCGGGTACCCCTTTATGCCTCTGCATGCCCAAACTGACCTCGGTCTCACATAGCTTCCATCAAATCGGCTGCGAAGACTGTTGCTCAAAACCTCCGTGCTCTATATCCATCCAACGAGACGTGGTTTGTACCCGGCGAATTTGGTTTGATCCAGACGGCAGATGGAAAGAATGACAAGGGGTACTACTGGTGGGAGGCAGGCGCCGCGATGGGGGTGAGTGCATAATCCTTGTGATACGATGCAACCGTGACCGTAACCAACAATGAAATGATCGACAGAACAAAAACTGACGGAAACAAACAAATAAACAAACAAACAGGCTTGGATTGAATATTGGCATTTTACTGGTGACAGCCAATTCAACGATATTGTGACGGAGGCCATGTTGCACCAGGTTGGTGAAAATGAGAACTACGAGCCACAGGCACACACCCTTTCTCTCGGCAACGACGATCAGTCCTTTTGGGGTATTGCTGCTATGGCGGCTGCTGAACGCGCATTTCCCGACCCTCCACAGGGCAAGCCTCAGTGGCTTGCCCTCGCTCAGGCCGTTTTCAACCGACAGGCCGGTCGATGGGATACTCTGCATTGTAATGGCGGTCTGAGGTGGCAGGTTGTATCGACAAACAAGGGATATGATTACAAGAATGCCATTTCCAACGGTCTTTTCTTCCACTTGGGTGCCCGGTTGGCGAGATATACTGGGAATCAGTCCTATGCGGATTGGGCTGAGAAGGCTTATGATTGGTCCAGGTCGAGTGGTCTGGTCAGCTCGGAATATAAAGTCTTCGATGGTGCTCATATCCCGGAATGTAGCATCTCTAGTGTCTACCAATGGACCTATAATGCTGGTGTCTATCTCTCTGGTGCTGCTTACATGTATAACTTTGTATGGTACTCCTTCCCCTCGTATGGCTCGCTTGCTAACCGCTTTAGACCAATGGAACCAACCAAAAATGGAAGAACGAAATTCAGAAGCTCATGAACGCTACCGCAGACCCCTTCTTCTCAAAGGAGCCTCCAAACATTATGCAGGAGTCTACTTGTGAATTCGGATTCACTGGAAACGATCCTACCTGCAACACTGATCAACGTTCCTTCAAGGCTTATTTCGCTCGTTTCCTCGGATACACTTACCAGATGGCACCCTTCACCGCTGATTTCATCATTCCTCGCCTGAAAGCTACTGCGATCGCGGCTGCTGCATCATGCAATGGTGGATCTAGCGGCACGATTTGCGGTCTCTCGTGGATCAAGTCAACATACGATGGTGCTCCTTACGGTATTGCAAAGGGAGGAGTGGGAGAACATATGGCGGTCCTGGAGGTCCTTCAGAACACTCTTGTGCCAAAGTCGAAGCCCCCGGTCACAGCCAACACCGGAGGAACGAGTGTTGGTGATGCCGCCGCAGGAGGAACTGGTGCTGATCCAAACGACCAGTTACAGACCGATCCAAGTACGACCGGAGACAAGGCTGGGGCAGGAGTTTTGACTGCGGTCGTGTTGGGCTTAATGTTGAGTTTGACGTACTGGCTTGTCAAGTCTTAGAGGAACAAAAAGAGGATGTATAGGGCTGTAAAAGGGTGGTTATGGGTGTCTTTTTCTTTTTCCTACGGTCCTTTGCGCGTTTTTTCTTTAGGGATGGTTCTAGGTTGGCCGGGAAATTGTCGGGTGTGCGCGGGAGCAGGCACTAACCCATAGCCTGGGAATAGATGGTGTAAGGGTGTGGATGGGAGAAGAGAGGAGAGGAGAAGAGGAGTCTGGTCGATAATACTCTTGTTTTTCTTAAATATTCTTGATACCGCTGCGCCCGGAATTATAGCTACCACTGCTACCACTGCTACTATACGAATCATTTTTTCATCATTTGGGGTGTCTATATTTTCTCTTTCTTTTCCCATTTACAACTTTTTTATCCCTGAAGTTACTGTGTATGTTTTTCTCTCTTTCTTTCTACTCTTTACCTCTCTTTTTTCCGTGAATTTTCTTGTAATGTTTGGTTCGAACTGAGTCTCTCGGTCGGTCAGCCAGTAAAATAGTGCGGTAGACGAAGAAACCGACCGAGAGTAGTGCGGCACGGTATTTTCCAACGCGGGTGTGGTGGATGTGATATTGCGAATGCGGGGTACCATTCCTGCATGTGGCGTGTGTACCTGCATCGTTATCGTCGGTCCGGCGGTGTGGTTATCGATAGGGGAGGGATGATAGGAGTGCGGGGTTGCTGGGATTTAGTGCACGAGGCGTCACTCGGTTGGGAGTGCTGTGGGGGCGCCAAGGGTGGGGAGTGGAGTGCAGTGTCAAGGCTTGCGCTAAACAGCCGGTTGATATATAACGAGTGCATTGTATGGTGATGCTTGAAGTTCGTGGGGGTGTTGTTGATGTGTGTCCGCGGATATTGGCTCCACGACTTCTTCTACTGGTACAGGTGGGTTGTTTTGGTAATGGGGTGGATTCGGGATTTTGTTGTGGGCATGGCAGCTACCTGGTGTTAAGTTACAGCCCGGTTGAAAGTAGCTAGAGCGCTAAGGCGCGGGGAGAGGAAAGAGGAGGTTTGGGTGCAGACTGGAGTTAATGAGGATCGGGAGAGATGATGCTCAAACATAAATGGAAATTCTTTGGGGTGGGCTCTCGCTCCTGTTATGGCTGGCGCCTCGGGGTTGGGGGTGGCATATAGCACACTTTATGCCGTTCTAAGGTCTGCAGGGGTGTGGGGCGAGAAAGGGTCCGGCGGGGTTTGGGTTTGAATCAAATTGAATGTGTAATGATATGATAGATTCCGCCCCTAGGTTATGTGCCCGATCAAGTGTGAACAGGCCCGGCCTAAACATAGCTGTTGCGAATATTTCGGGTCTTTGGCCGTCTGTCCATCCTCACTGTTCGCACCACCTTCTAGGGCACGATGCTGGAACGAGTGATAATTCATGGGAGGTAGGAGGTATATTCCTGCCTGAGGGGTTTTGTTCGAGCCCTATGTTTCCCCATCAGCAGAGTGAGCCTTTCCCTTATAGCCGGGAGTCTCTCCCAGGAGAACCACCATCACTTGAACAATCCTTTGATCTTCCCGTGCCAACTCAATTCATATACAAGCGGTATTACTCGCAGGGATTTGCATCAGGTGTGGAAATTTAGTACTTTCCTTTAGATAGTAAGCGCCACCACCCTCATTGCCCGCTCCCGCGCTATTCAAGCAAATCAGCTAATCCATAAGCGAGAGACAGCAATTCATCCCTGATGGCCATCCACCTCAGTCGAATTCCTCTCCCAGCCTCCGGCAACCGCAAACGCCGTGAGCAGCCGCAGTACTGCCACCACGGCTTTCCATGTCTCCCCCCGAAAGCCTGGGAACTCTACATCCAATCCCGCCAGAACGCCCGCCAGGATAGACTCTGGCAAAATGAAGAACAAGAGAAACTCCGCACCTTCAGCGCCGCGCGTACAGAGAATGAGCCCCTGGGCACCCACTTCCTCTTCGAAAACTATAAGAAGGGGACTGGGGGGGTGAGTTCGTGTTTCTCTGGTGATAGGGTTGTAAGCTTTACTTCTGGGATGGAGGGGGAAAGAGGAGGGAGCGCTGGGAGGACCGCGAGGTTCATGGATGACGCTTACCCTACGCAGGCACCGGTATGGGAGAGAAAAGAGCGGAAGGTTTCACCGCTTGTACCTATCCATCCGTCGACGCAGAAACCTGAAAAGTCGGGCGAAGAGCAGGAGTCCATTGAAGCTATGCTTGAGCGCTGCCGTGGAGCGGGGAATTACCGGAAGGGACTCGCGCAAAAGGAGCTTCTTGGAATGCGGGGGAAGGGGTTCTTGTCCGAGGAGATTAGTCTATTTGAGAGGGCGGCTGTGGAGGGGAGGGCGTTGGAGGAGGGATTTCCGGTGCATAAGGATGAGGATTAATGTATTGTACAAGTGTGGAGTGCTTTGTGCGGAGCGTCTGGGAGGGGCGGATTGTGGATAATTAGACTTTGGGATAGGTGTGTGGTACATGGGCGGTGGTTAGGCTATGTCTCACCACTATCTGTCTGTCTTTCTGCTCTCTGCCGGGGCGGGAGAAATATAAGCTTTTCTTTGAAATTTACCTGTTTGCTTCATTAGTTTTCGTGAACGGTTGGTAGTGTCTGCTTTGCGCACTTTACGCTTTGGGTTATTCTTAAAACGGGGTTATTTTTGAATTTTATGGGTTTGCATAGTATGTCCCCGTCCTTTTATATAAGACGAAATTTGTCATAATAATATCATGTTACCGCGCCCACATAGCCTGAATACTAGGGGGTCGCGATTCTGTAATCCTGTTAAATATTGTTCACATCTGCTTCGTTGGGTGCTGCATATCCTGTCGCGGTTAGGACGTTAATCGCCACCACTTTTTCTACGGGTTCTCTTCACTTTATATCTAAACCGTGGGGAGATTGGGGGAGGTTATGGTGGTGTGAGGTATCCAATTCCCTACTTGGGTATAGTACTGCGCGCTCAAGGGAATCATTGTTATATCTGATCTGGTCTGGTTTGGTGCCTGGCCTGTGGTTTATGACATTATAGTCTAAGTTACTTATGAATAGTAAATACTAACTAGGGGGCCCGAGCCGATTGCTTGATGATCTACCTAATTAGACGTTTGCTTCGCTCTCTCTGTCCTAATGCCTGTGCTTGGTAATAATACGACAACCCGAGTGAGCGTGATGGTGGGAATAATGGGAAGGAGAAAGTTAAAAGAGAGCAAAAACAGAGTCGAAAGATATCTGACTTGATGGAAAATATGGAGAAAGAATTCTGCTAGACTTTCGCGTTGCTGAGAGCAGGGTGCTATTAGGCAGGGGGACTGACTGTGGGGAGGGGGGGGGGGCATAAGCCCAAACTGCCTTGAGGTCCTGAGTGGACTAAACTACCTGTATATGATACTGCCCTCCATCTATATATATGCTGTCTGGAGTATTTGATGAGACCGCGGCCATATGCTCACATCCCAACATTACACATTCTTCCGATCTTCCTTGCTTGCCGGGAGCGAACCTCTACTATGTGCCAAAGGCACTTCAACTCTGGAAAGGCGGGTGGGACACTAGGAAGAGGGAAAAATCTATAAGAAACACCTGAACAAGCGCAAACATTTCAGTAGGCTGAGAATTGCGGGGGTAAACGATGGCGCTCGAGGCCTCGAGTGGGCCCTGCTAAGTCCTCTTGTACTACACTTGTGCAGTGCCTCCTCCGGGGAACTTACTCCCTGGAAGGTCTCCCAGTGCGTATCTTGCGTGCCATCTCTCCTATCATAGCTGGATATTACCGGCCCTAGTGGTTCCCGGAAGATGGGGGGAAGGGCCCGAAAGCGACCGGCCTGTCTCAAGCCGGGGAGGGAATGCGCAAAAGGCGAGCTCAAACCAGATGGCGCGGGAGGTTCTCAGTCATCATCTCCACCATATATTCTTTGCCTCTAGTGAGAGGGTGGAATCTACGGGGTGTTGGCACTTTTTGAAAGCCTTTGGGAGCGTTTGGTAAGGTTAGGAGGGAGATGGCGGGAGTGCGTCTAGTGCTGGGTGAACTTGGTGCTTGGAGTACTGGCTTTATCCCGCATGCCATGAGAGGTTGTTGTTGATTGCTATTTACTGTTAGGTTGATTAAATACTAGCGATCTCTTTATTGGAGGGTTAAGGGGGTCTTTCTTGAGCAATTTTGCTAATTTCTTGCCTCAAGGGCATATCACATCCTAACGGTTGCATTTTTCTCTTTGCAACGACCAAGTGAGGTACAGGACGATACCAGTAGATAGACCGCCGAGAAAAGCTGCATGGGGCGTAACTTCCACAAGCTTTTCTCCTAAACTGCTATTCCGAGAAAATGACCCTTTTCTTCCATTATTCATTTTTGTTGTAATAGTGGAAGATATTGGGTGTAGTCGGTGGGCACTGGCGAAAAATCCGACTTGGAGTATAGGTGAGCTTGTGTCAGCTCAGCTAGTAAAAGGCACTGACCATCTTAATTAGAATCCTGCGGCGGAGCTGGCTGAGATGCGGACATCCCACGGTCGGGAGACTTAGACTTCCTGAAAGATGTAGTCTATCAACTGGCGGCATGGGGACAAAGTGGCTGGTTGTGACTTATTCTGTCATTGTGTGCATCCGATCTCCCGGATTAGTTGGTTGCATATCATACCAACGATGGAAAATTGAGGGCTCGATCTTCTCTGTCGGGAAATCCTGCTGTCGGCCTCCGGGGTCTTGATTATGGGGGTTGTTTGGGGAGTCGGGGGTGTTGGATAGGGGGGTGGGAAGCGATTTGTAGAGTCTGGTCGCTCGTGGAGAACTCCTGGTGAGCCTGCGCAATACCGTGACGAACGCTTAGAGTTTGGTAATGGTAGGTTGACTTTTCTGTTGTAGTTTCTGATCTAACTTGATGACCTCGAATTTTCTAGTCTAGTAGCTTCTGATGTCCGAGTGGCTAGGGAAAGCGCATTTGGCTTTGGTTTGGTGAACTATGGTGTAAGCGAGCTTGCTTGTCAAAAGGAGGGAATAAGAGTTGGAATTATGTAGGTGTTCGGTCTGCCGCTGTTTTAGAATTTGGGGGAAGATGCTTGGGGGTTTATGCTGCGGGGGCGGGAGGTATGGTACTATTGCTTGGAGTATTATAGGTTGTTATTAAGAGCTTTAAGTTATGCTGATTGCTGTAAATAATTGGCGGTTAGAGGTGGATGGCAGCGAGGAGGGAGCTGTTGGGCATCATTTAAAATCACTCGGGTATCACCTACAGTGGGCAAGCGGATAGCTACGGTCGGGAGGGGGGACGGAGATATTGACCCAATTGCTAACTAATTGTGTAGCATAACGGGAATCTCAGTCCGTTGGCTACCTTACGCAGTGGATCCCCACTTTTTTGGGGCCCTCAGCTTGACACTACCTGGATCGAGAACTTCAACAAGCTGTTTGAATCATGAGAACTGCTTCTTTCTGACACGGAAGTGTTGAGCGTGACTGGGCGACTTGTGGTATTATATGGAATGATTAGTAAGTTCTGAAGGAAACCGGAGACTTTCTATGCGGTGGTATACAAAAGGCACAGTTCATGATGACCTCTCTTGGTCTAAGTTAACTCATGAGTGGTTCCTCAATTCCGTAAACTGTCTGTTCAAAGTTTCTTTGCTGAAAACTGCTCTCTACATGTTTCCCATCTAATGTGACCCGGAACGGAACACCCAAGTTCCTTGGGGCTAAGAAAATAGTCTGTACTCACTCGTCTTTGCCAAGAATACCTCCGTGAGCCGAATATTTGGTGAGAACTCCAGCAAGATATCGGCTGACAGAGGTATTCTTGGCAAAGACGAGTGAGTAAGGTGGGCTCGGTTTTTGCGTAGAACGGCTACTAGCCCGAATTGTCATGTACTAACTTATTGGTACTTGTAGTCATTTTTGGTGGCGAATGAATGTGCTGTAAATAGTAGGGAACGCAATGGCGAAGGCCTCTGAATGCCATGAGGTCTCAAAGTAGGACGCAGCCGGACTGGCTGGTAACCGAGAGGGGAATACTCTTGGACAGAAGCTGTGAGTGACCTCCGAATCTATCGCCTGATGAATCCGGTACTTATTATGCGAGCACTGCGAGGACGGCTTCGGTAGACGAACGTTGAAGAAGGGACGGTAGGTGGGGTGGGATTTTTTTTTTTTTTGCTTCGGGGATGAGGGCACTAGAAATCTCCTTATCACAGGGTTCAAAAGATTTATCATGGCTTATCTCCATCTGGGGTTGGAGCATAGGCTGTGGGCTTTCCTGGCTCATATCCAGGACGGACGAGGCTCGGAGTGTAGGAGCTGGTTGTGATGCGCTGTAATGATATCGGTTATGTCTTCCCATGTACTCGTAGAACACTGTGTCTTGGGAGGTAATGGTATGCCTCGGAAATTATAACATTGGGCGCAATTTTAAACTAAAGTGTAGTAATTGAGGTATTACTGGTATATCATAAGGAATGTATGGTTTTTCTTCTTTTTTTTTTGGAAAGCCATAGTTTTATTGTTTGGGACACAAGGAGGTCTCTTATTTTTCTCTAAGCTCTCTGCGCATGAACTTGGAACAGGCTTTATTTTCTTCTTGGGTTTGGCTCGGCGTGGCCAAGCAATTACTACTGGGGGAACACTGTGTTTTTGCGTACTGTACGGATGGCCCTAACTTGCGGGTTCGGAATCACTTTCTGAATGACGCTGAGGCTCAAGGAGACCATCGTTAAACTAGCACACAGATCTGATAGGCGTGAAATTGCTAGAGCTCAAGCTGGAATGGGTACAATAAAAAAGAGAAAAAAAGAGAACTATCCCCTGGCATTCATGAAATGAACCAGCCCCTTTACCACCAAATCTATCACCGACATCCAAGGGATCCTACTTTCTCTATCTCTAACAGAAGCTTGTAGGTCATTGAATCGTTGTTGATACTCTTCGCGTTCTTTCTGCTGCACTCCTTCCATGTGCTTGACCCGCCTATGCCACTCGTCCTCCTGCTCTCGAATTTCCTTCCTCCTTTCTTTTCTCAAATTCTCCCTATCGTTCTCCACCTGGGCTAGTTTTTCCTCAATTCTCTGCCTCTCTTCGGAGAGAACCTCCTTGAGCTCGTCGTCCTTATCTTTCAACGCTTGCACCCACTCCGCCCTCACAGCGCTCAAAGCCACCTCATGGTTCTTCTGCAACCGCGCGAGCTCCGCGTTCACCGCTTCCCCGGCCGCAGTCTCGTATAATTCCTTGCCCTCATTCACGAGCTCATGTTGGATCCCCAACGTCACGCGGCCCATCTTGACAAGCACGTCGATAAGGTCCAAACCGGACTCTCTATCACCAAGGTACTTGGCAACTTTAGCGCCACGGCTTAACATTCCCTTCCAGAACTCCGGGTTTTCCCTCAATTCCTTAACGCGTCTGTTGCCGACCTCCTCGGGGACGTTTTTCCAGTGTGTTGTCGCGAGGAATACGTGATTGAGGGCATCCTCACCGCAAAGCTTCCGGAACATGCGTAAATTCCTGAGCGCCGAGCCTTCCATTTTAACGGCGGATATGGGGTGCAGGTAGATTATTCCCGAGAGTTTGAAGTTCTCGCGGTAGCTGAATTCCATCCATGTCGCTATGTCGAGGAGGACATCTGTGTCTGTGCGGTAGGTGTCGTTGAATCCGGGGGTGTCGACAAGAGTGATGTTTTGGCCTTCGTGTTTAAACCGGTAGGAAGCTATTTTGTCGGTGCCTTTGTTTCCCTCTCCTTCTTAGTAAATGCTTGTTTCTGGTGTCAAAAAATCGGTTGGGATGGAATGGGGAGAATACAAGACTCTAAACCGTCCCCGACCGCAATCTCGTTGAGTCCTGTGACTTGGCGTATGAGGTGGCTCTTCCCTGCGCCCGTAACACCCATAACTGCTATCACTATTTCGTCCTCCATGAGGGTCTTGTAATCGATATCTTCTAGTTCCCATGGGGAAGGTGGTGTGTCTGCGACTAGGGGTTCCATAGAGTAGATGAGGCTCTTGACCGTTCTTTTGCCGACCGTACTGAAGGTTAAGTTATTGAATCGAAAACCGTCCTATATAATACTTCTGTAGGAGCGCTGCTCGGAAGCTTCCCCGCTTTATCGAGCTCGACATATCGAACTGGTTGCGGCTGACTGGGGGATAGGACTGCAGTACGTACGGTTGCCTGCCGGTACCGTACTCGTACATGAACCCCAACGGCGTGAGGTGTTAGAATCAATTTGGTCACCGTGCACAGGCAACAACTAACGCACTGCCACGTCGGTGATCGATAATACGGTACGTTACGGTTGCCTAGAATGTTTCGGCTTAGCGTCCTTCCGGGCCGCAAGTGGCCCCGCCTGTGATGTGGCCCCCCATCACGATACGACGGTAGTCCTGGTAGAAATTCGAGTTCGGTAGAGTGTTCCGAATATCTGGGAGAGGCAATGATTGGGTGTGCTAGTAAATTTGGCTTTGGAGCACTACAATATCATTTTGGCTAACGGTCATCGATGGGTGCTACCGCATACCTGGATGGGGCAACGAATGAAGCTGGGGTTTGTTGGGTTGGGGCTCTAGGAGGTAGTGTAGTTGTGTTGTCATATTCGTTGGGGCATACGGTACTCCAGCCATGTGGATAGAGGCAGGGCGCAATGGGTGCAATGATCGGCAGAGGGTAGGCCATGGTCTACAAGCACAGCGCCGGGGATTCTTGTGGGGATCGGAGTTGTGGGGAGTGGGTAACTTTCACAGTTGAGGGGAGGGGGAAGATCTGAAGCATACCTGACCAATCCGGGCTTAATTAGTGCGAAGTACTCGAGTACTGTACAGTATCTGTAGGTATCCGTAGGCCAGCTTTAGTTCGAGATTGAGAGTAGGATGACGCTCTGGGCAGGCTACAAGCATTGTATCAGGAAAAATATTAGTGGTTGTGAGTGAGTTATCATGTTTCTTAACACACGGATTTACGTTCTTAATAGAGAGTGGGTTAAGAATCATCCTATCACGGCTTTGGTCACAAAACAGGAGCAGAATACTGAGCAGGCTGGTGAGAAAACACTGGATGAAATTCTTATCAAACAAGTCAAGCCCTAATACCATGGCGGCACACCGTTGAAAGGGTCTACTTCTTCGAACTCTTCGTCCTCATGGCACTCCTGTTCGGTTGTCGTACTAGGCGATGCTGCTCCCTTCTGCATCTCCCTAGGTAATTCCTCAGAATCTCTCGGAGAAAACGCCGGTGGTGTTCTTGCAGGTGCTGTCGGCAGTCTTGAGGGTGGCGGTGGGAGTTGTCTAGCTGGATCATGTATTTCCACGATTGCAGGCGTCCATACGCTCCAGGCGTCTAAGTTCTCCGCATTGTCGTTGCCATATTTGAGGAACCCTGGGGAAAGGATTAAGTCCACCCGTAAACGGTCTTGAGGGTCGTAGTCTTCGTCACCAAGCCTACTCTTCACCCGGGGGTCGTTGGGAATGAAGAGTCGATCGTTGTGGTCAAGCCAAGGCTTAGAGAACATGTGTAGCTCGGAAGATTGCTTGCTCATTTTCTCGCCGAGTGCCATAGCGTACTTGACTATCACGCGGAGCCTTTCGCTGTGCACACGCGGTTCTCGGGCAGATAAACTGGGCCAGTGGGTGGTGGTGATTGGTCTGAGGACTTCTTCGATGTTGCGGACGATATCCGTTGCGTATTGCTCTTTGTATGATTGGAGTGGGTAGGATTCTTGGCCTCTCAACGGCCATCTCGTACACGAGTAAAATGCCTGGAGACTGCTCGCTCGCCAGCGCTGTGCCTCTGCTCTATCAACTGTGTCTATCAGCATTGTTCACAGGGCTAGGAGAGGAAGGTATACTGTGACACTTTATCTGGTACATGTCTTGAAATTGTCGATAAAAATTCGGCGGCGTTCCGGAGAAGGGAGAAAGAAAGATTTGACGGCATATCATGTTCCCAAGCACCGCCTGGACCAAATGCGAAGCTTTGAAGAGCTCCTTACTGCCCCAGTCACTGTTGTCCCAAGACACCTCTTCCAATTCCTTTCTGAACTCCGGGAACTTGCTTATATCGAAATCTGCTATCTTGATATTAAAATAGTCCCTCGCCCAGTCCGAGCACTGCCGAAATATTTCTCGGAATTGGGAGCTGATGGCCTCATGCGACTCGCGCGCAGCACTCCTTGTTTTTTCGTACTCTTGAGTTTGAAATTTTCTGAGTTCTTCGGTTTGCGCATCTCGGATTCTCTCGCTTTCCTCTAGTTCATCTCTAATCTTTGTAATTGTATTCTTTAGCACCGTGGCCTGGGTCTCGAGGTCTGCTTTATCGCGTAGCAGGCGTTCATTAGCTTCATCAAGTTTTGCATTCTCTTTTGCTAGGTTTGCTCGCATGGCATCTAAGGCTCCATTGAGGTTGATGGCGTTATTAAATGCGTTTTCGTCGGCCTTTTTGGAGTTTAGTGACAGTGACCCAGCATCTCCGGCATAGCCCTGGGGAAGCGTTAGAGGTTTTCTAGGAAATAGGGAAGAGTTTTTCTCACAGGAAGATAGCTTTTTATGCTGCGCCCTCTCTTATTGGAGGTCTGGACTATCTGTGGTTCCATGGTGCTTCTGGTATTCTGGCTTGGATAGGGCGATTCTCTTCTGTATTTGAGGGCGGGCGGCGAGTGTCGTGCTCAATCGTGGGATCCATGCACAAGATTCTTTCAGAGCGCAACGTGAATGATTTCGTAGTTATTGTGTTAGATTATGTGGTCACAGAGTACTGCGAGGCGTCCGTCCAATAGAAAAGTTAGGACGGCCATTTCCCCGCACAGAAAAAGCAAAGACGGACGCGCAGTGAGCAACTGTTTCAGCGAGTACGAGTATTCGATTACAGGTGAACCCCGCAGGGAACTGGTTCTAATTGCGACGATCTTGAGGGTTTTGGAGAGTCGAGAGATTAACTTGGACGGATCAAGCAAAATACAGCTGTGTTGACACGTTTTGGTGCATGGAGGTTGGGTCGAGACCTCAAGGCAGCAGCGGGAAAAACTAAAAATGAGACCGTCGGGCGCTTGGTGTATTGAATTTCTGTCTGAATTGCCGTAAGATACAAGCCCGCGAATATGGATTGTCCATCTGGATTATCATCTCGTATCGTAGGAAACTGAGGTCAGTTTGTTCATCCAACACCACGGGATTATCACTAACTTGCATTAACGTTAGCTACAATAGAAAATTTTCGTTCTGCACTGACAATATCTAAAATGTCAAATGAACGCCACAGGCTGGTAGTAGGTGGTATGTTCTCCTTCGCTTTCGGTTTCCGATATTCTAATCTGTGGATTAAAGTGGATTTTGGCACGACATACTCTGGTAATTAGCGTCTCCCTTCAATAGCGGATACCATGGCTCAACGATACCTCTAGGGCTAGCATATATTCACACGACAGAGCCCGACTATAAAAAAATACAAGTAATCGACAGCTGGCCAGGTCGGGGAAACACCAACCATGTCAAAGTCCCCACCGAAATCAGTTATTCGGAGAATGGCGCAACTTGGGGCTATGACATCCCCCCGAACGGGACCCGCCATGGCTTCTTTAAACTTCTCCTAGATGTGAACGCTGCAACACAGTACGACAACCCCCGACTGGCCACATCGAACCCCCAATCTATGGATCGCTCGTACGCAAACACCCCACTTCCCGCGGGGAAGACTGCGGTAGAAATTACAACGGATTACCTCAAGCTGCTGTACGCGCATCTTATGAGGACACTACGCCAAAGGCTTATCCGTACATTGGATAATACGCCGATTCAATTCGTTTTGACGACACCGGCGATATGGAGTCACGAAGCGCAGAACGCAACCTGTCAAGCGGCTAAGGATGCTGGATTTACGTCGAGGGCTGGGGATACATTGACAATGGTTTCAGAGCCGGAGGCTGCGGCGTCATATTGCCTTAAGGAGATTTGCCATGAACGCTCCGAGAGTGATAGCCCTCTCGAGGTAGGCTTTCTTCTGCCTACGCGTTCTGTGTTGGGGTTAACAGAGTCTAGCCTGGCGAGCGGGTGGTAATTTGTGATGCTGGGGGCGGGACTGTGGTAAGTCACTTTGGATCCCACTAGCATTAGAGGTTGCTGAGTGCACAGGATTTGATAACCTACACGGTCGAAAAAGTAAGTCCTAGGCTAAGCCTATACGAAGCCGCCGTAGGCTCTGGTGGGAAATGCGGGTCAGTCGCAGTAGACAGAGCGTTCCTCAGCCTTTTAGCGTCCCGCATTGGGCCTGGCTTTAGGGAATGGCCCGCTCGAAAGACTGACCCACAGAGCTCCCTTATGCGCAGTTTCGACACGGCAAAGAAGGAGTTTGGAACTACAGCTCGTACGGACTTCTGGCGGATCCCTGTTGGGTATGTGAGAGATGACCCCGCAAATGGGATTGAGGATGGAGAATTGAGATTGACGATGTGAGTACCTTAAACTAGCTGATACTAGTATTAATGAGGGCCGGTGGGACTGAAGCATTGAGTAGGGCTGATATGAGGGGTTTGTTCGACCCAATCGTCAAGCAAGTGATCTCTCTGCTGGGGCAGCAAGTTCGGGATTCTAACAAATTGGATTCCTCAAACAAGGTTTCTGTATATTACCCTTTGCCAGATATTTTATGACTAAGCTAATTAATAGACAATTTTCCTGGTTGGCGGCTTCGGCGAATCTGCATATCTCTACAAAGAAGTGCAGGCTTGGGTTAGGTGGCAGTCCTACCATATCCGAGTTATTAATCCCAATTTTTCGTAAGCTTGTCGAAACCCCATAAACCAGTTCTTGTAGTCGCATACTGAGGGTCTATAGCTGGTCTGCCGTGGTCCGAGGCGCGGTTCTCCATGGCGTTGAGGGCATTGTCCATACACGGAAGTTAAAGCAACACTACGGCGTAGTGATAGCGAAAAGATTTGAAGCAGGTCTACATGATGAAGAAGACTCCTTCACGGATCCTTATTATGACACAAAATATACTCGGGATAATGTTGAGTGGCTAGCAGCAAAGGTATGCGCTCGCTTCTACTGCTTCGCTGGATGCAAGGTTGAAAAGCAAATAGGGCGATGACGCCAACAATGAAAAAGTAATTTCGATACCCTGTGGGGCATCCTTCCGTCCGGGTGATCAGCGGGCAATAAGGCTCTCCCTTGTGGGGTGCAAATTTGATAATCCGCCTCCGAGCGCTAAGCACTGGAGTAGGTTACCCCGTCCTTCCGGAATTGGCAAGAGACTAACAACAGAAAAGTGGTGGATGCGTTAGGGACAGTCACCTGTGATGTGAGTATGATGCCACCGTCAGCTTTCCAGATTAAGCGATCGGGGTTCTTTTTTCAAAGCGGTGTTTCCAGGGCTAGTTTCGCTGTCGACATGAAGGTTGGGTCAGCCGATTTGGAGCTGGACTTGGTGCATGCCGGAAAGTCGTATGGGAAAGCTACAATTGAATACTAAAGCCTTTGTGGAGATATATGGTGCAAGATGTTTTTCAGGTCAATTTATGTGCGTTGTGCTGCTCGGAGGGCCTTTAGATAACGAGTGATGCGTGGTGTACAAGTATAGCTTGCTGGTAGTCTTAATTTGTTGAGTTCTTAACAAGGTGGGGGTGGTGAGTGAAAAGGCGGTAATATTATTAGAAGGCAACTTCGCTCCTGTTAAAGGCATATTTACATAATCTTTCGCTACAGTCTTACAGTCATGATAATATTATTATAATATTATCATACTTTCAAACCAGAGATTTAATTGTGGAACAAGGGCACAGATGGGGCCGCTCTCTTTAGGTTATGGGGCAAATCTAATAGATCCTAAACTACCCTAGAGATTACTGATTGCTCAAGAAATGATAATAATAATATTATAATAATAATATTATTATTATGATAATGAAATAAAGGTCACCTTTCATCTGCTAAGATTGAGTGGACCGAAAAGCTCTAGCGATACCCTCTGCCCCAACCCCAACCTCGACAACGTAATCACACTATTGCCTTCGGTATTGCTATCGACCTCACTGCCATCACCAGATGCCTCCACACCAACACCCTCCGCATGAACACCAAGCAATTATTGCCCCACACACCACATTGACAGCCATAATGACCCCTGTAATCAGACATTTTCAGGGAGTCGTCGCCGGTGTTGTGGAGACTCACTGCGCGGCAAGGGATTCGCTCACCCCCGAATACGGCCGGGGTGTGCGTGAGGGGCGCAATTTTTTCCTTACCCAACTGAGCGACAGGATTGATGAGCTAGAGGGGGATGGGGATTTGTCTATCGTGAGGAGTTGGGTTATTCAGCTGGGAAAGGAGGAAGCAGAGAATGGGCTGGGTGATAAAGCTAAGGAGGATCAGGGTTTGTTCTCGCCCGGCGTCGTTTTGTAGTGAGGACCATCGGCTGACAAAGTCTCGGGTGGTTATAAAGAAGTGGGGGTAGGGGAGGGCGCGCCGGGACATAAAGAAGTGGTCGGGGAAGGAGAAGCTCGTGGAGGGGGCCAGGGCCATATGGGGATACTGGGGGAGCCTGGGTTACCACATTACTCCAATCTTCGAAAAAGATATCGGGGAAACTCTGAAGATAGCGAGGAATCGGAGCCTTGCAGGAAGAGGGTTTGTGAGTGATAAGGCCCTTTGGTGCCCGGGCTTGGATCCACTCTGTTGGAAACTGTAGTTATGGGTGCGCTCTCCTCTCATCTGTTGCTGTAGTTACGAGTGACACCTCGTGACCACTTACGCCACCCCCCCCCTGTTCCCTCTTAAATCCTCGCTTCTCTTTTCTCTTCCTCTTCCTTCTTCCTTCTTCCTTCTTCTTTTTCCCTCTTAACAGTCTTCTTGTTCAGTAAGTATAAACAAGTCTTTTGCTTTCTCCGGTGACCACTTTGCCTTTGAACCTGTGGAACTACTCGCTTGCCCTCTTCTGCACCCGATAGTTCTCAATACACTCACTTGCGCTACATTTCTAGCACTTTGGGACGTCTGTTTTTGTATTACCGTTGGAATCAGCCCTAGTTATGGAGTTCCCACATCCGGAGTTGGTAGGAGCAATTGTCAAAGCTCGGCATCAGGGGTCTTGAACAATTTCCGAAAGACTTTCCATCTGCGAACACTACTGTGGGAATCTGCCCCTTGAGTTACTTATCCGGAGGTGAATTGTATGTGGGTCTTCAACAGGAATGTGTAATTGGTGTGAAATTGAAGTTTGGAACCACCGCCACAAGTGAAGCCATCACGGGAAAGGGTATTTTTTCCCTTGTAGTACCAACCTTAGTATGAATGTACAAAAGGCTTTAGTTAGAAATATTGTCATTTAAAGGGCGAAATGACCGTCATCTATTGTCACTCGGTTTCAGAGACCGTGGCGGAAAATGGGGTTGGGATGGTGCTGTGCAGATGATTGCCGGCTTGGGAGGAATAGATAGCAGTCAACTTTGATGGAAATCGAGCAGCCAAATGATGTTGGGCTCTTGGTAAAATTAGGTGGATTTATAGGAAGTCATATTATGATAGAAGAAAAAAAGAAGGAACTAAGTTACAACCTATCATCCCGAGATTTCAATGACTATGAATCCTATCAACTAGATACGTAAGCATGAGTGACTCTTCCTTGTGGTTCTATAAACCACACACAGCTCATCTTTCCCTTGCTTAACTCTGAGCCTCACTATTATCCATCTTCCTAACTTCCCGGAAGTGCTGACATTTATCTTATATGCCATGATACTTTCAAGCTTCAATATGCTCTACATGGTCCTAATACCCTCAGCGCTGATCTAAACGACCTTATCACCTTTCCCCAGGGGCAACGGAATTAAGATTGGTGGTGTACTGCACGTCGTCCCGGGCGAGTAGCATTTCTATCACTCCACCGTGCCCATTTTTAACAGCCCAGGGATGTTTGCCGCATCACGGGTAAGAAATTCCACGCTCCTTTCAATGTTGTCTTGCGGCGCGGCACAAATCCTTCCCTGCGATGACGAACGCCCTAGTACAAGTAGGCCCCGGGTTGAATCGCCTATCTTGGTCTGTATATAAGTACATCAGGCCTTGTGAATGGATCTATCAAAAACCTATAAATCGTCTAACTTAGAGCATCGCAACATATTCCTTTGCGATATCCTCGTAACTTGCCAAGGCATCGCACTATCTTGATACTCGAGTACAGTCTTAGTCTAGTGTACGAGTACTCGGATACCAGGGCTGGTCCGCGAACACAGGGCTGACAAAGCTAACGACGATATTGGGAATAGCGCACGCACTAAGGGGTGTGGGTTGAAAACCAGAAGAATTCCTCGAACGCTTTCTGCTTTACTATTGGTTGAACTATCTATTCACGGTTTCTATTGGATATTTGCCACTTTAGCTCATGCTCAGAATAAATCCTGGTGTTCGCGGACTAACCCTGGTATCCGAGTAGGGGCCAGCGGAGTGTGGCGTTATTATATGTTGAGTAAGCACGATATAAATGGCAAAGAGTGGCTTGGCCAGACGAGAATCAGGGTTAACTATCGGAAAGGTATATCATAAACTTCGCTCCCTCATCCCGCATCCGACTAAAACTAATAGCAGTGGCAGAAATATATGAAAAATGATGAAATCAGCCTGATCCTTCCGTCGCTTCCTACACCTATCCCTTTCCTCCTTGTACTTTCCCGTCCCTTTGCTCACTCCTACGATAAAGGAAGGACATGATCAGTGAACCGTTCCCATATAAATTATTCTCACTCCAGAACAAAAAGCACCCCTTACGACATTCTTCTAACATCTATTATCAACTACAACTAACAATCCGCTTCCATCAACTCTAACAAATACATCTCCCCTATTATACCCCTTTCGTAGTCAGCACCGATCACAGCTATACTAGGTTAACAGCTAGCTACCAGGCCGGTTTCTATGAGTGTTAGGAACGCTTGAACTTATTGTTGTTCTTTCTCTATACTTGTGCCTGAACAAGTGATATCTGCGCTTCAGAGGGGAGAAGGAGAAAAACTGAATTGTAGAGAAGGGGGGAACAATAAACAGACAAGGAGGGTTTACAAACAGAGGAGACGAATGAAAGTAGATATAAGTACCACGGAAATTCAAAGCTATGTGGTTTATCCCGATACAATGGAAATAGGCGGGCGTACTCCGGAAAGAGAGGGAAAGGGGCGATCTCTGCGAGACGATGTCTTGGGCTGCAGGAGGAGGGGGGAGGGGATGAGAGGAAGGAAGGTCTGCGGGGGTGGGCATGTTTAAGGAGTTGCTGCGGTCCTTGCGGATATAGCAAAAGGTGATCCATATCCAAAAGCGATAGGGAGGATGATGCCTCCTGTTCCCTGGGAAGACACTGGGGGCTGTGGTAGCGCTATCACTTGCTCGTTAAGTGGCTCGGCGGCCCGCTAGAGCCGTATTTGGCGGTGGTACCTAGTTTATCGAGTTAACGTCATCCCGCCGAGCAGTGCTTTCACCACTCCCTCACAACTTTTGATAGCAGCCCACAAGAACGGTGTTCGGCCCTCGGTATCGCTCGTTGGGGTCGACGTCGTGCCATCTGAGCAGAGTTTTCACCACTGTGATTTTGAATCAATCAACTTTGGTGGTAAAAGGTTGATCGTGAACCCATCCAAATCTCATCCAAGGTTTGAGGACCCTTAATGAAATCTATGTATTCTGTATCCGAGTGACACCTCGTGACCGCTTGCGTGGCCCCCTGTCGTGCTCTGATATCCTTCATTCTTGTATCGCTTCAGGTATCTGCTCAGAGTTCCATGGCCCCTCCTTTCTCCCACTGATTCTCCCATCCCCACCTGCTTCCGTTTATTATTTTAATATTGTTTGAAGCCCGCCCCTGCCCCTGCAACAGCCTTGCCCCTGCCCCTGCGACGGCCTTGCCCCTGCCCCTGCGACAGCCTTGCCCTTAACCTCTACAAAAGCACACATCACGTTATGGTTGGGAAGTTACATGAACTGGCCCATAGGGTGTTTTCCCAGGTCTTCGAGCGGAAACTCCTTACGATGGGGATTGATGAGGGGGAGCTGGAAACGATTGGAGGTGCCAGGATGTCGGTTCGGCGGAAGAGGGGAAAAGAGCCTGACTCCGCATACATACCAACACTGGTACGCCCATACGATGATTGTTGGCCCACCTTGGTTGTCGAAGCTGGAGTATCTGAAAGCGTATCTGGCCTCCAACGAGATGCAAGATGGTGGTTAAAGAACTCGGAGGGCGATACCAATACCGTGTTGCTCATTTTTGTGTCACGACCAGAAATGCAGCTATATTTTGAGATATGGGAGTTGGTCGAGATGCCACGCCGCTATATTACTCGTGGCTGTGATGGGGAGACTGAGGGTGTTCCAATGTGCACACAATCGGTGGAAATCATTGGAACCGAGATTACGGGTGATGAGGATGATGAGGATGATGAGGATGATGATGAGGATGATGAGGATGATGATGAGGATGATGAGAATTATGATGAGGATGATGAGGATGATGATGAGGATGATGAGGATGGTGAAGATGATGAAGATGATGAAAGCAAAGGTGATGAAGATGATGATGAACATGAAAGTGAAGAAGCGGAGGGTGGTGAAGAAGACAAGAGTGAAGCAGGAGGTGAGGATGAAGAAGATGAGAGTGAAGAGGGGGATGAGGATGACGACGAAGATGAAGATGGTGAAAATGACGAGGGGGATAAGGACAATGAAGGTGAAGAAGGTAATGATGATGAGGAAGATGAAAGTGAAGAAGGTGACAAGGATGATGAAGAGGAAGAAAATGGTGAAGATGGCAAGGGTGACGAAGAAAAAAAACAAAAAAACAAAGAAAGTAAGAGGGATATAACTATTGATTTTAGGAAGACCTTTCTGCGTACCCCACAAAAAAATGACGGAGAAAGCAACATAAGGTTCACTGGAGATGACCTTAAAGCTATTGCTCGACGCCTTTGGGGGAATACAAGGAAGCGTGGTCCCAGATCCCAGACTGTGAGTTACCTTTCCTAACACTTTCCGAGATTCTATTTTTGACTAATATATTGAGCAGGTGGAGGTGGTGATAGAGATATGAGCGGGGGGGAGACCGCACATACTTATGCGGAAGAAATTTAGCGAGATGGGTTTATGGGACTCATTGCTTTGGGATACTGTATTTGTTTTAGTTTTGCTATGCTCTCCCCTCTCCTCCATGTCTCTTTGTTTTTTCCCTGACACTCCCTAATGATCCTTTACTTTTCCTTTCTTTCCTTGTGGTCGTTGACACATTCATTCATGCCTTTCATTACTCGCTAGACCCTATCAATCTCTACTCGTTCTTTTATACCTGTTTGTTCCTCCGAAATAGAAGTCTGTATCTAAACAGCCAGTCTATAATCTTTCCTGTGGGCCTCTCGTTATCCGAGCGCTCTCTGCTCAAGAGATGACTAGACGACCGCAGACCCGGCTGATGTTACTTACCTCTCAATCGTTAGGCTTCCGCTCTTAGATGGCCCCTACTCAAAAACTTTACAAGGTTGGAAGAGTCATTCAGCTTCTTCGGAAGCTACAGTTTCCGTCATAACACCAGTCTGAAATTCCCCAGGCCATGCGCATTAGAAACCAGGGGAGCGCACTCCTGGAACCGACCAAATTGGTTCCTCCTACTCTTATCCTGCATCCCCGTAATAATCGCAACCTTCACTGCCGTTATTCTGTTCTGGATTTACTCTCCCAACGGCTTGGGCTGCCGTTCGCCGACCCAAATTGTCTTCTGCATAACCTGGCTCCAAAGCGCACTCTTCACAAAACTCACAAGCAAATTATTCCCCGGGAAATACTACTTCCGCCTCGTTATGGTGAACGATCTAATCCTTGCCGTAATGCAAGTCGGCTTCATGCTAGCCGTTTTCGTGGGGTACTACAACAGTTGCTTGTGCTGGTCAGACTACTTCTCATTGACCCGTCGAGGGCCGGCCTTCGTTGAAATGGTCCAGCCTAAAGAGCTTGCTGGTATGGTGCGGATAAAGTGGCTAGTAATTGCTATTGTGGGATTGTCGGCGCAAGGACTAATGTTACTAATAATATGCCTCTGTTCGGGCAAGGGACTGAAGGCATTCGAGGGGAGTGAGGCTGAGAAGACGAGGATATTTGGAGAGTTGATGGAGCACGAGAAGAGGATTACTAGGAAGTGCGGAATTGCCAATTCGGAATACATAGGTCACGGGGGGAGCCGGAAGCGGGGTGTCAGTGAAGCTGGGAATGGGTGATTGTTTTTGGCACCGTTATTGATGAAGTTGGGGGCTTTGGGGTAGTAGCTTGTGTGATAGTTGCTTGGGCAAACGGATACACTAATTTGTGAGATGTGAACTTTTGTAACGGCTTTTTGAGTTAGGTGTCTATTTTCTCATTAAATTTATCATTATGTGGTCTGCCATTGCTCGAATCGACGCCAAAAAAACACATGGAACGTTATTTCTTGACTGTTATGATATTATTATCGCAGATATCTCAGTGCCGGCACCATGGTACAAGTATCATACTCCTTGCATCTGTAGCACCAGATCTTGTCCACCAACTCCGCTGAGGGCTAAGCTCAAGTTATGGGATCTCAATTCTTATTATACTGACTAAAATTTAGTTAGTGGAATCACACTAAGAACCAATCTTAGCTCTTTTCCCGAACGCGGGCAATAGTCCGCCGATCTCGATTCTAGACCAAGGGGCTTGATTCTTTCCCGGATTATCTGAGGAGAACCTCGATTCTGCCTCGCAGTCAGACTTACAGTGATATCGGTGATGAGAAGTAGATTGTCTCAGAAAAACTAGTGATACTGGCTGCTCTGGGTGATCGATCATGTTGAGATAGAACCTCAGGTGATCGTTTTATGATATGGCAGGACTAAATCGAATATCTAGGGGTACGGCAAAGTGGCTCTTATTAGTCGAATATCTCTCATGATAGAATAAGTGACGAACCCTATTTCCTCCCGTGGACTTTTGGGAAGACCCTATTGTTTCCCTCCCACGCGGTGGGTTTTTGCCCTCCCAGATCCCCAGTCTGCCGAGTGACATTCTGTGATCAACTAGATAAGAAATAGGCTTGTCGATGCGCTGCACGATTGCTTAAGCGTACTCATTATACTCTGCAAGAATGCCACCTTATCGCCGCGGTGGTGCGGCGGTAGTGCCCACCTAGGTGGCCTCGGCACCAGGCCTAGTTCTGAATTTGTAATTTTCCGCCCACGAGTGGACATTGCCGATGCTGATTCCGACACCGAAGATAGTTGAGACCTAGAATAGTACTCCAAGATTAAAATTGGTAAACCTACAAAAAAAGTAACTAGAGCGGTGGGGCCAGCTGAGTCCCTGCATCTTTTGCCTAGAGGCTCTGCGGGATGGGCTAGCGAAATGTTGGAGAGTGCAAACCCTACCGTATAATCTAGCAAAAGTCGGACTGACGCTATTAATTAAATTTCATATAACTACAGGAAGCTGGTGAGGATTTTCTTGAGCCTGTCCACCCACCGCGGCTTATATGTTTAAACTGTGGCGGATTCACCTTCGAGATCTCCTGTTGGTTCGGTTGCTTAAGTTTCGCTTCAGCTCGAATCCGACTTTTGCCAGATTATACGGTACTATACTTGCGGTTTGAAAAAATGTCCGGATGCCTTGGCGCCAAGATTTGAGAATTTAAGTTATAAGTTGGGACATCTTGGCGCCAAGGCATCCGGATACCTTTGAAAACCGCAAGGCACAGAGCTGACTCTCCACCCCACCAACTGGATTCAACTGAACCGGTGAACTGACAAAAAACCATCCAATTTCCATCCCACCGTTCACACGCAGGCTGTTCTTTGACACCGGCATCACCGAAGCTACATCATTTTCCCCCCTATCTTTCACCAACCTCTACCGGTGATTGCTGCGATGCCCCTCCATCAGAGTGGTGTTGACGTCACTCCCTCCACCTCCCAAATGTTTGCACAGCGTGCCCCATCCAAAATGGTGGATTATCTCAGGGATGGGTTGGTGGGTGTTGATCGTCTCCAATATCATGGTTCCGGCTCGTTCAAGACAGCCATCAATAAGCGAATTAACAAAATTCACTTGAAGGGAGCCGCTCAGTACGTGGTCTTTAGCCCTGTCACCCAACGAGAGTTTGAGGATATCAACAAAATCCGCGACGCACATTACAAAGGACTCCGCTTCATGTACATTTCCGGCGAGGGAGTCTTGATCATCAAACTCGGAGCTACTAGAGTCCATGAATTGGCCCACAGGGTGTTTGTCCGTTGCTTTGAACAGAAGCTTTTCCAGATGGGCCTTGATAGTGAGCTCGAGCCTATAGGGGCTACAGGGTTTTCGGGGCCGGGGAGTGAAAAAGAGCCGGATTCAGCATTAATACCTACCTCACGCCCTTTTGAGACCGATTGGCCAACCCTGGTGGTTGAATGCGGAACTTCAGACTCTCTTGCACGCCTCCGGGTCGATGCTCAGTGGTGGTTGGAGAACTCGGCTGGAGATGTGAAAACTGCAATTGTCATTTCCGTCTCGAAACCAGAAAGAAGCTTCCATCTAGAGAAATGGGAATTGGCAGACGCACCCGATCCATCCGATCCATCCATATTCCCGCCAACCATAACCGAGGAAGCCGACATCATTGGAGAGAAAGTCCACATCACGGCAAAAGGTGTTACTAAGACTAGTTTTGTGATAGATTTCACGAAAATCATGCTTCGCCGGCCACTAGCACGCCATGGAGAAGGCAACTTTACCTTCAGCAAGGAGGACCTTGCCGGTATTGCGGGCCGTGTCTGGAGGAACTCAATAAGGCGTGCTTCTAATGTTCGTATTATTGGTCCCCTTCCCTGCGCTATTGTATTTACTCGTATAAGCTACTATCTCCGTATGCAAGGCTATCTCCGTCAATCCCTGTCTCAGCCCGCTATGGGTTTTTTTTCCTCTGATCACGGAGATAGCCTTGCATACGAAGATCGTGGATTATATGAGTAAATATGGTAATTTCACACATTGCGTTAAAGGCTAATTTATTGAGCAGTAGAGCGATAGCAGAGTGGGGACATTATTGGGTGGGTAACTGTTGTGGATAATGCCGAACAAGTGTGGGGACATTGTAGCTAGGCATGTTTACGGCACGCATTGCTTTGGGATACTGTATTTGTTTTAGTTTTGCTATGCTCTCCCCTCTCCTCCATGTCTCTTTGCTTTTTCCCTGACACTTTCCCTAACGATCCTTTACTTTTCCTTTCTTTCCTCGTGGTCGTTGACATATTCATTCATGCCTTCCATTACTCGCTAGATAGGGATCAACTTCTCTGTGAATCATTCCCACTCCAGACTGAAAGAAAAACTGCTCTCAATATTCCTGTAACCTCCACAATCTATCCCAACTCACTCCCTCCCTCCATTAACTCTAAAAATCTCAGATAGGAAGCCTATCTTTGAACAATGCCTGGCGTCAATCACATCGGCTATTCGCAGTAGCGACAATCAAGCCGGTTCTAGAGAAAACTTAAGAAAACTCAAGGCCATACTCATGCACTTAGGTAGATATCGATAGGAGGCTCGCCAATGCCCCAAGTGAGCCCGCTGATGTCGATTCTTGACAAAAGGAGCTTTATTTTTTCCCGATTATTAAGGAAAACCTCGATTCTACCTCGCAGCCAGGTTTAGAGCGAGCACTGTAGGTAGTGAGGAGTGAATCATCTCAGCAAAGCCAATGGTCCTGGCTGCTCTGGATGATCTATCATATTGAGGGAGATCAAGTGATCGTTTTGTGATCTGGCAGGACTAAAGTGTGTATCTGGATGCTCGTCAAAGTGGCTCTTATTAGTGGAATACCTCTCATAATAGAATAAGTCACGAACCTATTTCCTCCCGTGGGTTTTTGGGGAGACCCTGTTGTTTCCCTCCCACGCGGTGGGTTTTTTGCCTTGTCCGATCTCAAGTCTGCCGAGTGACATTCTGTGATCAATTTGATACGAAATAGGCTTGTGGGTGCACTGCACGATTGGTTAAGCGTAATTACCGGTAAGCAGAGGGCGCCTAAGTTTTCAGGGTACCGCACCCATAATGGGTGGTTTTAAGGGAGGTGTATCATACTTTATCTCAAAGCTGAAGGTCCTGAACTGGCCCGGGCGAAGAAGCTGGGTTGAAGATATGAGAACCTCATTTGATCACAGTGCCGGCGCCCAAGCAATGGACCTTTGTCGATTTTCTAGCATACACAGGGATTAGGTCTCGTGCTAGCGGTGAGTGTGTTTGTCACCCAAACCGTTGATAAGGGGATTCTGTATCATAAGCGACGGGGGCACTTTTAAGTATGGTTGAAGAGTAATTGGTTCTAGGGGTTTAACATACTGTGGAAGCCAGAATGGACCAACCAAGTGTTATGCAGTCGTGAACTCCCTCCTTTGTGAGAGGCTCGAAATTTTGGAAGTCGTGAGATGCTGCTTGGCATGCTCACGCTATTGTTTAGTTGTTCGGATAGTTTTCCGGAATGTGCTTTGGCCTAGATTAAGACATCCTCACGGGAAAGGAAAGCGGAAGAGTCCGAAGGGGGAGTTGGATGCCCGGAGGCCACAAAAAATGGGGGTCTTCGCCTCCCTTCGCTAGTTAGGGGAGTACACAAAAAAGGAAAGGAGTCATACGGAAGAGAATGGATATGAGTCGCGATCCAGAGAAGGATAGGGGGACGACTTCGTTGTGATTTATATATACTCCTGTCTTTACAACTAGTTAGTTGAGCGCACGGGAGATAGCGAAGAAAGAGAATGAGTGAACATTCCCACTCACTCCATGGATAGTCGCTTCCTGACTTTATAGTTTAAAATAATTATTGAACAATTCACTCTAAACTCGTGCGCTAGCGACCGTATTTCTGTTGCTTGAACTATTGGTGTTCTGTTGTCGCCGTTGATCCGTTCAGAACGAAAAATAGCAAAGGAAAGGGCTTTTTAATCCCTTCAGGAGGCGGAAGGCAGGAAAAGATTCAAAATCTTGCCAGCAGAAGAAACTCCGTCCAAATAGCATTTGATCCAGCTTCTACTCGTACCGTATGCTGTCTAGGTGATCTCTGCAACGGTGGAATTTGTAGGGTATCCAACTGCATGATCTCAGGACGGGTTCTTGTTATATCATTCTGCCCCAAGATAATTGGTTCCCCGGGAACGGGAGTGGGATGGTGGGTCCTTGGGCTCGGTAAGCCTTGCTGCGCCATACAGGTACCTTCAGTACTAGTATTCGGGCATCTCTATCATACTTGTAGTAGGAAACAAATTTCTGAAGGTAGGGGTTCGCAAAAAATGTGCTAAAAAAATCCCATCGTATCTAACCGCCCATCCAATCCACGACCCCCGTTTTATGTACTTCTTATCTATTGCCGGTAAGTCTCAACAATGGCATCGCACTGGCACCGTGTCCTAGATAGAGTTTAGCTAAAAGGGCTGGCCTATCCGATCAGAGGGGGATGGTGGCAACCTAAATAAGGCTGAAAGTGATACCGTATTAACTTGAATAAGAGAACGGTGTGCTATGTAGTCAAGAATTCCCTACCTTGGAGAAGGGGCGGAAGACACAGCAAAAAAAGGGGGTGAAAAAACAAAAAAATACCAGACCTTACCAGAGGGGGCAACTCTAACGACATAGCACACCGTTCTCTTATTCAAGTTAATACGGTACTACCGTACGGAGGTACAGCGGGCACGAGTAAGTTTCGTAAAGTAGGTTACACAGAGGGTGGGGGTGGCAGTCCTCGTTTGTGGGACCTACAAAAACATACACGCTGTACCTCAGTACTTCTCACAGACGCAACATTACCACCGTATGTTCAGGGATCTTAGGCTTGTTCGGGAGTGCTTCCACAAGTACAACGATTTTAGGGCCTTTCTACAGAAAACATGTTCGGTATGATATAGCGGTAGTTACCTCGGTAGAAAATTTGACCTAAAGCGCCGATTAGCTTCGTTTATCAGCACCATGGCTCATTTTGCGCGGGAGCATCAGGGCCTGAAATTACACTTTGGCTCAACATCAGCCACCGAGGTTTTGTGAACTTTTGTCTCACCTGTACTGTACCACCTACAGTTGTAAAATCGCGATTGCCTGCATGGTAAGATGAAGATGAGGATCTGTGTGTGGTATGTTTGTCCCAAGAGATCTCGACCTCTAAATCAGTTTAGGGAGTCACTCTGGGGCTCTCAATCCACGTGCCTGCTCAGGAAATATGTTCTGCTGAACTCTTTGAATATTATATTCTAGTGAACCCATCAAAACTGTAAATCCCGGGAGAAACTGCCTGTCTGTTGGGGACTTACTCGTGGTCATAATATTCCACGTTAGCACAAATAGAACATCACCATGCAACGACTCGCTCATCTTTGCCATCACCCAACTCAACAAAGGGCTACCAAAACCACAATCAAATAAATATTTAAAAATAAAATAAATATATAATCCTAATTAATACCTCGTGTGTCATCAATCTGCTTTATTGAGATTTTTTTGTTCTGGTAAAGGAATGGTGGATTAGGGAGTGAGGGGGCGGGTTTGCCATGCTACGTGGTGGAACTTTGCAACGCCAAATGTTCGGTTACTTTTGCTAAGGTGAAATACGATTGGGTATGCAATTGCGGACAATATCGTAGACGATTGGGACGCTTGAAGATCTTGTGCGTGCTCTTTATTTAGGGGTTGTAGAGAAGGGATGGGGAGATTTTCTGGTGGATACATAAACATCATCGAGCGAGGTGTAGTCGAGGTTTGTTTACCGAAATAAATTCATTTCCTACTACACACCCTTTCATTGGTTATCCTAGGCACCAAGTCTGTCGATCGTTTGACCATGAGGTCAGCCTTCGGATCAATTCTTCCTCGTTACGGCGGGGGCGTCTGTAGCTGAAGAAAATATCGTTGATCTTCAACCACCAAGGGATTTCAACCACCACTCCTCTGAGAGTTACGTATAAAGTGAATATTCCGGGGTACATTAATGGAGAGAAAATGGGAATATCACAAGTTTTGATGGAAGTACGGGGGTTCAGAGGTCAAAACTTTGGCGCAAGCGGGGGGATGTCTGCTAATTTCCATTACGAAGATTATTGTTAGATCCCGGTACCGGTATTTGCTAAGGTATGCAATCCCCCAAGATAACGGCTATCGGGCCGGAGCACGATCAGGTATTTCTGCTACAGAGGAAGGACGGGGAGGCCTACAGGTTAGTGACGATTGGACGCTTCCCACAGTTGTCCTTATTCCACCCTTCCTTCGGGGGCGAGGGCGAGAACATACTGAAAGTCAGGTACTCCCCGCCTCAGGGAGAAGGCAAGGAATTGTGTATTCTTCTCCGGCCTCATACATCTGGGTTGGTAACTCGAGAGATCGTAATGCATAGTTAAGCGTGCATGGGCTACGATATGGGAGATGGGTTTTCGGAGTTTTTTTCGGCTTGTCTTGGGTTTCCGGCGAGGTTGATTTATCCGAGTTCGTCGCGCCGGTCTGTCATAGGAAGCATCGCGCCTATGGAGAAGCCGGATGCAAACAGCTGCTCCCTGTTGGGAAGGAAGAAGGTTGAAATATCGTTCGCTGATATCGCGCCGATAATGATAACAAGTATGGCTTCTCTTGGGTGTGTAGATGATATGGTTGGGGAGGAATAATGGATTTTACTAAATTCCGTCCAAATATGGTGGTCGCCAGTGAGAATGGGGAGGAGGTAGCTCAGTGGGAGGAGGATTTTTGGGGAGAGCTGCTTGTGGGTCATGACAAGAGGATTATCTTGACGGAAAATTGTGCGAGATGTACTAGTATTAACGTCCGTTGTCACTCCACCTTATATCTCACGAGCGTTCCGCTCATGGGGAATTAAATAGGTCGATTATGCTACTGGCGGGGTAGACCCTGCGGACAAGCAACCCATTAAAAAGTTGATGAAAGATAGAAGAGTCGATCCGGGAATGAAGTACAGTCCGGTGTTTGGACAATACGGGATATTCCCAGGTAAACACGATTTTATTTTAGAGGGTTCGCGGAGATATGATTCGCTAAGACGATAGATAGATATTCCCGCCTCAGGCGTCTACTTCAGTGTGGGGGAGAAAGTGGTGGTGTCGAAAAGAAATTCCCAGAGATCGGAGCTATGTATGTCTAACCGTTGTATCATAACTAAAGAATAATTTCCCTCTGCTGACAAGAGACAGATTGGCCCAGGATCTCAACGAGGACAAGGGGGGTATAACCCTATAGCGCTCTATAAAGGGCGTGATTGATAGTTTGAGTTTGGAGTTGGGCCAACCTTATTGTATGGTTCCTGGACGTGGGGCGTCGTCGGCCGGGCGAATTATGATACTAGTGAAAGCACGCCCATATAAGAGAAATCCGACCCTAAAAAATATGTGGTACTTCGTAAAAATCAATCCTTGCCGGCGACGGACAGGTGCGGGGCATGGAATTAAGCATCGCGCTAAAATCCAGAATTGCAGATGACAGAGAGCTGAGTCCCAGCAAGGACTGAGTGGACCCGCGAATCACGTATTGCCACTCGCGAATTGCGATATCAACCATCTTTTATACCTGCAGGAGAAGCCCATGCCCCCCCGAAAAGTAATGCAGAACATAAATACAATCAACTATATCCTCTTTTTGCCCTCTTCAGATGTATCCTCGCTCCAGGCCAGTGGATGTAGCCAATTACTTTGGACCCTAAGGAAGGTAACAAGGGCAGCACGTTCGTTGTCTTGATATTCTGAAGCTCGAACAATAATATCGGCATTGCAGCGCCGGCGTTGTAATAGTAGTTCGTAGAGGTGGTGAACGGAGGCTATAACGTCCTCGGCAACAAGCTGGCGCGCTTGAACTTCCTCGTCAAGAATTATGGTGAACTCGCTTAGTTGTGCTAGCTTATCTAGTCCCTCTTGTGTCCCACCGTCCGGGTCTGGTGGGATTTTTTTTTCCCATTCAGCCAGGCGGACCATGCGTGCTGCAGTGGAACATTAGTAACAATTCGATAGACAAATATTCTTACATACCTATGGCTCCACAGAGATTATGATATCCTGCCAACTTCATCCACTCTGTTTTTTCCTCCAAAGCTATACACTGGTGAAGGATTAGAAAACCAGTGGAGAGGGAGAGGGGTGATGGTGTTACCAGGAGGTGTCGATTGTGCACAATTTTTTCATCAATTTCCTTCTGAAGCCCTTTCTCCTCCTCTTGAAAGGCGTTGGATCGTTCCTTAAGTTGTTTGATCAACAGGATCTGCGGCTTGCTGGCGAGTTTGGATAGCTTCTTAAAGTGTTTGGTGAATAAAGCCTTCTCCAGTTCCAATTGTTGGAGCCATGCGGTATCCTGCTCTTGATTGCGTTGGGACCATTCGGCTTCAAGCTCTTTGACAGCTACAGTGTACTGAGTCATGGCGCTCGAGGGTTCACTGCTTTGCTGCACATGGTTAGTTTCTAGCTTGAGGTAATAATCAAAGATGATACTGACATGGTGAGTGGCATGACCGAATAGGGGGGTGGTAGGTGAGGCAGTAAAGCGAACCGGAGACTTGAAAAAACGCAGCATTTCCAAGAATCATCGGAGGATGTAATATGTGGTGGGGTGGTTGCCGGTGAGGTGTGGCAAAGAGGAAACAGGGAGTGACATGGGTTATGTGGGGAGAGTGACAGCGCCCGGGGGCGTAATCAAAGTTACAAGTCGGAAGTCCGAAGCCTTAGCAACAATGACCGAAGTAGTATCGCGGCACCCCCGAATTCTTTTCCACCTCAAATTCGGTTTCTGGGGCACCCAGGGCAGGTATCGACCATCCCAGCCAGTACGGAATAAGTGATGATCTGCTGTGAATGGTCGTGTTTTTTGGTCAGATTCTTACTAGTATAACTGGTGCCAACCTGCGTAGCCCAGGAACCGAATTTGAGGGTGCCGCTGTGGCGCATGAGAGTGGCTTATGACTTTCTATGGGTTTCGGTGATGATTGCGTACGTTTTTATGGAATAGAGAAGGAGACGTTTTAGCTAGCACATATTATGTTATTTAAGAGAGGGGACGGCGCCTCCGAGAAACAACCAGCATCGTGGGCATTTTTCTTCGTCTGAGAGGAATCATCCCACCAGTCTTCATTCATCACTACTTTCGTACTTGATCAAACCGATCAATTACGACCATCAAGTAATCGTGTTTCTTCTCCAGTTATCAGTCTTTACTTTCTTTAACTATCCTCTGCAGGCTACCTTCACCGGAAGCTCTACAATCACAATTGCCAAATCCCCACAAAAGACCGCCTGACGGGGAAGACCCGGATGACCGCTATACTAACCTCTTAACCAACTAAGATGAGTGAACTATCTTCAGATGCGTTAGAGTTACCCCAAGCCTCGCTCATGTCTACCAATATTGCTCAAAGATTTCTAGTCTGAAATACTCACAGCCCATGCCTCCGAATTCAGCCATCGCTAGGGTTTCAGGGAGCTGGAGAGCATACCAATTGGTGCCTGCTCGGCTGTTTGCAACCTGGAGGGTATGATATGAAAAATACATCAAGTATAGGGATTAATTATCTATAGTATGAACCGGAATCGCTCACGTTGCAATTATCTTTGGGCCGCAGGAGTCCTGGGTGGTGGTGGGCTCTTGGTGGAAACTTTGGTGAAGCTAGCGGCATTAATGTTCTACAAGCAATTCTCAAGCCATGGGCATGGCAGTTTTCTGAGAAGAGAGAGCTGAAATGCTCCTCTGTGCCATAAAACAGAGTGTTTTAGAGAACAAGGTACTATCCTTGTTGGAAATTAACCATTTCAGGCTGCTCGCCACATACATTATTCTCCGTTTCCCCAGGTGGGGAAACGCAACTACAATAACCTTAAACAGACGGTTGCTTCGCCAACGTTCCACCACTGTTAGCTTCCTACCATCTTACCCTCCGACCCTGCGTTACTGATGCGACAATATCAAACACCAATTGACCTTCAATGAAGCACGAACACTATGGATAACCGAAGACCTACCTCACCCTCGGTGATGTGTAGTACTCGAACCGAGGCAGGTGGCATAACTCTACCATCGGCCATGGAGCTTCTACCTTGGAAGTGCCCTGGTAAAGTAGAGATGGAAAGTGCGAGAGCAATCCGGCATGCACAGGAAGTGTGCCGGGGAAGAAGGTTCTCTATTGATAAGGATATAAGGCAGCCTGCCCCTCCCTTTGTTCGTTTTGTTATTAGTCACTCATCTCATTTTCTCTCACAGTTCGACGGTCGTCTCTTGTCTAGTTAAAGTCATTCGTTATTGCACACGATCTCTTTATTCTTTCCTATTCTCTGATATTTTTTCTCTATCATTGTTGCTCGTACCAATAAAAGTTTTGTGTCGTTTGGTAACTTAGGATCGGATCCACTGCACCCAGCCGCCCAGTAATTGTTTAAAAATCCTGACCCCACAGATACCCCCGGACGAGTGCTAGGTTAGACATCCACTGGAGTAGGGCGAAAGCTGGCCTAGATACTAATGCCTAGGCAATCGGCTCCGGGACCACCACGTTCGAAAGCTGAGGCGCCAACTAGAGGTAGAATAGAAGAGCGCTCTCGTCATTGACGCATTACCGCCTGCATTCGCTGCTACAAATAGGAATTTTGCCCCCATCTCATTCACTTCCAGAGAGCGCATTGGCCTACCCGCTCCGGGCGCTGCTCGAAGACAGCTTGGCAGCGGAGTTTTCAAGTGAGGGAAGGTCATTGATCAAAGGTGATGTTGTCGTGCGGAAGTGCAGGGTCACGAGCGATCATGGAGGATTGGGAGGAGGCGTGGTGAGGAGCCTGGGGAGGATAGAAGACGAGCTTTGTGGAAGTTAGAAGGAGGATAGGTGAAGGTCACACCGTGGCTTCCTCGGAGTAGAAGAAATTCCTCTTATGGGTTTCTCCTTCCCGGATTATTTGCAGGCTCTGTCATAGTAAAGACCATGGCAGGGCAATGTCCCCGACAGCACAGTGTTGCGGATGGCAAATTTGGCTGCGACCACTTAGAGTAAATCCTGTTTACTTGCTAGTATGCTTAATTTTTCCAGAAACGCAATATCATCCTGTCGGGATATTGTCCTGCCATGTTCTTTACAGCAGGTTTGTGCTCAGCATAGAATTGAGCACTGCCGAATGAGTGGATGGCTTTGGGGACCTTTCGTATTTCTTTTAATGGTTACTTACGCCCTTGAGTAGCAGAGAAGATGGGTGGGATAGGTTCTAGTATTCCTGTTATTTGAGAGAGGTGGAAACTCCTCAAGAGGAAAAAGGATCGTGGGGGGTCTTTTTTCGGTAATCAGAACTGTTCTTTCAGTCTTCACTGTTCTCCTGTATTATGACTTCATTGAACAGACCAATGACAGCCATCTCACATTTGTCCTTCAGCTTCTACAGCCAACCTTTATCCACCTCGACTTTCTCCTGCAGGTCACTCCCACGGGAACATTTACTCCGATATCAAGCTTCCAAGTGCGCATTCAGACAGCAGGAAATTTTGATTTACTGTTGCCTGTGCTCTCTAAAACTGTAAAACCGTAATGTACAGGATTTAACAGTCAACTAGGGATATCCTCTGCTTTTCTTCATTCGCCGGATGTGTCTTCTCTCCAGGCGAGCGGATGTGGCTAATTACTTTGAAGCCTGAGGAAGGTAACAAGTGCGGCGCCTTGATTACCAGGAAAATCCTCAGCTCTAACAATAACCACACCATTATCGCCATGTATGCGCGTTAAAAAAAAATCACAGAGGGTGTGGATGCATGTTTGAACATCTTTGATGTTCAGACTGCGGGCTTCAACTTCCTTATGAAGAACTGCGATGAATTCGGGAAGTTTTGCTATCTTATCAAGTCCCTGTTGAGTCAGAAGAGAAGGTTTGACCTTTCCTTCTAGCTCTGCACGCTTGACAATGCATTCTGTGGAGGAATTTAGCGACTGTGTGTCTTATATTTATTATTCTCCCATACCTAGAGCAGCACGGGCACAGAAATCTCCTAACAGCTTCTTTCTCAGTTGGCGCTCTTGAGAAATTGCACTCTGGTGGAAAATTAGAAAACTTATTGCAAGATGCGGAGGTGTAATCTTACGGCAAGTTTTTTATTTTCCGAAATCATTTGTTTAATTTTCTTCTGATTCAGACCCTTTTGCTCAGCAGAGTATTTGCACCGCTCCTCGAGATGCTTGGCCAGAGAGCTATGCATTCCAATGAGCCTCTTCATCTCTTTCTCAAAGAATTTAACCTGAGCTGCCTGCTCCTCCATGGCATTTTTCATGAGCATGGTTTTTAGGCTCGTCGTGCGCCTGTACCAAGTGGCTTTGATCTCTTTGAGAGCTGCCAGGTGATGGGTCATGGCGATGGGGTCGGTGTTTCTGCAATGTGATTGGGTTGTTGCTAGGTTGCGGCGGTGTTCAAGAATCCTGCTAGCGCTATAGGTAGTAGGAGGGAATACGGCAGTACGGAGTGTAGTGGCAGGGCGAGTTGAGCAATAGAAAAGCATGATATTAAAATAAGCTGGGGACTGGAAAAAAGGTTGCATTGTCGGGAACTGTGATGGGACCTGATGCTATAGGTAGGGAGGTTGTGGCTGAAGTGCAATCGAGGGGAAATAGAGGGGTGTGTTGTGCAAATATGATAGACTGTTTAATTGTACCGTACATTAAGGGGCAGCGAAGAGATACCATTACATACATGCTCCACCAATCTCAGCCCCTAAATTATTAACCATCTCAGAGCCTCATTGGAGACGAGAGTCCTGTTCAACTGTCCTATAGAAATGACTGCCTGAGTTACTAGCCCTTCAGGGTTAGCAGTGGATACTTACTGCCCACGGGGAGAAGTGGTCCAACAATCGTAACCAGCCAAACAAACCCATTTTGGACATAGTATGTGTATGGACTGGTGGGACATGCAAGTATCCGAAATGTTTGCACTGTAAATTCCCTTCGGGTTCCTTCCTGTCTTTACTTTCACCATACTGTTCAACTTCGCATCTCACTAGCAAACATTGTCCACCTATCATACCTTCTAACTGCGATTCTTCCTAAAAATGTTGCGCTTTCTAAAGTCTCCAATCCAGACTCACGTCACACCCGCAGGTGCATTACTTCCCACTGCATTTCATCGTACTATCCGCTGTGGAGACAATATCGCATACTACTCTACCGGGGAGCCGGTCGGGAAAGTCCATGCAGATGGTGAGACATGGATCACCCAAAACGAGCATATGGCAGCCGTAAAGTGCCTTGAAGCAGAATGTTATCGGCGCTATGAGGAGGAGGAGAAGGCGAAGTATAATAAAACCTTACAGGAAGGGTTGGAAACGAGGGTTCTGAAGTTTGGCCAGCACAGTCAGGATATGGAGAAAAATAGCAAACAATTGCATGAGCAGAAGGATGAGGAATTGAGACTTATGAGGGAGGAAGAGGAACAAGCTGAGAAAAGAATAGAAGAATTAGTGATGGAAAACCGAGTCCTAAAGGTCAGATTACACCATGCTAGCCTTGCAATAGATTGTCTAACAGGTGAGTAGGACAGTTTGCAGAAGGCAAAGGCCTGTAGGATGACGCTGCGGGGAAATTTGAGTGCTTGTGGAGCTTTGGGTATGGGGCCTGAATACGAGTAAATTTCTTAGTCACTAATATTGCTATACAGAGCATCTTGCCAAGCGCAAACAGGGGGAGAAAAGTGTCAGGCCTACTGTAACGATACAGGAAAGCTTAAATGAACTGTCTAAGCGGGGTAAATTTGTCAAAACCCTAAAAAAGGAAGCCGTAAGACGCAAACTAAGATTGAAGGATGTTGAATTTTGCGCCAACCACCTCTATGCTGTGGTGGCAATTCGTGTGGGTCGTGATGATGATATGGTGGTGGTGATAGAAGGAGTTAATTTCTCAGATGATGAGCTTGCTTCTTTAACTGTGTTTTTGAAAGTCCAGGATAACTGGCCACATGCGCTTGTCTGGAAAGTTAGGGCACTCTAACGTATCATGGAAATCTGTTACTGATCCGGAGACATTGTCACGGTTCTCTTTACTCCTAAGACTGAATATAGAGTGTCAGTTTCCATAGACCGGGAATGATGGGAGTGAGAATCTTGTGATTTCATCAACTTTCTTGGTCCATATATACGGGAGCCACCGCCGATTCAGGCATACATGCAACCCAGCACCAGTACAATTCCGAAGCAAACCAACTCAACCCTCCTATATCCTAGTACATCTGAAGGTATTATCCGAGCAGTTGGTAAGTTAGCAAAGAGATCAATCCCTATGAGAACCCGGCTAGCCGGCAGTTATCTCCAAAATCAGACAAATGATGAACTTCACCCCCGGAAATTCAGATTGTCGAAGGGCTGAAAGTGTAGGTTCTAGGCGAAGGGATTGTTATCTAGTGGGCAGGGTAGACTCCACTTATCCCAGTTGGCCGTACATCTTATTACTATAGAGAGAGATCAGGATTGAGTATAGAGTGAGCAAATTTAAATGTAGCTAGTCAAGGACTTGCTTGATTGGTGTCATTTCACTTTCCTTGGGCATTGCTTCTTTACTGATTTCCTCTCCGATCTCCGCCCCAATTGGTTCAAACCCTGGAACCACACCCTTCGATCATCTACGGTACCTAGCATGCTCCTGGCCACCTGATGTAATCTTTACACTTTCCCCCCGGCAAGGGACAATCCAATCCCTTTCTCATTTGCTCGAGAATGTGTCTCCTCGCCTTTTCCCCGATGGTGCTCGAGCGATATCTATTGGATTGACTATAAAGCATGAGGCTATTCAGTTGAGCAGATGGGTGGATATGCCGATACAGTCTCCCGAAGGGTCGCGAGATTCTCGAGTTGCGAGAGTCGTAGCATAAAAACGGGTACATGCTTGCACTTAAGTCAAGGCTTAGCCCAAAGAGAAACTTCAATAGCAAGAGCAAACAAGAATAGTATCAAACTTTTTTTAAAAAGCGAGGTTGACCGTGGGAAAATTCATGCCGTGTGGCCAAGAGCGCCGCCACTCTCGCAACTCGAGAATCTCGCGACCCTTCGGGAGACAGTATGCCAATATGCAGGTATGGTTCCGGCCGCTTATACACAACACCTCGATTGAAGCAACGGGGGACGCCGTGGCATAAGGTTGGCACAAAAACAGAAGCAATTAAGCCCCAACCCTAACAAAATTAGAATAAAGAACCCAAAAAAAACCTTCTACTACAGCAGTTTGAACATCTACAAGTTTTTTTCATAGTCGGTTTTATGCCAAGGCGTCCCCCGTTGCTTCAATCGAGGTGTTGTGTATAAGCGGCCGGAACCATAGTATTCAACACTATAGGGTTATGCGCAGCGAATATAGATTCCAGTGATCTGGCGATGCAGAACTTTTATTGGTACGGACAATTTGGATCGAGAAAACTTATCAAAGAAACAAGAAGAGATAATGGAATCGTGTACGGTAATGAATGACTTCGACAAAAGTAGGAGAGAAACCAAGTGAATAAATAATGAATGCGATGACTTATAGAAAACAAATGAACAAAGGGAAGAACAGGCTTTCTTATATCCTCCGTGAGATGAGACCTTTCCTCCACAGCACACTTCCTGCGCGTGCTATATCTTTGATCAGTTTCTTCTGCATAGTTGCTCTTTGCTACTTCTCAGCCGAATCTTATCCGAGGTGGAAACCCAAGCACCGAGGCTGTGGTTAACCGGTTTGCTGAATACTGAGTGTATAACCGCGGGTGCCATGGTTGTTCGGCTATTGATGATAGTTCGTGTTTCATTGTCGATGAATGGAGGTTTCGATGCTGTTGCACTATATATGCAGGGTTGATGTCGGAGATCGGTATGAAGCTAATAGTCGTGAGACGTTTTTCGAAGACTTAGGCCCTGTTTGGCAGGCCAACTTTTGTAAGGTAACACCTTGCAGCTTGTGGTTTGTAAGGTTTTCCAAACTTCATTTTGTAAGGTGTGCCAAGCGGCAGTTTGTAAGATAGTTTGCCAAACAAGAGAAGGAACTTTTATAAGGTAGACGCTCAGGCTATACATGTGTGGCTACTCGGGCTCAACCCTAAACAGGAGTGGAGAAAATAACATTATTAGAGTAGTAAATCGAGTTTATTAGGGCAAACCCCCATATTTACCAGTCACCAGCCTGTTTTCAAAACTCTCTTAAACCCTAAACTACGCTGCTTCCAAACCAAAGTTCATAAGGTTCCCAAACTCTACCTCTCAAACAATGTGCTGCCAAACACGGCTTACCTTACAAACTGCATTTTATAAGGTAAACCTTACAAACCGCAATTTGTAAGGTGTTACCTTACAAAAGTTGGCCTGCCAAACAGGGCCTTAGTGTGTAACAAGTCAGAGCGATAAGGTTCCTAATCCAACGTGCATGGGAATATATGCAAATGGTGAGCAGTCCAGAACGATCCACGTTCAACACATAGGTAGGTATGCGGCTAGGAGATCAGCTGTTAGGGGATGTGGCTTTGTAGTTTCTCGGGGTTTGGCACTTCGCGGTGGGTTGATATTTTCACATCCTATGCCGCTAGGCATAGGGCATCAATTTTATGGTTTTGTTGATGCCTTTTTCCATAGGGCATTAGGTATCAAGTATTTAGTTTCATAGTTTCTTTCATATCCTATGGCACAAGGTATACTGGAGTTCGCGCATTGTTGGGGCCAAGGTTTTGGGGGTCATGGGGGATTGTAGGATATCGGGATCGTTCTAGATTGCTAGAGATCGTTGGGGGATTAGGTTTTATCAGTCATATGTGTTTCCTTAGAGTTCGTTGAGTTTCGGGAGTGCTTTTTTTGTTAGCTAGATGGAGAGATATATCTCTTGGCCTGTCCTTAACTCGAGAGAGGGTAGTGAACTAGTCTACTGTTCCTCCATACTCCGCTTCTCAACTTACTTCGTAGAGTCTATTGCGATTGCACTTTTGTTCTTTTCTACTTTCGTGCTTTCCTTGGGCTCCATAAATATCAAATCTCCTGCACTTATCCGACAGACCGTAGAAATTAAAGCAGTACCCTCAGTCTCTGACACCACGTTTTTATCGCATCCCAGCCCATTTCAGCGTCCTCGTCCCTTAATTTTGCATGCCCATAATTTCAGATTTGCTTGCCGAGAAAATAAATGCGAATAGCTTCCACAAAGGTTGTACAGAGACCCACGGACACCCAGGACTCCCGCGGCGCGGAGATAACTCCCCCAGGCGCGGTCTTAATCTACAAAATAGATGATCAATTCCTGTGCTGGCTGTATTATCCATATTGTGCCTCCAAGGTTATGCCTAGTAGGCTCATGATACTCACTGGCTCTCTCGAAACCCACAGAGCCTTTGGATGGGGGGGGGGGGTGTGGCAGAGAGTATTTCAGAGTAATAATATTTGAGTAATGTAGGGGGAGTCTGGGCAGAGGTTTGGTCCAGCTCGAACCCGTTGGAATATACCGTACTCGAGTATAATAGTTTATCAATTCCACCTCGCGAATAGCTGATTATGCAATCATGTCATCTCGCTCCCATCTCGCTTGGCCTGCGGTTTATCATACTGCATAATCTGGCGAAACTCATTTTCACGCTAAGAAGTCAAAAGAAAGTGTGGCGCAATCCACCAACTTCTTTGAGCAGAGAGTAGCCTTTAGGGGTAGGAATTCACCAATCCTTAGTAATGGGCGTCATTCTTTGGACTTTTGTGATTTATCAAAGGAAACAACTAACCGGGAAGGGTAACTTTGCGAAAAATCTGAACTCGCATCCTCTTCCAACCTCTAGGCGTGGAAACGGCGGAATCTAGACAACCCAAAAACCACCCCATACGTATCATCTTATCCCATCGATATCTTTTAAAATGCTGCCTTTTTTCAAGTTTCCGCCTCGCTCCGCTACTTTACTTACAACCCAAGCATTTCGTCGTGCCACCCACAATGTTAGTATGATCTCTGATTCTCGTTGGAAGATAGTAACTTACGATCTGCAACAGAGAGGAAGATCTCCAATGACTATGATTCAGCAGATTGAAGAGCTTGACACCGCTAAGCGCCAGAGCTACGATGAGCGGGGGGACATGTGGCGCAAACGCCTGAAAGTGGAGATAGCCGCACTGTCCAAGCAGTTTGGACGACGCAAACTATCTCAGAAGCAGTACGCAATGTTGCTTGAGGAATTTGGAGAGCTATCTAGGCGCTTTGAGGAGCGGCAGCGACAATGTTGGAAAAAACTGATTGAAGAGACTGCGCAAAATCAACACCTTCTGGTAGAATCGTCTCTTCTTTGCCGGTTGATAGGTTTTCTAATTATTTAAAAGGGTGTAGCTTTGCAAGGAAAAACAGAGAGAATGATGTTGGAGGGAAATCATAGTCTCCGTGGAGCCCTAGGTATGTAAGAACAATATCTGTCTATTGAATTGTCACTAATATGCCACTGCAGAACGCATGGTATGCCTGGCTGAATGGCAGAAAAAGATCCCACCCAATGGTGGGACACAGCAGGGACTGGATAAGCTTGCACAAATGACCGAATTCACCATGATTCTTGACAGGGAAGTCCAAGCACGCCAGCTTGATGTCAAAGACGTTATGGTCGCTGCTCATCACCTCTATCAAGATGTATCCCAAAGCCCACACCAGAATGGGGTTATCGTTGTTTGGGCTTCAGAATATCCAGACAATACACGTGCTGCCCTTGTTATCTTCCTAAAGCTCCAAAGTAACTGGCTATGTCCACTGGACTGGTGGGAGTGTCCATCTAAATAAAACAAACTGGGGACATTGGTGTTGGTATTTAAATCCTGCATTACATTTCGAGAGTGACAAAATTATGAGGGGAAATGTGAGGGGTGGACGGTGAAGTGTACATAGGGATGGGATGAAGCATATCAAAGACTGACTTATAATCCGGTGACCTGCAGTTCCTACAATTGTAGGCAGATGGGACACTTAAAATAGAGAAACATGAATGACTCTTTCATGAGTCTCCTTAACACGACCACTCCATTTCTCACGCCATTTCCTTACTCCTCATTCCCCTCTTTCCCTCCCTGAGTTGACGAAACCTTGACCGCTCTTCTCGCCTCCTTCACTGAGCGCCTGACTCTAGGGGAATCCTCCAACATCCTTCTGGCATATTCTAACTGATGGGATAGGAGTAAGGGCAGTAGGCATCATGCCAGATGGCCTATCACGGAGGGCGCACCGGTGATTAACAATAGAGAGCACCAGTTTCTCCTGGTGTAAGAGATGATTGATATTATGGAAATTAATGAGTGATCATACGTGATGTGTGCACTAGGCTGGTCCTGGTGGGGACTCACTCATCTCTTATTTGGAACTCTGAATAGTGCTGCGGTTCTTGATTCCGTGTTTTCCGTGTACCTATAGCCAACAAAGATGTATTGTCATTTTATAACCTATTAAGTGTTTATACAAAAAGCGATGCCTACACTAAGAACCGTACCAAACCGTACTAGGATACGAGCTTGTAAAAAATATTAGAGAACGAGGAATCGTATAGGAAGACCATTTTGAACCTACAGAACTCATGGCACAATTTGGGCATATCCTCCTTCTCATTCCCCCTGGTCTTTGCTGCAGGCCCTCTGCCTTATCTTGATTGGCTACTCCACTGACTCCTACCTTGGGAAAGGCAACAACTGAACCAATAAAAAGCGTTCCTTTTCCTTGGAGCTGGGTGTTGGAATTCTGTGAAGCTGCTCGGCATGCTCACCATATAGAACCTGCGCTCAACCCATCGGCCATGCACATACCCCACCCAGCAATCGTTCAGACAAAGAAGATCACTGGATATTCGCTATGGATAGATATGCTCTCCGGGAGCAGTTTCTTTGATGCCGGTCAGCAGGTTACCCCTACGCTGATATCGTTCAACAAAGATTCGGATATGTGCTTGTGATCGGTGAAGGAAGAGTCTGACGCGAGTAGGCTACGGAGCCTCAAGAGTTCCTCCCCCTTCGTGACGATTGTTCTTTTCTTTGTTGGCATGATTGTTTTTTTCAGCGGAAGCAAAGGGGGAATCTGCGTGGAAGAAAGGAGACCGGCATGGAAGCAGACGCATGCGTGGAAAAGCGTGGGCCGGTGTGGTGATTGATGGAAGGATGGACTCAAAGGATGGGAGGAAGGCATCGTTGTTTCTCCTGCTTATACTTTTGTGTTGACAGTTAGTTAGTTAGTATCGAGTATCGTGAGTCGAGAGAGTGAGTGAGTGAGTGAATGAGAAAGTCTTTCCCCCACTTTTAGTTGTGTGCGGTCTGGTCTGTCTGTCAGAAATAGAGATGTGCTGTATTCCGTGGTTGTTCTATCTGAGAAGGAAGCAAACAAGTATTGAGCAGAAGAAAGAAGGGTTGGGGTTCGCGGAGGTCGGTGATGCGGCTATCAGCTAACTAGTGTACATGCAACAATGATTTCTAACACTTCCCACCCTCAACAAACCAAGATCGAAGCCAATGGCAAAAGCACCATAGACCACATAGCTCTGAGCATCACGGAGCACCAGTAAAACCCCTCATCCAAATTGTCTCAGAGGGGAAAGGTAAACTCTCAGCTCCAGATAACTAGCAGTCTCGTAAACACCTTAAATAATGGAACAAAAGGAAATAAAAGGCGAGAAAATACAAGGCAAGAGAGGAGACTCGGATATCAGTCCAGTGTAGCTGAAAGACCAATCATTGTCAAGAATCGACGATGCATAGATTCTGGAAGTGCCTTGGTAAGGCCATCAGCCGCATTATCCTCTCCTGGAACAAAGATAAACCGGACAATCCCTAGTTGCTGGACTTCGCGGGACTTGAAAAGACATATATCAAAGTGTTTATTGCGAGCAGTAACTCCCTCAGAGCTCACGGTTTGTATGGCCCTTGCACTGTCGGTATAAATTGTTGTTGGTTGGGATAGGGTAGGAGGATATGCTGAATGAGAACTGGCTGCTGATATGGTATTCCCAGCAGTGTTCAAAGAGACCTCCCATTGGATATCAGCAAGGACCTGACGAAGCCATAAGACCTCCTTAACTGCCTCCAGAAAGGCAGAATACTCTGACTCCAATGTAGAAGTCGCAACGATACTCTGCCGCTTTGACTGCCAGGAGACTGGTCCGCCTAGTAGGAAGACGAAGGCCCCAATTGACCGCCAATTCCGTGAATCACCTGCCCAGTCTGCATCAGTGAACCCTGTAAGGGTAGGCACAGCCCCATGCGACTTAAAGTGTAATCCCATCGTCTTTGTCTGCTTGAGATACCGGAGAACACGTGAGACAGCCGTTTGATGTACCGTATACGGATCACAGCTGTAGCTGCTAAGAGCAGAGACAGCAAAGGTGATATCTGGCCGAGTGCCAAGGGAGATGTACATAAGAGCACCAATCCGCTTAAAGTAGGAATTCTGATCAACTTGCTTATCATCTGTAAATTCCGACAGTCGGGTATCTTTAGCTAAAGGTGTTGATGCTCCATTGGCCTTGTCCATCTGAAAACAGCGAAGGACGGTTTCTATATATTCTGTTTGTGAGATAGAGTAGGCACCATCTGGATGTTGTTCGATTTCAAGTCCTAGGAACCGTCGCACTGGTCCTAGGTCGCTCATGCGATATTTGCTATTAAGGCAGTGCTTAATCACCTTGGCTTTTCCAGGATCTGCGTATACCATCAACATATCATCCACATAGAGAATCAAGTAGAAGTTAGGTTGGATATAGAGGTTCGGTTCTGCATTAGACTTTGAAAATCCCATGGAAAGGAGTAGGGAATCTATAGCCTTATACCACAGACGTGGCGCTTGTTTTAAGCCATATAGGGCTTTCTTCAAGACTACAGTAGAGTATGCAAGATCGGGTCGCATCTCAGGAAAGCCAGGAGGAAGCAGCATGTAGACATCCTTGCGGTCAATATCAGGATTCAAGAAGGCCGTAACCACATCCACATGATCAACAAACCAACCACGGGAAGGTGCAAGTGAAATTAGAATTCGAAGGGTTGGTAGCCAACTGACTGGAGCATAGGTTGAATCATAATCAATTCCCGAACGGTGTTCATAGCCCTTGATCACGAGAAGGGCCTTGAAGCGGTAGGACTTGTCCGGGTTTAATTTTGTCTTGAATATCCATTTAGATCCTATTGCGGTACTTGGTGGAACCTCATCATCTCTCACTCCTTTCCAAGTATCACTCTCCAACAAAGCAGTTATTTCTGCTTCCATTGCTGCCTTCCATTCCCTTGCAAACTGACCATTGACCGCCTCGTCAAAGGTTGCCGGTTCTTGACTCGTAATACCATGAAGCATCATATTTGTCTCTGCAGTAAGAGCCGATCCCACTTCAGCATTATCAAGACGCCTTTGGGCAGCTTCACGAGCGAACTCATCGTGTACCCGTTTGAGAACATTATAGTTCCAACGATCGCGATTCCTTTGGCTCCTGTGAAGTAGCGGCTGATTATGCTCAACAGGAGTCGGAGAAGATACCCCTCCTGCTCCCGGCTGCAGGCCCTGTCCAACTGGCACAGCTTGTCCCTCAGGTAATGGCAAGGGAGCATGCGCAACCTCCTCCTCTACTATCTCCATCGGTCCTTCATTACCAACCGCATCCTGCATGGACTCTGATACAATAACTAAGCCCAGCCATGTCAGCAAAACCGCAAACCTGTAGGACAAGTATGCATATAACAATTAAAGCAACTAGCCATAGCTCTCTCTTAAACCAAAACAAGAACAGAGAACCAGATTCCTGATCTCACATGTACAGAGACATGGACCTGCAACTGAGACAGATTAAACACTCAGAGCCAGAAGATACCGTACACACGTACGAGGACATGGGCGCAACTGTCATAAGTATACGCCTCCAATCAAAGACACACCTATCACATGTACGCAGACATGAATAGCAAGCACAGCCAATACGTTCTTGTAGAAGAAAAGAACCCACATGCACGAAGGCACGGACCAGACATAGTATCATAACTTGCATGAACAAAGGCTCCTTCATGTACGCAGACATGAATAGCACATAGAACAACTTTGCACAACACCTCCAGAAGAGACAAAACCAATCAAGAAATTCATAAGCAAGAGAGGAAACCATAGAAACATATCTTGTAGAGAAATAAGTAGCCGGAAGAGTGCCACCAACTGACCTCCTTCGGTATGAGAATCAGGATTCCCTTCAACTATAGGCATCTCAGGTGTAACAAGATCAGGACTCTCGAACTCATCATCCGAGGTCTGGCCAAAATGCTGAACTTCAGGAAATGCCAGAGGAACAACAGGTAAGCCAAATTCAATGGGTGTAGTAGCATCCTCGGAGGTAGAAGGGAAAATTCGCGCCTTCAAGCCAGTATTTGTAGGCATTCCAGCAGGCACACAAAGGTCTCCAACTCCCGTAGCCTCAGGTTTAGAATACCATATCATAGCATTCTCATTCTCTACAAATATCACATTTGAACTATGAATAGGCCGACCGGCAACGCCATTTCCTGTGAAGTCCCACAGACGCCATATCTTTGATGAGTCGGTATAGCCGAGCATCATACACAGCTTCCCTCTAGGTGTTAATTTCACCTCGCTACCAGATCTTGCATCATCTGGCATTCGATGATAAGCCACACAGCCAAACCGACGATGATGAGCCACAGGAGGAGCTGAATTGGGTATTAGAACCTGCAAGGGGGATTGATTGCCTAGTGAGGATGAAGGAGAAATCCGGTGCAGATAAACTGCTGTATTGACTGCTTCACTCCAGAACCTGATAGGTAGTGCAGTGTCAATCAAGAGTGATCTCACTTTCGAGTTAATCGTCTGAATCATCCTTTCAGCTAGCCCATTCTTGTCCTGAGTATAAGGCGGCGATTGTTGGAACACAATTCCCATCCGACCTAACAGGTTCTGAAAACATCTGTTGCTGTACTTCCCTCGGCCATTGTCGGAGCGAAATCTCTGTACTGGGTACTGTGAATACTGAGTCTTAAGGTAGTTTAATAGGTGCTCAAAGGAGCTGGTGCACTCCTCAGACCCTTTAGTCTTTAGAAAGTAGACAAAGACATAGCGGGTAAAGTCGTCAATATAGAGAATATAATAGCGCGAACCTCCAAATGAAATCGGAAGGGGACCACAGCTATCAGAATGGATAAGCTGAAACGGTATGGTAGCCCTTGTCACAGGCTTTGAGGAATAAGAACGCTGCTGCTTCGATAGTATACAAGTAGTACAGCTGGTGGTAGTGGGCCCTTCAGAGCCTAGAGATGGCACTTTTCCATATTCCTTTTCAAGGTCCGTATTGGTAAAAAAGTACTTAAGCGAATCTTGATTAAGATGACCAAGCCTTCTATGCCATAGTATTAAATCAGGAGTTACGTGATGGCTCTTGGCAGAAAGAGCCTTTTCCGCCAAGTTCGAAGAGATTGTCGCCTCAGCCGATAAGAAGTCAACAGGCAGCTCAGAACAGGAATCTGGAGTCTTTGACATCGCGGGTACTTCCAGCACATATAGACCCTCCCGGTAGTCTGCCTGGAGAATAACCTTCTCAAACCTATCCTTTCCAACTTCCCATATTCGACAAGTTCCCTTCGCGAAAACCGATTTAAGTCCAATCCTGTCCAGTTCACCAACTGATACAAGGGAGACCCGAAATTCTGGTACATAAATGGCATTAATAGTAACAGTATCCAACCTCACTTTACCACCCTCAGATGCTACCACTACTGTCCTATCACCCAGCCGAATAGATATTTTATGAGAAAGTAAGCCAAACGAAATAAACTGGGACCTCGTATTGCACATATGGTGAGAAGCACCAGAGTCCAAGATCCAATGAAATAGAGAGAGTGAAGATATAAAGGTGTTTATAGGGGAAGGGTTTGAAGAACTAGAGTGGGCAAAAGGGTAAACTGATAGTGAGTTTGCGGAAGATATATACGGAGACGGGTTTCTGGGTATTGATTGAAGGTCGGCTAGTCAGAGCTGACTGGGTTCCCCACTAGTATCTGGAGCCTCATTAATCGATACTCGCCCCACTAAAGCGGTACCCGAATGGGCACTCTGCCTCATAAGCCATGGCTCAAAACACCTACGACCTTTTGCTGCCTGAGATTGTGACAAGACCAAATGATGGCAGCTTCTAGTACCATGGCCGCTCTCTCCACACGCAAAACACTGAATACTCTGCGAGCCAGAGTTCCTATTCACAGTAGGCCTAGAACGACCAGGACATGAGGCTGCTTTATGGCCGTATATTCCACAGCCATTGCATGTACCCGTAAATACAGCAGGATAGGGGGTGGAACGGCCTCTTCTCAGACCAGAGGAGCTTGGAAATCTTCCTCGGAATCCACCCCTACCACCTTACCGGCTCCTCTCCGGCATCTGACTTGACACTAGACCTACCCCGTGAAGTGGTTGACTAGTACCCGTACTCCAAGGAGAGACACTTTCGGAATGTGAGTCCTTGCTGGCTTTCGTTATTTCCGCCTGCTGGATCTTGTGAATAACCTCAGCTACCGTTATAGAAGATTCGCACTCATGGATAATCTCGACCAGGGTACTATAGCTTGCGGGAAGCGAAACAAGCAGGTGATCCTTAAAGGTTTCATCGTCAATAGCATGTTCCGTACCTGTCAGTTGATACTGCAAGGCATGAAGTGTGGAAATAAAGTGACCGAGGGGTTGGCCTGGCACAGGCCTGGTAGATTGAAATTGCTTCCTGATAGCCAAGCGGCCTTTGGTTGATACCGTACTATCGAAGCGGTCCTTCAGAATCGACCACATCTCCCGCGCTGATTCTATCCCAGCAAGATACCTCCTTGCCGGCAATGAGCAAGTTGCAAGAAGAAAGCCTTTAACCTTTGCTTCAAGAACATGATAGTCAAGAACAGCCTGATTGTTGGAAGCATCAGGGAGTAGCTCAGGCGGGACTAAGTCACCCGTAACGATCCTATACCCTTTGATAGCCTCCAGGTGAACACGAACATTTGGGCACCAGATATTGTAGTTGAGGTGATCCAGATGCGGAATTGACCCCACATACTTGGAGCTGAAGGAGTCGCGAGCCTGAGGGTATTCGGACATTTGCTTAATTCCTTCGGTAAGGATACAATAATCCTGTAGCTGGGTAAAAAGATGAGAGCTGAAGGTAAAAGAAAAGAAAACAATTTCTGTATGAGCAGTGGAAATTTCTAGCGTCGATCCCGGGCTCATAACCTGTCAGAAATAGAGATGTGCTGTATTCCGTGGTTGTTCTATCTGAGAAGGAAGCAAACAAGTATTGAGCAGAAGAAAGAAGGGTTGGGGTTCGCGGAGGTCGGTGATGCGGCTATCGGCTAACTACTAGTGTACATGCAACAATGATTTCTAACACTGTCTTTAGTGTTGCTTTAATCTTGGCGTTTTGTTTCATCAACGGTCACTCGCCTATATGTCGTCGTGGCTGTTGAATATCTGGTAGGTGAGGTGAATAAATATGAACTGAATACGCTTATAGAATCCGGATTAAGATTGTCTTTTGTCTCTTGGCCCTTGGGTATCAGACCATGGTACTTATACCTCAGAGAGGTATCTAGATACAGGGCTAATAAGCGAGCTCCCACTATGCCTAACCAGGCCTGCTTCCGTCACATTGAAGCCATTATTCCAACACTCCCGCACTTCAATGATTTCCTTGTAAATAAAAGAAACAAAAAGGAAGGAAGGAAGACAAAATGGAGAAAATACAAGAAGGAAGAATACAGAACTCGTAGCCTCATTAAACACCCATTATCCACTGCAAAACCCTGTGGGAAAAAAGCTCTTTGGATAGGGGAAAAGAGTGCTATACAGGAGAAAGACGCAATAGGAAAGTAAAAGAAACCATATAGTAACATTCTTCTAGGATGCCCATTCCGGTAGTCCCATATGGTGTAGATGTGGCCAGAATGTTGTGGCCGGCAAGGACTTGGTCATAATATCAGCAAGGTTGTTGTTGGTGGAGACATGCTGGAGGTCGATTTCTCCATGTTCGAAGGTCTCACGTATGTAGTGGTGCTTTATTTCGATGTGCTTTGTTCCCTCGTGGAATCTTGGGTTCTGAATCAACTTAATAGTAGCCTGGTTGTCGATATAAAGAACAATAGGTGCATTTGGTAGGGCTGACTTAGCTGATCCAGAAGTTGCAAGAGCAGAGAACAACTCATGCAGAATTTGACGAAGCCAGATAGCCTCTTTAGAGGCCTCGCTTGCTCCTATATATTCTGCTTCTGTCGTTGACAAAGCAATAAGCGATTGTTTCTTGGCCTTCCAAGATATTGCAGTCTGGCCATAAAGGAAGATGTAGCCAGAGGTAGAGTGGCGATCAGTGGGGTCTCCAGCCTAGTGTTCGTTACGGGGCCTCCGGGGCCCCGAAAAACGCGGGCCCCTTGCCCAATTCCCCACCCCGCCCCGCTGAACGGCCCGGGGCGGGGCGTGTTATTTTACCGTTCCCTGCCCCTGCCCCGGGCCCGCCTGTTCCCCAGACGGGTCCCCATTCAAACAGGTGGGGAGAAATGGGGCCCCATCCAGGGAATGAGCGGGGACTCGCCCCGGATGGGGCCGGGGCGGGGATCACCCCCAAAATAACCCCCCCGGCCCGTTGTAAGGGTGGGGCCTGGCGAGTGAAAACCCGCCCCGCCCCGCCCCGCCCCGCCCCGCCCCGCCCCGCCCTGCCCCGTAACGAACTCTACTCCAGCCCAGTCGGATTCTGTGAAGCCTGTTATTGGACTATCTTGGGCCTTTGGAGTCTTTGAATGGCTAAAGGTAAGGGATTGCTTTTGTGTTTGCTTGAGATATCTCAAAACCCGCTTGGCCATTCCAAGGTGATGCTGTTGTGGTTTTGCTGTATTCTTGGGGAGGACTGAGATCGAGTAAGCCAGATCTGGCCTTGTTCCTAACATGAGGTACATGATCCCTCCTACAAGCGACTGGTAAGTCTTTTGCTTGGACTCTGAGAGATAGGTTGTATCTTGATGAGAACGAGATCCTGGCTGCAGAGGAGTCGTATGGCCATTACAGTTTTGTAGCCCAAATCTAGCGAGTAGGTTAGCAACAAAGTGTGATTGGCCTAGCTGAATCGAATCCTTAGCCTGGTTTACTGCAATTCCAAGGTATTGCTTAACCGCTCCCAGGTTTGTGATTTCGTAGTGTGACTGAAGTGCTTCTATTACTTCTGTAAGCTGCAGCTGATTGTTGTTGTGAGCACATATAAGGATATCGTCTACATAGAGTAGAATCATCATAGCTGGAACAGAAGATAGGTGGAGGTTTGGGTCTGCTCCACTTGCAGTAAATCCTAGACTGCAGAGAACGGCTGCAATAACCTTGTACCATAGTCGTGGGGCCTGCTTCAGGCCATAGAGTGCTTTATTGAGCTGGAGGACGGAGAGCGGTGCGAGATTTTGGGCGAGTACAGGGTCCAGCAATTCGATCCCATCCGGGATAGCAATAGTAGTCTCCTCATTGATCTTAGGATTTGGGAAGGCAGTAACCACATCAAGATGATAAAGGGTAGCATGCAGTTCAAGTGCTATTGCGACGTATATTCGGAAGGTAGTTAGCCGTGCCACAGGAGCGAAAGTCTCACCATAATCAACTCCTGGAACTTGTTCAAATCTCCTGGCAACCAATCCCGCCTTATAGCGATTACTTCCATCTGCATTTCGTTTGATCCTGAAGATCCATTTGCTAGTAATAGGCCTTCTATCATAGCTCTTGACATGCGTGAAGGCGCCATGAGCCTTCAGTGAACTATACTCACTTTTCATTGCTTCCTGCCATCTCGCATCCGAAGCAGCTTCTGAGTAGGACTCAGGTTCTCTCGTATCTTGTAGCATCTCAACCACATTTGGGAGGACATCAGTCTTGAGACTGGAACTTGCGTCTGTGAGTCCAGCATTTGCTTGAATGCGACTTGACCTGCGTAGGCTAACCTCAGATCTATAATCTGGTTCACTTTGGTTGTCCGGTCTCTCATGCTGAGCCGGGCTCTCCTCTACACTACTCTGCTCTAGTAGGTTCTCCATTTCAGCATCAACCTCTGCAGGCATTTCTCCTAAGCTAGCTTTACTAGTAGGGCTCTCGCTTGTTTTGTCCATATGTGTCTCCGCTATCCTTGGAGCCCAGGCGACACTAGCCTCTTCTTCTTCGTCGGAATAGACCTCCTCTGGTAGCACACCTTTTAGAACATCTTCAAAGCTTGAATTCTCCACTATCTTCCCCTCATCAAATATAACATTTGATGCCGTAATCATGCACTTTTCAACCGTGTCCCATAGTCTCCACATCGTAGTGGCATCATGAACGTAGCCTATCATGATACATAAGCGTGACCTTTACGTGAATTTTTTATTGGTACAGTGGGGTGGCGGAATAAGCTTGTAGGCAGAACATCCAAAGCGCCTTAGATGATGTATTGCTGGCTTCTTCCCCTCATTCAGCATCTCATAGGGACTCTTATGGTTAAGCGGTCAGCTAGGTGACCGCTCATGTAGATAGGATGATGTCATAATTGCTTCTGCCCACATGGCAGTCGGTAACTTTCCATCAATTAGCAAATTACGTGCCTTTGTGACTAGCGTCTGAATCATCCTTTCGCTTTTTCCATCCTGGTGGTGAGTGTACGGCGGCGCAGGCTCAAAGGAGATTCCAGACACTCGAAGAATCCCACGGAAGAGGCGATTATCGTATTCTCCCCTCCCATTATCACACCGAAACCTGGCTATAGGCCATTGAGGATACGCTTTGTCCATTCGAGCGAGAAATTCTTGGAAGACAGAAGTCATTTCCAGCGACTCCTTACTTTTTACAAAGTATACCCAGGCTCTCCTTCAGTAGTCATCAATATAGACAACAAAATATTTTTGGCCCGAAAAGGAAGGAACCGCAATGGGACCACAAACATCGGAGTGAATCAGCTCAAATGGGCGAGAGACTGGGGCAACCGGAGTTCGAATAAAGTTTTGGTGCTGCTTGCCGCGTATACATGGCTCACAGGTCGGAACTAGGGAAGAGGCATTACTTTTCGGGAACAATTCCCCTAGCGCCAGTCGGAGGCTAATCTGGCCAATATGCCCAAAGCGCTGGTGCCATAGCTCCAGGGTTGGCTTGGTAGAACTAGCGGCAGTAAATATCTTCGCCCCACTGGTAGTCTGACTTGTAACTTGAGCCTTCATTCGGTAGAGTCCATTAGTAAATTCAGCCAACTTGATTTGCTCATTTGCGGACCCAGCAGAGCGACTCTGGAGGTAACAAGTCGTTTTGGTAAAGGTAACCGAGTATGTAGTTGATAGCTGACCGATTGAGAGTAGAGAAATCGAAAATGAGGGAACATAGATAGCGCTAATATCTATGCTGTATACAGAAGTGAGATTCAAGCGAATCTTACCTCTTTCATAGGCAAAGATCTCCGACCCGTCCCCTAGGATAATACTAATTGGTTTAGAGAGACCAGCTAGTTGGTAAAAGCTTGACCGCGAATGGCAGATATGGTGTGTGGCTCCCGAGTCAATTACCCACTCCTGACAGGCTGACACCTTTCCTCTCATTGTAACTCGTGCCTGGACCCTGGTGACACTGACAGTAGCACTCGAACCATGACTCTCAAGTCTTCTCCTATGACTGAACGGTGTGGCTCACTTCTTGGTCCTACATTCAGACTCTTTATGACCACGAAGGCCACAGTACCAGCATGTGGCTACCTCTTGTCGTCCGGCTCTTCTCCTTTGATTCCCACGATAACTATATCGCCCGCTCATCCGATTTGGAAAGCGTTTTCCTTGGTTGCTATGATGAGGTGAATATTCCTGCGAGACAAAGAGTGCACTTCCAGAGGTGAGGCTGGTGTTTAGACTTCCTTGTTCCTTCGTTCTTGTTTGTAGAGTGGCTTCTGCTTCTACCCCTTTGGAAATCAGATTTTCCACTGTGTATCCCTCCGCCTGATGGAGGACAATATCCACAAAGCTGTTGAATATCATAGGCAGGGTCGAGATCAGGTGAGATGAGAAGGCTTCATCTGAAATAGCTTGTTCCATTCCTGCTAAGCGTCGTCTGTACTGAAGTAGCTTTGCGATATAGGATTGAATTGGCTGATTGGCGTCAGGCTTGGACTGGTTAAACTGCCTAGCGATCATTGTTCTACCCGCACGGGAGGCAGCACCATCAAGCTTTTCATGTAGTGTATCCCACTTATCAGCTGGCTCGTCAATATTGCTAATATACTCCTGAATCTCAGGAGTGCAGGAGGCAAAGATCAAGGCATAGGCAGCTCCCTTTCTGCTCTGAAATTCCTTCCACCGAGTATAGTTGTTGACGGCGGGCTCTTCTTCTTCTCGAAGAACAATCTTGAGGCAGTCTTCACCACGCATAAAGGCACGGAGATTCCTTGCCCAATGTGTATAGTTAGTTGTATTCAGTTTTTCGATCTCACCAAACTTGCAGCGATACCGGTCCACCAGGAGTGGGCTTGTGTCGTTGATACTTAGAGCTGACATGATTCTTGCCGGATGGTGCGAACAGCGAGGGTAGATATTAGGTATTCTGTTACATTTACGAGACCGGGCTCATAACCTGTTGAATATCTCGTAGGTGAGGTGAATAAATATGAACTGAATACGCTTATAGAATCCGGATTAAGATTGTCTCTTGTCTCTTGGGTATCAGACCATGGTACTTATACCTCAGAGAGGTATCTAGATACAGGGCTAATAAGCGAGCTCCCACTATGCCTAACCAGGCGTGCTTCAGTCACATTGAAGCCATTATTCCAACAGTGGCGCCTACGGCAGGTCTACCTATCTGGTAGAGCATCGGCGACTGAGGTGGGCAAGGCTCATAGTTGTAGCAAGCTTCCTAAGGGTCTGGCTTTCATTACCACAGGCTGCTGGTCGGCCTGCGTTGTGTGGAACGTTTGTTCAGATTGGTAGGTGGGACTGGTAGGTGAAGTAGACGAAATAGGGAACGACATGAATCATGTAAATATGATAAACTATAAACTAATCACTCATATGCCAGGCGAAGTCAGTGTTCTCAATCGTCCGGGTCTCCCACAGGGCCCGGAGAATGAACCGGTATTCCTGGCGGTCCTGGGGGACGCTAAGAACCCTGGACCGGACTGGGAGGCAGTTTGTAGTTCTTCCGGGGGAGCGAAAGCCGTCTCTGTGTTGGACAGTGGCTCTATGGACTGCGGCAGTAGCGTTCAGGCGGGTGGCGGAGGATCGTGGGGCGCGATGGCGGACTGTGAGGGACGGCGCTCGTTTTGTCCTATGATGCGGTATTCACCTGTACGGGGGTGCAATACTGGGACTTGTCGAAGGGCAGCGATGAGATTTCTGATTCAACAACACTGTGTGGGTAAGAGGATAAATGGATTATGGGGTGGGCTCAGGAAAATTTAGACTGCTGAAACACCTCATTCAATAAGCCCCGTGCATTGCTGTTTCCCTAGTTCTCCAAATTCTTCTTTCTTTTCTGCGCTCTTAAATAATCTGATGATAACTGTGGAATATCGGTTAAATAAATGCGGTGGAACTTTTTTGTTTTTTATCTTTTTCTTTATTTCTCTTTACCTCTCTTACGGAGGCCTATAACGACCTAATCGCCACCAAACTGAATATACGAAAAACATTACAATAGGAAAACCAAAACAAATTTGATTAACAATATAAGCTGAGCAACTAAGAGAACAAAAAAGTGGAAAGTGAAAAGCAATTCAACAATTCTAATGCGACCTAGGATAAAGCACTTGCGAAGAAGAAGAAAATGAGTAAAAAAGTGAAAGAAACTACCGTCCTAGTGCCTCACGAAAAAGTGGAATTGGGCGCCCAACTAGACCGTTTGAATTGAATAAGGCATACAAATGAAGAGCTCTGTTTCGAGACAAATACTAAAGTTACAGGGCACTTTAGAAATGGGGATACCTGTGTGCAGTGTTCCGAATCATCCGGGGGCCTCACAGCGACGATGAGCATAACACAAATGAGAAGCGATGGGACAGTGCTGCTAAACATGGTCCTGTAGAGAGAAAATTACTTGGGGGACTCCCAGTCTTCTCTGTCTACGGAGTAGTGTTCTATTGGAGGTATTGACAATCCTGACCGTAAAATCTCCCACAAGAGTGACCTGTAGGAGAAAACAGTAGAAGATAAAGGCTGGGTATTGAATTTCGGAGGTGGGCGCTGTTGGAGAATTCTGATTTTAGGCTGCTCACCACATGCATACTTTCGTTCCTGCATAAGGCGAAACTCATTTATGCCATTGTTAATAAGATGGTTGTTTTGACAGTGTTACACCGCGGTTAGCTTCTCAGGATCGAATGTCACCACCCCGCATACCTGATGCGACACGATCAAACACCGATCGCTGGACGATGAAACACGAACGACAGTCAATAGCCGAACATCTACCATACCCGCGGCCACCAACACGATCCGAGATATCCAGCATAACTGTACCCTCGGCCAAACAGCTCTTACCTCGGATGTGTCTTCGTGAAGCGAAACAGAAGGACAACCGAGAGATGGAAAGTGGGAGAAGAATCCGGTATGCGCAGGAAGTATGCCGGGGAAGAAGGTACTCTGCAGATAAGGATATAAGGCAGCCTGTTCTTCCCTTTGTTCATTTTAGTTAGTTCATCTCATACTTATCGCATCTTTCTCTCACGGTTCTACGGTCTTCACTTGTCTTGTCAGAGTTGTTCGCGTTTGCATACGGTCTCTTTACTCGCTATTGTTCTCTGATATCTTTTGTCTATTATCGTTGTTCGTATCAATAAAAGTTTTGTGTCGTTTAGTAACTTAGGATTGGATCCACTGCCCCTAACCACCCAATAATTGTTCAAAAGGCGCCCCATGACCGTAATCGCTCAGTTTGATCAAGTCACAAGAGAGGTGAAGGATGAAGACTCAAAGGATGGTTTCTATCAAGTGAAGAGGGATCTCACAATCATCTCTCCTCTGTAGAGCTTCCTTTCCCTTAAATTGCAGCAATACTAGTACCCGAACTACCTGCTTCCTGTCTTGTGCAAGAGAACACGCAATCCTCGAAGAAAATATAAAGAGTTGCTGAAACTATGGACAGGTCTGACTGTGAATTCAATTACATGTGGACACACCGTAGGGGCTCAATTCTACTCTTCCATCCGGCACCGAGACTGTATCTTCCACTTTTTCATTATTTTTTCCTCTGATAATCGCTTCACTCTGGGTCGCATTAGAATTGGTGAATTGCTTTTCACTTTTCACTTTTTTGTTCTCTTAGTTGCTCAACCTTTGTTGTTAATCAAATTAGTTTTCGTTTTCCTATTGTAATGTTTTTTGTATATTCAGTTTGGTGGCGATTTGGTCGTTATAGGCCTCCGTCCCTCTCTCCTTTAGGTGCTTGGGGACGAAGTTTCGTATTGTTGGATTCGAATGTCCTGCAGTTTACATCAACTACAACCTCTGCCCCGCTACAATAGGCCGTGACTCGATCCGCCCTATCCTCTTTTGATAATTTGATAAATACGCAGGCTTTAGTTTATAAGAAGAAAAAACTGGTGAGAGCGTCAAGTAATCTGGAAAACACTCCAGCAGTGGCTAAAACACGTAGTCAGACAAAGGCTTTTTTAGTTCTTAGAGCCTAAGGTTGCAAGACGGTAGTCCCCACAGCCCGTCAGATTCTACCCCAAAGACAGACGGACTGGACAGTTCGGAGCTGGGAGTAACCGTCAAAGCGCTGGACCGGACTGGACGGCGAAAGGGAATTTAAGGGATATCGTTCTCGTCCTCAAAATCTATAAACTGCCGTTATCACAAAGGACGGCGGGCCCGGGAAACTGAGACATTCTTGAGTGGCTGTAAGTTTAGATTGGGGGTTGTGGGGGACTGCGATTGACAGCTGTGGGTAAGGTGGAGAGCAGGAGACTACGAATAATGGGAAAGTTTACTTGAGCAGCCGCCAGAAGGATTTTTCAGATCGTATGGGGCTGGCTAAATTGGGAACATGAAGTAAGTTGTAACGAGTAGTACGCCCCCGAGTTGTTCTCCCCAATGAGGAAGCCAAACGCCTATCGCTGCTGGATTAGGGAATGGTTGTCAACTTAACAAACGACAGCGAATGAGTAAGAATATTGATTTTACAAGTAAGTTTCCGGAACTCTGCCAGGTATATTGTGCACATGGAATTAAGTGTTACACTACAAGCGCCTCGTGTCCCTCCGCCAAGAATGGGCACCTATTGTGGAATAGCTTCTCCGGAACCATGTGAAGGATAGCCTTGATGCTGCTTTTCTCAAGAGGAAAGACGAGAGGTAAACCCGGGACTTGGGGGAAGAGTGAGTGGGGTCAATGTCTTCTAAACACAGAACTTGATGTTACAGTTGGCTGTTGAATCTGTATTCCTTGCACATCCTTGGAAAAGCAATTGTATCTTTGGATTTCACATCTCAGATGCTGTCGTAAAGTGTCAGGTCATTCTCATACCATAAGAGCTCGAATAATGCGACGGTATCCCAGGTGTGAAAACAGACCAAAAAACCTTCAAGAAAAAAAGACAAAGGACACCAAACCTTAAGAGGAGGGGCAGCTCCAACTTCCAAGTACACAGTCTGATTATTGGAGCTTTTATAATATGACCTACATCGGCTACAAGGACCATTCACCAAACTCTTTCGAACAGCCCAAACTCTATACCTTTTAGGGGTTTGTGGAGGCTATTCTAAAAAGTGTGTCGGCTCTTGGTATGGAGATACGAGTAGAATTCGGTATGAGAGACGCGGGCATCACGGAACTCCCTAGCTTTGTTTACAGTTCATAATCACTCTAAAATTGAACATATCCGTTCAAAATCACTGGCGATCACTCGGTAGTGAAGCTTGTCCCCTATTGTAGGAAGTGGCTGCCGTACTTCCTAGTAACCTTGGATTGGAATGGGACGAACTTCCTGACCGCCTAGAATTGGAATGTGGCAAATGGAATGGAGTGGATGAATGGCATGAGTGGAATGGCAAGGAAGGGAATGACAGAGTAAATACCGGAGGCTGGGAATGTTGTGCATATAGCTTAGTTCTCTTCGGCGATCTTGAGAGTATGATGAAGCGAAGCAAGATATACATTCTCACTATTATGGTACTATGTTTTTTGTTCATTTTCTTCATCTTCTGTAGGATGTCACAGAAGAGGCCGGAGTAGAAGCGAAAAGTAATGAGACGGCTCAATGAAAGAGAGAGAAGGTTGCTGTCTTGCTTGTTCGCCTATAGATGTGCACGAGACTGCCCTGCTTATAGCAATCCGCGGCATCTATATACATCAATATGACTAGTTATTTCCTAGTTCCTCATGTCCCAAGTAGCCTGGCCACTGGCCGAACATATCTGTACCACCTATCACATTGAAGTAATACTTCCGACATTTTCTTTGTAACTTTCCTATTGTGTCGCTCTCACCAGTCTCACCCGTCACTAATTATCAAAGAGAAGGAACAGGTATGCCTGGATTGTATACTATATATGAGGATTCGCATACGGGGTCTGAAATTCTCGGAGAGTAAAGTAGAGGATGGATTAGAATACTATACTGGGCGTGAAGGGGACCGGAACATCTTGTTGTATGAACATCTCTAAAAGGATTTCTACGAGCTAAGAAGTGAGGGGAACCTTTTTGTATTGTATATAAACCCCCTGTGCCACTATGGATAGAAAGTATGAGCAAACAAGATACGGATCCGATGAATATGAAGCCGTTTCCTCCCTCACTTGACTTTCTTTCCCTCTCCCACTCACCCGTCGCTCTGCAATCGGCACCTAATAAGACCTTTAACACAAGCGGAAGACGTCCGTGTTCTTTAGAACCATGATACATAATACGACTGACCAACTATATCCTACTGATTATGACCTAGTTTTTTTCAAGGCATCTTCTCTCCAAACTAGCGGATACAGCCAGTTACTTTGGACCTTGAAGATAGTGGAGAATGCGGCGCGCTCAATCTCTGAATACTCTGCTGCTCTCACAATAATTTTGCCATCATTCCCATGAGCATGTGCGGACACAATGTGGTAGAGGTGGCTGATGCAAGCTTGAACAGCTATGGCATTGACATCGCGGGCGGCGGCTTCTTTAATGAGAACTGTGGTGAATTCAGGGAGCTTTGAGAGCTTATCTAGTCCCTGTTGGACCCCGTTAGTTCCTTTGATCTTTGTCTCCTTCTCAGCACGCTCAACGATATATTCTGAAGTAGGATATTAGTAACAAGTTATACACTAGGCATAGAGTGTTCTCCCATACCAAGAGCTCCACGGAGGTTCAAAATTCCCAATTCTTTCTTCCTCTGTGCTCGTTCATTCAAAAGTGCAAGCTGTGGAAAAATTAGAAAATGTGTTGCTAGCCAGAGGAGAAGCGATCCTACATTGAGGTCTTGATTTTTTAGAAATAAATCATCGACCCTTCTCTGGAATTGTAGTTTCGCTTCGGTGAAGCTTTTGCTTCGCTCCTTAGCGGATTTGGTTAAAGCGGCATAGATTTCGGCGGACCTTTTTGCTTCCTTCTCAAAATGCTTTGCCCAGGTGGCACGCTCATCCCGAAACCGCTTGAGTGACATTGCTTCTTGGGACTGCAACCGTTCATACCAGGTTGCCTCAAGCGTTTTGAGTGCTGCCACATGCTGTGCCCTGGTAATGAACAGTTCATCGCTGCTAGTGTGCTGCGGTTTGGTTGCGAGGCTGCGGGCGTGATCAGGTGCTCGATTGAAATTGTCAATACTAGGACGAAATGTAGCATTAGGAGGTGAAGGAATAATGCGGGGTAGAGATTTGAAAGATGCGAAGGCAATGCTAATTGGGGATTTGAAAAAGGTTTGCATTTCGGAGGGTTGTAACTGGATGCAGGCTTATGTGGTGGGACAGTTTGATGGAGGTGCTTCGATCGTATGCAGGTATTTGATGGAGATTCACTAACAATCGTATGCTCGGATGTGTTCTCGGGTGGAGAGGTGGTTGTGTCTATTCTCTATGGAGCTTGCTAGCCATGAAAACTCTTCTCATACATGTGATAGCCTTATGCTCCGCATATGCCCTATATACCCTTTCGTGCTCTAGAACGTTCCTGATGCCCACCTTCTGGTGTTTCTTTATACATGTGAGCGCTCCCAGTGCCTCCGCTATCTCTGCTCTCAGGAAGTTGTCCACTACTAGGATTATTATGCAATTAGTATTGACATGAGACGTGTGTATGTTCTCTATGGAGGTTTCTAGCTAAATACTACTTAAGTATCATAGTGAAAACTTTGCTACTACATGTATAGCACTATATCTCCGCCTGTGCCCTATATATCTGTTGATGCCCTATATATCTGTTGACGCCTTAGTTCCTGTGAATCACCAGCGCTCTGCAGATTCCGATAGGCTGTGACAAGAGCACAAGCCCTATTGTTTCATATTGTCGTGGTAAGCAGATAACTTCAGTGGAATATCTAGGGAGGGTAGAGGGATTGACATTTTCTGAGAAAGATAGAAGGATCAAAATTTTCACCTCAGAGTCGATCCCCAGATGCTCTTTCCGATCCTTACCTGTAGCTAGGATAGCTTGCTGGTAAACTCTACTCGAGAGGTGTTATTTACTAGAGATATTTTTCGTTGAAGGGAACAAATTGCTAAATAGTTCAGTGAGACTCATCTTTTCTCAGACCATGGCACAGATGTCAAAATCATGAACTGGATCTTACTCACTGCCCAGATGTGCAAGTTCAGCGAATCGTTGCCCAAGGGATCAGGCTAGATCAGCGATTTCAATCAAAGAGAAATACTACTCTGGGATTGGCTACGCCAAGACTGTGGAAATCAGGATGTCAGAGGAGAAAGTTATGGTCATTGATGTCAAGGAGGAGCGCACCATATAAGGGAAGCGCATGTCCTTACCACTCAGGTTTCGCTACCACCCCGAGAATAGCCCTAGCATCTATCTACCATGCCCCCTACAGAGCAGGGCGGGATGGGTTTTGACTCACCAGGCCTCTCCCTTACACCTAACCATGGGGATATTTTTCGGGTGACCTCCACCCTGCCCACGTCTGGGCCCTGACCTCAGAATGGCTTATTCTATGAATGGGACCCTATTTCTCGCAACCTATTGGTAATAGGGACATGTCTAGGTAATAGGCAGGGCAGGAGCCAGGTCGGGCATAAGGGCATCCCATCCTGGCTGGTTGAGCAGAGCAGGGCACGGAAAGCGACTGAGGGGCTGTGTTTTTCAGGGCTCCAGAAACCTCGTAATGAACTGTACTTTATCTATCCACAAAGTTATGGTCAGAGAAACATTTGTTGGGTGTAAAGCTGTAATCAATGCGATCTTCTCAGACTATCTCACCTCCCCAGTATCTTGCACATGGGGGCTTGTAGAAACACCCTGAAGAAGCATGATTTTGTTAAAACTAAGGATAAAATCTTTGCAATTCTTTAAGAGGCAGTAAGGAAGATCATGGGGGTTTACACCTCAATCTGCAATGATAGATGGCAAATGAGTTTTCACAACAGGGCAGTTTGTTTAGCCTAGGCTGCGACCATGATGTACATTTTATTGTCCTGTCCTATCAATTTCTGAACTCACCTGACCAGTAGGAATGAAGGACTGAGATGGACAATCTTGTGTGTACCCATCCAGTATTTTTCTGAACATGCAGACCAACTGAGGGGGGGGAACTATTTCCTGAACATTCTCCATCACAAATATCGCGGGATAATTGGTCCAATTTCCTTTCAAAGTATCAGGTTGATAAGTATAGCAATCTGTAACAGGTTAATTCCTGTCTAAGGAAAATACAATAGGACCGGCGATAGACCTGCTTGCATTGGTACTAAGGGAGGGTTCAATAGACTGCAGGTAAGAGATAATAGTTGAAGGACAAATTGTAACGACCCTACAGATAGGTAGCTACAGTGGACTAGACTCAAGCCCGTATGGCAAACCAAGTGGTAACCATATTGAGGATAGGCCAGTATACTTAGTATACTACCGGTAGACATGAGTTGGTACAAGTGTCTACAAAGTGACTTGGTGACATAGGGTTAGACAGGGTAACCTAGGTAGGCCAAAGTTACCCTACTAGGCAGGGTAACCTTCGGAGGGTATGTTCGCATAAAGCAAAGGACCCATAGTAAACATTGCACGGGTCTCCGGGGCAACATTATATGTGGTTGCGCAGACTCCCGAAGGAAATAAAGGCATGATAGGGTGAAGTTACCCTACCTTGGAAACATGATTACCCTACCTTGGGACCCCAGTTACCCTACTGAGGTACCCCAGTTACCCTACCTTCACTGACAAAGTCATCTGCGGACTTAGGGGAAAGTTATCCCACTATAGTGAGGCTCTTAGATGTTCATAGGGCCGCTTCGCATGGTACGAAACGGACTACTGACGGAGCAGGAGTGGTCCGAACCTCCTGT